>Ga0209066_10001602_pt1 | contig 29565 bp, 19 predicted proteins | sample All_14_2_FD_187198 | JGI IMG/M metagenome (GOLD analysis project Ga0209066, IMG submission 187198) | Freshwater microbial communities in response to fracking from Pennsylvania, USA - Allegheny Zone_MetaG_DW_15 (SPAdes) (version 2) ...
CGGCAAAAACCGCGAAGGCGGCGGACAAGCGGCTGGTGGAGCAGATCTTCGGCGGCGCGGGCGCCGTGCTGGAGCTGGCCGAGCGGCACTTCGACGCCGTGACCGCCCTGAGCGGCTCAGGCCCCGCCTTTTTCGCCTACGTGATGCAGGCGCTGATCGACGGCGCGCTCCGCCTGAAGCTGCCCAAAAACGCGGCGCGGCTTCTGGCCGAGCAGACGCTGGTCGGCACGGGCATCTACCTGCAGAACACGGGACGGGACGCGGCGGAATTCATCCAGGCCGTGGCCTCGCCCAAAGGCACGACGGCCGCGGGCCTGGCGGTGTTGGAGGCCTCGCCGATCCGGACGATCCTCGCCAAAACGCTCGCGGCGGCGGCGGCGCGCAGCGCGGAGCTGAGCCAAGCATAGGAGTCGCAATGGAACGGCGGACCGGGTTTGTCGGGATACTCGTGGAGAACCGCGACAGCGTCGCGGAGGTGAACCATGTGCTGTCGGCCCACGCGGACCTGATCCTCGCGCGCGTCGGCCTGCCGCGCCGCGACAAAGGGGTTCCCGTGATCACGCTGGTGATCGAGGCCACGACCGACGAGCTGGGCGAGCTGACCGGCAAGCTCGGGAGGCTGCCGGGCGTTTCGGTGAAGTCGGCGCTCGCAAAACAGGGAACTTGAACGCGGATTGCGGCTCGCGCATCGGGCCGCCAGGTGGTGCACATGATGACAGGGATACGTCACTCTTTCTTTCTCGCGGGCGCGGGCTTTCTCCTCGCGCTGGGCGCCGCGGCGCAGGAGCGGCCGGTTGTCTTCGTATCCATCCCGCCGCAGGCGTGGCTGGTGAAACGGCTGGCGGGCGAGGCGGTGGAGGTCCAGACGCTGCTGCCCCCCGGTGCGAATCCGCACCTGTACGAGCCGACCGCGCGGCAAGTGAAGAAGCTGGCGCAGGCCTCTTTCTACTTCACGCTCGGGCTGCCGTTCGAAACAGCGCTGGCCACGCGCTCGGCCAAGCTGAGCGGCTCGCTGAAGGTGGCCCCGATGGACCAGGGCATCGCGAAGCTCGGCGCGCATGCGCACGGCGAGGGCTGCGCGCACGGCACGCACACCTGCGGCGGCGCGGGCGGCGACCCGCATATCTGGCTCGCGCCGCACTTGCTGAGCGCGATGGCCTCGAACACCGTGACCGCCTTGGCGCAGGCGATGCCGCAGCAACGCGCGGCGCTCGCCGTCGCGCTGGCCAAGACCGTCGCGGAGATCGCCGCGACAGATGAGGCGGTGCGCCAGGTCTTGCGAAGCGTGCCGCAGCGGACCTGCGTGGTCTATCATCCCTCCTGGAGCTATTTCGCCGCGGCCTATGGGCTGTCGCTGCTGGTGATCGAGCAGGACGGCAAAGCCCCGTCCGCCCGGCATCTGGCCGACGTGATCCGTCAGGCGAAAGCGGCCGGAGTGAAGGTGGTCTTTGCCGAGCCGCAGTATGATCTGAAGCCGGCGCAAACGCTGGCGAAACAGGTCGGCGCAAGACTCGAGACCGTCGATCCGTTGCAGGAGGATTGGCCCGCGCTCATGCGCGGGGTCGCCGGCAAGCTGGCGGCGGAATAAGTGCTCTCGGTTTGACGTGACGGGTGAGAGGGTTTTCACATGGCAGATGGCGGGACAGTCATCGAGGTGGACAACGTCTGCTTCGCCTACAACAGCCAAGAGGTGCTGCACAACGTCTCGTTCGCGATCGGGCGGCGCGCCTTGGTGGCGGTGGTCGGCCCGAACGGCGGCGGCAAGACGACCCTGCTGAAGCTGCTGCTGGGCGAGCTGACGCCCCGCTACGGGACGGTCCGCGTCTTGGGCGGGACGCCCGAAGCGGCCCGCTCGCGGATCGGGTACGTGCCGCAGTCTGTGCCGTTCGACCCGCGCTTCCCCGTCTCGGTACGCGAGACCGTCCTGATGGGACGCGTGGGGCGCAGCCGGTTCGGCATGTATGCGCGGGCCGACCGTGCGGCCGCGGACCAGGCGCTCGAACGGGTCGGGCTCGCCGGCTTCAGGCAGCGGCCTTTCGCCGAGCTTTCGGGCGGCGAGCGGCAGCGCGTCCTGATCGCGCAGGCGCTGGCCGGCGGCTCCGAGCTGCTCTTGCTGGACGAGCCCGTAGCCAACGTCGACCACGAGCATACCGGCCAGATGTATGGCTTGTTCCAAGAGCTGACCTCGGAGGTCACGGTGATGATGGTGTCGCACAACCTGGGCGTGGTGACGGGACATGCGACGCACGTGCTGTGCGTGAACCGCACGGCAGGCCTGCACGCGATCGGCGAGGTGGCCTCGTCAACGTTCACGGCGGCCTTCGGCGACAGCCTGACGACGATCCGGCATGATGCGAGCTGCCACGTGCTGGATCCGTCGGCGGCGATGCACGCGCCTCACCACGCCTGCGACTGCGCGGGGGCCCCGACCGACCGGACGGCGTGAATGAAAGGTGGCCCATGCTGATTTTTTTTAAAGACCTGTTGAGTTTCCCTTTTCTGATGAACGCCGTGCTGGCCGCCGGGCTGGCGTCCGTCGCGGCGGGCACGGTGGGAAGCCTGGTCGTCGTGCGGCGCTCCACGTATCTGGCGGGCGCGGTGTCGCACAGCCTTCTGGCGGGCTTGGGGCTGGCGCGGCTGTTGCAGCGGCGGTTCGGGTTTGAGGGGCTGACGCCGATGATGGGGGCGGTCCTGGTCGCGGTGGGCGTGGCGGTTTTGGCGGCGCGGCTGGCCGTCCGAGGCAAGCAGCGGGCCGACACGGTTCTGAGCGCGGTCTGGACGGGCGGCATGGCGCTGGGGGTCTCGTTCGTGGCCGCCACGCCCGGATATCAAGACGACCTGATGAGCTATCTGTTCGGCTCCATCCTGCTGGTGACGGGGTCGGATCTGGTCTGGATGGCGGCCATGGACCTTCTGATCGTCGGGGTGATGGTGCTCTGCTACAACCGTTTTCTGGCGATCGCGTTCAACGAAGAGCTTGCGCGGCTTCGCGGCGTCCGCACGGCCTTTTACGAGCTGGTCTACCACGTGCTCACGGCGCTGACGGTCGTCCTGCTGGTACGGGTGGCGGGCATCGTCCTGGCGATCGCGCTCCTCACGCTTCCGGCGGCGGCGGCGGGCTTGCTCACGCGGCGGCTGGACCGGATGATGGCCGCCGCGGCGGGACTCTGCTTCGGGGTGAGCGTGCTCGGGCTGGCGGTGAGCTACGCGCCGGGCTGGCCGCCGGGCGCGACCATCGTGGAACTCTCCGTCCTCGTCTATCTGGCGGCGGCAGGTTTCTCAAAATGCCGCCGCAGGGACTAACGCGGTTTTTGATCCTGTGTGGCCGTTTCTGGTGGGGACGCCTCCCCGAGGCGTCCGCAGACGGTTCGGGGAACCGTCCCTACCTGACATCGTCCAACGGCCCTATTTATACTTAGCCGGCACTCGGCTGATCGCCTGGTTGTCCGCACGCCCGGTCGGCAGGCCTATTTCTGCCGCCGCCGCACATCCCGCACGATCGCCTCCATCGCCGGGGCCTGCGTCTCCATGCTGCGCACCATCTGGAACTGTGAGCGGCACCGGTCCAGGTTCTGACCTGGGCGGTGCGTCCTGAAATACACGTCGCCCGCCAGATAGTCGGTCAGAAAGCGGATGCCGATCGTCAGCGTGATCAGCCGTCCAGCGAAGCACAGCTCCTCCAGCTCCGCCGGCAACAGAAAGGCGGCTTCGGAGAGATAGCCGCGCGCCAGCGCTTCGAACATGGCGATGCGGCTTCCGATCTTCGAGAGATCCCGTTCGTCCTCTCTAGCCGCCGCCGTGGCCGAGCGCACCATGTCGCCGAAGTCGTAGAGCGCCAGCCCCGGCATCACGGTGTCGAGGTCGATCACGCAGACGCCTTCGCCCGTGGCGTCGTCCAGCATCACGTTGTTGATCTTCGTGTCGTTGTGCGTGATGCGCTCGGGGATTTCGCCGGCGGCGTGGCGCGCCAGCAGCCGCCCGCACTGTTCGCGCCGCTCTTCGACGAAAGCAAGCTCCGCCGCCACCTCGGCCGCGCGGCCGCTCACGTCCGCTTCACGCGCGGCCTCCAGCGCACCCAGCCGCGCGAGCGTGTTGTGAAACGCCGGGATCGTCTCGTGCAGCCGCGGCGCAGGCAGGTCGGCCAGTTGGTTTTGAAAGCGCGCAAACGCGCGCGCCGCCTCGTACGCCTGCCGCTCGTCCTCGATGATGTCGTAGGTTTTCGCCTGCTCGATGAAGAGGTACATGCGCCACCAGCTGCCCGCCTCGTCGCGCACATACGGCAGCCCGTCGCGCGCCGGCAGCACGGTCAGCGCCTGACGCGACGCGTCCGCGCTCCCCGAAGCCGCGAGACGCTCGCGCAGGTGTTCGGTCACGCGCAGGATGTTCTCCATCACGCGGCCGGGCTGTTTGAAGATGTCGTGGTTGATGCGCTGCATCAGGTAGTGAACCGGCTGGCCGGCCATCCGCAGCGACACCTTGTAGGTGTCGTTGATGTGTCCCGAGCCGTACGGCACGGCGTCCACGAAGTCGCCCCACGCCTGAAACCGCGCCGCAACGTGCCGCAGCTGCTCTCTGCTGTGTTTCTGCTGCTCCATACGGCCTAGCACCCCACCCGCTTCACCACATCCGCCTTCAGCTCGTCGATCAGCGAGGCGGCGTACGCCGCAGGCGAAAGCGTGTCGTCCTGCACCAGCGGCGCCAGATCCATCGCGAAGGTCAGCATCGTCGCCGCGTCGACGGCGTGCGACTCGAAGAAGGTCGCGTGGGCTTTGCGCCGCCCCATCACCGCGTCGTCGTACCGCTTTCCGCCGGAAATCTGCGAGTCGAAAACGCCCGAGAGGGCGGACGAGATGTTGGCGCGGTCACTCACGTCCAGCACGACCTTGCGGTTGTCCGGCAGCCAGTCGAGATCGCGCCAGATCTCACACCCGTAAACCTGTTTCGGGCGCTCCTCTTTCGGGAGCCGCCGGATCGCGGCGATCACCGCTCGCGCCACGCCGACATGCGTGTCGTGCTTGTCGGTCAGCGCATGCGTGTAGACGGTCTGCGGGCGCGCGGCTTTCAGGAGCTGGAAGAGATCGTCGGCCACGGCCTCGTTCGCCTGCGCCTTGACCTCTTTGCTGGTGAAATCCAGCTGCGCCATGGCGCCGTAGCGCCCGACCATCGCGGCGGTGCGCTGCTCCTGCCGCCGGACCGCTTTCATCTGCTCGTCGGTGTAAGCCGCATAAACGCCGCTTCGCGAACTGCCGGCGCCGTCGGTGCAGGTGACTCCGCAGAACGCCCGCCCGGGTTGCCCGAAGCAGGCCAGGATCCCATGCACCGCCATGAACTCCAGGTCATCCTGGTGCGCACCCACGCCCAAATGCGTGGTGCGGGCCAGCGCCGCTTCGGCGGTCTGGCCATCCGGAACGAAAAGATCGGCCGTCGCTTTTGTCAGTTTCATTTTTTGTTCTCCTATCGGGCTGCCGCCTGAGCTACCTAACCGATCAGCGGGATCGACGCCGCCGCCACGGATTGCCCGACACGGCGCGCCTTCTCGTCCGGCATGAACACATCCACCTGCTCCGCCACTTCCGGAAATTGGTCCGCCAAGATGAGGCGGGCGGTTTCCAGGATCATCACCCCGCCGGGGCCAGAGGTCACGCGCCCCAGGATCATCATGCTGTCGAACCCGTAAAACTCGCGGTACCAAGGCACCGTGTAGCCGAGGTAGAGCCCGATCTTCTGGAAGATGTTCAGCGCGGTGACGTCACCGTCGAGCATCCTCTCCTGCACCCTCTTGAGCCGCTCGGGCAGCGGCATCTTGGCCGGGAAGCGGATCCCTTTCTTGAGCGCCAGATGATTGACCGCCTGCTGCGAGAAATACATCGCCCCGACGCCGACATCGCCCGACCATTCGTCCGCCGGAGCCGCCGGGTGCAGATCCACCGGCGCGAAGGCCAGCTCCGAAAGGCGGCCCGTCAGGCAACCCATGCGGTCGATGAACCCCCCCGCCTCGCTCGACCCCATGGCCACGCCGAGAATGCCTTTCTTGCCGAGGGACATCAGCCCCGCCAGCGCGGTCACATCCCCGTCGTTGGCCACCTCGATCGGCACGTTCCACTCTTGGCCGAGGCGGAGGAACATGTTCTGCGCTTCGGCGTAGCGCTCCGGCGGCACCGCGCGGAACAGCGACGCGACCTGGATGCGGTTGTCCACCACCACGCCGGCCGTGCTGCCGCCGATCGCGTCCACGCGCGGCAGGCAGGCCGCCGCTTTTTTCAAGCCCTCGTTCAGTTTCGCGTAGTGGTACTCGGGGTCCGGCTGGTTGCGCGGATCCCAAGGGAACTCTTCGCTGAAGACCACTTTGCCGCGCTTGACCGCGCTGATCTTGAAATCGCTCGCCCCGAGGTCGAACCCGAGCCGGCACCCGTTGGTGCGGTTGTCCATCAGCAGCGACCGCTCGTACGCCTGAGGCATCTCGGCCAAAGGCCGAAACTCCACCACCATCGGGCGTCCGTACACGCTCGCCATGAAATGGACATCGAACGTCCGTGCGCCGTTTTCGGAGTACTGCTGCTTGATCGCCAGGCAGAGCTTACGGGGCCCCGACAGCATCAGCCGCCACCCGCCCGCCGACCAGAGCAGGAATTTGACGATGCGCTCGGCAAGCTGGAGAACCTCCGGCGAGTCTTCCGCGCGCGGCGGCAGCGGCAGATCGTAGCGCGTCACATACCCGTTCTCGCGCTCCCATGCGATGGCCAGCACTTTGCCCTGCGGCCGCGCCGCACGCTTCATCTCCTGAAGAACCGTGATCGGCGGTCGGAAATCCCTTTTCAGGGCCATTTTTTTCTGATCTCCCCTGCTCAGCATCTCGAGCCTCCTCTCTTTCTCCCTACACCCTCTACAGCGACACCTCACCTTGTGCGCAGAAAGTCTAGCCGGTTGCGCGTTCTTCTTGCGTTCACTTTCCTACTTTCGTAAGATTACGCACATGGTTTCCGCCATCTCCAATCTGCGGTTCGACTACATGAACACCTCCGAACGGCGCGTGCTGAATCTCGAAGAGGTCGGGCTACCCTCGGTGCCCATGCTGGGGTACTGCCATTACCGCAATCCCCGGCCCGATGTTCCCGAACACTGGCACCCCGGATGCGTCGAGATTCACTACTGCGCGCGCAACACCCTGTCTTTCGGCTTCAACGGGCGCACGTACCGGATCGCTCCCGGCGACGTGTTCGTCAACCTGCCGGGCGAGCGTCACACCGTGAGCGCCCATCCCAAAGGGCTCATCCTGTACTGGCTGATCCTGCGCCTGGACCTCGACGGGCAGCCTTTTCTGCAGCAGCCCCCCCGCGAGGCCGATGCGTTGCGCCAGGCGCTTCTGAATATCCCGCACCGCCATTTCCGCGGCACCGAAGCGGTCAAGCGCCTCTTCCGCTCCCTGCATATGCTCCACGACGAGCCGGCCACCCACCTGCGCACGCTCCGCCTGCGCACAACGGCGCTCGCGCTCCTGCTGGAAATCCTGAACGCCGCCAAAAGCCATGTTCTTTCGCCGGGAGAGACGCGGCTCCAGGACATCCTCCGCGACATGCAGGCGTCCCCCGAGAATGCGTACGCGCTGGATGCGCTCGCCCGCCGCGCCGGGATGGCCCCCACCCACTTCATCACGCGCTTCCGCAACTTGGCCGGCCTGCCCCCCCGGCAGTTCCTGCTCGACTGCCGCATGCGGGCCGCACGCCGGCTGCTGCACGACACCGCAACCCCCGTCACCGAGATCGCCCTGCGGCTGGGCTTCTGCTCCTCGCAGCACTTCGCCAACCTCTTCAAGCGCCACACCGGCGTCACGCCCCTCGCCTGCCGCAGGGGGGCGACAGGTCCTCGGCGGGCCAGCGACCATATCGACGGGCAGAGCCTGTGACCTGTGACAAGACGCGCACCCGTCGCTGTGTCGCCCTCCGAGCGGCGGCCGGAGAAAGGCCTACCGCGTCATGCCGCCGGCAAACTCCAAAGCCAACAGGCTGTACGAGGTCACCAGCACAGGGTCATTCTCCCACCAGCGGTTGTTCTCGTTCACCCATGAGCCGTCCGGCTTCTGGAGGCTGATCACTTTGCGGAGGAGCGCTTCGCGCCAGGCGAGGGTGCCGCCGCCCTGCTGCGGGATCGCGTCGATATCGGCGGCGCTCAGAGCCCGCGTGAGGATGTTGTAATAGAAATACAGGCCCTGCACGCCCTGCCCCGGATTCTCGTCGAGCGTCCAGTGCTTGGTGCAATAGTCGAGCGCCGAAATCACGCGCGGATCGTTGCGGGCGAGCGGTGTGTGCATCATGGCGAGCAGCCCCACGTAGGTGATGGAGCCGTACGAACGCAACGGCGGACGACCCCGCTCTCCGCCGCTCTTGCCACCCATTGCGGGGGCAGGGCCAAACGACTTCACGTAGAGGAATCCCCCCGCGTCTTCGCCTTTTTTCTGCTGCATATTCGAAACGTACTCGAGCGCGGCGTCCCAGTTGAGATCCGCGCGTTTCTCGCCCGCCGGGCGCAGATCTTCGACGCTCTGGGTGCGGCGCATGGCATCGATGGCCATGCCGGTGTTGGTGAGATCCGTATGGCGGCGTCCGCCCTTGTCATAACCAAACCCGCCCGCGTGTTCGTCGGAGCCGGTGAGCTGGGTGGCGGCTGTGTAGTCGCGCCCCCTTTGAATGACGCGCGTCACGTCCCTGCGGCCCGTCGCATGCAGGCCCATGATGCAGAGCGAGGTGTTGTAATTGCCCAGGCCCGCTCCGCCGCGCTTGGGGTCCGGCGTGTAGATGCCGCCGTCGGGCTGCGCTTTAGACACGATGAACGCCACGGCTTTATCGACGTGCGAGGTAGCCTGTGCTGCGCCTGCGCCCGCAATGGCCCACAGCGGCAAGGCCGTCATGGCCGGGTTTTTCTCGTCGGACCAATACCCTTCGGACTTCTGGTTGGCCGTAAGCCATGCCACCCCTTTGGTGATCGCCTCCCGGGTTTCTTTTTGCAAAGCATCCGGTAAAGGAAGTGCACCCGCCTGAGCGGCCATCACGCCGAGAACGCCAACGCCTGCGAATAAGATCTGTTTGTTCATACTTGCTCTCCATGCGATTAAACGCGGTCAACGTTGAAGGGGTTCACGCCTTTTTACGGACTGAACCTGACCAGCCGGGCTGACGTTTAAAGGCTCACACCACCTGGCGGGTTGTCCTGCGCAAACGGTCTAAGGTAAATCAAATGACGACAGAACAAACAATGGCTTTGGACGTCAAGCGACTGAGCAAAGGTTTCGGCGATGCGGCGAACCGCGTCACCGTGCTTGATGGCGTGGATCTGGAGTTGGAGCGCGGCGTGTTCGACGCGGTGATGGGGCCGAGCGGTTCCGGCAAAAGCACGCTGTTGCATCTGCTGGCGGGGCTGACCACGGCGGACGGGGGCGAGATCCGTGTGGGCGGAGTCTCGATCTCGGCGATGAACGACAACGAGGTCACCTGTTTCCGCCGCCGCAGGATCGGCCTGATTTTTCAGGATTTCAACCTGATCCCGACCTTGACCGCCGAAGAGAATATTGTTCTGCCGCTGCTGCTCGACCGCAAGACGCCCGGCGCCGGCGAGGTCGGCGCGTTGCTGGAGAAACTGGGGTTGACCAGCCGACGCTCCCACGTGCCGCTCAAGCTGAGCGGCGGCGAGCGTCAGCGCGTGGCGATCGCCCGTGCCTTGGTCACTAAACCCGATATCGTGTTGGCGGATGAACCGACCGGCAATCTCGATTCGCCCTCTGGCCGCGCCTTCTGCGAACTGTTGCGCAAGATGAACGCGGAAGAAGGCTGCACCATCCTGCTGGTGAGCCATGATCCGGTAGTGGCGGCTGTGGCGAAACGTGTACACCTCCTGAAAGACGGCCGTTTTGTCGATTGCTTCGACACCAACCACGATGCGGCACGGGTATCGGGACGCTATCTGGAAACGATGAGCCGATAGAACTTTGACGCGAGCCGACGTGCGACGACCCGAATCGATTCTCGTCGGCTCCGGTCGATTGGAATCGAAACCCTTATGATCGTCAAATTGGTGTTAAAGAGTCTGCAACACGACAAGATGCGGTTCGCGACCGCCACCCTCGGTGTCGCGGCGGCCACGGGCCTGGTGGTCTGGTCGCTCGGCCTGACCACGACCTCGATGGGCCAAAGCCGCGAGAAGGTCCGGCGCATGACCGCGCCATACTCCTGCTGGGTCTCGACCGGCAAGGTCGGCGTTAAGATGACCCGCACGGCCATGGGCGCGATGATGCGCCCCGCGCGCGAACAGGTGCTGGCGTGCCTTCCGCCCGACATCGTCGCGTCCATACAGGCGTTGCCCGGCGTCGTGGATACGCTGCCGTGCAAGGTTATCCGCACCACGCTGGACTTCCGCCCTGACGGGCGGGTGCTGCAGGGGCCACCCTTGGTCGCGTCGATGACACTGGCTTCAACCTCAGGTTGCCCCTACGCCGAAGCGCAGGTCACGGGCACCTGGCCCGATCCCGTCAGCGAAGAACCCTCGGTCGCCATCTGTACGGCTGTTTTCGAGCGACGCAAGTTGCGGCCGCCGCCGCTCGGTTCGCCGTTGGTGATGATCACGCCGTACGGGACGGTCACGGCCAAGGTCGGCGCGATCATCACATTCAAAGAGACCGTCACCGGTTTCCCGACCGCGTTTGCCACCCTCGGTGCCATGAAGCAGGCCTCGGGCGGGACGTTCGATCCACAGCCGAACCTGCTGCTCTGCAAAGTGCGCGGGGATTCCGGCGCGAACGCCGTCAAGGACGTCGTCGAAAAGAGCGCGCCACAGGCCGGCGCTTCAGGCAGGAACGCCTCTCCGAGGCTTCCGCCTGCGGAGACAACACAGGATCTGCGCCCGGTTGCGGAAAGCGTACCCGCCGCGCTGAGCGCGGTTGAACGCCGCGAGCTCGAATCGCAGTACGCCAGCGATCAGTTGCAGAATTTCAAGCGTCAGGCCCCTCTGCTGCTGACCTTGTCGGTCCTGACCGCACTCTGCATGCTGGTCAATGCGCTGACCGTGGGTGTCGAGCAGAAGCTCCGTGTGCTGGCGCTGCTGCGTGCCGCAGGTATGACGGTCCGGCAGGTGGCCCGTGTGGTCAGGCTGGAGGGGTTGGTCATCGCCATCAGCGGCTGGGCCGTCGGCGTGCTCGGAGGCTGGGCCGTTCTGACCGTCTTCGTGAGCCGCACGGCGGACACGTTTCCCGAAGGCGTGGTGCTGGGGTGGATCACCCCCGTCTGCTCCGCTATCGGCGTGGCCGCGATCACCGCGGTGAGCCTGCACTGGCCGTGCCGCCGCGCCATGCGCATCCGGCCGCTGGATGTGCTGGTCGAGGATCAAGCCGCTGATTCGTCCTCTCGCTGGGCGACCCGGCGGTCGCCCCTGCTGGGATTCATTCTGCTTTTCCCGATGCTGGTCTTCGCGTTGCCGATGCCCATCTCGGCCATGACTCGGAGCGTGCTGCTGCTGACCGTCGGCATGCCGCTGCACTTCCTCGGCTTGTTTTTGTTCCTGCCGTTCTTCGTGCGACTCGTCGAGCGTTTGACCGGCTCGGCGTTCAGCGCGGTGCTGGGGCTTGATCCCAAACTGCTGCACCGTCGGATCAGCCGCCATTTCTCGAGCACGGCAGGCATGGTGATCACGCTGGCGGTCGGCTTAGGCTCGTACTCCGCAATCCACATTTGGGGGGCTTCCATGATGGCGCCGTTCATCCCAAGCCAAGAGTTCCCCGATGTCATCGTGTCACTGCTACCCAACGGCGTCGCAAAAGACGCGGCGGACAAAGTGGCCAAGCTGGAAGGCGTTGACCGCGGGCGCTGCCTGAACATCGAGGCGGCGCAGTTTTTCCTGACGGACGCGCTCACCGCGCAGGTGGCGCGCGTTTCAGGCAAATTGCCGGCCAGCCCCAACGTCCTGCTGATGGGGGCTGACCCCCACGTGGCCTTTGGCGGCAAACACCCGCTGGCGCCTTTCAGTTTCGTCGCAGGGGAGCGTCAGGTCGCCGCCGCCGCGCTCGATAAAGGCGGGGCATGCCTCATCACCCGGATGTTTTCCCGCGAGACGGGCCTTACCGTTGGCGACGACCTCAGCGTCGTGAAGCGTCCACCGATGCGCGGCGGACGCGGCGGGAGACCTCCCGGTATGGGAGGCCCCGGCCGTTTCGAGGGCGGACGCGGAGGCCCGGGAATGGGCCACAGCAGAGAGAACATCCCCGCCCAGACAGAAACCTTCAAGATCGCGGGCGTCATTGATCTGAACTGGCATCTGGTCACATCCCGCGCGCTGCTGCGCGGACGGGACAACATGCCGGGCGGCACGATGGGGCCGGTGTTCGTGAGCGAGACGGATGCTCGCCGCCTGAGCGGCAATGAGGAAACCACCCGGTTTCTCTGGTTGAACCTGAGTAAGGAATACAGAAAAAAGGGTGCCTTGCTCGCGGGGCAGCTCTTGGAGGCGGAAATCCGCAAGGCCATTCACGTTGATGATGCGAACACCGTGCGGGTGCACCACCGTGACGAAATCGCAGATGGGACCATAGCCCATGGAGCCCGCTTGATCGGCGACATGGCGCGTGTTCCGTTCTGGTCACTGATCGTTCTCTCAACCGGCATCATCACGTTGCTCGTCGCCTCGTTCCAAGCGTCGGCCAAGGAAATCGCCGTCATGCGCGCGATCGGCATGACCCGCAGCCAGCTGGGGCGTTTGCTCTTGGGCGAAGCCCTGATGACCGGCTTCTGCGGAATTGCGCTTAGCCTTATTTCGGGTTTCTGTATCGGCTGGACCTTCACCGGCTGGACGCGGGCGTGGATGATGTTCGGCGGCCTGCCGATCTCCCTCAGCATCCCGTGGCTGACGCTTCTCAAAGGCATCTGCTTCGCCTTCGCGCTCTGCGTGCTGATGGCCGCACTGCCGATCGTCTGGCTCGTGCACAAGCAGGATGAAAACGGCGGCCTGACCGTGATATGAAAGGCGGTTAGAATTTCGCCTGAAGCGCGATTTCGAACGTGCGCGGATCACCGGGGAAACACTGGTAGTAGTGGCGGTTAGACTCGATGTACTGCTCGTCAAAAATGTTTTTGACGGCCAGCAGCAAGGTCACGTTCTTGGGACCGCCGAACGTGTGCAGGGGCACATCCGCCGAACAATCAAACACATGGGAATCGCCAATGTAGAAATCTTCTCCGATATAGCTGCCCGTCATGGTTTCCATGTATTTGTGGCGATATCGATATCCGAAACCAAGAACGATGTCGTCAAACGGCCCTTGGACAATGCGGTAGGATGTCGACAGCGTGACGGCGTGCGGCGGATAGCGGTCGAATTCTTTCTTCTTTGTCTTGTCTTCGTATTCGGTGTATGCGTACGACGCGAAGACAGACCAATTGTCCATGATATTACCGGTGACCGTCCATTCAACGCCCTTCGCTTCGCTTTCGCCTTCTTCCGTGTAGCGGGTTCTGTCTGTGGCGAGAGCGGTTGGCGTGTGGTCCTGCTGAATATCGAAGACGGAAATCGACAACCAGAGCGTATCGACTGGCGCAATTCGAAGTCCTGTCTCGTATTGTGTGGCTTCCCACGCGGAGGTCAACTCTTGGTTGTTGATGTCGTTATAGCCAAAGTTTGGAGCTTCCGTATAGGAGACGTTCCCGAAGAGGACGAGCCAGTCCGTTGGCAGAAATGAAAGTCCACCACGCGGGCTGAAATTGTCACTGGTGTTCCCTTGGTTGCTTTCGTGATGGTCGAAACGGCCGCCACCCAAGACCCGAAATTTCCACCACGAAGCATAGTCCTGCGCTAGAAATCCAAATTTGTCGAGTTGGGTATCCTGATTGTTATTGTCGGTCCACGTGTGCGTAGCATCGGGCGTAGCGACCGATTCGAAGTAACTCCTTCCCTGCATGGCCTTGCGAGAGAAATCACCTTGGAAAACGGTTTGATGCTCGACCGGGCCAGTCAGATATTTGGCCGTCGCCCGCTCGTAAACGTTATAGCGGCGATAGAGCATGTCGCCCTCTTGGTGGTCGTAGGGTTTTGCCAGAGGCAGAGGGAGAAGCGTTCCTGTTGTCGTGTCCGCATAGCCGCTGGACCCTAAGTGTTCGAATTCCACATCCGCTTGGGAAACCCCGGCACCCGTTCGGAACGACCAAACTTTGCTCGCATCCCACTCCACGTAAGCCTCGATGGTGTGCCCTTTATAAATGTCGCGCATGTCGGGGTTCGAAATGTCGGTGTCCCACGAGTAGCCGGTGTAGGGTTTGCCCCTGTAGACGGGAATACCTTGATAGCCCGGCTGGTCCGTGTATTGGAATGTCAGGTTGATGCCGATGCGCAGGTCGTCGCGCACGTCCCACAGCACGGACGGCGCAAAGAAAGACGATTCGCGCCAGCGATAATTGCCCGGAAGCCAGAAAGGCTTGTTGTAGTCGAGATGGCCAGGCAGACGTACGGTCAACTTGTCTTCGACCACGCGCTCGTTAACATCGAAGCCGAGTTGATAGCGTTGCGCGTCATTGCCGAACGAAGAGCGCGTGTTCACTTTCATGAAGTCCGTCTCCGGGCGCGGTTGCTTAAGCACAAGATTGACCGATCCGCCGGCACCGTAGGGACCCAGTGTGGAACTTGCGCCTCCGATCGTTGAGCCGACCGGCCCTTTGACGATTTCAATGCGCTCAAAAGCGGTCGGGTCCATAAAAGTTCCCATGGGGCCCGCCAGTCCTAACGTCCCGTTCAACATGGCGTCGCTCCCCGACATGCCACGAATCGTGTACTGTCCGGATGTACGGTCGACCATAGACTTCCCCCCCGTGTAAATGCCGGCCTCATAACGTAACAGGTCGTGCAAGTCGGTGGGGTTCATTTCGTCGATGAAATCTTCCGTCAGCACATCGACTGTCTGCGGCAGCTCTTCAGGCTTGGCATCGGCCAAAGTGGCCGTCGAGACCGTCTCGGCGCGGTACTTCGAGATGGGGGTTCCTTCGACCAGGATCGTGCCGAGGTCAACAGGCGGCAGATGGGGCTGAGCACAAACCGAGGTCGCGGTTACACAGCAAAGAAGCAGACGGGCGGCGGTTTTTTTCTTCATCGGTTTTCCAATAGTCAGTGTGTTTACCGTGTGAAACGGTCCTGCGGAGCAAAACGTTCACACCCCTGCGAGAAAACGGATCTCTGGGGTAAATATCCATTCCAAAGTCAATCCCTGCCCTGTATACTGATTCCATTTAATGAGGCCTTTGGATTCAGCTTCAAACGAAGCGGCTCCGGCGGCAGCGGGAATGAGAAGGGGACGGGGTTTTTATGACAACTCGGCACATCACGGTGTTATCGCGTCTTTTTTTGTTCGCGGCCGCAGTCTTGGGAGGCCACAGCCTTTCCGCAGCTGATTTCTATCTGGCACCCGCCGGCGGGGACGGGAACCCCGGCACGCGGGACCGTCCGTTCGCCACGCTGGAAACGGCTCTCGACGCCGCCCGGAAAGCGGGTGCCGGACCTCATCGGATACGCCTCCTGGCGGGCGACTATTTCCTCGCGAAAACCGTGCGGCTGGACGTGCGCGACAACGGGCTCACGATCGAGGCCGAGGAGCCCGGCAAGGCCACGCTCTACGGCGGGCGGCGGGTGACCGGCTGGCGGCGCGACGGCGAAACGTTCTGGTGCGCGGACCTGCCCGGCGTCAAGGAGGGCGCCTGGGATTTCCGGGCTCTGGTCGTCAACGGGAAGATGCCCGGCCGCGCGCGCATGCCCGCGAGCGAGACCTTTCTCCATCAGAGCGTCTTCGGCGCACGCTGGCTATCGTCGGTCGGCGGCGGCTGGGAGCGCAAGCCGACGAAGGAGGAACTCACCACCCTGCGCTATGACCCCAAAGACATTCCCGCCTCGCTCGATGTGCGCAACGCGGAGGTGCGCGTGTACCACATGTGGGATGACTCGCTGGTGGGCGTCGCAAGCAACGACCTCGCGCGTCATACCCTCGTTTTCTCGAAAGACTCGGGACATCCGGCCGGCGCGTTCGGCGTTAAGAAATATGTGGTTTTCAACACCCGCGAGGGCATGACCCAGCCCGGCCAGTGGTACCTGGACCGCTCGGCCGGCCGACTCGTCTATTGGCCGCTGCCGGGCGAGGACATGACCCGTGCCAACGTCATCGCGCCGACCCTGGAGCGGCTCATCGACATCACCGGCGCGGAGCGGCTCACGCTGCGCGGTCTGGTTCTGCAGGCGACCACGACGCCCCTCAAGCCCGGCGGCTTCGGCGCCGGCGCATATGACGGCGCGATCCATCTGGTGAAGGCGCGCGATTGCGCCTTCGAGAACCTTGAGATCTGCAACGTGGGCGGCCAGGCCGTCAAGTCGTGGGATTTGGACCGCTGCCGGTTCGCCGGCTGCCACATCCACCAGATCGGCGCCTGCGGTATCCGGACCGGAGGGAGTTCCTCGTCTATCGTCAGCAACCACATCCATCACGTGGGCGTCTATCAGCCCAGCGCCGTCGCCTTGCAGTTCGGCCACTCCTCTAGCGAAGCGAACCCCAAAGGCTTTCATGTCTGGCGTAACGAGATTCACGACACCCCTTACAGCGGCGTCATTGCGAGCGGGGGCGAACATCTGATCGAAGAGAATTTGATCTACCGGGTCATGCGCGAACTCCACGACGGTGCCGCCATTTACGGCATGCTCAAGCACTCGGTCCTGCGCGGCAATGTGGTGCGCGACGTGGTGGAAGTCGGCAGCGGGTATGGCGCTTCGGCCTACTACCTCGATGAAGGATCGGCGGACTGTATCATCGAGCGCAACGTCGCGGTCGGCGTGGAGATGCCCACGCACAACCACATCACCCGAAACCTGGTCATCCGCGACAACGTCTTCATCTCGGACGGCGACATGAAGATTTCCTTCGCCCGCTCCTGCACCTGCGCGTTCACGGGAAACACGCTGTTCGCGCCGGGAAAGATCACCGTCAGCCCCCCCAATGCCGTGACCGCCTGGACCAACAACGTTCTCTTCAAGGGCGGCGCAAACAAAGGCGCCTTGCCGCAGGCCTTCTCCATCACAGACGCGATGCCATTTGCGCCGCCGCCGGAACGCCGCACCGCGCCGTTCATCGTGACGCGCGCGCCGAACCCGCCCGTGCTCGATGGCGAGATCGGATCGGACGAGTGGCCGGGGGCGGTCCAGTCGGTCGACCGCCTGCCTTCGCGCTGGCTCGCCAGCGGCGCACCCGTCTTCGCGGAGTTCGCCTATGACGACCGGTGTCTCTATGTCGCGCTGAACGTGGTGCTGTTCGACATCACCCAGCTCAGCAAGGGCGGCGTCTGGGGCCGGGACGACGGCGCGGAAGTCTGCGTGGCTGGCCCAGCGGGCACCTATGTTCTGCGCGGCTTCGCCGACGGCACGCTGCAGAGCGTCGCAGACGCGGGCGTGCCGGCCGATGCGGCCGCGAGGCTCGGACAGGCCGCGCGCTTTGCCGCGCGGCCGTATGGCAAAGCCAAAAACGACTGGAAAAGCGGCTGGCGCGGCGAATGGGCGATCCCGTTTGAAGCGCTGGGTTTGAAAGCTGCCGCCGACCTGAAGCTCTCGTTTAATCTCGGGGTCTACCGCGCGGAAGACCGGCTTTGGCGCTGTCTGGAAGGCACGCAGGCAGAAAATTGGCGTCTCGCTCAGGCGGCCCTCTTGCAACTCAAATGACGGGGTTCGCTCCGGCGATGAGGCTGCGGACAGGAGGTGTCGCCACATGCGCGTCAAAGACCTCTGTTCACAACTTTTTCTCTTTTCCTGTTGTGAGCCCATAGTAACCGCCTTTTAACGTATCTAACCTGTTTGCGCTCATTGTGTTATCTCGCTTCAGCCAACCTGTTGATAACCTGTTTGCCGATTGATTATTTTTTGCCCTTGAACGGGGTCTCTAAATGTGGTTCAACAGTACTGTTACGCGGAGGATTTTTTTTCCTGCCCGATGACCTGTTTTCTGGTTCTCCTGTTGACCTGTTTTTGTGAATTCCTATGAATGCTCCCGACTTGTGGACGAAAGCGTGCGAACACCTTAAGGGTGTGTTAAACAGTGATGTTTATGCGCGTTGGATTGAGATTATTCGGCCTGTGGCCATTCAAGACAGCCGTTTTATTCTGACCGTGGACAACGATTTCTGTCAAACGTGGCTCGAGGATAATTACCAGGATTTTATCATCGACGCGCTGCGTACCGCAGGAGCGCCGTCTGATCTCGGTATCCGCTTTGTGGTAAAAACCTTCGATTCTTCCGCCGAGCTGTCTTCTCCGGCGGAGGCCCGTCCCGCACTTGAGCCAAAGGCGCCCTCGCCTTCGAGGCGACGTCACAAAGTGAACGGCGGGGCGCAGGCTAGCCCGCTCAACCCGAATTTCACGTTTGAAAATTTCGTGACCGGCCCTTCAAACAGTTTTGCCCATGCGGCGGCACTGGGCGTGTCGCAATCGCTCGGGCGCGCCTACAACCCCCTCTTCATTTACGGGCAGACCGGAATCGGAAAGACCCATCTGATGCAGGCGGTCGGTCACCGCGTCCTGTTGTCACCCGGCATGAGCGTGAGTTACGTTTCCTCCGAGACCTTGCTCAACGAATATGTGGAGTCCCTGAAAAACCGCACCACGATGGAGTTCCGCAATAAATACCGGAACACCGATGTGCTGCTGGTGGACGATATCCAGTTTCTCGCCGGAAAGAACAGCCTGCAGGAGGAGTTCTTTCACACGTTCAACGTGCTCTACGATGCGCACAAGCAGATCATTATGACCAGCGACCTTCCTCCGCGCGACCTGTCCGGCCTTGAGCCGCGTCTGGTTTCGCGCTTCGAATGGGGACTGGTCACGGAAATCGAATCACCGGATTTTGAGACACGCCTGGCGATTCTCAGGTATAAGCACTCGATGATGAAGGTGCGCCTGCCCGACGAACTGCTGACCTTCATCGCCGACAACATCAAATCCAACGTCCGCAGCCTCGAAGGCGCGTTGACGCGTACAGTTTCTTTCGCCTCGTTGAACAGCCAGATGACGCTTACGCTCGACATGCTGCGTAATCTTCTGAAAGACCAGCTGAGCGACGAACGCCAAAAAGACCTTTCCTTCGACGATATTCAGCGCATGGTCGCGGATTACTTTGATCTGCGCCTCACCGATATGTCCAGCAAGCGACGCCCCCGTTCCGTTTCAGCCCCGCGTCAGGTCGCCATGTTTCTTTGCCGTAAGCTGACACGCTCCTCGCTTCCCGAAATCGCCAATTCTTTCGGTAAAACCCATGCGACGGTCGTGCACGCCTGCAAGACGATTCAAGACCGCATCCAGGTTGAAAACGACTTGCGCGACTCGGTCCGTGAAATCACACGAAAACTTGGCCGCGATCCGGTCGCTTTTCAGCTTTAACATCGACTTCAATAACCTGTTCAAACTCTTATGAAATCCCGTTCATCCTTTTCGACAAGTCTGCCCGTTATGAACAAGGCCTCTTTAACCCTTGTTTTTTATCCCTGTTTTCTGTCCGGTTATCAACAGAATACCTCTTTTAAAAAAACATCGTAAATCGTTTATCTTAAATTATTTATGATGTTTTTAACACCGTTCTACAACACTATTAATATCTCTAATCAGTCTTTACTTTAATACCTATAATAGTCTAAACTGAATTTCTTTATGAGATCCAAAGCCACATCGTCATTCAAAGAGGAGTTGCGGAAATGAAGTTTTCCATTGTCCGGTCAAAATTTCTTGATGGGTTGCAGACGGTTCAGAACGTCGTGACTGCCAAGGGTTCTCTGCAGATTCTCTCGAACGCGTTGATTCATGTTGAAGGCAATCAGCTGTGCATTACGACGACCGATCTGGATATTTCCGAGCGGTGCGTCGTGGAATGCGAAGTGGAAAAGCCGGGCAGCACAACCCTGCCGATCCGCCGTCTGGCCAGCATGATCCGCGAGTTGGATGAAGGGAAAATTCTTTTTGAAGTGACCGACGAAGATGTGGCGAGTGTGCAGTGCGGCTCGACGTATTTCAAGATCATCGGGTTGCCGACGCGCGATTTTCCGCCGGTGCCCGCGACGGAGGGAAAGTTCTGTTATCGGATCGATCAGGGCGCTTTCCGTGAGATGTTGCGAAAGACGTGTTATGCCGTGTCGCAGGACGAAACCCGGCGCGTCCTGAACGGCGTGCTGCTGGCGTTCAAAGAGAACAAGCTGACCATGGTGGCTACCGACGGACGCCGTTTGGCGCTTGTGGAGCACGAAATCGAATTTCCGCCTGAAGCCGAAGTGGAGATGATTCTGCCGACGAAAGCCGTCAGCGAGTTGATGCGGATTTTAGGAAACGATGGGGATCTGAAAATTTACGCTCAGAAAAATCAGGTGGTGTTTGAATTGGGAGCTACGATTCTGAGCAGCAAATTGATCGATGGAGTGTATCCCAATTATCGGCAGGTTATTCCGGGCGCGTGTGACGAACGTGTGGTGATCGAGAGGGAACAGCTTCTCTCGGCTTTGCGCCGCGTGTCGGTGGTGACAACGGATAAATCGAACGCCACGCGCCTCACGTTCTCGGCCAATCAGCTGACGATCAGCACCAACACGCCGGATGTGGGCGAAGGACGCGACACGGTGCCGGTCAAATATGCGGGCAAGGAGATTTCGATCATCTTCAATCCCGAGTATGTGATGGATCCTCTGAAAAACATTGATGACGACGAGGTGTTCATCGAATTGAACGACGGTCACAGTCCGGCCCTTCTGAAATGCAACGTGCCCTTCTTGTATGTGCTGATGCCGCTGCGGATCAGCTGATAAAAGCGCGAAAACGGGGTTGCTTTCAGCGGCCCGTTTTCGGTATGATCTCTTTCCTTTTTTGAGAGACGAAGCTCATTGCCTCATGGTGTAACGGTAGCACAGCAGACTCTGGATCTGCTTGTTTAGGTTCGAATCCTAATGAGGCAACCATGTTGAAAGCCCGAATAAACCGCAGAAGCTAAGGTTTGTCGGGTTTTTTGTTTTTAAAGAACGGTTTTCAGAGAGAAGGACTCTACGCGCATGTCAGAATCGGACGCCAACCCGGATATGGGGCTCGAAGCGTTGCCCCGGCTTGTTGAAGAACTTTCCATCACGCCGCGTCAGATCATGGCTGTGGCGCGTCTGCTGTCGGAAGGCAACACGATCCCGTTCATCGCGCGTTACCGCAAAGAGGTCCATGGAAATCTCGACGAAGTGCAGATCGGCAAAATTCAGGAGCGGCTAAGTTATTACAAGGAACTTGAAGAGCGGCGCTCCACCATTCTGAAATCGATTGAGGAGCAGGGCAAACTCACCGAGGAGTTGAAAGCGCGGATTCTGGCGTGTGCCACAAAGACGGTGCTCGAAGACCTGTATCTCCCCTACAAGCCCAAGCGGCGCACGCGTGCGATGATCGCGCGCGAAAAAGGGCTAGAGCCTTTGGCTCTGCTGGTGTTGGCGCAAGGGGCAGGAGACCCGGAAGCGGAAGCGTCCGCTTATGTCAGCGAAGAAAAGGGCGTGGCGGATCAGGCCGCGGCTTTGGCCGGCGCGCGCGACATCGTGGCGGAAATGATTTCCGAGAATGCCGATGTGCGCGGCCTCGTGCGACATGCTTTTTCGCAGGACGGCGTTGTGGTGTCGACGGTGGTCGACCCCAAGCCCGCCGAGCCGACGAAGTTCGAGCAGTACTATGATTTTCAGGAAAAGGTCTCGGCGATTCCCTCGCACCGCTTTCTCGCGATCCGGCGCGGCCAGACCGAAGGCGTGCTTCGGGTGCGCTTGGCGTGCGAGGCCGAGCCGCTCGTGCGGCGCATTGCGGAGATGTATAAGCTCAACGAAAAGTCGCGGTTTGCCCCGGTGTTGAAAGAGGCGATCGAGGACGGCTACAAGCGGCTGCTGGCGCCGAGCGTCGAGATCGACGTGACCGTCGAGATGAAGATGAAATCCGACCGTGCGGCCGTCGAGATTTTCGCGCAGAACCTGCGCAACCTGCTGTTGCAGGCTCCGCTGGGCGAGCAGAAGATCATCGGGATCGATCCCGGTATGCGCACCGGATGTAAATGTGTGGCGCTGGACGCCACGGGAAAATTTCTCGAGACCTGTACCATTTATCCGTCGCAGGGCGAGCGCAAAGAGATCGAGGCCAAAGTCGATATCTGCAAGCTCGTGTCCAAGCACCGTCCCTACGCCGTCGCCGTCGGCAACGGTACGGGTGGGCGCGAGACCGAGACCTTTGTGCGCGGCGTGTTCAAGGAGGCGAACGTCAAGGACGTGTTGGTGATTTCGGTGAACGAGTCGGGCGCTTCCGTCTACAGCGCGTCCGAAGTTGCGCGCGAAGAGTTTCCCGAGCTGGACCTCACGATCCGCGGGGCGATTTCGATCGGGCGCCGTCTGCAGGACCCGCTGGCGGAGCTGGTAAAGATCGACCCCAAGGCGATCGGCGTGGGCCAGTACCAGCACGACGTGCATCAGCCGCTGCTTGTGGATAAGCTGGATGAGGTGGTGGTGAGCTGCGTGAACCACGTGGGCGTCGAGCTGAACACCGCGAGCGCCCCCCTGCTCACGCGCGTCTCCGGCATCGGCGCCACCATGGCCAAGAAGATCGTGGCTTACCGCAACGAGAACGGGGCCTTCACCAGCCGCAAGCAGTTGACCAAGGTGTCGGGGTTGGGGGCGAAGACGTTTGAGCAGGCGGCGGGTTTTCTGCGCATCCGCGGCGGCCGGCATCCGCTCGACGCGTCGGCCGTGCACCCGGAGCGCTACGAGCTGGTGGAGCAGATGGCGACGGACCTGGGAGTCGCGTTGTCCGAGCTGATCGGGAACACGGCGCTGGTCGATAAGATACCGCTTGCCAAGTATGTGTCCGGGACAGTCGGCGAGCCGACGTTGCGCGACATCATTGCGGAGCTGAAGAAGCCCGGGCGTGATCCGCGCGCGACGTTTGAGAAGCCGGCCTTCCGCGACGATGTCACCGAGTTCGAGCATGTGAAAGAAGGCATGGTGTTGGAAGGCATTGTCACCAATGTGACCGCTTTTGGCGCGTTCGTGGATATCGGCGTGCATCAAGACGGGCTCGTGCATGTGTCGGAGCTGTCAGACCGGTTCATCCGCGATCCGTCCGAGGCCGTTAAGGCGGGGGACAAGCTCAAGGTCCGCGTGTTGAGCGTGGATAAGGCGCGGCGGCGCATTGCCCTGAGCGCGAAGACGCAACCTTCCGGGGCTCGCCCTGCCGGCATGCGCCCGCACGGCTCGTCCGGCAGGGACAGTGTGCCGAACCGGCCGTCAAGTGCGCCGGGTGGCCAGCCCAGCCGTCCGGATCGAGGAAGAAATTTCTCCGCCAACCCGTTTGCGGGTTTGTGAGAACGCTGTTTTTGGTGACGTCATACTCCAGCCGGTGCGGATCATCCCCGAGTCCGTAAAACGATGAGCCCATCCCCCCCATCCTCCTCCAACCCGATCGCCGCTCTGGCCACCGCTGCCGGCGCGGCGGGTGTGTGTGTGGTGCGCCTGTCGGGCGAGGGGGCGCTGGAACTCGGCGACCGTTTGGTGCCGGCGACGGTCCGCAAGCCCTCGCAGCGCGCGGCGGGCACGTTTTTTCATGCGCCCGTGGTGCACCCGCTGACCGGCGAGCGGGTCGACGACGCGGTGTTTCTCGTGTACCGCGCGCCGCACAGTTACACCGGTGAGGATACGCTCGAGATTCAGGGGCACGGCGGATGCGTGCCGTCGCGTCGGTTGCTCGAGGCTGTGCTGGCGTCGGGCGCGCGGCTGGCCGAGCCGGGCGAATTCACCAAACGGGCCTTTTTGAACGGACGGCTCGATCTGACACAGGCCGAGGCGGTGTGCGATTTCATTCAGTCGAAAACGGATCGAGCGGCGCATGTGGCGCGGGCGCAGATGGACGGCGTCTTGGGTCAGCGCGTGGATGCGCTGTACGAGCAGATGACGGGCGTCTGTGCCGAGGTCGAGCACCTGTTGGACTTCGACGAGGGCGAGCTGCCAAGCGCGTTTTTGGAACGGACGGCCGAACGCCTGGCCGGGCTTATCGCCGAAATGGAGCGGCTCGCCGCCACATGGAATGAGGGACACCTGCTGCGGGATGGCGCGTTGGTTGTGATCAGCGGCCGGCCCAATGCCGGCAAGTCCTCGCTTCTGAATGCGCTGTTGGGCAGAAACCGGGCGATCGTGCATGAGGTGCCCGGGACGACCCGCGACGTGATTGAGGAGGGGTATGCGCTGAACGGCGTGCCGCTGCGGCTGGTCGACACGGCGGGCTTGCGGGAGACCGGCGACGCCGTCGAGCGGGAGGGCATTCTGCGGGCACGGGACTTGATGGCACAGGCCGATCTCAATCTGCACCTGATCGACCAGTCCCAGCCCTGTCGCGAGGACGCCCTGCGCGAGCTCGACGCGCTGCGGCAGGGGCGCGTGCTGGTGGTGTGGACAAAGTGCGATCTGCCTTGCGGCGGCGGGCCGGCGCGTTTGCCCGAGGGCATGCAGCAGACGCGCCTTTCGGCCGAAACCGGCGAGGGGCTGGCGCAGCTCAAGGCGCTGCTGGCGGCGCTGCTGGGGCTCGAGGACGAGGCGCACGGCCAGCCGGTGGTATCGTTGCGGCATCTGTCCGAACTCCGTTGCGCGGTCGGGCACGGTCGTGCGGCGTGCGAGGCGCTGGCCGGCGGGGCGGACCGGCTGGTCCTTGCCGCAGGGGCGCTGCGCGAAGCGGCGGAGGCGCTGGGGCGGATCGTCGGGCGCGTTTATTCAGAAGACTTGCTGAACCTTATTTTCAACCGCTTCTGCGTCGGCAAATGACCGCCTGTTTTTGAGTGGCGGAATATTCTGAAAACCGCTAAAGTGGTTTTACGGTGATGGTTCACCTGCGGCACGAGTCCACGAACGGAGGGGAAAGAGAAATGAAGCAGATCGATATCGGCGCTGAACTGGAAAAGGGGTGGAATCTTTTTAAGCCGAACATGAGTATCCTGATTCTGGCGGGGCTGATCTGCTCGCTGGTTTCTGTGGTGACCTGTTCGGTCCTTGCGGGACCTTTGAGTGCCGGGCTTTTCCTGATTGTGCGGAGGCTGCTTGAGAATGATCCCGTGAAGCCCCAGGCCGGCGACGTGTTCAAGGGACTGGACCTGTTTGTGCAGGCGCTGTTGGTCCTTCTGATCTGCGTGGCGGGCTACATGCTGATCTCGACGGTTCTGTCGGTTATACCGATCTTGGGCCAGTTGGCCTGTGTGGCGGTCTCGCTGGCGGTCTGTTCGGTGATGATGTGGGCGATGATGTTCGTTGCCTACGAAAAAAGGACGGCGACGGAAGCCCTCAAGAAAGTGTTCGCTGCCCTGCAGACGGGCGAGTTCACCATGCCGTTTCTTTTCGGCGTCGTCGCAAGCCTGATCTCGAGCCTCGGTTTGATCGCATGCGGCGTTGGCGTTTTCTTTACGATGCCCATTGGCTATTGCATGATGGCCTGCTGTTACCAGACGTTGTACGGGGACGAGGCGCAGTTGATCGAACCCGAAGTCATTCCCCCTCCCCCGGCCGATCTGAGACTGTAGTCGGCGGGATCGCGTATTCTGTTCAGGGCGCTCCGTCAAGGGGCGCCTTTTTTTGTGAAATCTCGCGAAAACACTGGATTTTTAAGGCAAATCACGCTTGTTCATAACTCGTTGATAAGTGTTTATCAAATTTCCTTGCCTCACAGGTTAACGGTTTGCTAACGGTTACATAAGTCATTTATTATGAACAGGTTAAAACAAAATAACCGGTCCAATTAAACGATAAATAAATATCGATTAATCAAAATCCAGCCTGTCGATAGGTTAAGAAAACGGGCAGAAAAGGAGTCCCATGTGCTAACTAAAGCGGGCAACGTTATTGCGGGTGTCGTCCCTCCCCGCTCGGACCTGCATGTGCCGTGATTATCTCCCAGCCGATGGCGATTTCGATTTGGAAAAAGCAAGAAAAGCCCCAACGCGATTCGAGCAGACTCGGGATTCGCGGTACTGCTTTCCGGTGTTCAAGAACCGGAACCGGTACGAACCGCAGATCGAAGACGAATCATGAGGTCCGAATCATGAAGGAAAGAGCGCGTGCCAAAGAAAGACATCGGGGCTGACCAGGAGGAACACTGGAATGTTGGAATGCTCGGTGAGGACAGAAGTTGTGGCCCTCGCAACCCCATCATTCCACCATTCCCCTATTCCATCATTCCAGTGAAGTTTATGGACGCGTATCCGACGAAAGGTTTTTCTTTTCTTCGGGTACGCTGACCTCTCCATGTTTGACTTTAAGGCGGTTGCTTCGTGATGGTATACTGGTGACCATGAATGACTCCCCTTTGTTTGGAAGAAATAAACCGTGGGATGTGCTGGTCGTCGGTGGCGGGCACGCGGGTGTTGAAGCGGCTCTGGTGGCGGCCCGCCTGGGCTGCGAGACGCTGTTGATCACCGGGCAAGCGGCTGCCATAGGAAAGATGCCGTGCAACCCCTCGATCGGAGGGCTCGCCAAATCACACTTGGTCTATGAGCTGGACGCTTTGGGCGGTGAGATGCCGTTCAGCGCCGATCTGTGCGGACTCCAATATAAGACGCTCAATGCCAGCCGCGGCCCGGCGGTCCGCGCCACCCGCGTGCAGTGCGACAAGACCAAGTACGCGCAAAGGATGAGGCGCGTCGTTGAAAACACCCGTTATCTTTCGGTACTCGAGGATGATGTAACCGAGATCAACGTGGCGGGCGCGATGGCGACGGGCATTATGACGGCCGCGCACGGAGAAATCGCGGCCAAGACGGTGGTTTTGACAACGGGAACGGCATTGAGGGGGCGAATCCACATCGGCAAGGAGTCTGTTCCTGGAGGCGGCGACAGCCGTCCGGCGGCAGATCGGCTGTCGGAATCGCTGAAAGAAGCCGGTTTTGAGCTGATCCGCCTCAAAACAGGGACACCGCCGCGCCTGTTGGCATCGACCGTCGATTGGGGCAAGACGGCCATTCAGCCTGGCGAGGAACCGCCCCCGCTCTTTTCGATGCGGGCTAAATTGTTCCATGTGGAACACGCGGGGGAGGATGAGACGTCTAAATACGGGGTAATTAGCGATGAAACCGCTCCGGAATGCTCCACGTGGAACATTTCTGGTTCTCGCAGGCCCCTGTGCCCTCAGATTCCATGCTGGTTGACCCATACCACGGCGCAGACGCACGACATCATCCGCAGAAATCTGGCGGACAGTGCGCTGTATGGCGGTTCCATCACAGGGACTGGCGTGCGGTATTGTCCGTCGATTGAAGACAAGGTGGTGAAGTTCACGGACGCGCAGCGGCACCATGTCTTTTTGGAGCCGGAGGGGGTGCGCGAAAACGACTGGATCTACCCGAATGGGCTCTCGAACAGCCTGCCGCGTGATGTGCAGGTCGATCTGGTGCACAGCGTGCCCGGTTTGGAGCGGGCTGAGTTTGCGGCTTACGCCTACGCCATCGAATACGACAGCATCGACGCGCGCGAGCTTCGGCACACGCTGGAGAGCATCCGTATCGCAGGTCTCTACTTTGCCGGGCAAGTGAACGGCACGACAGGGTACGAAGAGGCCGCCGCACAAGGTTTTATGGCCGGGGCGAATGCCGCGTTACGTGTCCTGGGGCGAGGACCTTTGACGTTGAGCCGCCAAGACGCCTACATCGGGGTCATGATTGATGATCTTGTGACCAAGGGGACCAACGAGCCTTACCGCATGTTCACGTCGCGGGCTGAGCGCCGGCTGATCCTTCGGCAGGACAACGCGCGCTATCGGCTCTGCGCACAGGCCGATTGCTTAGGGGTGGCGGATGAGAGATGTCGGTCGCAAACGCGAACGTTTGAGCGGTTGACCGCGGCTGAGCTTGAGCGCTTGGCGCAGACGCGCGACGGGGGCATCCCGCTTCTGACCCTGGTGGCGCGTCCAGAGGGTCGGTATGACGATTTGCCGCAGCGGCGGAACGACCTGCCTCCGGAAGTGGTTGAGCAGGTCGAGATCCGTGCCAAATATCAAGGCTATATTGCTCAAGAGGAGCGGGCCGCCGCGCGCGCCAAGCTGGAAGAGGCCGTCCGTATTCCGGATTGGCTGGACTACGCCCGGATTCCGTCATTGCGCTTTGAGAGCCGCGAAAAACTAATGCGCGTTCGGCCGGAGAATTTGGGACAGGCCGGACGTATACCCGGCGTGAATCCTGCGGATATCGCTGTGATGTCGCTGATTATCAAACGAGGGCACCTGTAAAGCGACGAAAGGGCGTTGACGATTATGCGACTATCATTGACGTTCGGTCACGGGATGCGGATGCGGTAGAAGCCCGAGGACCCGGTAGCCGGAATCGAAAAGATGTTGGTGACGGAGGTGGGCGGGAGGTTCGTGGTGAGCGTCCGCCAAGGGCCTGCGGGAGAGGCGGCGAACTCGAGGTATTGTGTCCGGCCGATGCCTCCGATCCATGAGACCTTTTGAACCGCGCCGGTGCGGGTCAGCCCATGGAAGACCAGAAGGGACCGCGCGTCGGTGGGGTCGGTGTCCGCCCGCCACTCCGCCCAGGCGGGCATCCCGTCTCCGTCCGTATCCGAGTCGGCGGCAGCCTCGAAGTCCGGTGCCACACCGTATTTGGCCAGCCAGTTTTCAGGCACGCCGCGCGTGGGGGTCAGATTGGGGGCGAAGGAGGCGGAGACGGTGCGCGGGGCAATCATCGCAACGGTGATGCGGTTGCCGTCGAGCCCGGCATTCGAAATGTCTCCGGACCACCTGTCGAAATGATAATACGGTGCAGGGGTTGCGGTTATGATAACGCTCGTGCCCGGGAAATACCAACCGTCCTTCGGAGCGACCGTGCCGTTGGGCTGGGCCGTGGCGGTCAGGAGGTAGGAAATCTTCCAGTTCCACGTCAGCGCGGCATGGTTGGTGATGGCAAATGAGGCCGCAGGGGTTGGGCCTGAGGAAGGCGTGTGACCCGTCAGTGCCCATCCGGTACACTCGCGACGAATGCTGCTGTCGTAATAGATGGGCGACACGACCGAGGCGTTGACTCGGGTCCCGTTGGTGAGCGAGTACGTGCCGACAGAAGGGGAGGCCACGCCATACGGGTTCACCACCGTGAGTGTCCATGACCCGAGCTCAAACCATGCGGTAATGAACTGATGCGCCTCCACGCCTGAAAAGACGAGGGTCTTTGAGACAGTTGTATAATCGTAACCAGATTGGTATGAACCATTTATGTCTATTCCTGAAAGGTAAGCCCCCGGCTTTGCCTGAAGGGTGACCTTCGTTTGGGTCTGGCGGAACAAGAAGGTTTTGTCGGCCACGGCGGTGCCGGGACCGTTTGCGGCGAGGAGGATGCGGTGACCGCGCCGCACGGTGATCGGAAGCAGCGGGACGGTCGCCGGATCGTTACTGTCGATGCGGAGGCAGGCCAGCGCCTCTTGGTCGAAGTCAAGGGCGGTTGGGTCCAGGGTCATCGCGACAGGGGTGGAAGACATGCCCGGCAGGGTGCCGCCCCACGGGTTTTGCGGGATC
>Ga0209066_10001604_pt1 | contig 29559 bp, 26 predicted proteins | sample All_14_2_FD_187198 | JGI IMG/M metagenome (GOLD analysis project Ga0209066, IMG submission 187198) | Freshwater microbial communities in response to fracking from Pennsylvania, USA - Allegheny Zone_MetaG_DW_15 (SPAdes) (version 2) ...
ACGTTATTGAGGGATCCCGGAACAGGGCCGGGAGGACCGCGAAGACTAGCCGAAGCGGCCGGTCACATATTCTTCGGTGCGCTTGGTGCGCGGCTTGGTGAAGATTTCCTTCGTCGCGCCATATTCGATCAGACGGCCGAGATACATGAAAGCCGTGTTGTCGGACACGCGCGCGGCCTGCTGCATGTTATGGGTCACGATGACGATGGTGTAGCTCGACTTCAATTCGTCGATCAGCTCTTCAATGCGCAGCGTGGCGATGGGATCGAGCGCCGAACAGGGCTCGTCCATGAGCAGCACGTCGGGATTGCCGGCAATGGCGCGGGCAATGCAGAGACGCTGCTGCTGGCCGCCCGACAGGCCAAGCGCGCTGTCTTTCAGGCGGTCCTTGACTTCGCCCCAGAGCGCGGCCCCCTTGAGCGCGGCTTCGCAGGCATCGGCCAGCATCGACTTGTTGGTGATGCCATCCACTTTCAGCGGATAAGTGACATTTTCCGCGATCGACATGGGGAAGGGATTGGGCTTCTGGAAGACCATGCCCATGCGCTTGCGCAGCGCGATGACATCGACCTGGGGACCAAAGAGCGGTTCGCCCGAGAGACGGATCTCGCCCGAAACGCTCAGATTGTCGATCAGGTCGTTCATGCGGTTGAGCGAGCGCAGAAGCGTGGACTTGCCGCAACCCGAGGGACCGATGAGCGAGGTCACCATGCCCTTGGTCATGTCCATGCTGATGCCGTAGAGCGCCTGAGCGGCGCCATACCACAGGTTGAAGTCCTTGATGGTGATTTCAGGACCGGAGTCATTCGTGACCGGGTGATAGACGGTATCTTCGTAACCGTCATCGGTCACTTTGGTGCTGGCAACTGCGGACATGGTGTGAACCCTTCAGCTTCAGAACTTGTCGCCGGCAAAGCGACGCTTCAGCCGGTTGCGGACATTGATGGAAACCGTATTCATGATGAGCACGAGCGCGAGCAGCACAAGCGCGGTGACAAAGACCATGGAGCGTCCCGCCTCTGAATTGCGCGACTGGAAGCCCACGTCATAGATGTGGAACCCGAGATGCATGAAGGAACGTTCCAGATGCATGTAGGGGAAAATACCGTCCACCGGCAGGGCCGGGGCGAGCTTGACGACGCCGACGATCATCAGCGGGGCGACTTCGCCGGCGCCGCGTGCCATGGCAAGGATGAGACCGGTCATGATGCCCGGCATGGCGCGGGGCAAAACGATCCAGCGAATGGTCTGCCACTTGGACGCGCCACAAGCGAGCGAGCCTTCGCGCATGGAGCGGGGCACGGCGGCAAGCGCTTCTTCAGTCGCGACGATCACCACCGGCACGGTGAGCAGCGCCAAGGTGAGCGACGCCCAGAGCAGGCCACCCGTGCCGAAGGTCGGATTGGGCAGGCGCTCGGGGAAGAAGAGGGCGTCGATATTGCCACCCAGCACATAGGCGAAGAAGCCGAGGCCGAACACGCCATAAACGATCGAAGGCACGCCTGCGAGATTGTTGACGCAGATGCGGACGAGGGAAACGATGCGGCCCTGCCTGGCATATTCGCGCAGATAAAGCGCGGCCATGACGCCAAAGGGGGCCACCAGCAAGCTCATGACCACCGTCATGACGAGCGTTCCGAAAATCGCCGGCCAGACGCCGCCTTCGGTATTGGCTTCGCGCGGCTCGGTGGAGAGGAACTCCCACCAGCGCGAGAGATAGACACTGATTTTCTGCGTCAGGCTCAGCGAATTGGGGTCGAAATAGCGCACGATATTGGCGAGCGGCATTTCCTTGGTTTCACCGCCAATTTCGGCGAGCGTGACCGTGAGGGCGGCTTCCCTGGCGCGGGCTTGCGTGGCCTTGGCTGAAAGGCGCGTAAAGTCCTGGTTGAGCGCGGCAAGTTCATTTGCCACTTCTGCCGCCACGGCCTTGGCGCGATCAGAGCCTTCGCCATAGCTCAGTTCGGCGCCGCGTGTTTTCAACCGCAAACCATTGATCCGACGATTGACTTCGCCGACTTCATCGCGCTCGATCGCGATACGCGCTTTCCGCAGCGCACGGGCCTCGGCCTGCCCGGCAGAGAGCGTTTTGACATCCGGATTTGGTGTTGTCACGCCATTGAGCGTGACCGACACGATGCGACCGATAAAGACACCCCATTCCTGGCGCTCAATCAGCACCAGATCCTTGGGCTCTTCGACTTTGGCGACTTCATAGGCCGTGACCCATTTGAAGTCATCGCCATAGAAATCATAATTGCCGATACGATAGAGCGTGCGCTCCACCATATTGCCATTGTCCTCGATTTCGATCCTGAGGGCGTCGGGCAGCGCGGCAATCTTGTCCTTGGGGAGACGATAGGATTCGCTGCGCAGCGGTTCGCCGGCAAAGACCTGACCATTGGTCAGCGTGACGACATCGATGGGCTTGGGCCAGAAGGCGGTGAAGCCCTGATAGAAGATAAGCGCCAGAAAACCCGTGATCATCAACAGGCCGAAAACGAGCGACCCGCCCATGGCCCAGATCATGGGTTCGCCGATGGAGGCCAGATCACTCGCCTTGTGGCGTTGAATCCTGCCGACGCCGAACTTGCCCGCAGGAGATGTTGTGGTGTCAGTCATGGCCGATCGACCTCAGAGCTGGGCGGCGCGCTTGCGGAAGCGCTGACGCACGATTTCGGCAAAGGTATTCAGAATGAAGGTCATGACAAACAGCACCAGACCGCAAAGGAAGAGGGTGCGATAGAGCGTTGAGTCCTTCACGGCTTCGGGCAATTCGACGTTGATATTGGCCGACAGGGCGCGCAAGCCGCTGAACAGGCTCCAGTCGGTCACAGGCGTGTTGCCTGTGGCCATGACGACAATCATGGTTTCGCCGACAGCACGGCCAAGGCCGATCATGATGGCGGAGAAAATGCCCGAGCCCGCCGTTGGCAGAATGACCCAGGAGGCTGTCTGCCACTTGGTGGCGCCGCAGCCGAGCGAGGCGGAGCGCAAATGCTCCGGCACGGCGCCGAGCGCATCTTCGGCGATCGAATAGATGATCGGGATCACGGCAAAGGCGATGCCGAAGGCGGCGATCAACGTGTTGCGCTGGACATAGGTCGAGATGACACCGCCACGCGCATCATAACCGGTGACGCCCAGCACTTCGGAAATGCCCCAGGCAAAGAGCAGGGAGATGAGCGTCAAAGCCAGCCAACGGCCGAGCTCGAAAAGACCGGCAATGTGATATTCCCTGGTGCGCAGCAGGTCGCGATAGCGCTGGCCCAGGAGGCGGCCGCCGAGCGAGAACACGATGAAGAATGAGATCGGCAGGGCGAGCAGGAAAAGGAAGGGCACCGCCGAGCCTTCGCCACCCGTCCAGGCCTTGAAGTCACCGGCAAAGAGCAGGCGCTCGATCAGGGGGCCTGAAAGCATGGTGAGCCAGATGGCAAGGCCCATGGCGACAAAGAAGGCAACGAGCTTCGGAATGCCATCGAGACGCAGCGCCAGAGGCTTGGGCAGCAATTGCCAGAGGAAAGCCGAGCCGACAAAGGTGAGCGGGATCACGGCAAAGGCGATCATCACCGCCGCAATCCAGTTTTCAACGATGGGGGAGAGCACCAGCGCAACGACAAAGCCGATGACGACGGATGGCAGCGAGGCCATGAGCTCCATCAGCGGCTTGATGACGGCGCGGATGCGGAAATGCATGAACTCGGAGGTATAGATGGCGGCGAGCAGCGCAATCGGCACGGCAAAGACCAGCGAATAAAGCGCGCCCTTGATGGTGCCGAAAATGAGCGGCACGAGCGAAAGCTTGGGCTCGAAGCTGTCGGTGCCAGCGGTTGACTGCCAGGCATAGGTCGGCTCGGGATAGCCCTCGTACCAGACCTTGCCAAAGAGCGAACCGAGCGTCGTTTCCGGATGCGGCACGGAGAAGGTCCAGAGATGGGCGAGGCCCTTCTCGTCAATCGCCATGACACCATCATCACGCGGCGCGAGAAGCAGCGTCGCGATGGAAGCTTTTTTCTCGGTGTTCGGGAAGGTGAAAATCTGACGCGCCGTGGTGCCGTGATAGAGGGCGACATCACCTGCTTCATCGGCTGCCGCGAAGAGACGGGTGCGCTGGCTGACGGAGAATTGCGTGATCGGGGCGCCTGACCGGGCAATGTTGTGGATTTCGTTCATGACATAACCGTCGGCCGTGTTCTTGTCGTTGCGGTTAATCATGGCCCAGATGGTGAGAGAGCCGTCGGACCCGCCCACAATCAGGGACTGCTCGCCATTCATCCAGCCCAGCCCCGTGATGCCGACGCCTGCGGGCGTGACGCGCGTGGTTTCGGCCAGACGCGGCGCATTGAGATCGCGCGTGTCGAAGCGGCGCAGCGAGCCGTCATTACCCGCCACCAGCAGACGATCACCCTGCGTGTTGAGCAGAAGATAGGCGATGTCCTTGCCTTCAAGGCCGGTATTGATTTCGCTGTTGATGATGCTGGTCGATGTCTCGCCCGTCATCATGTTGACCTGCGAGAAAGCCGAGGAGAGACGCGCGACACCGGCTTCATCAACGGTGGCAAAAGTCTTGACGGGGCGCTCGCTCGTGCCGCCGACGCGATAGTCAATATAATGGATGGACGTGCCGACGGGTGCGACCTGTACCGGGGCTTCCATTTCGATGCTGGGCGTCAGGCGACGGACCTGCTTGCCCGGCACCTCGATGAAAATGGATGAACCGTCGGTGCGGTCCTTGCCGATCCTGGTGAGGGTGGCTGGCACATTGGCGCTCGGCATCACCATCGCCTTGATGTCGAGGCGGCCCAGACGCACGGTGCCGTCAGCAAAACCGAGCGCAATATCATTGCCCTTGAGGGTGCGCGCAAAGGCCGTGGGCTTGGCGCCCTCAAGGCCCGTTGCGATGGGGTTGGCCAGGCGCTCGCCCGTGCCGGCATGGAAACTTTCGAGGCTGCCGTCATCCATGAACTCGACACCCATGGAGAGATATTCGTCCATGGAGGTGGAGAGGACGGTGCCTGTGCCTGAGGCGAGTGTGTAGCTGCGCGTGCCTGTCACGGAGCCGCTGCCAATCAGGGGCGCGGCGACCATGACCAGATAGACCATGATGGTGAAGACAGCGAGGATGACGCTCAAGCCGCCAACGACAATCACGCGACCGGCGATCTTGTCGGCCCAGATGACTGAGGCCTTGGTTTTCTTGTCGCGTTTATAAACGACGGATTTGCGATCTGCAGGGGCGGAAGACTGGGGCACGGTCGTGTCTGTCATTTTACGGGGTCTTCACGCTGAAACGCCGACCCCCGGTGACGCGGCGGAACGCCGCGGGGAGAGTGGCAGCCTAAACGAAAACAAGACCGGCGGGCAGGGCCCGCCGGTCTCCAGTTTCAGCTCAATAGCCGAGCTTCGCCAGCTCTTGCTGGGCGAAAACGTAAGGCATCGGGTAATAGCCGTCCTTCGAGGTGTCAACCTGGCCGTCGCCCGAGAGGACGAAGCGCATGAACTCGCCACGAACCGGGTCGAGGGGCTCGGAGGGGTTCTTGTTGACGTAGATGTAGAGGAAGCGGGTGATCGGGTAGGCGCCCGTGTAAGCATTGGCCTGGTTGGGTTCAACGCACTTGCCGTCGCGGCCGGCAACCTGGACAGCCTTCACGTCGGCTGTCTTGTAGCCGATGCCCGAATAACCGATGGCGAACTTGTCAGCGGCAACGCCCTGAACCACAGCCGACGAACCGGGCTGCTCTTTCACGGTGTCCTTGAAGTCGCCATTCAGCATGGTGACTTCCTTGAAGTAGCCATAGGTGCCCGAAGCCGAGTTACGACCGAAAGCGGAGATCGGCTTGGCAGCATATTCACCACCAACGCCCACATCGCCCCAGGTCACAGCATCCTTGGAGCCTGTGAGGTGGCTCTTGGAGAAGATGGCGTCGATCTGCGAGAAGGACAGGCAGGAAACCGGATTGTCCTTGTGCACGAAGACGGCGAGCGTGTCGACGGCGACCTTCACCTGAGTCGGCTTGTAGCCGTACTTGGCTTCGAAAGAGTCGATTTCAGCGTCTTTCATCGGGCGCGACATCGGGCCGAACTGCGATGTGCCAGCGATCAGTGCGGGCGGAGCAGTGGACGAGCCCTTGCCTTCGATTTCAATCTGAACGGAAGGATACTTGGCGCGGTAGCCTTCGGCCCACAGCGCCATGAGGTTGTTGAGTGTGTCGGAGCCAACTGACTTCAGGCTGCCGGACACGCCGGTGACGGGCTGGTACGCAGTGTACCGGCTGTCGAGATCGATTGCGAACGCGCTTGTGGCAGTCGCGAAGACTGTCAGCGCGCCCAGGAGAGCTCCAATGCGCTTCATAAGAGGGTGACCTTCTTTGAGCTTGCTTAAAAGGGATAGCGAATGGCGGACACGAGCCCGCCGAGACGCGTTCTTAGGTGTCGCTAGTGAAAGCCACGCAACAGTTTTACGACGGATGTGTGACAGAGATGGCCGACATGCACTAACGGTTTGTTAACAAAAGGAAATCGCTCATTTTTGCGAGTCTCGAAATGGCAAAAGAATCGCGCGGCGTTGTTTGAAAACAACAGAAAGGTCACCATGCTGCGGCCTGTCCGTTTTGGTGCAGGTCATTTCATAAAAGGCCATGCGCCGTGGCGCGGGCGATGTCGGCCTTGAGGGTGCGGGCGCCAAGAATGAAATGAGCCGCGCCCCAGAAACCGGCCACGGAAACGGTCAAGAGCGCATAACGCAGCGATTCATCGCCCATGGCAGGCTGATAATAGTCGCTGAGCAGGCCGACCGTCTGCGGCCCGAGCCCCAGCCCGATGATATTGAGGATGAAAAGCAGGATGGCCGAGGCCACGGCGCGCATGCGCAGGGTGACGAGCGACTGGACCATGGCGAGGCAGGGCGCGAGATAGGCGGCCCCGGCAAAGGCGGGGATGATGAAAAGGCCAAGCGCCCAGACCGGATCACCCGACATGTAAACGGCGAAGGAAAAGGGCGAAACGACAATCCAGATGATGGCTGGCACCCAGAGATTCCAGCGCACATCGCGTTTGCCGAGCCGGTCGCCAAGATAGCCGCCGAGATAGGTGCCGAAACCGCCGGAAAACCCGATGATGAGTGCGAGCGAGGTGCCGATGACGCCGGGCGAGAGGTGGAAGGAGCGCGCCAGGAAAGGCGGCAGCCAGACGACGCTGGCATAGCCGACAAAGGCGCAGAGCGCGGTGCCGAAAGCGATATGGCGGAAGGAACGCTGGTGCCACAGGAAGCGCACAACTTCAAGCACGGCGGGCGCTTGCGACTTGTCAACGAGGCCATCGGCGAAACCGCGCTGGGGTTCCCTGAGCGTGGTGCGGACAAGCACGGCAAGCAGCAGGCCCGGCATGCCGACGGTGAAAAAGGCCACGCGCCAGCCGAACCATTGCGTCATCCAGCCACCGACGAGAAAGCCGATCAGGATGCCGATATTGACGCCAAGCGAAAAAATACCGAGAGCCGCACCGCGTTCGGCAGGCGGAAACATATCGGCGATCATGGAATGGCTGGGCGGGCTCGACCCGGCCTCACCAACGCCGACGCCGATGCGGAGCAAGGCGAGATGCCAGAAATTGCCGACAAAGGCGCAAAGCGCCGTCATGCCGGAAAAGAGCGTCAGCGATATGGCAATGATGTTGCGGCGTGAGCTGCGGTCGGCGAGAAACGCGATCGGAATGCCGAGCGTCGCATAGAAAATCGCAAAGGCGATGCCGGAGAGAAACCCGAGCTGCGTATCCGACAGGCCGAGTTCCATCTTGATCGGCTGCAAGAGGATCGAGAGGATCTGACGGTCGACGTAATTGACGGTGTAAACCAGGGTCAGGATGGAAAGCGCGTACCAGCGATAGGCTGGCGTGAAACCGCCAGTGGCCGCCTCTGAACCAGTGACAGCCTCTGAAGATGTGGGCGCGTGTTCGCCTGCCCCGCTTTCGCGCTGCGTCATCCGGTTTCCTCCCTTTATGACCGGCACAGCCCCTCCGCTTGCCGACCTGTTTTGCCTGAGCCTAGCAGGGTGCGAGGCAATCGCAAATGCGCCTGCGGAGCCTTCATTTGCGGCAAGACCATGCCATGACGGACGAGTCCGATTTTGGCGAGCGCCGCAGACGCAAGACGCCTAGACTTGGCGCATGGACAGATTGCCGGATGATGATTTTTATTATCGCGCACTTCACGCCAAGGATGCCCGCTTTGACGGTCGCTTCTTTGTCTGCGTGACAACGACGGGCATTTATTGCCGCCCGGTCTGTCCGGCACGGGTGCCGAACCGGGCCAATTGTTTTTTTGTGCCGAGCGCGGCGGCGGCGCAAGAACTGGGCTTTCGCTCCTGCCTGCGGTGCCGCCCGGAAACGGCACCGGGAACACCCGCCTGGGCGGGGACCGAAGCCTCGGTGGCGCGCGCATTGCGCCTGATCGAGGAAGGCGCGCTTGATGAAGGATCACTCCCCGCACTTGCCGCCCGGCTGGGTTTGGGCGAGCGGCATTTGCGCCGCCTTTTCGTGACGCATGTGGGTGCCAGCCCGCAAGCTGTTGCCGCCAATCGTCGCCTGCTCACGGCCAAACAGCTCATCACCGACACTGCGCTGCCGCTCGCCGAGATTGCCCATGCATCAGGCTTTCAGAGCCTGCGCCGCTTCAATGACGCCGTCGTCAAAGCCTATGGTCTGGCGCCGGGCGCGATCCGGCGCAGCCGCGCGGACAGCCGGTTGAGCGAGGGAGAGATCACGCTGCGACTTGGCTATCGCCCGCCTTATGATTGGCCGCTGGTTTTGCGCTATCTGGCGGGGCGCGCGATACCGGGCGTCGAGGTGGTGGGAGATGAGAGCTATAGACGCAGTTTTGCGCGGGGCAAGACGCGCGGGATCATCCGTGTACGTCATGCCGCCACGGGCCACGCGCTTGAAGCGACATTGACGGCGCAAGGACCGCTGCCTGTGCGCCAGCTTGCGGCGCGGCTGCGGCGGCTGTTTGATCTCGAAGCCGAGCCTGCCGCGATTGCGCTGGTGCTTGGCAAGGACAGGCTGATCGGGCCGCGTCTGAAGAAACTGCCAGGGCTGCGCGTGCCGGGTGCCTTTGACGGGCTCGAACTTGCGGTGCGGGCGATCCTTGGCCAGCAGATCTCGGTCAAGGGTGCGACAACGATTTCCGGACGGCTTGTCGCCGCGCTGGGAGAGCCCATGCCGGAAAATGATTTCGGACTGAGCCATTATTTTCCGACGGCAGAGGCGCTGGCGGGGGGTGATCTCACGGGCATCGGGCTGACCGGCACGCGCAGGGCGACGCTGCAATGTCTCGGGCGAGCGATTGCGGACGGTGTGATTGATTTTTCGCCCGGCGAAAGTCTCGACGCCAAACTGGCGGCGCTTTGCGCCCTGCCCGGCATTGGCGAATGGACGGCGCAATATGTGGCGTTACGCGCGGTCGGCGAGCCCGATGCCTTTCCGGCCTCTGATCTCGCACTGCGCAAGGCGGCAGGCGGCGGCGCGGTGATGGCGGCAAAGGAACTCGAAGCGCTTTCGCAAGCCTGGCGACCATGGCGCGGCTATGCGGCACTCGCCTTGTGGATGGGCGGGATTGACGAAGGCGATAAAACCGCCCATGCCCTTCACGCGGCTGCCTGACGATTGGCCGCCTGACAAAACGGATGATGCAGATGACGACAGATGAAACACAATTTGCCGTGCGCAAAATGGCGACACCGATTGGCACGATCCGTCTTGTCGCGGTGGAAGAAGGTTTGGTGGGGGTGCGCTTTGCCAATGACCAGAGCCGCATTGCCGATGGGTTGACCATCAGGGCAGCGCAAAAGCATCTCGATCAGACAGAGAAGGCGCTGACGGAATATTTTGCCGGCAAGCGCAAGACATTTACCGAATTGCCGGTGATGGCGAAGGGCACGTCGTTTCAACTCAAGGTCTGGGGGGCGCTGTTCAAAATCCCCTTTGGCGTCACACAAAGCTATGCCGATGTGGCGCAGGCGATCGGCAATCCCAAGGCGATGCGGGCGGTGGGCCTTGCCAATGGGCGCAACCCGGTGCCGATCATCATTCCCTGTCACCGCGTGATTGGCGCCAATGGCACATTGACCGGATTTGGCGGCGGGTTGCCCGCGAAGAAATGGCTGCTCGAACATGAAGGCATTCGCACAAGGGCGCTGATTTGAGTTCGCGGGCCAACTGGCTATGATGCCCGATGACGATCCGGTCTCGTCGATTTATTGCAGGAGGCTCGCATGATGGGTCACGGCTATGGAGGCCTTCTGGGTCTCATCGTTCTGGTACTGGATGTCTGGGCGATCATTCGCATCGCGCAGAGCAGCGCCGAGCCGATCTGGAAAGCGATCTGGATTGTTGTGGTTCTGGTGCTGCCGGTGCTGGGTCTGATCCTGTGGTGGCTGTTCGGCCCGAAATAATTCAGGGCATGGCCCCTCACCCTACGAAATAGTCCACGAGCCTGATGCGCCCGCCGCGCGGCAGGCCGCGCAATGGCACGTCCGTGATGAAACGCGCCATGGTGGCGAGCGTTTCCTCAAGCGGCACGGGTGAGGTTTGCGATTCACTCACCACGATGACGCGCGGCGTCAGGCCATTGGCGCGCATGACGGCAAGCGTTGTCAGCGTGTGGCTGATCGTGCCGAGATAAGAGCCGACGACAAGCAGGGGCGCGATGCCGATATGGGCGTCCAGCGCCCGCATCCAGTCAAGCACGGTGTGGGTATCGTCGAGCGGCACCATGAGACCACCGACGCCTTCGATGATGAGGCGCTCATGGGCGTGAGACGCGGCGACACATTCAGCGATGAGATCATCGAAGGAAATGAAGGCGCCTTCGCGCGCTGCCGCCATATCAGGCGAGAGCGCCGCCTTGAAACGCCAGCGCGACACACGCGCGGCATGTTCCATGGTGACGGGCTCGCCCATGGCGGCGAGCAGATGGGCGGTGTCGCTGTCGGCGAATGTTTCTGCGTCATAGCCGCTGACGACGGGCTTCAGGGCGACGGCGCGCCATTCGCGCGTCAGCATGGCCGAGACATAGGTCTTGCCGATATCGGTGCCTGAAGAGGTGACAAAAATTGCGGTCAAGGCGCTTACTCCGCCGCGCGGCGCGTGAGGATGCGTTCGCGGACGAGAGCGGCAAGGCGGCGAATGTCCTCATCCTTGTGCCCGGCGGTAAAGGTGAAGCGCAGACGCGCCGTGCCGTCAGGCACGGTCGGCGGGCGAATGGCGGTGACGAGAAAGCCTTCCGCCTCCAATATTGCGGAGGCTGCCAATGTTTCACGGGCATCGCCCAGAATGACCGGGACGATGGGGCTTTGCGGATCGGGCAGATTGAGGGCGCGGGTGAAGAGCGACGCCTTGCGCACCGGCAGGGCGGCAAAATCGGGATCGGCTTCGATGAGATCAAGCGCGGCAATCGCGGCCGCGACGGTCGCGGGCGGGAGACCGGTTGAATAGATCAGCGTGCGGGCGCGCGTGCGCAGAAGATCGCAGACGGGTTTTGTGGCGCAGAGATAGCCACCATAGCCGCCAATGGCTTTGGAGAGTGTGCCCATTTGCAAGGGGACATCGGCCTTGACGCCTTCAACGAATGACGAGCCGCGCCCTGCCGCGACAACGCCGATGCCATGGGCATCGTCGGTCATGAGCCAGGCCTCATGCGCCGTGGCGATGCGGGCGAGATCGGCGACGGGAGCAAGGTCGCCATCCATGCTGAAGACGCCATCGGTGAGGATGAGACAATGGCGCGCCACGCCGCGACGGGCGGCGAGAAGACTTTCGAGATGAGCCATGTCGTTGTGAGCGAAGACATGCGCCGACGCCCCTGAAAGCTTCATGCCGGTCATGAGGCAGGCATGGGCAAGCTCATCGGCAAGGATCAGATCGCCCTGCCCCATCAGCGTCGGGATGATGCCGAGATTGGCGAGATAGCCCGAGCCGAAGACGACGCAATCTTCAGTCCCCTTCAAGCGCGCCAGACGCGCTTCAAGCGCACCAAAGAGCGGGTGATTGCCGGTGACGAGGCGTGAGGCGCCCGAGCCGACGCCATAGCGGCGCGTTGCCTCTATGGCGGCTTCCTTGACGGCGGGATGCTGCGAGAGATTGAGATAATCATTGTCGCAGAAGGAAATGAGATCGCGGCCCTGACGCCGCGCAGCGGCGCCTGCAAAGCGCTCCGTCTCGACAAGGCGGCGGCGCAGCGACCGGGCTTCAAGCGCATCGAGCTTTGAGCGGGCGAATTGGTCGAGGCTGTCGCTCATGGGCCCATCCGGATGATGGGTTTGCCGATCATGGCGCGGGTGAGCAGGCGCTGGAGGACAATGGGGGCTTCTTCAAGCGGGAAGCTCGCTGTCGGTTCGGGATGGATTTTGCCAGCGACGGCCCAGCCGATGAGTTTTTCCAGCAAGGGACCATTGAAACCCGGGTTGGCGCGCAGCTCGCCACCCCAATCGACACCGACAAGCGAGGCGCGCTTCAGGAGCGCGAGATTGAGCGGGAGTTTGGGGATTTCGCCATTGGCAAAGCCGACAACGAGATGCCGCCCGCCAGGCGCGAGGCAGCGAAAGGCGGTTTCGGAATAGGCACCGCCGACCGGATCGTAAACGACATTGACGCCGCGCTTTTCGAGCAGGGCATCGAGCGCCTTGCGCCAGTCGGGATCGGTATAATCGACCACCATGTCGGCGCCATGCGCCTTGGCGGCCTCGCGCTTTTCAGCCGTGGAGGCCGCCGCGATGACGCGGGCCCCCATCGCCTTGGCGACATCGATGGCCGCCATGCCGACGCCGCCGGCCGCGCCCAGCACAAGAACCGTTTCGCCGGGCTGGAGATGGCCGCAGGTTTCGAGGCCATAAAGGGCGGTGCAATAGGAAATCAGGAAACCGGCGGCCGCCTCGGCGCTCATTTCGTCGGGCAGGGTTGTGAGCGCGGCAACAGGCAGGACGATTTTTTCGGCAAGCGCCCCTGCCATGGACATGGCCATGACGCGTTCGCCGATGAGATCGCCTGAAACGCCCTCGCCGACCGCCTCGATGACGCCCGCGACCTCGGAGCCGGGAATGAAGGGCAGCGGCATTTTGACCTGATAGGTGCCGCGCACAAGCAGCGCATCGACATAGCCAAGACCCGCCGCTTCAATCGCGAGCAGGACCTGACCGGGCCCGGGGACCGGCTCGTCAAGGGCTTCCACATGGAGGGTGGATGGCTCGCCATAGGTGACGCAGCGGATCGCGCGCATTTGCCTTAACCTTTGTCAGTCATTTGTCTTTTCGGGACTTTTCGGACTGAAGCCTAGCCTGCCTTGCATTGCGTGGAAAGCTGCCTATGCTGCGGGAAAATATCGTTCCACCCCCATTGACCCAAGGGGCGATTGCTCTCTCATGACCCTTCAGACCCGCATCGACAAGCCTGCCGCCGCCAGCCTGACCTCAGCCCGGACCAATCCCGATGCGCTGCGCCACGACTGGCGCCGCGACGAGGTTCAGGCGCTTTTCGATCTGCCGTTCAATGACCTGCTGTTTGAAGCCCAGATCGTGCATCGCCGCTGGTTCAAGGCGCATGAAGTGCAGATGTCAACCCTGCTCTCGATCAAGACGGGTGGCTGCCCGGAAGATTGCGGTTATTGCGCCCAGAGTGCGAAGTTCGAGACCGGACTCAAGGCCTCGAAGCTGATGGAAGTGGAAAAGGTGCTGGCCGAAGCCCGCAAGGCCAGGGAAGCTGGCGCGACACGCTATTGCATGGGGGCCGCCTGGCGCGAACCCAAGGATCGCGACATGGACATGGTTTGCGCCATGGTCGAGGGCGTGAAGGCGATGGGCATGGAAACCTGCATGACGCTTGGCATGTTGTCGGGCCAGCAGGTGCATCGTCTCGCCCAGTCGGGCCTTGACTATTACAACCACAATATCGACACCTCGGAAGAATATTACGACAAGATCGTCAGCACGCGGAGCTTTGCCGACCGCCTCGACACCCTCGACCGCGTGCGGCAGGCTGGCATCAATGTCTGCTCGGGCGGCATTGTCGGCATGGGCGAAAGCAAGGCTGACCGGCTCGGCATGCTGATCGCGCTCGCCAATCTGGAAGAGCACCCGCAAAGCGTGCCGATCAACATGCTGATGCCGATGGAAGGCACGCCGCTTGGCCAGAGCGAAAAAGTCGACCCCATCGACTTCGTGCGCATGATCGCGGTGGCGCGCATCATGATGCCGCAATCGGTGGTGCGACTGGCGGCAGGGCGCGAACTCATGTCGGATGAGCAGCAGGCGCTGTGTTTCCTTGCCGGCGCCAATTCGATTTTCGTTGGCGACAAGCTGCTGACCGCCAAGAACCCGGAAGCCGACAAGGACAAGGTGCTGTTTGCCAAGCTCGGCATCCAGTCCATGCCCGCGCATAGCTGCCCCGCAGAAAAATAAGTCCATCACAGCTTCATATGTGCGGAAATAATGATGTCCGGAGGGCATCAATTCCGGACTGAAAGTCGCGGATGCCCCGGACAAGCCGGGGCATGACGGATGAGGATAAAGTCGATCATGACCGTTCCACCGCCCAATCCGCTTGTGCCCCACCCGCCGCAATGGCTGGCGGAGGGCGCGGCGCATTTGTGGCTGCCTTATACACAGATGCAGACCGTGCCGATGGCCTTGCCCGTCGCGCGCACCGATGGCGTGCGGATCATTCTGGAAGATGGCCGCGAGCTGATTGACGGCATCTCGTCCTGGTGGACGGCGGCGCATGGCTATAATCACCCCCATATTCGCGCCGCCGTGGTCGAGCAGATCGAAAAGCTGCCGCATGTGATGCTGGGCGGGCTGGCGCATGAGCCAGCCGCGCGACTTGCCAGGCGGCTGGCGGCGTTGACGCCCGGCGATCTCGCGCATGTGTTCTTTTCCGAATCAGGTTCGGTCTCGGTTGAAATCGCGATGAAGATCGCGGTGCAATACTGGATCAATCAGGGCACAAGCGGGCAAGGCGGGCGCAGACGCACGCGCTTTGTCAGTTTCAAGGGCGGCTATCATGGCGACACGCTCGCCACCATGTCGGTCTGCGACCCCGAGGAAGGGATGCATTCGCTGTTCAAGGGCGCGATTGCCGAACAGGTGCTCGGTGAATTGCCGGTGGACGAGGCGGCGACCGCGCGGCTCGATAGCTTGCTGACACAACATAAAGGCACGCTTGCCGCCGTGCTGGTTGAGCCGCTGGTGCAGGGCGCGGGCGGCATGGTGTTTCATGATGCGGCGACGCTTAAGCGCCTGCGGGCACTATGCGACGCACATGATCTGCTGCTCATTGCCGATGAAATCTTCACCGGCTTTGGCCGCACGGGCGCGATGTTTGCCTGCGAGGAAGCGGGCATCGTGCCCGATATCATGACGCTCTCGAAAGCGCTGACGGGCGGAACGCTGCCGCTTGCCGCGACGATTGCACGGCGCCATGTGTTTGAGGCCTTTCTCGGCGACAGTCCGGCCAAGGCGCTGATGCATGGGCCCACCTATCAGGGCAATGCGCTGGCCTGCGCGGCGGCGAATGCCTCGCTCGATCTTTTTGCAAGCGAGCCGCGCCTGGCGCAAGTCGCCGCGATCAGCACGCAGCTTGCCCGCGAACTTGAACCGGCGCGCGCCCTGCCCGGCGTGCGCGACGTGCGCGTCAAGGGCGCAATTGGCGTGATCGAACTGGAGACGATGCACGATCTTGATGGGCTCAAGGCCCGCTTCGTTGAAGCTGGCGTCTGGATCCGGCCCTTTGGCCGCATCGTCTATACAACGCCGCCGCTTGTGATCGGGACGGGCGATCTTGCCCAAATCACAGGCGCCATGGTCAATGCTGTCGCAGACCATCTCTTGCCTTGAGTCTTATTCGCCTCTCTGGACCTACTTTCGATGGTAGGAGGGCGATTTTTCCATGCCACATGTTGAGTTTTCCCACAATGGGGCATTACTCTCAAATCAGGGACCGATTCGGTTCCTTTCATCGATCAGAACCGATCAGAGGTTCAACATGCGGATGCGCAAGGGTCCGCCTGGGATGTTTGTTTTACGAGCCGCAACCTCAAATCGCGGCCCATAGGGAAGGCGCCTAGCTATGCATGTGATTGCATTCGCCTCGCAAAAAGGCGGCTCCGGCAAAACCACACTTGCCGGTCATATTGCTGTCGAGGCCGAGCATCAGGAGGCGGGCCCCGTTGCGCTGATCGACACCGACCCGCAGGGCTCGCTGTCGCAATGGTGGAATGCGCGTGAAGCCGAGCGCCCGTTTTTCGTGCGGCCCTCTACGGCGGGACTGGAAGCCGATCTGGCGCGGCTGCGCGATGGCGGCGTAGCGCTTGTCATCATCGATACGCCCCCTGCGATCACGACAACGATTGCGCAGGTGATTGCCCTTTCCGACCTCGTGGTCATTCCGACACGTCCCAGCCCGCATGATCTGCGCGCTGCGGGCGCTTCCGTCCGGCTGTGTGAAGAGTTGAACAAGCCGCTCGTCTTTGCCGTCAATGGGGCGAGCCCGCGCGCCCGCATCACGACCGAGGCGGTGATTGCGCTGTCGCAGCATGGTCCGGTTGCACCCTCCATCATTCATCAACGTATTGATTTTGCCTCCAGCATGATTGATGGTCGCACCGTGATGGAAATTGCGTCGCAGACCAAATCAGCCGATGAGATTTTCGAGCTGTGGGCCTTCCTGCAAAGCCGGTTGCTCGGCCGGGAAACCTCGCCCCTGCTCTCGCCACGCGCCATCACGCGCGGGACGCCTGATGACAGGCAGATGTGGGGTGCTGCGTAATGAACAAGAAGCCGGCCTCTCTGACAGGCGACCTATTGGCACGCAAGGGGGAAGCTGCGCCATTTTCGACCGAACCAGACGCCCGTATGACAATTGCTTCCGGTGCCTATGGTCGCCAGCCCTCGCTTGAGGGGCCTGGCAGCACCGGACATCTAGACATTGCGGCCCCGGAAGGTCTCTATGGTGATGACACTATGGAGACACCCCAGATGGTCACAGATTCTGAACGGCCCCGGCCGCCTGAGCCCGAAATTATCTATACGCCAGAAGAACTTGATGGCGGCGGCGGGCGTACACACCTGATTGCTGGCGGCCTGATCGGTCTTGTCCTTGTCGGTGGCGTTCTGCTCGCCCTGTCGCAACCCAAAACCGGCGATATCGCCCCGGTGGCCCCTGAAATTGCCGATGCGCCGATGGCCAGCACGCCGGATCCGGCCTTGCGCAGCGATGCGACGCCTGAGGCCGAACCCCTTTCGCCGGGGGGCCAGATGAGCGGTGTGCCAGATGTTGACGCTGTGGCGGAGGCACTTGCGCCCTCGGGCGAGGCCAAGGTGCCGGAACCGGAGAGCATGGCGGCTCCTGTGAAAGAAGCTGCCCCTGTGGCGGCGGCGGTGCCTGAACCCGTGCCCGAACCGGCCCCTGTGGCGGGGGCTGCCCCCGGCGCGGAGATGGCGCCTGAAACCGTGCCCGAACCGGCGCCTGCCGCTGCGCCCACGCCTGCCAGCGCGGGTGCCTATGTGGTGCAGCTTCTGGCCCTGCGCGATGAAGCCGACGCCAAGGCCGCCTGGGTGAAGCTCTCGGCAAAACACCCCTCTCTTGCCGATCATGCCCTCGATATTGAAAAGGCCGATCTCGGGGAGAAGGGGATTTTTTACCGGGTGCGGGCGGCTGGCTTTGCGAGCAAATCTTCCGCGACCAGCTTTTGTGGCGATCTCAAAAAAGCCGGCCAGGACTGCATGGTGCGCAAGCGCTAAACCGGATCCTGTCCGCCCGGAAGCCCTCGCTGTGATGCAACGGGGGCGTTTTGCGTTTTGCGCATTTGCGACTTGCCGCCTGCGGTCGTAGGTTCGCGCCATCCTTATTCACCCATCAGACGGACAGGACCCCTTCATGATCGAGGCGATTATCTGGGACTTTGGCGGCGTCTTCACCACCAGCCCGTTTGAGGCCTTTGCGCGTTTTGAAAAAGAGCGCGGCTTGCCGGAGAACTTCATCCGCAGCGTCAATAGCCGCAATTACGAAACCAATGCCTGGGCGCTGTTTGAACAAAACGCGATCAGCATGGATGCGTTTGACGAGACGTTTGCGCAGGAATGCAACGTGCTGGGTCATGAGGTGCGCGGGCGCGATGTCGTGGCGCTGCTCTCCGGCGATATCCGGCCCGAAATGGTCGAGGCACTGCGTCGCTGCAAGCAAAAGGTCAAGGTCGGCTGCATCACGAATAATGTGGCGGCGGGCGAGGGCGCCGGGATGGCCCAAACTCACAACAAGGCGGCGGCGGTGAGGGAAATCCTGTCGCTGTTCGATAATGTGATTGAAAGCTCAAAGGCCGGTGTGCGCAAACCGGACCCGCGCATCTATCTGATGAGCTGCGAAGCACTGGGCGTGAAGCCGGAGGCATGCATCTATCTTGATGATCTGGGTGTCAATCTGAAGCCCGCCAAGGCACTGGGCATGGCGACGATCAGAGTGAGCACGGCAGGCCAGGCCCTTGATGAACTCGAAGCACTGACCGGCTTTACCTTGCGCTGATAAATATTGCGCCGGGAAAATTAAAAGGGCCGTGCCTGGGGCACGGCCCTTTTCGCGGCGCCATCCTGCCGATCAGGCTTTGGCCGTTGTCTGGGCTGCTTCGACATCCGCCGGTGAGAGACCGATTTCCTTGCCGAGCTGATGGATCATGGTGGCTTCGAGCTTGTGGACGCGGCCGTCAGAGAGAGCAACTTCCCATAACATCGTCACGACATTGCGACGTTCATCCAGGCTGAATCCATCGCTGATCGCCTTGGTGAAAATCCACTCGCCCATGCCGATTTTCTGACGGCTGACAGCCAGATCAAGCAGCGCGTTGGCATCGGCGTCATTGAGCTGGAAGTGGCGGCTGAGAATGGACTTGATCGCTGCTTTTTCAGCATCGGCAAAATCATCGTCGCGACGTGCCGCCTCGACAAGCAGCGCAGCAGCGGCCAGGCGCTTGGCCTCTTCGCTCATCGGCGCACCGCCTTGTGTTGAAAGGCCCTTTTTCAGCGCCTTGATAATGGTTTCCAGCATCGTCTCACTCCCCCTTATTCGCGCCGCGTAATGTGTTTACGGCCTTGTCGCGCGTTATCGCATGATGTGGTCGGCGAAGACTATAACGGCAAATGCCAAATGTCGCCTGCCGCAATCGATACAGGCCGATTTTTTGGCGCTTTGCCTGCCAATGGCGCGGCCCGTCATGGTCCCTTGTGGCGAATAAAACCCGGACGGCGGGGAAAGGCCAGTTCCAGCCCGGCAGCGAGGGCTGGCATGAGGATGAGGATGGCAAGCGCCTCGCAAAGGAACATGACCGCAAAAAAGAGTCCGAGATCGGCCATAAGGGAGTCCGGTGACATGAACCAGATCAGCGCCCCGCCTGCAGGCGCGAGCACACCGATGGTGAGCGCCAGGCCGGTTTCGCCGAGCGCCAGGCGGCAGCTGTCGGTGATGTTGCGGCCCTCAGCCAGATGCGCGCGCATCGCCATGCAAGGCGGCAAGATCAGCCCGATGCCGACGGCCAGGGCCAGCGCCATGGCTGGCAGCACCGGCATGGTGAGCGCCATATCGATGGCCCCCATGAAGCCATAGCCCAGCGCGGCGCAGTAAATCAGCGGGATAAGACAAAGCGTGGCGGCGCGCCAATCACGCCAGGCGAGCACAAGAAAAGCGACCAGCGCGAGGCTGACCCAGCCAAGGATGGATGTTTCGGCATGCACGAGCGTTTCGTTTTCAGCGGCGGCGAGCGCCAAGGGTCCAGATGCCAGTTCAAACGTGATGCCCTTATGAGGATGGGCGCTGACATAGGCCTTGATCGTGGCGATGGCGGTGGCGATGGTGGGGGCCTGCGCATTCTGCAGATACAGGCGATAGGCCAGACGGGTGCAGTCTTCATTCATGAGACGCGAAATGCCTGGCACCGTCGAAACGGCTTGGGCCAGTGTTTCGCGATTGCGCGGCAGATCATACCATTTGGGATTGGCTTCGTTCCAGCCAGCGGCCGAGAGCTTGACGCTCAAGGGCAGCGCGCGCACTTCGTGGATGCCGGGGGTCATACGAAGCGTTTGCGCCAGATCATCGAGATATTTCATCTTGCGATAATCGAGGCAGGTGTCGTCGGGCGTGTGCAGGATGAGCGTCAGTTCGTTCAGGGCCGTCGGGAAATGGGTGGCGACGAGACGGGCTGTGTCTGTCTTGGCAGTGGTTTCATCTGGCGCCTCGCCCAGCCGACGCTCGCCGGCAAAATAGGCAGCAATCAAAAACACCGGCACGGAAAAAGCCAAGATCACAAGGGCGTGACGCGGCGCAGCGGCCTTGCCAAGGGCGAGAAACAAGGCGGATGCCTGTTGCGTCAGCCAAGACGTGAGGCTGCGCTGGCGGGCTGGCAACACGCTGAGCAACAAGGGCAGGATCACGAAGACCGACAACGCCATGAGGATTGTGCCAAGGGCGGCGCTTTCAGCCAATTCGCGCAGCAATGGCACGGCGATGAGATAGAGCGTGGCGAGCACGAGCAAGGCGACGGCAAAGATCAGCGCACCGGATGGCAGGGTTTTCATCATCGCCAGACGCGCTGCTTCCGGGGCGGTGTGATCGCTGCGCCGCGCCTCTTCATAGGCCATCAGCACGCGCACGGCCTGACCCAGACCCAGCGCATAGACGGCGAAGGGGGCGGCGAAAGAGGCGGCATCAAAGGGAAAATGCGACAGGCGCAACAGGCTCTGTGTCAAAAGCGTGGGTAGCAGCACAGCGATCAGCGCCATGAGCCCCGGCGCGAGGGACAGCATGAGCAGGGGGACCAGCAAACCGGCGACAACAAGGGCGGTGAGAAAGGCGAGGGCCTGCTGCTGGCCGCGGGCGGCCTGATTGTCGGGGGGAGGCAGCGGGCGCAGCACGCGAAGCGCGCTGATCGCGTCGCTATAGCGGGGCACGATGTCGGTTTGCAGGATGGTGGCAATGAGGTTCGGGTTGCTGCGCTCGCCCGTGACCGGATTGATGGCGCCGATCGTGGCGCTGACGAGCAGATAATGGCCATCGGCTGAAACGAGGTGACCGGTGACGCCGGCCGCGAGGGCGCGACCTGGCAAGGCGGCGAGATCGGCGGCCGGGAGACGCGTATTTTTCCGGGTCGGCCATTCCAGCAGCGGCATGGGGGCTATACCGTCATCCGTGACGCTCAGATAGCGCACATCCGGGCTCAGGATCGATCGCAGGCTCTGGGGGACGATGCCGGGCAGGACAGCGATGTCGCCCACAAGGGCCTGCAAGCGCCGCAGCATCGGTTCCGTCCAGACGGTGCCCTGCCTTGCTTCCAGCAGCAGGACGAGGCGGCCGGCGGGCAGGCCACCCTCGTTTTCGACCAGGCTTTCAAGATAAGGGTGCTCAAGCGGCAGAAAACGGGCCGGATCGGCAGGGGGCCGCGGCCCAAGCACAATCCAGAGCGCGATCAGGCTCAAGGGCACCAAGGCCCCCAAAACGACGGGCCGCAAGCGGAAGGCCATCATTTCCAGCATCTTGATCATGGGGGAAGGTCCGCTGTTCCCGAAAGCGCCCGCAAAAGCCCGTCTCGCCGCCCTTCCGGCCTGCAAACTAGCATGATTGTGCCGTGCCGACAGGACCTTAAGATTCCTTCATGAAAATGACGCGTGCGTCATTTTTACCTTGACCCCGCGACAAATAGCCCTATCCTGCTTTCCAGAAACCGGGCCGCGACAAGCGGCCATAAGGAGGATTGCATGACAGAGATTCGCCAGATCACCAAAGACGACGCCTATGATGCGGTTGCCCCTGACGACTTCCCCGCGATGATGGAAGTGGAGCGTTATGGCTCGCGCTCAACCGCCTTCGACAAGATCATTTCCGCGACCCATGACCATTTCTGGGATCCGCTGGACACGAAATACATCGATTTTGATGAGCCCTTCGATCTCGAAAACGCGATGCTCATTCCCGAAGAGCTGGTGCCTGAACTGCAGCTGCCCTGCTTCCAGGCGCTGAGCGAGAAGCAGAAAATCCACTACGCTAATGAAAGCGCCCGCTGGATGCTGTCCTCGATCCTGCATGGCGAAGCTGGTGCGCTGGCGCTTTCCGCCTCGCTCTGCCACATCCTGAAGGATCCGGGCGCGCAGGAATATGCCGCCAACCAGGCACGCGAAGAAGCCCGTCATGTCACCGGTTTCTCGCGCTACATCAAGGCCCGCTGGGGCAAGCCGCTGACGGTTGGCGCCACACTTGGCAATCTCCTGACCGACGTTGTGAACGCCAAGGAAGTTTACAAGAAGATCGTCGGCATGCAGATGCTGGTTGAAGGTCTCGCCATGGGCGCCTTCGCAACCTTCTATGCCAAATCGAACGACCCGCTGATGGTCAAGCTGATGCAGCTCGTCATGACCGACGAAGCCTTCCATCACAAGTTCGGCAAGATCTGGGCGGATCGCACGATCCCCAAGCTCAGCGCCGAAGAACAGAACATCGTTGAAGACTGGGCGGCGGAATGCTTCCAGACCCTGCTCTTCAATCTCGTCAATCCGGAGCAGAAGCAGGAACTTTACGGCCAGTTCGGTCTCAACTGGCAGCAGGTTCAGCTCGAAATGCTCGAAGCCTTTGGCGACGATGATCGTCGCGAGCAGATGAAGGAAGGCACCAATATTTTCCGCGTGCTGATCAAGACGCTGCTCAAGGCCGGCATCATCACCGATCGCACCAAGGCCTTTTATGCGACCTATGTGAACATGGATGAGCTGAAGGGCGAAGGCGATCATATGGTCGGCGACGACATTGCCGAAGAAGGCATCAAGTTCCTGCAGAAGATCAATTTCGGCACCAATGTCGATGCGCTCAAGAATGTGTCGATTGCTGCGGCTGAATGATTTTCTCCCCCTGATCGGCAGAAGGGCGGCCCCGACGGGCCGCCCTTTTCATTTATGCGCCGATGTGGCTTGAGGGGGGCTCATGCATAGCGCGGGGCATGGCGCGGGCGACACGACTCAGGCTGTTTTCCTGCGTATGGGCTGGCGAAAGGGTCGGTATGGCTCCTCATGAGACATGTCAAGACCACTCAAGAGCAGTTGCCTCATCTCGTGAAGGGGGGCGCGCAAAATGACGCAGGCGTCATTTTTGGATTGTCGCGAGGCCGATAATTACCCACAATTTTATTGTGAGATTACGCCCGCGTGACAACGCAAGGAAGCGAAGAGGAGAGGCTCGAATGACCAAGACCCGCCAGATCACCAAGGACAACGCCTATGACGCCGTGGCGCCCGATGACTTTGAGGCGATGATGGATGTGGACCGGTATAACCGCCGCACCAGCGCCTTTGACAAGATCATCTCGGCGACGCATGACCATTTCTGGGATCCGACCGACAAGCGCTATATCGACTATAGCGAGCCGTTTGACAGCGAAAACGAAATGCTGATTGATCCGGACCTCGTGCCGGAACTGAAGCTGCCCTGCTTTGAAAAGCTGACGGAAAAGCAGAAGGTTGCCTTCGTCAATGAAACGGCGCGCTGGATGATGTCGGCCATTCTGCATGGCGAACAGGGCGCCATGAACCTGTCGGCCTCGCTCTGCCACATCCTGCTTGATCCCGGCGCCCAGGAATATGCCGCCAATCAGGCGCGTGAAGAAGCGCGCCATGTAACGGCGTTCGCCAAATATGTGCAGGCCCGTTTTGGCAAGCCCCTGCCCTGCGGCGAGACGCTGGCCGGGCTTCTCTCCGAGATGGTCAATGCCAGGGAAGTTTATAAGAAGATCGTCGGCATGCAGTTGCTCGTCGAGGGTCTGGCCATGGGCACCTTCGCAACCTTCTTCAACACGGCGCGCGACCCGCTGCTCGTCAAGCTCTGCCAGCTTGCCATGACGGATGAAGCCTTCCACCACAAGTTCGGCAAGATCTGGGCGGATCGCACGATCCCCAAGCTGACGCAGGAAGAGCGCGACATCATTGAAGACTGGGCGGCAAGCTGCTTCCAGACGCTTTTGTTCAATCTTGTCAATCCGGAACAGAAGCGCGCACTTTATGCGCCTTTCGGTCTCGACTGGCAGGTGGTTCAGGCAGAAATGCTTGAAGCCGTCACCGATGAGGATCGCCGCGAGCAGATGAAGGAAGGCACCAATATTTTCCGTGTGCTGATCAAGACTCTGCTGCGTGCCGGCATCATCACCGACCGCACCCGCCCCTTCTATGCCACCTATGTGGACATGGAAGAATTGAAGAACGAAGACGAGCGCATGGTCGGTGACGACATTGCCGAGGCGGGCATTGCCTATCTCAAGACCGTCAACTTTGCGCATGGCAGGGCCTCGTCCATGGGTTCCGTCGCGGCGGAATGAACTTTCGCAACCATCAAGACAAGGGCGGTCCGGCAACGGGCCGCCCTTCTTCATTTGGTGCGGCCCGCGCCCTTCTATAGACTGGCGGCATGAACCACATGAGCGTTGAAGAAAGCCTGCAAGGCGCCTTGCGCAGCCTCATTGCCGACCTGCCAGATAAGCCGTGGCGGCTGGCCGGCGAGGGCGTGTGGGGCAAGGTCATGGATCTTGGCGATCAGACCATGCTCAAGCTCGTGCATCGCAATGGCGGCATCGGTTCGGGGGACAGCAAACTCGTCCGCGAGGCCAAGGCGCTGGAAATGCTCGGCGGCCTGGCGACCCAGGATTTCCGGGTGCCCAAACTCATAGCCCATGAGCGCTGGAACAATGCCTGGATGCTGGGGGGCGCCTATATGGGGCCGCCCCTGGCGGGCTGGATCCGGATGGAGAAACTGCCGGGCCATGTAGCGGATGAACATGCGCTGCATGGGGCAGGGGCGCAAGATCGCGACCGGCTCGGCGAAGCGATTGGCGCGGCGATTGCCTGTTTTCACGCCGATACAACCATGCATGTCGAAAGTGCTGGCCGTCTTGGCGATCCGCTGGTGCGGGCGCTTGACGAAGCCCTGCCCCGGCTTAACGGCCCGCATGACAAGGCCCGCATGGAAACGCTGCGCGCCAATTGGCTGGCGCAGACGGGACCGCGCGTGATGCTGCATGGCGATCTCAATCTTGGTAATATTTTGCGGGCGGGCCCACGCGATGCCTTGAGCCTGATCGATTTTGCCGAATGCGGCGTCGGGGCGCCTGAATATGATCTGCATCATTTTGAAAATGCCGGGCCATTGCGCGACGCCGTGTTTCGCGGCTATGGCGCCGTGACGGGCGCGATGCCCGACATGGCGCGCTATCGCATGGGCGTGGCTGTTGCGGCGGCGGTGACGCTTGCCATATCGGGCGGTGGCGGCCATCCGCGCGAAGCATCGCGCCGACGCTACTGGCTCGACGAAACGCTCTATCAGGCCGGGATCAGTTGAGCGCCCTGCGCGAACAGGACAAATACGAACTGCCGGACGGATTTCCCTGCGACGTGCTGCCGGAAGAGACCGGCGCGTGATCCGGTTTCCTGATCCCGGGACTTGACGTAGTACGTATAATGTACTAGCTACTGTTTGTGATCCATAGCTTTGCTGATAAAGAGACCGAAGCCCTCTGGGCGCGGCATAGCGCGAAGCGCTTCCGGGCTTTTGAGCGAATTGCATTACGCAAACTTGCCCAGCTTGATGCGGCCCTGTCACCAGACGATCTGCGCGCGCCGCCAGGCAATCGACTTGAAGCCTTGAAGGGCGATCATCGCGGTCAAATGTCGATACGTATCAACGATCAGTGGCGCGTCTGCTTTCGCTGGACAAGGCTTGGCGCAGAAGATGTGGAAATTGCCGATTACCACTAAGAAGGAGAGTTGCCCATCATGGCCAAGTTGACGCCGATCCATCCCGGTGAGGTTCTGGCCGAGGATTTCATGAAGCCGCTCATGCTCAGCGCCAACGCATTGGCACGGCGGCTTGGCGTACCCGCCAATCGCATCAGTGCGATTGTGAACGGTCGCCGCCACATTACACCCGACACGGCACTCCGGCTGGAACGGGCGCTGGGTTCGTCAGCAGAATTCTGGCTCAACCTTCAGGCGCGCTACGATCTGGAAACCACGCGCGACCAGATCGACACCAAGGAACTGTCCGCGATCAAATTGATCGAAGCGGCCTGAAAGCGGCCTGAGGGCCCTTATTTCGGGGCGCGCTTGGCGAGAATGCGCTGAAGCGTGCGGCGATGCATGTTGAGACGGCGCGCGGTTTCCGACACGTTGCGCCCGCAGAGCTCATAAACGCGCTGAATATGTTCCCAGCGCACGCGATCGGCCGACATCGGATTTTCCGGCGGATCGGCGCGGTCGCCGCGCTTGGCGAGCAGGGCGGCTTCAATGGCATCGGCATCGGACGGCTTGGCGAGATAATCGACCGCGCCAAGTTTCACCGCCGCAACAGCCGTCGCGATATTGCCATAGCCCGTGAGCACGATGATGCGGGCGTCAGGTCGGGCATCTTCCACAGCCGCCACGACATCAAGCCCATTGCCATCTTCCAGACGCAGATCGACAACGGCAAAGCCCGGCTTTTTCGACTTGGCGAGCTCGCGGCCTTCCTTGACGGTGCTGGCCGTCGACACGTCAAAACCGCGCGACTCCATGGCGCGGGCAAGCCGCGTCAGAAAGGGCAGATCATCATCAACAAGCAGAAGCGTGCGATCTTCCGGGATGAGGGGCGTATCACCCGGCTCGCTCTTGGGCGTCTCGGAATCCATCATGATGTTGCCTGATCTTGGTCTTGAAGTTTGATGTATCGTTTAATTCACAATTCTCATGAGGGTAATCCTAGGCGCTTCAGTGGCCAAGTCCAACCCCGCAGATTGCTAGGTCTTTGCCCAATCGCTGGCCGGCCTCGGGAAGGCGGCTTCGGCCTCGATGGATTTGCGTTCCCAACGCACGGTGACAAGGGCGCCTGATTTTTCATCCAGCCGATTGCCGATATCGACCAAGGCGCCAGTGCGCTCCAGCAGGGTTTTGCCGATGAAAAAGCCAAGACCCATCCCCTCATGCGCGCCTTCAGGGTCCGATATGGAGAGATTTGCGCCCGTTTTGCGCGGTCGCGTCGTCACATAGGGCTCGCCGAGGCGTTCCAGCACATCGGACGTGAAGCCCGGGCCGTCATCGCGAATGGTGACCATGATGCGGTGGCGATCATAGCGGCCCGTGACCTCGACACTGTGGCGGGCAAAATCTGCCGCGTTTTCGACGAAATTTCCGAGGCCATATAGCATTTCGGGGCGCCGCAGGATGTCGGGCTCTTCGGCATCGGGGTCATCGGTCGTGACCCGGATATCGAAAAGCACATCCATGTCGCGATGCGGCTCAACGATTTCGTCGAGCAGGACATGCAATGGCAGGCGCGAATGGACGGCATCTTCATCGTCCGGCCGACGCGACAATTTGGAGAGAATGTCCTTGCAGCGCTCTGCCTGCCCGGCGAGCAAGGCGAGATCGTCGCGAAGCTCGGCGTCCGTTTGACCGCCACGCATCAGCTCCTTGGCGACAAGCGAGATGGTGCCAAGCGGCGTGCCGAGCTCATGCGCGGCGGCGGCGGCAAGGCCATCCAAGGCCGAGAGACGCTGGGCGCGCGCCAGCACGAATTGCGTGGCGGCGAGCGCATCCGACATGCGACGCGATTCCTGCGCCACGCGCCAGGCATAGACCGACATGAAGACAAGGCCGAGCACGAGGGCAACCCAATTGCCGGTGACGAGCAGCGGAGGCAACTGCATGGGCTCACCCGCATACCAGGGCAGCGGCATGTGGAAGAAGACGAGCAGCGTCACATAGACAATCGACAGGCCGAGCAGGAGGACGGTGGAGCGCAGGGAGAGCGTGGTCGCCGAAATCGTGACCGGGGCCATGAAGAGAAGCGCGAAGGGATTTTGCAGGCCGCCGGTGAGAAAGACGAGAACGGCAAATTGCCCCAGATCAATGGCGAAATAAACCGCCGCCTGCCATTCGGGCAGCCGCGTGGAAGGGCGATGGCGCAGGGTCAGAAACACATTGAGCCAGGCAAGGGCGGCAATCGCCGTGAGGCAGAAGCCGAGCGGCAGATCGAAGCCGAGGGCAAAATGCACGAAGATCACGGCGGCGAGCTGACCACCGACGGCAAGCCAGCGCAGGATGACGACGGTCTGCAGGCGCACGCGCCCGATAGGCTGGTTGATGTCGGCAAAGCGCTGCATACTGACGAGGCGGTGCAGCCAGCGCTGGGTTCGGGATCGGTCCGGCATGATGGTTCCCCCCGCAACGGTTGTGATGCGACTCGTTTTCCCGTCAGTCTAGCGCAAACGGGGCCGCAAGGGTGTCTCAGGCATTGGCGGGCCAGGACGAGGCCGGCGGCAGGGGCCGCGTTTCGCCGATCCGCATGATCCAGACATCCTCATCCGACAGGCCCTTGTCGCGGCCCGCCTGACGAAAGCGCACCGGCGGCTCGAAAGGCGGCTCGACCGTCAACAGCACCGTGCCCCAATGCATGCCGACAGCGCGGCGCGCGCGCAGATCGAGCGACATCTGAATGGCTTCCTCGGGGGTGGCGTGCGAGGCCTTCATCATCTTGCGCGGCGCATAGGCGCCGATGCCGAGAAGGGCGGTGTCAAAGGGGCCGTAATCGCGGCCCAATTGCTCGAAAACCGGGCCATAGCCTGAATCGCCGCCAAAGAAGGTGTGATGGGCGGCGCTCCTGATCGAGAACCCGGCCCAGAGCGTCTTGTTGGTATCAAGCCCGGTGCGGCGCGACCAATGCACCACGGGCAGCGCGGTGAAACGCAGCCCGCGAATATCATGATGCTCGTACCAGTCGAGCTCGATGACATGGACAAAGCCGCGCTGGCGGAAAAACGCGGCCAGCCGCAGCGGCACGATGACCGTCATGCGCGCCTTGCCGGGCAAGGCGGCAAGCGCCCGCTCGTCGAGATGGTCATAGTGATTATGGCTGACGATGAGCACATCGACGGGCGGCAGGGCATGAAGCGCGATGCCCGGCTCGACAAAGCGCTTGGGGCCGAGCGCGCCCGGCCCGGCATTGTCGGAGAGATAGGGATCGGTGAGGATGGTGACGCCGGATTGCCGCAGGAGAAAACAGGCATGACCCAGCCAGGTCAGGAAATCGCCCGTGCCGGCCATATGGCTGGCGAGACCGGCGGCAGCCTCCATGGCGGGCACGACATGGCCCTCAGGCACATCGACCTTGCGGGCGCCCTGACGCAGCATTTCGACGAAGAAGGGCGCGGCATATTTCAGCCGCCCCTGGCCGCGGCTCGGGCAGCCGGGCGGATTGCGAAAGCTGCCATCGGGCAGATGGTGCCAGGGTTTGCCGGGGGCGGCGGCTTTGGCGGCGCGTCCGCGGGGCTTTTTGATCTCGCTCATGCCTGCAAAGGTAGTGCAGCGGCGCGCGGGTGCAAGGTGGCATAAGTGCCTTACTGCGCGCGCCTTATTGCGCGCCGGAAGCCGCCAGCAGATCGACAATGTCGGTGTAATGGCGTTCCTGCGCGATTTCGAGCGCGGAACGGCCCGTCACATCGGTTTCATTGGGGTCGGCGTCATGCTTGAG
>Ga0209066_10001605_pt1 | contig 29550 bp, 28 predicted proteins | sample All_14_2_FD_187198 | JGI IMG/M metagenome (GOLD analysis project Ga0209066, IMG submission 187198) | Freshwater microbial communities in response to fracking from Pennsylvania, USA - Allegheny Zone_MetaG_DW_15 (SPAdes) (version 2) ...
GATGGTGTCGGGGCAACGGCGCTGACCACCGCGCCGGCATTGCTGGATTGGGTGAAGCTGCTGCCGAAGGTCGCCCCCAGCACACCGGCGCCGGCATCGCTGATCACCAGCGGCGCGTCACCGCTGCCGGGCCGGCTCAAGGCGATTTCACCGACGAAACCGGAACCGGGATCGGGTTGCAGCGCCACCGAGGTCTCGCCGCCGCTGCCGACACTGCCAACCACGGTGGTGCCGCGCACGCCGACGGACATGGCCGGGGTGGCCAGCCGGGCGGCGCCCGGCGCTGATTTGGCGATGTCGCCGGAGACGAAGGAAAAGGCGCCCTGGGCCACCAGGATGCTTTCCGATCCGGTCTTGGTCGCCGGGTCATAGCTGAATTCGTCCAGCCCGATCAGACCGCGATCCTTGAGCACGAAGGTGGAGCGGTCGGCGAAGACCAGCGAGATTTCCGCCGCCGGGGCGGTTTCCACCTCGTCGCCCTTCAGCAACGGCGCATCCTTGGCGGCGACAATCTTTTGGCCGTCGCGGATGATCCAGGCTTCACCCTGGACCTGGGCGACCTTGCCGATGACCTGGGCGGTCTTGCCTGCGGCGACCTCTATCACCGGCAACTTTGGCGCGGCGACCGGAGCGGTCATGATGGGCATGGCATTCACCTTTCTGGGAATGACGGATCAGGATAGTTTGAACCAATTCAGTGAAAAAATCACTTCATTGCGCAACAGCGGATCGAAAACCATGCGCAAGATGGACTTGCGGCCGATGATGATGGAGGCGGTGCCGGCCATGCCCGAGCGCACCGCATGGACTTGGCCCTTGCCATCGGTGAGCACCGCCTGATCCGACTGAATCACCACCTTGTAATAGGTGTTGACGGTATTGCCCTGGGTTTCCTCGATGGAATCGGCGCCCACCGCCAGCACCCGCCCCGGCAATTGACCGTAGCGGAACGGATCATAGGCGGACAGGCGGATGCGGGCGGCCAATCCCTCGCGCAGATGGCCGATATCCTGGGGCGGCACCTTGGCTTCCACCACCAGGGCGTCATCCAGGGGGACGATATCCATCAAGGTGTCGCCGGGCTTGGCCACCTGACCGACGCTGGTGATCGCCGCCATCTTGACTACGCCGCGCACCGGCGAACGCACTTCCGAGCGCGATTCGCGGTCGGTGGCCACCTCCATGGTCGCCTTCAGCGCGGCGATTTCCGCCTCGGCCTTGCTGATTTCCTCCAGCACCTCGGTGCGCCAGCCCTTCTCGAACTCGTTGAGCTTGGCATCGGCTTCCGCCAGTTGCGCCTGCAAGCGCGAGATGGTGTCGCGCGCGGTGGACACCTCGGTATCCAGCATCAGCTGTTCGCGTTCCAGCTTGACGATTTCCTGATTGCCGACGACGCCGACCTCATAAGCCTTTCTCTTGATGTGCATTTCCTCGGCGCCCTTGGACTGGGCTCGGGCCAGACCGGCATGGCGGGTCTCGGTCTCGACCACCTCGCGCCGGCGTCGCTCCATTTCGCGCTGGATCACCGTCACTTGCTGGGCCCGGTGGGCCAACCGCTCGCCGTGAATGCTGGTTTCCCGGCGCTTGGTGTCTGCGTCGATGTCAACGCCTGCGGGCCAGACGATGTCTTTGGCCCCGGACAGATCGGCCTTCAGTCGTGCCGCGCGAGCATGAAAGGCCGACCAGCGGGCGCGACGGTCGGCCAGATCCTGCGCCCCTTGCGAATTGACCAGCCGCACCAGCACTTCGCCCTCGGCGACGAAGCCGCCTTCGCGCACCAGCACTTCCTGGATGGTGCCGCCCTCGAAATGCTGGACCCGGCGCACTTGACCCGACGGCTCGATGCGGGCAGGCGCCGTCACCACCTCGTCCAGTTCCAGCACCGCCGCCGCCGCGGTCAGGCCGACAAAGGCGGTGACGCACCAGCCCAGCAGCCAATTGGCCGAAGGCGGTGTCAGCTTGGGGGCGATGCCGTGGATGGGGCTGCGAAAGGCGTCCAGATCAGCATCAAGGCGTTTGTCGGCCATGGCTCAGGCCCCCCGGGGCGGAACAGCGGCAGCGGGCGGCGCCCGTTCGGCCACCCGCACGATCTTGCCGCGATCCATGCTGGCGACGCGCTGGGCCAGGGCGGCCACCGCCGCCCGGTGCGAGATCACCACCAAGGTGCGCTGGCCGATGCTTTTGTGAATGCCGGCGATGGCCCGGCGCTCGGTCGCCTCGTCCAGGGCGGCGGTGGGTTCATCCAAGATGGTCACCGGTGCCGCTTGCAACAAGGCGCGGGCCAGGGCGACCAATTGCCGTTGGCCGCCGGAAAGATTGCGCCCGCCTTCCATCACCTCGAAATCCAGGCCCATGCCCACCGGCATCACCCCACCCGCGCCCAGGCCGTTGAGCATGGCCACCATGTCGTCATCGGACACCAGCCCGTTCAACGACAGATTGGTGCGCAAGGTGCCGGAATAAAGCGGCGGGTTTTGCGGGCATACCGCCAGATGGCGGCGCAGATCGGCGGGATCGATCAGGGCGATATCGACGCCGTCCAGCATGACCCGTCCGCTTTGCGGGCGGATGATGCCGGTCAGCACCTTTTCCAAGGTGGTCTTGCCCGATCCCGACGGCCCTACCACCGCCAGACGCTGGCCGGCGGCCACCATCAGATCAATGCCGTCCAGCACCGGATGAGAGGCACCGGGATAGCGGGCCACCACCCCGTCCACCGTCACGTGGCCTTGCGCCACCGGGCGATGAATCAACGCCGCCCCCAGGGGCCGCTCGGTCGGGCGTCCGGTCACCGTGCGCAAGGCCTCCAGCGAGGCCAGCGCCGCCAGGGTCTGCGGCACCACCGCCACCAATTGCATGGTGGCGCCGGTAAAGCGGGTGGCCAGCATGGTGGCGGCCAGGATGACACCGGCGCTCATGTCGCCTTCCACCGCCCGCCAGCCGCCCAGGCCGATGGCAATCAGCATGGACAGGTTCTGCGCCAGCATGGACAGATTGCCGCGCGCCGCCGCCACCGTGCGGATGGCCCGCGCGGCGGTGGCGTACAACACCGTGCCCTGGCGAAAGCGCCCCTGCAAATAGGTCTGGGCGCCGACGCGGCGCACGGTTTCCGGGTCGCTGAAGGATTCCTGCGCCGCCTGGGCGCGGAAGCTGGCGGCGCGCGACAATTCGCGGTGCAGCAGCTTCTGCCGGTGCAAGGCGATGAAGGTGGACAGACTGACCACGACATTGAGGGCGAAAACGGCCAAGGCGATCATCGGATCGCATAAGAACAGCCCGAACAGGAACAATGCCATGAACGGCAGATCGGCCAGCAGAGACACGGCGGCAGCGCCGAAGCCGTCGCGGATGGAATCGAAATCCTGCAACATGCGCATCAAATGGCCCGAGGGCGCTGCGGCGCCATCGAAGCGGGTTTCCAGGATGCGGCGATGCATGTCCATGGCCAGCCGCACATTGCCATCATGCAAGGCATCTTCCACGAACAAGGCGCGCAGGCGGCGAAACACCTGCTCGAACAAGGCGGCGGCCAGGAACAAAGCGGCCAGGGCAGCCAAGGAATCGAGCAAGCCGTGCGGCAACACCCGGTCGTAAACCTGAGCCGAAAACAACGGCGCCGCCAAGGCCAGCACATTGGCCAAGGCCCCGGCCAGGGCGGCGCGCACCACCATGGGTTTCCACGAGGCCAGCAAGGCCGGCCACGAGGTGGGAATGGCGCTTTCCGCCGTATCCAGCCGCGGGCGGATGAACAGGACCGGTGCCGTCTCAGGCCCCGGCGCAGGCAGGTTGAGCGAACGCGAGGACAAGCCGGCCAGCACCACGCAGGGCAACAGATCGGCGGCAAGCACAGAGAGCTTGGTCTGGGGCTCGAAATGGGCGGCGAAGCCATGGCGGCCCAGGGCGGTGATCCACGGCGCGGCCGCCGCCTCGGCTTCGGCCATGCGCCATGAATCAAGCAAGGCCGACGCCGCCACCACATGGCCCATGGCGCGCAGACAGGCGGATATCGCCTTGGCCTCGGCTTCCAGTGCCGCCGGATCAGCGGGTGAGGTGGGCGACGACACGAGGAGAGACCTCCAGAGCAGCGGTCGGCCTGGTTTCCGGCATGGGCGGTTGCGGGTCCAGGCCCATGGCCGCATTCAGCCGTGCCTTGGCCGCTTGCAGGTCGGAATACAGGATGAAGCGGCGCAAGGTGGACAGCATGCCCGCCGCCTCGGCCTTGATTTCCTCCATGGCGCTGCCGCTGCCGGCCGAGCGCGACTTGCCGGCCAGCGAGGTGATGCGGCGGTCGATACCGGCCATCTGTTCGGTCAGGCGGAATTCCTTCATGGCGTGGCGATACTGGATATCGGCCACCCGCACCTGGGTGACCACCGCCATGCCCAGGGCCAAGCGGCGGGCACGGGTGACTTCCGCCACGTTCTGGGCTTGGCCGATGCGCTTGGGGGCGCTCAGCACATCCACCAAATTCCACGCCACCTGCACGCCGGCATCAGCCCAGGCATTGTATTTGAGATACGAATTGGCATCGTAATGGCCACCAATGAAGGGACCGATGCCGGGAAGAGACTTCAACAGCTCGGTATAGATTTCCTGGACGTCGATGCGAAACTGGGCTTCCTCGACGCGCAGCTCGGGGCGATTGTCCAGGGCGACTTGCTGCAACGCCTCGACATCGGCGGCGGGCGGATCGACCACCAGGGTGCCGCCTTCCTTCAACTCGGCCAGTTGGAAGGCGGTGTGGGACTGCACTCCCATCAAACCGGCCAGATCGGCCCGCGCGGTGGCGGTCTGACGCTGCATCTCGGCGATCTGGCGCATGGTGTCGACGATGGCGCGCTGATGCGCCAGCATCTGCATGGGGTCGCCGACCTGACTGCGCTCGGCTTCCTCGGCATCCTTGACCGAACGGATCAGACGCAGTTCCAGGGCGTTGTATTTTCTCTCGGCGTATTCGTTGATGACCGCCTTCCAATAGGCGGCCTGCACGTCCTGGATCAGCAGATGCAGCGCCCGGCGGCGCTTTTCCTGAGCCAGAGTGATGCGGTCGGATTCCTGGTCGGCGCGCAGCATGGCGATGCCGAAATCCATCAGGTTCCAGGTGGCGGTCAAATCGCCGGTCCGGCTGATGACGTCGTCACTGGTGGAATAATTGCCGGTGGTGCCGGCGGACAAATCCTTGGACGTGGTCGCCTTGCGCGGACCACGGCGGCTGAGACCACCCTTGGCGGCCATTTCCGGCAACAGGGCGAAGATGGACAGATCGGCCTTGCCCTGGGCCAACACTTCTTCCAGCAGCTTGACGCGGGAATCCAGATTATGGGCCACCGCCAGGGCGATGGCATCATCCACCGTCAGCGGCTGTGACAGGGTTTCCTGCGGCAGGGTTTCGGCGTGACGCTTGAGATCGGCACGGATTTCCCCCAAGGCCTCGGGCTCAAGCGCACAAGCCGATAGCGACACCGCCACGGTGGCGACGACAAGGCCGGTTTTAAGGGTTTTCCGCATGCTCACGCTGATGTCCTTCTGACAACAGCTTTCATTATTTAAATCAAACCGCTTAACGAGAGGTTTAACCCAACGCACAAAGTATGGGTGGAGAAACCGGGGGGAGGGAGAAAGTTGGCGCACCCGACAAGATTCGAACTTGTGACCTCTGCCTTCGGAGGGCAGCGCTCTATCCAGCTGAGCTACGGGTGCAGGCCGGATGCCGCACAGCGGGGTGCGGAAGGCGGGTTATAGCGTAAGGGCATGGGGCGCGGCAAGGGGGGAAGTTGCGGGTCCATTCCACCGGCAACCGTCGTGTCCCACCTACCGACCGCGTCTCGGTGATTTGACCACACCACCGATCAGCATCAGGACAATGCCGCCCAACACCATCAGCAGGCCGGGACCGGCGGCGACAACGCTCCAGGCGGCCAGGGTGCGATCATCGCCCAGCACAAAAGTCCACACCACGGTGGCGATATAAGCAAGGCCGGCCAAGACCACCAGCAGGCCAAGGGCACTCACCGGGTGGGTCGGCAGCGCATCCCCCACCACCCGGCATGCCAGGGTCCGGTTGGCGCGAAGATCTTCGAGAAAGCGGGCCAGGGCCACCGTCAGGCCACCGCCGGCCAGCCCGACCAAAGCGTATACACCAGCCCCCGCCACTTGGTCGAAAGCCTGGGCCTTCAGCGTCAGAAACACCCGTACGGCGGAAATCAGCATGCCGCCGATAATCACGACCCAGCCGGCAAACTTGAGCCCCTTGAGCACCTTTTGCATTTTCTTCCTTTCGTTGCTCGCGCCTGAACAGCTACGGCCTTTCCCCCAGCTTGGCCAGGGCAGCGTCCCATTCCTTGCGCATGACCTTGGCGCCACGGGTGTTGTGGTTACGCATGTGTTCGCGGTAACGGCGGTCGTAATAGCCGTTGACGCCGACCATGCGGGCGGCACGGTCCCAGGCGATGCGCTGGCATTCAAGCTTCAGGCGACAATGTTCGCTGCAATAATCGGCCTCGTCCGTCACCGCGCCGCAGATTTTACAGGCCATCATGCCCTCCTCTTTATTTGCGCCCGCTGTTGTCGCGGTAATAATTCTCGACCGTGGCAACGGCTTTGGCAAAGGCGCCATCCCACTGGGCTTGGGGCATGGCCGGTGGCTTCGGGCAATCCTTTTTTCCTTCCAGGCCGCACATCATGCGCTGCAAGCCATAAGCGGTGGGCCAGTGTTCGTCGTATTTGTCCCCTTTGGCGCGGGCGTTGCGGGCCATGGCGATGCCGGCCTGGACCGCTTGCGCCGCCTGTTGCGGCTGCGTGGTCAGAAAATCCGACAGCACTTGTATTTGCTGCTGTCCACCCAGGCGATAGGCACGGTTGAAGAAGAATTCGTTGTCGATGATTTCCGCCCGCCCGCTGTCATCGGCGAAGCGCAGCGCGTCGTACCAGCCCAAGGTGGCGAAAAAACTGACCATCTGCAGGATTTGCGGCGTGTGGGTAGCGCCTTCACGCGGCACATAGAAGATGCCGTAATAATCCATCGCCTCCATGGGGGTCAGCGACAACGGATTCTTCTCGAAATCGGTCAGCATGCCATCGAAGCGGGCCATGGCGACCGCGTCCTTGCCCTGACTGGCACCCAGGGCGTCGATGGTATCGGCGAACACAGCGCGGCGGGTCTGCCACGGCTGAGGCTCGACCTTGACCAGGATTTGCTGCCCCACCGGCTTGGGCGCATCGGCGGCCGAGACGTAAAGCGGTGTCGCCATCAACGCCACGACCAAAGGCAGCACATGCATCTTCATGATCCCCCCCTTTTTCAACTTCTATTCCGACTAGGAAAGGCAGGGACGCAAGCAAATCAAGCGCGGATTTCATCATGCCACTTATTTATCAAATACCGAGATCGTGCCTCTTGGCACCCGCCTCGGCTTACGGCAGCATGGACGCCATCATAGCAGCAAGGCGGACCATGTCGCGCAAGCCCACCCTTTATCTCGCCGGCCCGGCGGTGTTCCATCCGGCGGCCAAGGCGTTGTTCCAATATCTCAAGGAAATCTGCGCTGAAAACGGGCTTGAGGGCGTCTCGCCCCTGGATGGCGAGGCCAAGTGGCAGCACCTGCCGCAAGAGCAGCAGGCGGCGGCCATCCGTCAGGCCAATATCGATCTGATCCGCGCCTGCGATGCGGTGATCGCCTGTATCTCGCCGTTTCGCGGCCCCGGTGCCGATGCCGGCACCGCGTGGGAGATGGGCTTCGCCGAAGCCTTGGGCAAGAAGGTGTTTTCCTGGTGCGAAGAAACCAGACCCTATCTTGAGCGGGTCGAACATCAGCGCGACGACGATGGCCGCTGTTTTTGCCAGCAACACGGCATGATCGTCGAGGATTTCGGTCTGGTGGATAATTTGATGCTGACCGCCGGACGTTTCCCGCCGCTGCCCGAGTTCGATCAGGTGATCAAACAGGCGGCGGCTGAATTGAAGGGCTAAGCCCATGTCGGCCTGTTGCAGCGGCGGTTGCACCCCGCCCGCCCCGATGGCGGTGGATGGGCGCTATCGCCGCATCCTGATGGTGGCTTTCGCCATCAACCTGACCATGTTTTTCGTCGAGATCGTTTCCGGCTGGCTGGCCGGGTCCACCGCCTTGCAGGCTGACGCGCTGGATTTCTTCGGCGACGCCGCCAATTACGGCATCAGCCTGTTCGTCCTGGCATCGGGAGTGCGGGTCCGTGCCGGCGCCGCCTTGTTCAAGGGCGGCACCATGGCGATCTTCGGGTTGTGGGTGATGGGCAGCACCGCTTGGCACGCCTGGTCGGGCACCCTGCCCCGGGCCGAGATCATGGGCGCTATCGGCCTCTTGGCCCTGGCCGCCAACGGCACCGTCACCGCCCTGCTTTACGCCTATCGCCAGGGCGATGCCAACATGCGGTCGGTGTGGCTATGCTCGCGCAATGATTCCATCGCCAACATCGCCGTCATCATCGCCGCCAGCGGCGTTTTCGTCACCGCCACCCATTGGCCCGACATCGCCGTCGCCGCCATCATTGGCGGCCTCAATCTCAGCGGCGCCGTCCAGGTGATCCGCCGGGCGCGGCAGGAATGGCGAGCCGCCGCCGGCGGAGCGGATTGACCCCAAACCGGCGCGTTCTCATCACATCCCGGTCATCGCGACCATCGGCAAACCCTTTGCCCAGGCGGCCCCCCAATGAGGTACTATGATACCCTTACTGTAACGTATTGATTTTAAACGATTTATTTCCTGTTGACTCTATCTCTCTCCGTGGCATACTCCGCCCCCTCGAATGCCGGGGTGTCCCGGTGTTCCCAACTGGTTTTGCCGTGGGTGACATGAAGACCTTGAACGTCAAACCGTCCGAAGTGCAGAAGAAGTGGGTCGTGGTCGACGCGGACGGCGTCGTTCTGGGCCGTCTCGCCAGCGTCATCTCGATGCGCTTGCGGGGCAAGCACCTCCCCACCTTCACCCCCAATGTCGACATGGGCGACAATGTGATCGTGATCAACGCCGAGAAGGTGAAGTTGACCGGCAACAAGCTGGCCGACAAGACCTTCTACTGGCACACCGGCCATCCCGGCGGCATCAAGGGCCGTACCGTGGGCGAGCTGCTTTCGGGCCGCTTCCCCAACCGGGTCATCGAAAAGGCGGTCGAACGCATGATCACCCGTGGTCCGCTGGGACGCGCTCAGATGAAGAATCTGCGCGTCTATGCCGGCCCGAACCATCCCCATGAAGCGCAGCAGCCTGAAGTGCTGGACGTGGCTTCCATGAACCCGAAGAACAAGAGGTAGTCATGGCCGATCTCTCCAGTCTGGCCGATCTTCAGGCCGCCGTTCCGCAGGTTCGGCCCGTGTACGAGCGTAAGGTTGACGCTCAGGGCCGCGCCTACGCCACCGGCAAGCGCAAGAACGCCATTGCTCGCGTCTGGGTCAAGCCCGGCAGCGGCAAGATCGTGGTCAACGGCCGCGACGTCACCACCTATTTCGCCCGTCCGGTTCTGCGCATGCTGATCAATCAGCCGTTCCAGACCGCCCGTTGCGAAGGCCAGTTCGACGTCATGTGCACCGTCAATGGCGGTGGCTTGTCCGGTCAGGCCGGCGCCCTGCGTCACGGCATCAGCCGCGCTTTGACCTTCTTCGACCCGGCCATGCGCCCGGCGCTGAAGGCCGGCGGCTTCCTGACCCGCGACCCGCGCGTCGTCGAGCGTAAGAAGTACGGCAAGCACAAGGCTCGTCGTTCGACCCAGTTCTCGAAGCGCTAATCCGCTTTCGATGTGGGATTGTGGAGAGGGTCGCTTCGGCGGCCCTTTTCCATTTGTCCGCCCTCTCCGCCTGTTTTGTGGAATCCATCATGCCGATCATCTATGTCGCGACCAGCAAGGCCAACCAGGAATGGGGCGCCGATGTGGGCCTGGGCAAGAACCTGTACAAACTCGGCGTCAGCGCCGACAGCGTGACCGAACAGGATCTGGCTGGATTGGCAGGGCAAAGCGACTGGAAGATCCTGAAGACGGACGAAACCGAGCTTAGCGAGGACGAGGCGCTGGAGCGTCTGGCCCGCAAGGAAAAGCCCGTCGACCCCAATTATTATCCCAAGCTGCGCGGCGCCAAGGGCCTGTTCAAGGTGGCCATCAACAGCGTCGAGAATTCCATGCTGGTGGCCCTGGCCCTTGATGGCAAGGAGCCGCCCAAGAACTTCAAGGTCAAGCCCGTCGACATCGCCAAATACCTGATCAGCAACGCATTGCGGTAATGCGGGCAGCGCCGTTGCCCGGACCCACCCTTGGGTTTATCATTATCGGCGTGGGGGGTTGCTACGGTATCGTTCAGCGGGGGGGAGCCTGACCCACATGCGCGCCAAGACGGTTAAATCCACTGCCACGGTCTTCACCGAGGCCATGCGCGCCTATGAGGACGGCAAGCCCGCCGACGCCCGCCGCCTGGCCCGTCAGTTGGTGGAATCCGCCCCCAGTTTCGGCGGTGCCCATTACCTGCTTGGCCTGTTGGCCCTGGACCAGGGGCAAGGTAAGCGCGCCGCCGGCTATCTGGCCACCGCCATCGCCATCACCCCCGGCCAGTCGGCCTTGCATCTGGCCATGGGCCGGGCCCTGGAAATGGGCAACGAGGTGGCCGAGGCCTCCTTGCACTTCCGCACCGTGCTCAACATCCATCCCCACCATGCCGAGGCTCATGCCCGCCTGGGCCACCTGTTGCGCCAGCAAGGCCGGGTGGACGAGGCGATCAGCCATTGCCGACACGCAGTGACCGCCGATCCCGGCCATGCCGAAGCCTGGAACACCCTGGGCGCCCTGTTGCAGCAACAAGGCGACCCGCGCGAGGCGGCACAATGTCTGCGCCGCGCCCTGCAACTGCGCCCGGTCTGGCCGACCGCCCTCAATAATTTCGGCTTGGCGCTGAAGGAATGCGGCAATCTGGCCGAGGCCGCGGCCATTTTGGAAGGGGCAGTGGATATTCGCCCCGACCATGCCGGCACCCGCACCAACTTGGCCTCGGTGCTGCGCGCCATGGGCAAGTTGGATCGGGCACGCGAACAGGCGGAAAAAGCCGTCAAGCTGGCCCCGCGCGATAGCGATTCCTGGGTCGAGTTGGGCCTGATCCGTCAGGCTCAGGGGCACGAGGACGGTGCCGCCTCGGCTTTCGACCGCGCCACCGCCATTGCCCCCGACCAGATCAAGCCGTGGTTCTGCCTAGCCGAATCCTGCCGGGCCATCGGTCAGACCGACCGCGCCGCCCAGGCCTATCGCCACTGCCTGACGCTGGACCCCGACGATTCCCACGGCGCCGGCCTGGGGCTGGCCTTGACCGGCGGCGCCGACACGCCGCAACGGGCGCCGCAGGCCTATGTGCGACAATTGTTCGACGAATACGCCGACCGCTTCGATTCCGCCCTGGTCGGGGCGCTGGACTATCGCGGTCCGGCGCTGCTGGCCGATGCCCTCAACCGCTGCCTGGACGAGCGCCGCGATCTGGCTGTCCTTGATGCCGGCTGCGGCACTGGGCTGGCTGCGCCGGTTCTGCGGCCCTTGGCCGCCACCCTGGATGGGCTGGACCTGTCCCCGGCCATGGTGAGCAAGGCGCGGGACCGCGGCATTTACGACAGCCTGCACGAAGCCGAGTTGGAGCAGTTCCTGGCCGGACGCCGGGCCGAATACGACCTGATCGCCGCCGCCGACGTCATGGTCTATCTGGGCGACCTGACCCCGGTGCTGAATGCCGCCCGCGGCGCCTTGCGCGACGACGGCATTTTGGCCTTTACCGTGGAAAAGGCTGAAAACTGCGACAGTTACATGCTGGGGGCCAAGCACCGTTACGCCCATGCCGCCGATTACATCCGCCGTCAGGCCGATTTCGCCGGCTTCACCGTCGCACTGCTGGAAGACGCGGTGACCCGCAAGGACGGCGGCGTGGACGTTCCCGGTATGGTGGCGGTGTTGCGCAAGCAGGGCCGCAAGAGCGATTGATCAGTTACTCGGGCAGATCAACGCCGCCGAGGCCACGTGATCGGGCGACTTCTTGGCCTCTTTCTTCAATTCGGCGATCAACTGGCTGACATCGTCGACGCTGAAGACGTGGCGCCCCACCGGCAGGTGGACGATGGCCGCCGATACCGTCATCAGCGGAAAGCGCACGATATTGCCGACCCGGTCCTGGCCGACGATATGGCCGAGACGGCGGGTCTCATCGTCGTAGAAGCTTTCCACATCGCGGGAGAACGACGCGCACAGATTGGCGGAAACCCGCAGGGCTTCGTCGAAATCGGTACGGCGGAAGCCGCCGAAGAAATCGTCGCCGCCCACATGGGCAGGAAAGCAGGTGTCGCGCGGCAAGGCCTTTGCCAGTAATTCGGCGAACAGCAAGATGGCACGATCGCCCAGGCGGAAGCCGTATTTGTCATTGAACGGCTTGAAATTGTCGAAGTCGAAATAGGCCAGCACATATTCGCAATCGGCGGCGCCCAGGGCTTCCGACACGTATTCGTGGATCAGATTGTTGCCGGCCAGCTTGGTCAGCGGATTCTGGTCGCGCGCGGCGGCCAGATTCTTTTCGTTGATGACGCGAAGCAGCGAGTGGGCGGACAGGAAGCCGGCATATTTCATGTCGTCGACGATGATGATGCCTTCCGATTTCTCCACCGCCGAATAGGCCTGCAAGATATGCTCGGCCCGGGTATTGATGTCGGCCATGGGGCAGCGGGTGACGAAATCCTTCAGCCGCCGCCCCAGGGTCTTGTTTGAAATCAAAGCCTTGCCGTAAAGCGAATAGGTGTAGTCCTTCAACTCGGTTTCGCGCACGATGCCCACCGGCTCGCCCGCCGCGTCGACCACCGGGAAGAAGGTCACCGATTTGTCGGCACGGAAGCGCTCGAACACCTCTTCCATGGTGCTGTCCAGGTGGATGGGGTCGATGGCGGCGATCTGATCGGCGATCAGCTTTTGGTCCGACACCGCCACCCGGCGTTCGCGCCGCGACAGCCGCTCGATATGGTCGTAATGGGGCTGCATCTGGGCCATGTCGCGGTCAGGTCGCTGCACCAGATAGCCCTGAATCAAATCGCAGCCGATATCCTTGCAGACGAAATATTCGCGCTCGGTCTCCACCCCCTCGGCCAGCACCACCACCCCCAACAGATGGGCGATGTTGACGATCTGCGACAGGAACAGCTTCTTCTTGGAATCGCTGGCGATGTCGGAGACGAAAAAGCGGTCGATCTTGAGGAAGTCGGGGGCGGCGAAATACAGCAATTGCAGGCCAGAAAAACCGGTGCCGAAATCATCCACCGCCAGGCGGAAATTGTTGCGCTTGTAGTGGTTGAAGATGGCCGCCGCATGGTTGGGCTGACCGATGGGGTGCTGTTCGGAAATCTCGAACACCACCTGGCTTTCCTCGATGCCATAGCGTTCCAGCATCTTGCGGGTGCGCGCCGGCAGGTCGCCTTCCAGTTCCAGGCCGCGATTGTCCAGGTTGAGAAACAACTTGGATTGCCGCCAATGTTCCATGTGCAGGAACTTGACCACCGCTTTTTCCCGCAGCGCCATCTCGACGTCGATCAGCACACCCAAGGCATGGCAGGTATCGAAGAAATCGGCGATGGATTCGAAACCGGCCTCGGTGGTGTTGCGCAGCAAGGCCTCGTAGCCGTAGCAGGCGCCGGTATGGATGTTGACGATGGGTTGGAAGGCCACATCCAGGGTAAGCAGAATCTCGTTCCAATGATCGTCGGAAGGCTGCGCCGACGGACGCCCGGGCAAGGGAAAGGGGCGATGATCGCGCAATGCGGCTCGAGCATGCGACGCAGACGGCTTGGGCGTTTCGCCCAGGGCATTGGCCAAGGTGAACATATGCGTTTTCCCAAGTCGGTTGCGGCATGGCGGATTGTGCCCATCCCCATCCGCAAGTCAATCAAGCCCACGTTCGGCAACAAAAAATTCACCAAACAACCTTCTGTAATTTCACGCTTTTTTCATCACCCGTAACCATTCGGCGAAAAGTGGTTTTACCCACACCTCATTCCAAGGCATCATCGCTCCATGCGTATCCTCGAGCGTCCCAATACATTGCCGGCAAGCCTCGCCGACGATCTTGACCTGATCGCCGAGATGACCGCCGATTTCGCCCGTTCGCTGGACATCGAGGAAACGCTGCGCATCGGGATTGCCCATATCAGCACCCGTATGGAGGCCGAGGCTGCCTCCATCTTCCTGATGGAGCCGGAAACCGGCGATCTGGTATGCCGGGCCTGTTGGGGACCGACCGACGTCAGCGGTCTGCGCCTGCCCAAGGGTCAGGGCATCGTCTGGCGCGCCGTTAACCGCAATGCCACCGAGCTGGTCAAGGACACCAGCGACGACCCCGATTTCTCCCACAAGGTGGATGCCAATACCGGCTTCATCACCCGGTCCATCCTGTGCGCCCCCATGTCGGTGCGTGACGAACGCCTGGGCGCCATCGAATTGTTCAACAAAAAGGGCGGCGGCTCGTTCGACGGCGACGATCGCCGGGTGTTGCAGGCCCTGGCCGCCTCGGCCGCCCTGGCCCTGATCAACGCCCGCCAGGCCACCGCCATGGCCGAACAACAGGCGCTGAAGCGCGAACTGGCCCTGGCCGCCGACATCCAACGCGCCATGCTGCCGCCGGCACGACCGCCGGAATTTCCCATCCACGGCATCAATCTGGCGGCGCGCGGGGTATCGGGCGACTTTTTCGACGTGGTCGAGTTGAAGGACGGCAAACTGGCCTTCGCCATCGCCGACGTGTCGGGCAAGGGCATGAACGCGGCCTTGTTGATGGCCAAGACCGCCAGCCTGTTCCGCTGTCTGGCCAAGCGCCTGGATGGGCCGGGCGCGGTGTTGGCGGCCATCGATGCCGAACTGGCGGAAACCAGTTCAGCCGGCATGTTCGTCACCATGATCGCCGGCGTGCTGGACCCGGCCACCGGCACCGTCACCTTGGCCAATGCCGGACACGAACCACCGCTGTTGTGCTGCGGTGCCAAGATGGACCGCATCGACGACGGTATGCCGCCCTTGGGTATCGTCCCCGAGCTGTTCGCCCAAGGCTGCCCGGAAACCACGCTTCAGTTGAACGGCGGCGCGCTTTATCTGTTCACCGACGGCCTGACCGAGGCCGGCGGCACCGACAGCATGCTGGGGGCCGACGGCGTCGCCGCCCGCCTGACTCCGCACCGCATGCGCCCGGCCCCCGACCGCCTGCGCGCCCTGGTCGGCGGCATCGTCGAAGACGGCATGGCGCTGAAGGACGACCTGACCATGGTGGTGGTCGAGGATTGCCGCACCGCCCCGGTGATGAACCGCCAATACCAAGCCCGCCCGGCCAGTCTGGCGGCCATCCGCCGCGCCTTGACTCCGGCGTTGGAACGCCTGGGCTGTCCATCGCAGATGGTGCCCGACGTGGTGCTGGCGGTGGACGAAGCCTGCCAGAACATCATCCGCCACGCTTATGGCGGCGGCGAGGGCGAGCTGATCATACAGGTCCGGGGCGATTCCGAGATGCTGGATATCCGGCTGATCGACTTCGCCCCACCGATCAATCCGGCCATGGTCTGCCCGCGCGACCTTGATGACATCCGGCCCGGCGGATTGGGAACTCATTTCATCCGATCGGTGATGGATGAGGTAGAGTTCTTGGCACCGCCGCCCGGAGCAGGCAATCTATTAAGACTGGCAAAACGTATGGGTATGGGTGGGCCATGAAAATCGAAAGCCGAGAAATCGACGGTGCCGTCGTGGTGGCGCTGTCCGGGGAAGTGGATTTGCAGCACTCGCCGTCGGTGCGCAAGCACCTGATGGATCTGATGTTCGAGCGCCGCCCGGTGGTGGTCGACATGGCCTCGGTCGATTACATCGATTCGTCGGGTATCGCGTCGTTGGTCGAGGCCTATCAGATGGCCCGCAAGAACGGCACCCGCTTCATCCTGGCGGCGATCAGCGCTCCGGCCATGCGGGTCTTGCAACTGGCCCGGCTGGACAAGGTCTTCGCCCTCGCCGACACGGTCGAGGCCGGGTTGCAGGCCTGATGCCCACCCCCAATCCCTCGGCACTCCTGGAACGCCTGGGCCGCGCCGCCGCCCGCGGCCTGTCCGAGTTCGGCTTCGCCGCCACGCTGCTGGGGCAGTCGCTTTATTGGCTGGTGCTGGGGCATTGGCGCCGCCAGCCGGTGCGCGCCGCCTCGGTCGCCGCCCAAGCCATGGATATCGGCATCGCCGCCCTGCCCATCATCACCGTGCTGTCCACCACCATCGGCCTGATGCTGGCCATCCAGGGCATCTACACGCTGAAAACCTTCGGCGCCGAAAGCCGCGTCACCTTGGGGGTGGCGCTGTCGGTGGTGCGCGAATTCGCCCCCCTGATCACCGGCATCCTGGTGGCCGGACGGTCCGGCTCGGCCCTGGCGGCACGACTGGGCACCATGCGCATCAACCAGGAAATCGATTCGCTCACCGTCATGGGGATCAACCCGGTACGGTTCCTGGTGGCGCCGCCCTTGGCCGCCATGATGATCCTGATGCCGCTTCTGACCCTGTGGGCCGATCTGGTCGGCCTGTTCGCCGCCGGCCTTTACATCTCCATCGAATTGCAAGGCACCATGGCCGGCTATGCCGACGAGGTGTTGTCGCTGCTGAAGCTGAACGACCTGCTGCACGGCCTGGCCAAAAGCGCCATCTTCGGCGTCCTGGTGACTATCGTCGGCGTCGTCAACGGCGCCTCGGTGTCGGGCGGGGCCGAGGGCGTCGGCCGCATGACCACCCGCTCGGTGGTCCACGCCATCTCGGCCATCGTCATCACCGACATGATCTTCGTCTTCCTGGTGACCAGATGAGTGAAACTCCCAGCGTCGAGGTCATCGACCTCAACACCCATTACGGCGACCGTCAGGTGCTGAAGAACGTGTCGCTGACCGTCAAGCCCGGCGAAATCTTCGTCATCATGGGCGGTTCGGGCTCGGGCAAGACCACGCTTTTGAACCATCTCTTGGGCCTGCTGCGCCCCAGTTCCGGCACCATTCGCATCCTGGGGCAGGAAATCAACGCCCTGTCGGCGCTGGAAATGCAGGATTTGCGCACCCGCATGGGCGTGGCCTTCCAGTCGGGCGCATTGTTTTCAAGCATGAGTGTCGGCGACAACATCGCCCTGCCCCTGCGCGAACATACCAATCTGGATGAAACCACCATCGGCATCGTCACTCGTTTGAAGCTGGAGGTGGTGTCGCTGGCCGGCTTCGAGTACCTGATGCCGTCGGAACTGTCGGGCGGCATGATCAAGCGCGCCGCCTTCGCCCGCGCCATCGTCATGGACCCGCGCCTGTTGTTCTGCGACGAACCGTCGGCGGGGCTCGACCCGGTGGTGGCGTCTTCCATCGACGATCTGATTCTGCGCCTGCGCGACGCCATGGGCATGAGCATCATCGTCGTCACCCACGACCTGGACAGCACCTTCAAGATCGCCGACCGCATCTGCGTGCTGGACAAGGGTGAGGTGCTGGCGCTCGATACGGTCGACGCCATCCGCAATTCGCCCAACGAGCGCATCCAGAACCTGCTGAACCGCCGTACCGAAGAGGCGGAAATCGACCCCGACGCCTATTTGCGCCGTCTGTTGGGGGAAAAAGAAAAGCTTCGGGACAAGCCGGAAAGCAGAAGGAACGGGTTATGAGGGACGCACGCACCAATTACATCGTCGTCGGCGCCTTCGTGCTGGCCATGCTGGCGGCCCTGATCGTGTCGGTGGCACTTTTGACCGGCAAGACCGGATCAAATGATCTCTACACCACCCAATTGCCCAACGTCACCGGCATCAAATACGGCAGCAAGGTGACCTATGAAGGCTTTGTCGTCGGTCAGGTCGAAGGCATCGAAGGCCTGCAAAAGGACAACCGCACCTGGTTCCGTGTCACCATGGGCGTCCAGGAAGGCTGGGCCATCCCGGAAGGGTCGCTGGCCCGCATCACCGCGCCGGGTATCCTGGCGGCGCCGACGCTCGACATCAAGGGCGGTGCCTCGGACAAGCTGCTGCCGCCCGGATCGGAGATTCCCGGCGGTGCCGCCGCCAACATTTTCGCCACCATGAACGCCATGGCCGGCGAAGTCAGCAAGCTGACCGACCAGGGATTGCTGCCGCTGATGGCCACCGTCAACACCCAGGTGGAGGCCTTGGGCCTGATCATGCAAAAGCAGGCGCCGGAACTGATGGCCAATCTGGTCACCCTGTCCAACGATCTGGCCGTCAAGGCCCCGCGCATCACCAGCGACGTGCAAAAAATCACCGGCACCTTGTCGACCCAGGTAATCAACGACAAGAACGCCGACGCCATCGCCCAATCGCTGGCCAACACCGCCGACCTCACCGCTGGACTGGTGGAAACCCGCAAGAAACTGGACAACGTGGTCGCCACCATCGACGGCAACAAGGGCCAGATCGACCAATCCATGAAGGATCTGCGCCATACCTTGCAGGCCCTGGCCAGAAACATCGATTCCATCGCCTATAACCTTGAAGGCACCAGCCGCAACGTGCATGAATTCAGCCGCCAGATCCGGGACAATCCCGGTGTGCTGATCGGTGGCACCAAGGGCGCCGAAGACGGGCCGGGACGGCGTTGAGGGGAATTTCAACCATGCGTAACCTGTCGCTTATCGCCGCCCTGGCCGTCACCTTGGCCGCCTGCGCCCAGCAAGCACCGCCCAAGGACCGCTTCTATCGCCTGGAAACCCCGCCGGTGGCCGCCCGCTTCGCCGCCCCAGCCTTGGGCGTGATCGAGGTCAGCCGCCCCACCACCGACGGCGTGTTGTCTGAACGCCCGCTGGCCTATCAGGACGGTGACGGCACTTTGGGCCGCTATCGTTATGATCTGTGGGCCGAACCGCCGACCGCGCTCTTGCAAAACGCCCTGGTGGACTCGCTGCGCCTGTCGGGCATCTCTCACACCGTCATCACCCCGGAGACCCGGGTACCGCCCGATTGGATGGTCCGCGGACGGCTGAACCGGTTCGAGATGCTGGCCGGGGCCGGCAAGGTGGTGGCAAATGTCGAGCTGGCGGTGGTGTCGTCCCGTGACGGTTCGTTGCTGCTGTTGAAAACCTATCAGGTGGAAGTACCCAGCGCCGCCGGCCCCGAGGCCGAGGCCGCCGCCCTGACCCAGGCCAGCGGCGACATCATCACTGCCTTCATCGCCGATCTCGGTCGGGTCGCCAAGCCATGAGCTTGCGCAAGCGTCCCTCTTCCGCCGCCGGTCGCGGCAAGCCGCGCCAAAGCCCGCCGCCGCGCAACGTCGAGGTGGAGATCACTGAAATCGGCGCGCGCGGCGACGGTATCGCCCAATTGGGCGACGATCTGGTGTTCGTCCCCTTCACCGTGCCCGGCGACCGCGTCGTCGCCCGCATCGAAGGCCGGCGCGGCGACGGTCTGGCCGCCGCCCTGATCGAGGTCACGCGGGAAGGACCGGGGCGCAGCTTGCCCCCCTGCCCGCATTATGGCCGTTGCGGCGGCTGTTCGCTGCAACACCTGGATGACGACGTCTACGCCCAGTGGAAAAGCGGCTTGCTGCTGACCCAATTGTCCCGTCACGGCCTGGGCGATGCCCCGGTCGGCGCCATGATCCGCGTCGCCGCCGGTCAGCGCCGCCGCGCCACCTTCGCCTTTCATCGGCGCAAGGGCTCGACCGTGTTCGGCTTCAACGCCCGCGCCAGTCACACCATCATCGACCTGGATGATTGCCTGCTGCTGGACCGCGCCCTGGCCGCCATCATCGCGCCCTTGCGGCACATCCTGACCGAAACCGTACCCGACAGCGAAGACGGCGACGTCACCGTCGCCCTGACCGCCGGGGGGCTGGACATCCTGGTGGAAGCCGATGCCCGCCTGGATCTGTTCGACCGGGAAAAACTGGCGGCCTTCGCCGATTCCCACGATCTGGCCCGGCTGTCCTGGCGCCGTCCCGGTGCCGGCTTCATCGAGCCCATCTCGCGCCGTCGTGGTGCCTTGGTGCATTTCGCCGGCATCGCCGTCGAACCGCCGCCCGGCAATTTCCTGCAACCCACCGAGGCCGGGGAAAAAGCCATCGCCCAATTGGTGTGCACGGGAATCGGCAAGGTCAAGGCGGTGGCCGACCTTTATTGCGGCTGCGGCAGCTTCACCTTTCCGCTGGCCGCCAGCGGTGCCGCCGTACACGCGGTGGAAGGCGACGAAGCCCCCATCCGCGCCCTGGAAGCCGCCGCCAACATGGCCGGGCTCAAGATCACCACGGAAACCCGCGACCTCGCCCGCCGCCCATTGTTGCCGCAGGAATTGAAGAAATATCAGGCGGTGGTGTTCGACCCGCCGCGCGCCGGCGCCCAGTCGCAGGCGGAATATCTGGCCCAGGCGGCACCGGCCATTGTGGTGGCGGTGTCATGCAACCCGGCCACCTTGGCCCGCGATCTGCAAATCCTGGTCAAAGGCGGCTATCGGGTGGAAAGCATCACCCCCATCGACCAATTCCCCCATTCCGCCCACCTGGAAGCGGTGGCGGTCTTGCGGAAATAGAATAGTCGAAAGTCGATCCAAGCCGCGATCAGACCCGCGGGCCACCCATGGCCTGACGGATTTTCTCGTCGGTCTTGTATTGCGACAGCGCATAGACTGACCAGATCACCGCCGGAATCCAGCCGATCAGGGTGATCTGCAAGATCAGGCAGATAAGGCCGGCGAACGGACGACCGATGGTGAAAAACTGCAACCACGGCAGCAGAATAGCCAGAAGCAGACGCATGTGATCCCCGCCCTCAGGAATTGTCGGCAAGTACTGTACCAGCTAGGTACAACGACCCGCAAATCAACACCCGTGCCGGTCCGGCATGGCCGCCCACCAAATCGCGCAAAGCCGCCGCGACGTTGGCCGCTGGCTTGGCATCCATACAGAAATGCTTGGTGGCGCAGGCCGCCGCCGCTTCCGCTGGCAAGGCCGATGGCTCGCCCGGAATGGTCACCGTGCGCAAGTTATGAAAACGCGTGGCCATGTGGCCCATATAGCCATCGATGTCCTTGTTGGCGAGGATGCCGAACACCCCCATCAACGGCATGTCGCGCCACGACCGGGCGTGACGGGCGATGGCCTCGGCGGCATGGGGGTTGTGGCCACCGTCCAGGTAAAGTTCCCAACCGGCGGGCAGCATTTGGACCAACGGGCCTTTGGTCAGGCGTTGCAGCCGTGCCGGCCACTCGACGCTTTTCATACCCAAAGCGAAGGCGGCGGGCGGGATTTCCGCCAGAACCGGCGGCTTTTCCCCTCGGCTCAACCGTTCCAGTGCCGCCAGGGCCAGACCTGCATTGCGCATCTGGAACGATCCGGTCAGACCCGGGGCCGGCAAGGTCAATTCCAGCGACACGCCCTTGTACAAGGTGCCGCCATCGGGAGTGGCGCGGGCGAAGAAATCCTTGCCTTCCTTCAGCAGCGGCACGCCCATTTCCAGCGAACGGGCTTCCAGCACCTTGGCCACCTTGCGGCCCTGATCAGCGACGACGCAGGCGATGCCGCGCTTCATGATGCCGGCTTTTTCCGCCGCGATGGCCTCGATCCGCCCGCCCAGGAAGCTTTCATGATCCATGGCGATGGGGGTGATCACCGTCAACGCCGGGCGTTCCACCACATTGGTGGCGTCCAGCCGCCCACCCAGGCCGGTTTCCAGGATGACCAGATCGGCGGGGGTACGGGAAAAGGCCAGGAAGGCGGCGGCGGTGGTGATCTCAAAAAAGGTGATGGGATCGCCGCCATTGACCTGCTCGATTTCCTCCAGCAGCGCCAACAGGCTGGCATCGTCGATGATCTGACCGGCCACCCGGATGCGTTCGGCGAAACGCACCAGATGGGGCGAGGTATAGACATGGGTGCGCAGCCCGGCGGCCTCGGCGAAAGCGCGCAGAAAGGCCACGGTCGAGCCCTTGCCGTTGGTGCCGGCCACATGGATGACCGGCGGCAAACGGGTCTGCGGGTGGCCCAGCTTGTCCAGAAGCGTCAGCACCCGGTCCAAGGACAGATCGATGACCTTGGGGTGCAGGCGGGTCAGACGCTCGAGGACGGCGTCGATCATGTCACAGCCGGGCGGCGGATTCGGGGTCGTAATCGGGAATGTCCACCGGCAGCATGACCAGGTCGCCGGCGGGTGCGCGGTTGCGCAGCATGGAGATGATGCGGCCCAGGGTGTCGCGCAGATCCTTGCGGTGCACCACCATGTCGATCATGCCCTTATCCAGCAGGTATTCGGCCCGCTGGAAGCCCTCGGGCAGCTTTTCGCGGATGGTGCTTTCGATGACGCGGGCCCCGGCGAAGCCGATGATGCAACCCGGCTCGGCGATGGCGATGTCGCCCAGCATGGCGAAGCTGGCCGAGACGCCGCCGGTGGTGGGATCGGTCAGCAGCACGATATAGGGCAGCCGCTTTTCCTTGACCTTATCGACGGCAACGGTGGTGCGCGCCATCTGCATCAAGGACAGGATGCCCTCTTGCATGCGCGCCCCGCCCGAAGCCGGGATGACGATCAGGGGCGCATCCTGCAACACCGCCAATTCGGCGGCAGCGACGATGCCTTCACCGACGGCGATGCCCATGGAGCCGCCCTGGAAGTCGAAATTGAAGGCGGCGATGACCACGTTTTGGCCACTGCACCGGCCATGGGCGACGATGATGGCATCGTGTTCGCCGGTCTTGGCCCGGGTGTCCTTGAGCCGGTCGGTGTAGCGCTTCTGATCCTTGAACTTCAACGGATCGTCAGGGACTTTCGGCAATTCGATGCGGGTGTACTTGCCGTCGTCGAACAGCATTTCCAGCCGCTTCTTGACGGCAAGGCGCATGTGATGACCGCAATGCTGACAGACGTTCAGCGCCTTTTCCAGATCGCGATGGAAGATCATGTGACCGCAGCTGGGGCATTTGTGCCACAGGTTATCCGGCACTTCCTTCGGCCGCACCAGGGCCTGGAGCTTGGGACGGACGTAATTGGTCAACCAGTTCATGACAGCATTCCTTAGCGCCAGATGGCGGTTTCATCGAGAAGACACGGATGGAACTTACAGCCAGTTCCGCCAGCAATCCATCATCCGTGTTTATCCGTGTCCATCCGTGTCAAAAAACAATCCCTAGCCGCGCGCCCCGCGTACACCGGCGGCCAATTCACGCACCAGGGCCAAGGCGGCCTGAGCCGGGTTTTCACCGCGTTCCTTGGCCTCGAAGGCGGCGGCGACGATGGCCGAGCCGACCACGGCACCGTCGGCCAGACGGGCCACCTCGGCCGCCTGTTGGGGGCTCTTGATACCGAAACCGACGCAAACCGGCAACGCCGTATGACGCTTGATCCGCGTCACCGCGTCGCCGATGGCCGAAGCGCTGGCCGAGGCGGTACCGGTGATGCCGGCGATGGAGACGTAATAGACGAACCCCGACGCATTGCCGACGATGACCGGCAGGCGGGCGTCATCGCTGGTCGGCGTGGTCAGGAAAATGAAGTCGATGCCGTTGGCCCGGCAATGGGGCAGCAATTCATCGGCCTCTTCCGGCGGCAGATCGACCAGGATCAGGCCGTCGATGCCGGCCTTGGCGGCATCGGCACAAAACTTTTCCGGCCCCCAGGAATAGACCGGGTTGTAATAGCCCATCAGGATGATCGGGGTTTCATCGTCGGTCCGACGAAATTCCGCCACCATTTCCAGGCAGCCCTTCAGCGTGCCGCCCGAGGCCAAGGCCCGCTGGGCGGCGTACTGGATGGCCGGTCCATCGGCCATGGGATCGGTGAACGGCATGCCGAATTCGATGATGTCGGCGCCCGCCGCCGGCAGGCCGTTCAACAATTCCTGGCTGGCCGCCCGGTCCGGGTCGAAGGCCATGGAATAAGTCACCAGCGCCGCCCGGTTCTCGGCGGCCAGCTTGGCGAAACGCGCAGCCAGACGGCTCATCACAGCGATCCCCCGAAATCGTCGCCAAGCGCGCGGGCGACGGTGTTGACATCCTTGTCGCCCCGGCCCGACAGGTTCAGCACCATCAGGTGATCCTTGGGCAGGCTGCCTGCGATCTTGGCGGCATGGGCCATGGCATGGCTGGATTCCAGGGCCGGGATGATGCCTTCCAAACGGGTGCATTGCTGGAACGCGGCCAGGGCCTCGTCATCGGTGACCCACACATATTCCACCCGACCGCTGTCGTGCAGCCACGAATGTTCCGGCCCGATGCCGGGATAATCCAGGCCGGCGGAGATGGAATGGGCCTCTTGAATCTGGCCGTCGGCATCCTGCAACAGATAGGTGCGATTGCCGTGCAGCACGCCGGGGCGACCGCCGGTGAGCGACGCCGCGTGCAGCTTGTCCAGGCCGTGGCCCCCGGCCTCGACGCCGATGATGCGCACGCTGGGCTCGTCCAGGAACGGATGGAACAGGCCCATGGCGTTGGAACCGCCGCCGATACAGGCGACCAGAGAATCGGGCAACCGGCCTTCGGCTTCCAGAATCTGCGCCCGCACTTCCTCGCCGATCACCGACTGGAAATCGCGGACCATGGCCGGAAACGGATGCGGGCCGGCGACGGTGCCGATCAGATAATAGGTATCGGCGACATTGGTGACCCAGTCGCGCAGCGCATCGTTCATGGCGTCCTTCAAGGTCGCCGCGCCCGAGGTGACCGGGCGCACTTCGGCGCCCAGAAGCTTCATGCGGTAGACATTGGGGGCTTGGCGCTCGATGTCGGTGGCGCCCATGTAGATGACGCATTTCAACCCGAACAGCGCGCACACCGTGGCGGTGGCGACGCCGTGCTGACCGGCGCCGGTCTCGGCGATGATGCGTTTCTTGCCCATGCGTTGGGCCAGCAAAATCTGGCCGATGCAATTGTTGATCTTGTGGGCGCCAGTATGGTTCAGATCTTCCCGCTTCAGGAAAATCTTGGCGCCGCCCCAGGTCTCGGTCAGGCGCGGGGCGAAGTAAAGCGGATTGGGCCGCCCCACATATTGCTTGAGCCACGAGCGGAACTCAGCCTGAAAGGCCGGGTCGTCCTTGGCCTGATTATAGGCCTGTTCCACCGACAGGATCAGCGGCATCAGGGTCTCGGCCACGTAGCGGCCACCGAAAATACCGAAATGTCCGCGCTCGTCCGGGCCGGCGCGATAGGTGTTCAAGCTGGTCATCCCAATCCATCCAACCAAGGCAGGGCGGCTAATAAAGCATGAAGTGTCCTCGGGGGGGAGGATTTTCTAGCCCCGTTCCCATGCCCGTCCAGCATTGCCGCATTGCCGCGACCGGGGACTTGAACTTGGGAATTTAAGCCCCCATGGTTGCTTTGCCCCGCGACGAGGTCAACAATCTGGGCTATACTCACGGCAAGGGATCGTAATTCACTGAATGAAGTACAGGGGAGTTTCCACGATGAAAATCAATGTGTTCGCCGCCGCTATCCTGGCGCTGGGCTTGGCCTCGCCCGCTTTCGCCAAGGAAGAGCCGGTCAGCTTTGCCGAAGACATCCAACCGATCCTGCAAATCCGTTGCGGTACCTGCCATCAGGCCGGCGGCGCCGGTCTGGAACAAAGCGGCCTCGACCTGACCACCTATGAAGGCCTGATGAAGGGCACCAAGCACGGCGCGATGATCGTCGCCGGCGACCCGGTCACCAGCAACCTGATGGTGCTGATCGACGGCAAGGCCGACAAGTCGCTGCAGATGCCCCACGGCAAGAAGAAGCTGAGCTCGTGCGACCGCGACCTGATCCGCAAGTGGATCAAGCAAGGCGCCAAGAAGAACTGACGCCCCGCGCCCGTCGCCAGCCGACGGGCTTTGGCAGGGATAAGCCCCGCAGCTGGCAGACCGCCGGCTGCGGGGTTTTTCGTTCAGCCCTTGATGGCGTTCAGACTGGCGGCCAGGACGTCGTGCAGATCGGCGGCCAACGGGGCGTAACCGCCGGCTCCGGCCTTGGCTTCACGTTCCAGCGTCGCGGCGCTGGCCGATAGGCGGGCAAACCCCATATTGGCCGCCGCCCCCTTCAGGGAATGGGCGGTACTGGCGATGGCGGCATCGCCATCACCGGCCAGGGCGGTATCGATGGCCGCCATGTAATCGGGCAGCTTGGCGACGAAGGAGGCTCGTAATTCGTCATAGCTTTCATCGCCCAAGGCGTCGCGCAGATCATCCACTGCCTCGAGGTCGATCAAGGGCGGCAGGTCGACGGGTTCGGATGGGCGGGCGCGCAAGGCACGGCTTTCCAGCAGACACGCGCTCCAACGATGGAGAATGGCCGACAAACGGCGGCGATCGATGGGTTTGGCGAGGAAATCATCCATGCCGGCAGCCAGACAGGCCTGACGGTCCGCCTCCATGGCGTTGGCGGTCATGGCGATGATGGCGATTCTGTTCTTGGGCTCGGCCAATTGGCGGATCAGCCGGGTGGCGGCCAAGCCATCCACCCGAGGCATCTGCATGTCCATCAGCACCAGATCATAATCACCGGCGCGGACCAGTTCCACCGCCTCGGCGCCGTCATCGGCGACGTCGGCGCGATGCCCCAGCTTGTTCAGCAGACCCACCGCCACCTGCTGGTTGATGGCGTTGTCCTCGGCCACCAGAATACGCAGCGGCATGGCTGGCGGCGTTTCATCGTCAACCAACCCCCCGCCCAAAACATGGGGCGAAGTGTCATCGCCTTTCCCCAGCAAGGCCAGTAGCGCGTGCAGCAACGCGCTTTGCCGCACCGGCTTCAGCAATACCGAACCGATGCCCACCGCCTGGGCCTGCTGCATCACCTCGGGACCACCCACCGACGTGGCCATCAGGATGGGCAGATGGGCCAATGCGGTGTCACCGCGAAGGATGGCAGCCAGATCGATGCCCGACAGACCGGGCATGAGATGATCAAGCACCATCACATGGAAGCGGGTACCGGCACGCAAGGCTTCCAGAGCTTCCATACCGTTGAAGGCGGTGGAGACCTGGGCTCCCCAGGACTGGAGCTGGCGCTGAAAAATCTCGCGGTTGATGGAATTGTCGTCCACCACCAGGATGTGGACTTCGGCCAAAGGCATGGACGGGGCCGGATCGGCGGGGATTTCGTCGGTGCGCGGCAACGGTACCTGGAACCAGAAGGTGCTGCCCTTACCTTCGTTGCTGTCGAAGCCGATGTCGCCGCCCATCATGGTGACGATGCGCTTGCAGATGGCCAGCCCCAGTCCGCTGCCGCCGAAGCGCCGTGCGGTCGAGGCCTCGGCCTGGGTGAAGGTACCGAACAGCTTGCCCTTGGCCGCCTCGGGGATGCCGATGCCGGTATCGGTAATGGTAAAGCGCAACAGCGCTCGAGCGGGATCGCCGTCATCCACCATCACTTCCAGCACCACGCCGCCTTGGTTGGTGAACTTGACGGCATTGCCGGCCAGATTGAGCAGCACCTGCCGCAACCGCCCGGCATCGCCGCGAAAGACGCCATGGGCGGCGGGCGGGATGAAACAGGACAAATCCAGATTCTTGTCACGCAGACGCGGCCCCAAGATATCGACCACGCCTTCGATCAGCGGTACCAGCTCGAACGAGGTTTCCTCGAATTCCAGCTTGCCGGCCTCCATCTTGGAGAAATCAAGGATATCGTTGATGATGGTCAGCAACGATTCCGCCGACACCCGCACGGTATTGGCGAAATGGGCTTGGTCGCGGTCAAGTCGGGTGTCCAGCAGCAGACTGGTCATGCCGATGATGCCGTTCATGGGAGTGCGGATTTCGTGGCTCATGGTCGCCAGAAATTCCGACTTGGCCTGATTGGCGGCATCGGCCCCGGCCTTGGCCTGGCGCAAATCCTCGACCATGGCCTGCAACAGGGCCGAGCCGGCCAATATCTGCTTGGCGACCATGACGGCGAAGGTCAGCACCGACAGCACGGTGACCACCGCCAGGGCGATCTGGATGGCCTGATAACGGCTTTTGCGCTCGTCGATCTCGCTTTCCAACGCCTGCATGCGCTGGGTGGCGTGATAAAACAGCCGCCCGGCATTTTCCCGCATGCGCTCCATCAGCGACGAGAACTTGCGCAAACTCATCTGCACATCCGCCGTCACCAGCTTGCCCGGTTCGACGGCGTTGATGTCGTACAGACGGTTGCGCTCCACCAGCAAGGCATTGAGCTGATTGATCTTGAGATCGATCTCGAACAGCTTGGGCCGAAGCTCGATGATTTCCAGCAAAAATTCCTGGCGATCCGCCGGCGGATGATAGGCGATGGACCGCACCATCTCTTCGCGGTCTTCCAGGTTCAGGCGGATGACCTCATCCACCGTGCCGCCGTCTTCCAGCACGTCCAGGCGCCGCCCCAAGGCCAGCACGTGGCGCTTGGCCTCGTCGCGCACCAGCTCCAGCCCGCGGGGATTGCGGGTGGCGGCCATCTGATAGAGCGTCGATTCGATGCGCCCGATATCCTGGATGATCAACTCGCCGATGGCGAGGCGAGCCTTTTCATTGTCGGTGGACCGATCCAGTTCCTCGATCAGATGGGAAAACAACAGGTCAAGCCCGACCAGCAGAAGAAAGCCGGCGAGAAACGAGGTCAGCAACAGCCCCATGCGGGCCAGCGGATGAATGCTGGCAAGGGATTTAAGGCGGATTTCAGCGCTCATCGGCGCATCAGTAATCGCCGCGCATGGCGGCATCAAGGAAACCATGCTTGCGGAAAATCGCCTGCCCTTCGCTCGATGCGGCCAGATCGGCAAACGTACGGGCCGCTTGGGTCTGCTTCGAGAAGGTCAAAAGGTTCAGTTCCAGCTTGGCCGGCTGCGACACCGACGGGTCGAGATCGATGATATCGACGATGTCGCGGTTTTCCGGAAAAAAGCCGGTGGCCCGCCAGTTCAGGGTCAGATCGGCTTGCTGCGCCTTCATGGCCTGGACCAGTGAACGGGAATCGGTGGCCAGGAAAACCGAGCGTGCCAGAACCGGCGCCGTCAACCCGGCACGATCCAGGATTTTCTTGGTTTCGGCGCCGATGCTGCCGGTTTCCGGGTTGCACACCACCATGGACAGATCGGGCCGCAGCAATTCCTTGAGATCGGCCCCCACTCTCTTGGGATTGCCCTTGGCCACGAACAAGGCGGCAACGTTGTAGCCCACCGGCACCGCGTCGCCCAACAGCCCCTCGGCCAGATGCTGCTGGCGATAGCTGGACGAACCGGGGAAATAGATGTCGCCGACCTTGGACAGTTTCAGCGCCTCGTACAAATCCTCGGACCCGCCCTGGCTGACGGTCACCTTGACGCCATGGCGGCTTTCCATCAGGACAGCGATGTCCTTGATCGGCTTGACCATGGTGATGCCGCAATAGATCAGCAGTTCGCCCTTGGCCTGGGCGGCGGCCAGCGACGGCAGCAACGGCGTGACGGCCAGACCGGCAAGCACGGCGCGGCGGGACAGCATGGTCATGAACGAACCCCCTGATCGGCGGAATAGGTGGCGGGCATTCAACCACCGCGCCATGGAAAAGTCCATGCGGACGCGCTTTGTTCCGCCTATAGTAGGGCCATGTCCGCCCCTCCCGCC
>Ga0209066_10001606_pt1 | contig 29518 bp, 41 predicted proteins | sample All_14_2_FD_187198 | JGI IMG/M metagenome (GOLD analysis project Ga0209066, IMG submission 187198) | Freshwater microbial communities in response to fracking from Pennsylvania, USA - Allegheny Zone_MetaG_DW_15 (SPAdes) (version 2) ...
GAGCTGTCTCGACAGCTCTCTTCCGCCTTCTCGGTGGCACAGCGCAGGCCGGTCGTCTTCGCGAGCTTGTCGGCGGCCTGCGTCAGGAGTTCGCCGCGGTGGGCGAGCACAAGGGCCCGCCCACCTTCGGCGACGATGCTCTCGATGACGCTCGAGAACACGACCGTCTTGCCGGTGCCGGTCGGCAGCACCAGGAGCGTGCGTCGGTTGCCCTGCTCCCACTGCGACAGGATGGCGTCCTTCGCCTCGGCTTGATACGGCCTGAGCTCCATCATGGCCTAGAAGCTCCCGGGCGTGAACGTCGCGGCCTGCGGAGCTGCTTCCTCGGGCTTGACCCACGGCGTGGACGGGTGGTCGATTGGGGTGTCAGGCGACATCCACTCGACGACGCGGTTACCGTAGCCCTTGCCGCTGCCGTCCTTCTTGTCCCACGAGTAGACCTCGATGCGCGCGATGCCGGTCGCGTTCGGGACCTTGCTCCAGTCCATCTTGATACGCTCACCGCTCTTGCGCGCGCCGATCGACGTGAAGAACTGCGTCAGCACGAACTCGAGGAGGTCCACGAGCTTGAGCTTCTCTTCGATGGTGGTCGTGCCGAGGGCGCCGCCGTCGAGCGTCACATCGATGACCGCCTGCGGGCACGCGGGGAGTTTGGCGCTGCCCTCGTACCGCTCACGCTGGATCTGCGGGCCGATCTTGAACGGGTAGATGCCTGCCGGGAGGACGACGTACGAGCCGCCTTCACGCTCGATCTCGCTGTCCCAGTCCAGTGCGGTAGCCTTGTTCTCTGCCACTTGTGGTGCTCCTTTCGGTGTGTGGAGTCCCTAGAACGGGACCTTCTTGATGTCGGCGATGATGCCGAGCACGGACGGCCAGGCCGCCACGAGCGCCCCCTCCACGAACCCGGCGTCGTACTTCTCGACCGGCGTCCCCTTCGGGTAGTAGCCCTTGAACGCCACGGCCTCTTGCACGTCGGAGATGGTGACCTTCGAGCCGCGGATGAGGTCGTATAGCTTCGTCAGGTGCGGCGGCACGTCGCTCAGGCGCTCAGGCGCTGCGTCGCCCACGAGATCGGCGGCCACGGACTCGACAGTGGGCGCAGGGTCACTTGCGGCAGGAGCCGCCACAGGGGGCGCCACAGGCACCTCTTCGTGTGCGCTGATGGGCGCACCGGCCTGGTTCCTGAGCACCGGCTCGAACGCGATGGCCTCGGCGATCGCGGCGAACTCGAACGGCAGCTCGTCTGCGAGCTCGTGCCGGTTCTTCGCGTCCCATGCGGGGGCGTGAGTCGCGTACATGACTCGCTTCCCGCCCTCGGCAGTGACCTTCTTGGTCTTGGCGTCACGGACCGCGAACGTCTTGTAGTTGGCGAAGAGGACCATATCCGCCCACTCTTTCGCGAGCGGGGACGTCTTCTTGCCAAGCTTCAGCTCGTAGCGGTCGTATGGCGTGGACTCATCAGGCGGCTCGAACCGCTTGACCTGAGAGTGCGCTGTCAGCACTACGTGGATCCCAGCGTCGGTGATATCGGTAAGCAGGTTGAGCAACCGCCCAAACTCCTCTGCCAGCCACGTGTAGCCTTTGCCGTAGCCACCGCCGATATCCTCGATGCCGCTTACCTGGTGCTTGGCGAGTAGGCCCTCAATCGCGAGGTGTTCCGCCCAGTCGGCCGTGTCGATGACGAGTGTCTGACACACGCCACGGTTCGCCTTGACCCATGCCACCTGCTGAAGCAGCATCGCCCAGCTCGATGGGGCATTCTCACCACGAAAACCCTTGACGTTCATGTGGCGCGTCGAGCCTTCGGTATCGATGAACAGCGGGTCGGGGAACTGCGCCGCGAACGTGGACTTGCCGATACCCTCTGGACCGTAGACGAGCACCTTCTGCGCGCCTGCGATCTTGCCGGTGGTGATGTTCATCGGTTCGCCCTCCTCGACGCACGCGCCAGCTTGCGGCGGGTCTTCTTCGCTTCGTAGTCGGGGTCGATGAACGCCTGGTAGCGGCCCTGCAGCTTGCGTCCCTTCGCGAGCGCCTTCTGGCGCGCTCTGCGGGACGCATCCGGCTCTGTGAAGTGGCTCATCAGAACTCACCACGCTTGAACGCTGGAGCGGCCTCAGGCTCGATTGCGTAGCCGTCCTCGATGACTACAGAGCACTCGTCACCGGTAGACACGCGTGTCGCGATGACCTGCAGACCTTCAGCTTCGAGCCACGCGCCGAACTCCGCGAGCGTCTGGGTGTCCATCTGCTCGAGCTTGTCCATGAGGACGAATCCGCACTGGGGGTTCAGGCGGCGGACGATGGCGGTGGCCACCTTCAGCTGCTCGGAACCCGAAAGCGAGTCCCACTTGTGGCAGTTGTAGACGAGCTCGCTGTCTTCGACCGATAGCCCCGGCAGCGGCAGGTCCGCGCCATCGAGCAGCGCCATCTTCTCGGCGCGCACGCTCTCGATCTCATCGGTCAGCGCCTCGTACTTGGCCTTGTACTCGTTCGCCTCGTCCTCGAGCAGGCTCTTCGCCTGGTTGGCGCGCACCTTCGCGTTGATCTCGTCGACGGCCGCGATGCTCGCCTCGAGCTCGGCGGTGGATTCGTCGACCAGCTGCTCCGCCGTCTTCTCGGCGGTCCTGAGTTGACCTGTGAGCGCCTCGAGGTCGGCCTTCTTCTGCTCGAGCTTCTGGTGCAGCTCGAATATCTCCTGTTCGAGACGGCCATGCGCGCCCTGCAGATCCTCAACGCGCGCCCTCAGCCGCTGGTTCTCGCCGTTCTTCGCGAGGATGTCCTGCTGCTGCTTGATGAGCTCAGACGCGCTCACAGGCTCGGCCGGAGCGTCCGGGTATGACAGCGCTTCCTCGACCGCGCCGCGCTTTGTCTCGGCGATCTGGCCGATGGTGCGCCTCTGGTTGTAAAGCCGCTGCTCGGCGTCCTCGAGCTCGTAGAGCTTCTCTCCCACGCCGATGATCTGCAGCAGCGTCTTGGCCTTGTCCTTGGCCGTCTGCTGCATGAACCGCGGCAGGTCGAGCGCAAGGGCTTCGATGAACTCGTTCAGGAGCTGCTGCCCGGCCTTGTTGCCGTTCGGGTCGATGACCTTGAGCGATGAGTTGTCTCCGCGGCGCTCGACCACAAGGCCGTTGCTCAGTGTGATGTGGAGCTTCGGCGGTGTGGCCGAGCCCTCGCGCTTCGGAGACGACGGCTTGAACCTGTCGCCACCGAGCGCCCATGCGATCGCGTCGAGCACGCTCGTCTTGCCCTGGTTGTTCCGGCCACCGATGATGGTCAGTCCGTCCTTGGCGGGTTCGAGCGCGACCGCCTTGACGCGCTTGACGTTCTCTATCTCGAGACTGTTGATCTTGATGGTCACGCTGGTCGTGCCTCCCTTCGTGCTTCTCTCTCCCTGGCTTGCCGTACAGTCGGGTCAGGCATCACCGCCCTTCCCGCGTGGCGCCGGGACGCCCAGATCTTCACGTAGGCGGCTGAGTCGCTTCTTCGCGGTGTTGTAGGTCCGATCTGCCTCGACAGACAGTCGGCGGTACTCGGCGTTGTGGTTCGTGGTCAGCGCCTCGAGGTGGCACAGATCGCACACCCCGGACAGCGTGTTCACGAATCGCTTGCCGCATGACGGGCAGAGCAGCAGCGGGTTAAGCCGCGTGATGGCGCGCAGCTGCTTCTCGGACATATCTCGGACATTGATTTCGAAGGACTTCGCGAGGCTCACGCCCATGCGCGATGCTTTGCGTCGCACGCAGTCAACGTCCCGGCCGAGGATGAGCGCTACGTACTGTGCGCCCAGCGGTGCCAGCGTCTCGATCGCGGATTCCTCGCCCCACGTGTAGGGCCCGCGCTTCACTTCGACCGCCTCGCGCGTGACTCACGCATCGCCAGCGTGTTGGGGTTGCTCGGGATCCCGTCGTAGTCGAGCACGCCCTGCTTGCCAGGCTGCCGCTTGAGCATCTCGGCGGCCTGTGCAGCCGTAGGCGGAGTGATATGGCGCCCGGCCTTGATGCGGAGGTAGCCAGTGGACTCCATGCGATCGTCGACCGCGGCGAAGAGCGCGTCAGGCGAGAACGTCGCCACCTAGACCACGCGCCATTCGACAGTGCCCACGCCCGAGAAGCCGAGAGCCTTGGCGGTACCGGGGCCGAGGTCGAACTGCCGCCCGTACTTGGCGAACGCACCGGTGTCGTTCACCACCGCGACACACGTGCGGCCTCCGTAGCGGAACTCTATCTTCGTGCCGAACGGGAACCGGCCAGTCGAGCCTTGCGGCACCGCGACGTTCATCATGCCGGTAGTGAGCACCGCTCCCGAGGCTGTCTTGCGCCCGTAGAAGCCCGGTCCGTACCAGCTCACCTTCGCGGTCTGCCAACCCGCCGTGCTCGTCGTGGTGGCGCTCGCCTGCTTGACGCTGCCCGTGGCAGGAGCGGTGTGCTTCATCTGCTGGAGCCGCGCTACCTCTGCTTTGAGCGCGGTGTTGTCGTCGCGGATCGCGGCGGCGGTCGCTGATGCGTCCTCGGCGCGCTCCCGCCAGTGCTCGGCGGCGGTCGTCGCGGACGTGAGCTCGCTCTCGAGGTCGTCTATCTGGCCGGTCAGGATGGTGGCGCTGGTCTCCCAGTCGTCGCGCTCGCCCTTGAGTGCGGCAGCGCTGACCTCGGCGGCTTGCTTGTCACGGGCGGAACTTTCGGCCAGGCGCTTCCCAGCGTTGTCGCCGATGGACAGTCCGACGACGAACACGAATGCCGCCATGAGCGTCCAGAACACTGGCTTCGCCCATGCGGGCATCGGGCTTGTCGGCTTGCGCGTCGGGAGCGGGCGGGGTGCCGGCCGGTTGGTTTGGCGACGCTTCTCGACCGCGCTCCATGTCAGATCATCGAGCTTCAACATGCCTATCTCCTCTCAAACGTTTCAAGGTGGCCGCGCTTCACGAGTGCACGCGGGCGGGAGGCGTCGTGGATCGCGATCTCAAGGACCGTGAGCGCCAGGGCGCCGAGCCCGATCCCGGCGAAGAGCCAGCTGATCCAGGTCATGCGGATTCCTCCTCGTTGACGTGCTCGGTGACGACCTCGTACGGGATGTGGAGCTGGTCAGCCAGGGCGATGAGATTGACCTTCCGGGAGCCGTGCCTGCCCACGACTGGCCATCCGTCGCGCTCTGCGACGCGCCCTGCCGTGGTGGGGGAGCGGTAGCCCAGGACGGCCGCAACCGCGGCGATCGACGCGAACGGCGGGAACTCGTGCCCCAGGAAGCGGACGGTGCTCATCGCTGCAGAGCCTCGATACAACGCTCCGTTGAGTCCATGGGCGCCATGAGATCGCTGGGCTCTACGCCGAGCAGCTCCGCGAGCTTCTCGAGCTTGCCCACCCGCATCTTACGGATGTCGCGCTCGAATCGCTGGTAGGACGCCAGGCTGATGCCAAGCTCTCCAGCCACCTGCTCCTGGGTGAGGTCCTTCAGAATCCGTGCATGTTTCGCCGAAATCGGCATGTCGGTTCCTCCTTCCGAGGTAAACGCTGCGTTGAGTTTACGCCGTGATGATGAAGTATTGCAACCCCGCAACTCAACAAAGTTGTTTAGAGAGTCAGCGCATGGATATACTTACAGCGCACGTCTGACATAGGAGGCCACGCAAATGAGTAGCTTTTCCGCGAATCTCCGCAGGGTCAGAAGCCTCCTCGGGCTGACCCAAAAGGAGATTGCAGACCTGATCGACATGTCTCCTCAGGCAGTATCAAGGTGGGAACGCGGTGTCGGCGACACCAGCGCCGAGACAGTGGAGACCATTGCCAAGCGCCTACGAATCCCCGTGGGCGCACTCCTGAACGAAGACGGCCCCGCTCGGTACCTCACCTCGACAGGCGCGGTCATCGCGCGCGAGGAGCGCGCATCGTACGGCGTGAAGCATCCCTCAGCGCCGCTCTACGGGCGTATCGCGGCGGGTATGCCCATAGAGATGGTTCCAGTGGCAGACGAGCTCTGGGCGGACCCTGGCGTCCTCAGGGAGCATCCAGGGGCATACTTCCTCCAAGTCCGCGGGGCGTCGATGAATCGCGTGTTGCCCGACGGCGTCTACGCGCTCGTGGATCCCGCTGCGCAGTTCATAGACGGCGACGTGGTCGCTTTCCGTGTGGATGGCGACGACGCCACCATCAAGCGGGTATTCCGTGGCGCTGATTCGGTGACGTTCGCACCGGACTCCTACGATCCGCGCTTCGAAGAGGTCCGCCTCGAGCCTCCTGCCACCACCGAGGTCGAAGTGCTCGGCCGCGTCGTCTGGTGGATGCCCCCGTACGGGAAGCGGTTGTAGCCATGGGCAAGCGCGTGTCCCCGGGCGTCGAGAAGCTCGACCGCCAGAAGTACCGCCTCTGGTGGACTGACCCGAAGACGCACAAGGAGTGCAGCTCCATCTTCTACGGCACCGGTGCCGCGGCTGTAGCAGCCCGGGCGGACATCGTGGCGAGCATCGACAAGAAGACGTACGTCACGCCCTCGAAGAAGACGCTCGGGCAGTACACGCGCGCTTACCTGCGGGCGATGAAGCTCAAGGACGATGTGGCGCCCACGACGCACGCACGGTACTCGTCGCTGCTCCTCGGGACGCTCGATGACCACCTCGGACAGATCCCGCTGCAGGACCTCGAGGGGGCGGATATCGACGCCTACTACCTGTGGGCGCTCGAGCACGAGAAGACGCGGAAGAAGGACGCGGACGGCAACCTCAAGCCGATCAGCCCGGCGACGGTCTCCAAGCGACACCAGGCGCTCAAGATGGTGCTGAAAGACGCGGTCCGCAAGCGGGAGATCAGGTATAACCCAGCGGATGAGGCCTCAGCTCCGAAGCAGAAGCGCCCGGAGGGTATCGCGTTCACGGCCAAAGAGGCCAGCATCGTCCTCAAGTCCTGCTACGGCAAGATGGATGCCACTGACGCCCTAGCGACGCGTGTGGCGTTCTACACCGGTCTGCGCATCGGGGAGGTGCTCGGCCTACGGATCCACGACCTCGACGGCGAGAAGCTCTCTGTCGCGGGGAAGATACTCGAGATGAGCGGGCGGCTCGAGTGGAGCCCGTACCCGAAGAGCGCTCACTCGAGGCGCACCATCACGATCGACCAGCTGACGGCCTCGCTTCTCAGGGCGCATATCGCCGAGCAGAAGAAGCGCCGGCTGACCATCGGCAAAGCGTGGGCGCACAAGGAGCTCGTCTTCACCACGCCGTTCGGCGGCATCGTGCGCCCGAACACGCTCTCCGGTCACTTCACGGACATCGTCCGGCCGCTCGAGGAATCGCACCGCATCTCGACCAAGGGAGCCACGTTCCACTCCACACGCCACACGCACGCCACGACGCTGCTCAGGGCCGGTGTGCCGATCTCAGTGGTCTCCAAGCGCCTGGGACACTCGAGCGAGCTCATCACGCTCCTGTACTACTCGCATGTGCTCCCTGGCGACGACGCCGCGGCTGCCGAGGTCATCGCCGCAAGCGGCATCTGAGATGTCGGAATCGTGTGGGACGCAGCAGCTCTGTGGCAGTGTCCGGTGTGGACTTGGCTGTAAGACGATGGAAGAAACGAGCGTCCTGACCTGCGGAAACGGCATTTCTTGTGTAATAGGATGGAACACTGTGGTACAGTGTGGAACCGCGTTACCGGACTTTTAATCCCAAGGTCGCAGGTTCGAGACCTGCACGGCCCACCACACCTGACCTGCGGGGATGCGCCTCGTACGTCTCCCCGCTGCACGATAGATGTCGGAAATATGTGGGATGCAGCAGCACCGTGGCAAGGGGGAGCGTCATGAGGATCCGCGCAGCAGTCCTGTCCGTTGTTCTTGCGCTCACGCTCACCGGATGTGCGACCACGTCCGTGAAGGCCACTGAAGCACCTATCCCGAGCGATGCGACGCTCGATCGGGCGGTCGGCTTCATGAACGATGTGGACACCTTCATAGACCAGACGGAGAGCGGCGCGCCTGGGCTTGCCTTCGACACGCTCGACAGCATCGATGCCCAGCTAGAGAACTTCGGTAAGGGTCCGGTCTCCAAGGAGATGCCGGCGTTCTACGACGCGGCGCTCGGGTGGCGTGCGGCGCTCGACAAGGCGCTAGAGGCCGATGATGGCGTGATGGCAGACCGCGCGCTTGACGACCTGAATGCCGCGAAATCTGCGTTGCGCGCCGAGGTCGATCGCGCTCTCGACGCCGCGGGCAAGTAGGCGGCCCCGCTACCGGCGGGAGTTCCGGTAACGGGGCCTAGGGGAGAGGGAGCGGCGGGAGGTCGGCGCCGCGGGCCTCAGACTTCAGTCGAGTCGCGTCCGTACAGCCAGACGCGACCCTCGGCTATTCCGGGCGGTTCACCGGGACGTTCATCCACAGCGCGAGCGCGGTCGTGGCGACGACGATGACGCCGGACTGCCCGAACACGTAGTCACGGATGACAACCTGGCCGTCTAGTCCGAGATCGAACAGGAACGCCACGACGACGCCGCCGAACACCTGCACGAGCGTGCGGCCTACACGGTACCAGTCGATGCGCTTCAGTGCTTCCATGTGGTGCGCCTCCTTCAGGCTCCGACCTTCGTCTTGATGGCCGTGATGTCACGACTCATGCTTTCAGCGCGTTTGTCGTGCGCCCCGATGTCTGTCTCCAGGCACTCCAGGCGCTCCCCGATGCGCTGGTGGCTCGACTGCGTCTCCTTGAGCATCTCGGAGTTCTGCGCGACGACCGTCGAGTTGGAGCGAATCACCTCGATCGAGAGCGCCATTTGCGTCGTCATCGTGTCCTGGAGCTGGCGCTGATACTTCTTGTCCTCTGGCCACACCTTCCAGATGTAGTAGACGATGAACGAGATCACGATCGTCAGCAGCACGACGCCTAGACCGTAGTTCGCGATCGTATCGAAGTTGATGACTGGCGTTCCCGTCACAGCGGCCTCCGATACCAGCCCCGGTGCCACGTGGGGAGCACTGCCGCCTCCTTCGTCTCGAACAACGCCTTGCCATGCTTCTTGCACAGCGCGTCGAGTGCGCGGTCAAACTCCGCATCAGCCATGTCGGTTGAGCACGCCATGACCTTGTACTGACGCGGCGCGGACGGCGCAGCTGGCACCTTGCGCGGAAGTGACGCGACCTCGCGCTGCCCGTGCGCCTTGAGGAGCGCGTTCAGGATGGCAAGCTCGACGGCTTCCTTCTTCGCGAGATACTTCTGCACGTCGGCCGGGAAGCAGACCTCGATGAGCGCATCGTTCCTGTTGGCCGAGAGCACCGCCCAGTTTGCGTACTTCATGCCGCGATCCTTGATGCCCATCGTCTTCGCCATGCGCGCGCTCACGTCTTCGGCGAACGCCCGGGCGACGGGCGTGGAGCTCGACGTGTTGACGAACGCCTCGGTGCCGCTCCCAGGCCCGCCGTTGAAGTGGACGGACAGGTAGAAGTCCACCCCGGCGGCCTTGGCCTTGTCGTCGCGGCTCTTGTAGGGGCCGGTCGGCAGATACGTCCTGTGGCCGAGCGCGGCAAGGTCGGTGGCGAGGTTGCCAACGAGCTCCTTCGCGAGCTTGTACTCCTGGTAGCCCTGCATGTTGGCCCCGGGGTCGTAGACGCCAGGAGTGGCGGAGTCCTGACCGTGTCCGGCGTCGAGTGCGATGTACATCAGTCGGCCTCCTTCACCTTCGGCCGCGGCTTCTTGGGCTCGGGATCGGCCTCAAGCGCGCGCCACGTCTCGGAGGCCACGACACCGTCTTCATGGATCCGGCGCGCCTTCTGGAACCGCGCTACCGCATCCATCGTCGGCCTGTCGGCGAACCCGGTTGTGTGCGTCTTGAAGCCGTGGACGGTGAGCCGCTCCTGAAGCATCATGACGGCGCCGCCGATGCTGCCGAGTCTGATGGGAATGTTCACGTGGTGCCTCCTTCCGTCCTCATTCACGCTAGCGGCCGCGTCACTCGGCGCGTGCGCTCAGGTTGGCGAGCAGCGTGTCAAGGCGATAGTCGCCGCTGTCGAACTCGAGCGTGATGAGCTCGCCTTCAACGGTCATGCGCAGAAGGCGCACATCGATCGCGCCTGCCTCGCTCCCGGTGAGCCTCACGATGTCCCCGCCGCGGACGGCCGTGAGATCGGCCACCGCCCCATCGATGGTGAGCAGGGTCCGCACCGTCACGGAGCCGCGCACGCGCTGTCGGCCGTTCTCGGCGTTGGCCTCCCAGGCGACCATGCCTGCGGCGGTATCGTCGTCAACCTGGGCGGTGATCTCGCCGTAACGCTGGATGCCGAGTGCCACGAGCGGGTGCGTCTCGTCTTGATCGGGACCGGCGTACGTGGTCTTCATGCCGTCAGGCCGCTCGTAGTGGACGTATGTCCCCGAGGTCATCTCGTCGAGCGACGACAGCTCGAGCTGCGGCAGCTCCTCGCACGAGTGAAGCGGCAGGAGGTACGCCGGGGCGGTCGGGCGGTCCCACACGTGCGGGAACGCGTCGACCGGGAACGTGGCCACATCCCAGTGGCGGCCTTCGTACCAGCCGTATTCGATCGGTGCGCGCTCCATGAGCGTGGCGAACTTCTCGTTCATCGTCGTGGAGTCGAACATCAGCGGCATCAGCGGCTGGGCGGTGTGCTGGATGAATGGGTAGGCGGCCACTGGCGTCAGGCCGTAGGGCAAATCGATGTCGGAATCGATGATGTTATCAGCGACGGTCTGGGTATCCACGGTCGTCAGCCCGCGCCCGTTGACCACGATGGCCGATATGGCGATCCCCTGCGCGGCGAGGTTCGGGACGCGCCAGGCGTTCGTGGCGAGAGCGATGGCCACCCACTTCGTCCCGGGTGGCATAGCCAGGTCGACGGTGCCGCCGGTGCTGTTCTGCAGCGTCAACGGGGTCCCGGCGATGACGCCTTCGCTATCGCCACGGAGCACCATGACGCCGTAGCTCGTGGTGGCAGGCTTGCTCCAGGCGAATCGCAGGTTCGTGATGCCGCGCTCGTCGTAGTAGTCGATGCCTGCGCGCCGGTACCAGACCGGCGTACCGTTGACCCACAGCGTGCTGATGAGGATGCCGAGGCCTGCCGAGGTTGGCGTCCAGGCCGCTGGCACGGCCAGGCAGATCGCCGCCCAGACGGTGCCAGCGGGGAGCGCGAGGTCGATGGTCGCCCCCGTGCCGGTGTTCGAGTACGGGGTCGCCGACACCACGCCTTCTGCGGTGCCGCGGTAGACGATGAGGCCGAAGTTGGTGTTCGCGGCCTTGCTCCACGTCGCCTGGATGCGGTTCACGCCGTTTTCCGGATCGAAGAACTGCATGCCGCAGACCCCGACCGCCTGCACGCCGTTGGTGAGGCCGAGCCACACGCCTGCCTCGGTCACCACCGGCGGCGTGATCCCGCTGCCACGGTTCGTCGCGTCGGACCATGCGTCGACGGTGTAGGGCTGCTCGCCTTTCGTGAGGCCGATCCACCAGGACGACGATGACGGCGTGACGGCGGGGCGGATTGCCCCGGACCCTACGGCCGCGTCCTGCCATTCGCGCCACTGGCGCAAGCGGTTGTCGGCGTAAAGTGCGGGCGTGCGCTTGAGCGAGCCTACCCATGCGCCTTTGCCCATGACGATGAGCGGACTGCCTGGCACCGGCCGCTTGACGATGACGCCGCGCCAGCCCGTGCCGTGGATGTGCACCTCTGCGCCCTGAAGGTCAGGTGCGCTCATGTCCTCGAACGCCACAGGGATGCTGGCGGCCTCGTAGCCGATGCCACGAGCCACGGAGTAGCTCGGGTGCCCCTCGAGCCTGAGCGCGCGCTCTGCGCCGCCTACGGGCGTCACGGTGACCACCGGCGGGTCGGGGCTGATGATGATGTTGGTGGAGTCGTCGCCGGTCGGCATGCTGTCACCCCATCGCCGTCAGATAGCGCGGCCGGGTGCGGTAGGCGAGCGTGCCGACGGTGCCGGTGGAGAACGTGCCGGTCAGGCCGTAGACGAACCTCGTGGTGCCGTCCGGGACGGCGCGCAGCGGCCTGATGACATCGCCTACGCCAGCGAGCGCGTAGCCCACTCCGTCAGCGTCAGCGATGAACGGCAGGTCGATGTCGCCATCGTAGACGAGCCCCTGGTTTGCCGGAAGCGCGGCACGGCTCAACACGGCAGCATAGTCCAGCGGGATGCGGCACGTGGACTTTAGCGTGATGGTGGGCGCGTTGTCGTCGGTCATCTCGATGTACTGGACAGCCGTGATGTCAGCGACGATGCCTGCCGACGGGACAGCGGCCGGAGGAAGCACGACCGGCAGCAACTCGATGGAGTTCCCGGCGACGGATGGGGCCGCGAGGCCCGCCACTTCCTTGTCGGCGGTCATGTTGTATCCGGCGGTCTTGGCCACGCTCCTGACGCGTGTGGTGGACGGGATGCCGCTGCCGCTCGTGTGGATCAGCGGTAGATGTCGTCCGGCGTTCGCGCGCGACGACACCGACATGAACGGTGAGACGAACCGCTTCCACGTGGCGTCGAGCGTGAGCGTTGCGTCATGCCCGTCAAGGTAATCGTAGCCAGCGGCGGGCGCTGGGCGGCCGCCCAGGTAGATACCGGTCGTGGCCACAGACGGGATGAGGCGGACGCTCACGAGCGCGTCGGTGTCACCGCCCGGGTTCGTGATGTCGAAGTGGTTCGGAGCAGGACTCGGAACGGACACGACCGTCCAGTCGCCCCACGGCGCGAGCCAGTACGGGTCGGTGGTGATGATGACGACCACGCGGCTCGTCCGTGCGGTCGCTTCTTTCGTGGGGTCGTATTCAGGCTCATGGACGGTCGCTTTCCTGATAAGCGACTGATTGAGCGTCGCTGTGGCGTGACGGCGGAAGCTCAAGATGTTGCCCCGGGAAAGCGCGCGGCGCAGCGCGACGACCGCTGTCGATATCTGCGCCGGTGTGCCGGTCACGTCGAAATGGAACGTGCGCTCGGCTCTGTCCCATCCACCTGCCCCGTTGCTCTGAGGCTGTGGGAGATTCATGTTCACAGGCTTGTACGCCGTCGGTGCGGACGGGTTGCCCGACGCGATGACCGTGCCACCAGCTTCAAGGTATATCTGCTCGACCGATGCCACTACGGCCGCCCTCCTATCATCCCGGCGTTGCGTACGATGTCACGCAGGCGGGTGTCCACCACGTCAGCGACATCACGTGCCGACATGCCAGCGTGGGTGTAGATGGCGACCGCTCCTTCGCCGATGGTCAGGCTCGAGCTCCGCACCGAGGACAGCGCGGCCGAAGCTACGGGGCCCGGGCTGAAGCGCGCGCCCATGTCCGCGATCGCGGCGTTGATGAGCGAAGCTGCGTTCGGGGCCTTGGGGTTGATGATGTACTCGGGCTTGTCGCCGACGACCGCCAAGTGAGGCCTGGTGACGTGGCCACCGGTGCCGTAGACCGGGATGTTCGGATTTGATCTATCGACGTAAGCGCTGCCTCGCCTGGAAAGCGCGCTGTTCGCGCGCTCGGCTGCTGACGCCGCCGCCGCTGCCTTCTCCGCGATTGCCTTGTAGTACGCCTCCCATGCTGCCTGGTCGCTTGTGGACGGCTTGGGAATCTCGTCGAGGTTGATGTTCAGCGTCGCGGCTTCTTCGTTAAGCTCCGCGTTTGCATCAGCAGCCCGCCACGTTGCATCCTCCATCCGCTGACGTAACTTCTCAGTCTCGGCAGACTTCGCTCCGTTTTCCTTGAGCGACTCGTTGTAGGCTCTGGTGGCCTCTGCGGCGGCCATATCCGCTTCTGCGGCGGCGTTCACGAGCTCAGCCATCGTGCGCTCGATGCCTGCGAGCGAGTCAGCGGCCACCTTCTGGCCGTCCATCGCACGCACGTAGTCGTCCTTCGCCCGCGCTGCGTATTCATCTGCTGCCCCGGCGTCGTTCGTCGCGTCGGTCAGGATGCCCAGGGAGCGAGTGTTGTCGTCCGTGTCCTCGGTGCCCTGGCGCATCGCGGCGTTACGCGCCTCAAGCTGCTTCTGGCCGCGCTCGGTGATGTTGTTGTTCTCGTCGAGCTCGATGCCCCACTCCTCGAGCTGCGCGACCGCTTCATCCGTGAGGACCTGCTGGGCCTTGTGTTCGTTCGTGAGGGTTGCCATAGCTCCGGCGAGCACCTGCGTGTTCGCGATGCCTGGAAGCAGGTAGTCAACCCACGTCTTCTCGCGCTCAGCGTTGGCCTTCAGGTACTCGCCGAGGTTCTGTGATTCTGCGGCAGCCTCCGCGAGCGCATCGGTGGTCTGCTCCACGGCCGGGATGCTGTTTATGAGGCTCCCGATCGCATAGCCCGCCGCTCCGGCCAGCGCCACGTATCCGGCCGAGACCGCGGCGGTCTGGGCCGAGAGGCCTGCAAGCGCGGTCGCCGATGTGCCTGCGTTGGCGGTCACGAGCTGGAACGCCGCGCTCCAGTTCCCGAGCGCGGTGGCCACCCGTGCGCTCGCCATGATTCCGAGAACGGCGTTCACCGTGCCGATGCCGCCAGCCGTCAGCTTGAGCGCTGGGCCAAGGAGTGCGAGCGCGGCGATGAGCTTGAGGACGGTCTCCTGCGTCTCATCGTCGGCGTCCGCGAACGCCTTAAGCAGATCAGCGCCCTTCCGGATGATGGGCAGCAGCTCCTCGAGCACGGCCACGAACGCTGGCATGAGCGAATCGACCAGCGGTCCCGATACGTCGATGAGCTCCTCGAGCACGTCCTTCAGGGGCTCCGCGTTGGCCTGGAAGCCTTCGCCGAGCTTGATGCTGAACACGTCCTTGAGGTTGCTCCACAGCCCCGAGAGCGTGGTCGCCTGACGCAGCATCATCCCGCCGAAGCGCTCGTCCATCATCCCGGTCACAGCGGCGATGGCCGTACCGGAATCGACGGCGCGCTCCTCCACAAGCTTCATCGCCTCGGGGATGGTCACGCCGAGCTTCTTGGCGAGCGCGTCCCACGCCGGGATACCGGCCTCCGCGAGCTGTCGCATCTCCTCGGCCTGGACGGCGCCCTTCGCGCGCATCTGCCCAAGCGCCACGATGATGCGGTTCAGGCCGTCGGTGCCGAGTCCGAGGCCAGCGGCGGCGTCCCCGACGCTCGTAAGCATCGGGATGACCTCTTGTGCGGCGAATCCGTACGCCAGCAGGCGCTTCGTGGCGTCGAGAAGCCCGGGGATCTCGAACGGGGTCTTGGCCGCGAACTCCTTGAGGTCGTCGAACATCTTCTTCGCGGCCTCGCCGCTTCCAAGCAGCGTCTCGAATGCGATATCGGCCTGCTCGAAGCTCGCCGCCGTCTTGACGCCGAACGCGATGGTCGCGCCAGTGGCAGCGAGCATCGGAGCGGTCACATACCGCGTGAGCGCTCCGCCTGTCTTGGAGAACGCCCTCTCGACGCTCTTGAGGTCGGAGCTCACGGTCTTCGAGAGGTTGCCGACCGCCCGCCTGAATGACTTGTCGTCGGCGTCTATGTCGATGACCACGCGCCCGTCAGACACTCGTATCACCCCACATCGCCGCTTCGGCCGCGATCGCTTCGGCGTCGGTCTTGGGCGGCAGCGCATAGGCGCGCCGCAGTTCCTTGAAGTGCTTGACGGCCTCTTTGCCGCTGTCGTATGGCGGGGAGGCAGCGCGGTAGTACATCGCGCGCTGGATACCGGACTCGGGCGTCAGGCCCTCGAAGTACGCCATGAACGCCCACCAATGGAGCGTCGTCGCGGGGTCCGTGAGATCGATGCCGTACTCGCGCCTGAAGTCCGCCAGGATGGTCGACGCGTCGTGATCCCAATCGAGCGCGCGCGCCTTGCCCTTACGACGCTTGCGCACCGGCCTGCCGCACTGGAAGAACTCGATCGCGGCATCAAGCGCGGCGTCAGGGTCGCTGAAGCCCATGTCCGGGAAGTAGAGCCCGAGGATGACAGAGCCCTTGAGTGATGGCGCGATGTCGGACTCGAGCGTGCGGGCCACCTGGATGCCCACACGATGGTCAGTGCGGATGGGTATCCTGACCCCGCCGATCTCCACCGCGACGGGCAGCGGCGAGGCCAGGATATTCATCTCTAGTCCCCCACGACGGCCGTGAGGTCGTTCAGCATGCCGAGCAGGCGCTCCATCTCGGGCGCGAGGCGAGCACCGGCAGCACGTGCGGCTACCAGCACCTCTGTGGCGCGCGGTGCGTCAGTGAGGATGGTGTCGGTGGCCTCCGCGCCGAGAATGACGCGCAGAGAGCCGTAGAGCGCGTTGACCACGCCCACGATGCCGATCTCCTCGACCTGGCCGCCCGCGTCCTTCAGCGTGAGGAACGCGTTCAGCACGGCGACATCGTCGATATCGATCTTGGCGGCAGCGACCGCTGCCGTGATCTCCTTCTCCCGTGTGCTCATGACTACACCGCCGGGGTGAAGGTCGCCGTAGCCGGGTCGAACGTTCCGGCCGTCCAGCCGTCGGAGGTCATGTTGAGCGTACCGGTCAGGCGCACGGCCTCACCAGCTGACCCGTCGATCGGGTCCTGGTTCATGTTGAAGGTGGCCTTCTTGGCCTCGTACGTGCCGGTGCCCGCCAGCGGCTCCCCGGCCATGACCTCCTGGAACATGAGGACGCGGATGACCTCGGTCTCGACGTTGAGCTCGTCCTCGTTCGCAAGCAGGTACGTCTGCAGGGCGCCGGGGGTGAGCAGGTCGATCTCGAACGGGATGCTGACCTTGTGCCCGGTCACGTACTCGGGCTGGTTGAGGCGGTCCTTGTACGTCGGGTTGTACCGCTGCTTGTCGTCGGCGGGGTCGAAGACGATGTCCTCGGTGACCCGCACGAACGTCGCGGTGCCGGTCTTCATCCAGTACTGGATCTTGTCGGTGGTGATGAGCTCTGCCATCGTCATCCTCTCTTTCGATACGTCAACGCGAACGTCGCCTGGTAGTCCTCGTAGCCGGTGTCGTCTACCGCCACTCGGGCCGGTGTCGTCCGGATCCCGAGCCCTACGAAGTCGAAGCCATCAGGCGCTTCGGGCTTCGAGCCGCTCTCGATGTCGGCCCACAACGCACCCAGCACCTCCATCGCGTCCAGTCTGCTGGCCGTGTCACTCCCGCCGGTCCTGACCACGACGACGAACGGATACTGGGCGACGTAGCCACCAGACCGATACCGCGTGATGACCGGGTCGCCCGGGAGCGACTGGAGCATCGCGCCGTCGGTGCCGTCGGTCGGAAGCCGTTCAAGCTCGCATCCTGTGGCAGCTAGCGCCGCGTGGTCCTTGAGCCACGCAAGCACAGCCGAGATCACATCCTTGTCCACCTCGCATCACCCCTTCATCGCCTTGCGGTACTCGCGCTTCGCCGTGCGTTCCCACTTCGAGCGGTTGACGCCCTTGCTCACCTCGAACCACTCCATCGTGGCCAGCGGGTGCCGCTGCTTGGACTTGTTCGGGAACTGGTAGTACTGCCGACGCGCATAGGGCACCGCGAAGCTGCCCCAGACAAGCAGGCCGTGCTCGGGGGAGGACTCAGCGTCAGCAGAGGCCATCAGGTCGCCGCTCTCGCGCGGGACGTACGGCCGGGTGTCGAGCCTGGCTTGCTCGGTCATCGCCCACCTGGCGCGCTTACGCGCGTCTGCGGCTTTCACCAGAGCACCAGCGACGTTCACCGAAGCGACGCGCATCGACACTCTCATGCACCGCTCACCTCGAAGTGGTGCAAGCGGCCGCGGCGGTCGGTGAGAGGCTCGACCCCGGTGATCCGGAACACCGCGCGGCTGGCGATCAGATGCGGGTCGGCCTCGTCATGGGCGCCGGTGGCCACCATGTCCCCGTCGCGCAGCGTCCAGCCGGAACCGGCGTACTCGTCAGGGTCGACGTAGGCTCGTGCAGGGGCCGGGACGAACAGCATGAGTCCGTCGGTCGTCGACGAGCCGTTGACGCCAGCCACGGCCCCGCTCCTGACCTCGTAGCGCACGTTGGGCACGACGGTGCGACGCCACTGCATGTGCCCCGTGGCGTCCTCGCCGAGCGCGTTGTAGATGGTGACGGTATCCGTCTTGATGAGTGGCACGCTACCGCCCTCCGGTGGTCAGCCTCCTGTCCACCAGAGTGAGCGGCGCGTCACTGAATGCTAGATCCCCGCGTACAGCAGCCCCGTCCCCGAGAGGTGGCGGCGGATGACGCGGTCGAGCGTCGGCACGTCGGCGTACTCATAGCGCGCTCGTCCGACCTGCTCGCTCTTGACCGGCGGCGAATCGATGAACTCGACTGCGGCGAACACGGCGGCCTCGTACGCGGACTGCGTGGCGTCGGTGACCGCGTTCGGCCAGATCGCCGCGTCGACAGCGGCCCGCGCCTCCGGGAGCGCGGCTGTGAAGTCGGCCTCCGAAAGCGTGCCGCCAGCGGCGACGTATGTCGCGTACTCGGTAGGTTCGGGGAGCGGCTGAAGGTCAGGCAATGGTGACCGTCCTCTCGGCCATGGCCGCGCCGGGGAGCGCGAACCGGAGCGTGTAGGTGTGACCGGGCTCGACCGGCAGCGCGTACGTGCCGAGCGTGTTGCCGACGGTCGTGGCGTTCATGAGGGCGCCGCCTGTGATCGCCTCGATGCGCATCCCGAGCGCGTCTGCCGTCGAGCCTCCGACGCTTGCCACACCGAGCGGCTCGTCGTCGTCGTCGAGCGTGGCCTCGGTGATCGTGACCCACCCGGCCGGGATGCTTTCCGCCACCGGAAGCGCCTCGATGACGGCCTGTGCCGCCGCCGCAGCCTCGCCTGTCTTGGCGTAGTCAGCCGCGATACCGTCCACCACCGTATCCACCGCCGCCAGCGGCGTGAGTACGTCATCCTTCGCGTGGTCGTAGGCGGCGGTGAGCGTCATCGCATCGCCTGCGCGTGCGGGTATCGTCGTGAGGCCGTCATCCCACACGCTCGCGTAGTAGGTCACGCCGCCGATGCGTGCGTCGAAGATGAACTCCAGCAGCGTGCCGGGTGCCGGATGAGCGAAGTTGTACACGCCGCTCCCCGCGATGGCTTCGGTGATGCCAGCCGTGGCGCGTGCGGTGTGGACGGCACCAGCGGCGGTGAGGATGGTCACGCCTGGGGTGATGCCTGTCTGTCCTGCGTCGAATGAGGGCATCGTGTCTCCTTAGTCGATACGCTTGACGCGCCAAATCCGCTCCGCGAGCACTACATCGCTGCCTGTCGTGTTGTGCAGCCGAATCTTCACTGCGCCGTTTCCATAGCTCCAACACGTCCACATGACCCCTGCTTCCAGCGCACCTGTTGGTTGTGCGACATGGGCGTGTGTGGCGATGATTGACGTGTCGTACACTGTCACATCAACGACACTTCCGGCAGTCAGCGTCCGGGCCGTCATTGTGTACGTGATGTCTGTCCGAGCAGTTGTAAACCGTTGCCACGGCTTCCATGCTGCACCGTCCCATTTCCGAATATACACCAGCGCGTCGGAGCCGGACTTGTAGAACAACTGATACTGCCAGCCATTCGCGTGAGTCCATTCCTCTACAATACCGCTCCCCAGGGTCCACCCAATAGCGGGGAACACCCGCTGCGAGATATAGAGCGATGCGGGGGCATCAGTCTCAAGCCTTGCGGATATGACTTCCGGTAAGGCATAGGAGTTCGTTGACACGTAGCCATTAGGCTTGATGTTGAAGTATCGTGTGGCACCCAAGCCCGAACCACTGACAGTGCCGAACACGCGGAGTCCGTCGAATGGGCTTACGATGTCGATGCCTTTGGATTGAACGTAGTCAATGACCTGACCGACAAGCTCGGCGTCGAAGTCATCCGTTCCACAGTGGAGCATGAATACGACCCACTTGCCGTTGGTGTAGGCGTCATCGACGAGGGCCTGGAACTCGGAGAGGGAGTTGAGCGATTCCTCCATCATCGTACCGAGCGCACGCCGGTAGATGGCATAATCCTTGAGGTCAGCGGTATTGCTGCTGGTGCCGGTGTTGAATCCGGCCACGTAATACTTGCTGACGATGGGGTACTGCGCGGCCTGGATCGCGCCCCACGGATAGACGATTGAGTGGACGTGCAGCCCGTAGCCAGCGAACGTTTCGAGGAAAGTCTTGCAGTCAGCCTCGATCTCGTCGTCGGTCATCGTCGTGAGATTCGTGTGCGCCATCGTGTGCGAGAGGACTTCCCACCCGTGGTCGTCCTGCAACGCCTTAACCTCGGCGCGTTTGGCGGCGTCAGTGACAAGCGCGGCATTGCCGGGGATTGCCAAGCCACACGGTACACCCTTGCCAATGAACAACGGCTTAAGGACGCTGAGTACCGCGTCGTGGCCGTCGTCGTCAATGAACGTCACGAGCGGGCGCGGCGACTCGGTGTTGCGGCAACCCGCCACAACACGCAGGTTCGCATCACCGAGCGCACTCGTGAGGCCGGTCACAGCCCCGATAGCGTGCGCGTCAGAGGATGCGGCGCGGTGTGCAGCGTCGATGGGGAGTCGTGCGGTGGGCATGTGGTGCCTCCTTCGTCGATGTCAGTGTGCGGGGGAGGTCACTCTAGATGCAGTGCGCCCCGCCGGGGGAGAGTCCGACGGGGCGCGAGCGGTGCGGGTGAGAAGGCTACTCTTCGTCCTCTTCGTCCTCTTCGGACTCTTCGGACTCTTCGTCCGGATCCGCGGAAGGTTCGATGGCCTCGCGGATGACGGCGACCGTCGCTTTCGCGTCGATCTCGATGCCGTGCTCCTTGGCGTACGCGATGAGCTCCGCCTTCTTCATGTCGGCGACGGCCTTCGGGGCCTGGGGCCCCGGTTCGACCGGGTCGACGATCTGCAGCCCGATAGTGCGCATGGCTCCTCCTCTACGCCTTGTGGCTCAGGTAGATGCCGGCACGCTTGTTCTCGTAGCCGTCCACCAGGCCGTACTTCCGGTACTTGACGATGTAGCCGTCAGCGTCCGGGTTGTTCTCCGGCAGGATGATGCTCGACGCGACGTGCTTGTCAAACTTGATGACCGCGGGCTTGTGCACGATCATGAAGTTGATGTCGAGCCCGTACGGGCCGACGTACGTCCACTCGAGGTTCCCCGCGCCATCGGCGACCGGGGCAGCGGTGGACCAGGTCGGAGCAGCCGCGCCGGACGTGCCAGCGGTCGAGCATACGAACACGTTGTTGCCGCCGCGGACCTTGTCGCCAAGGACGTACGCGGTGGCGGCCTCCCACGCGCCGACACCCTCGCCTGCGCGGGTGTAGTGCCCGGCCTCTTCACCGGCGGTCTTGCCGTCGAGCATGTCGATCGCGGTGTAGAACCGCGACTGCGGGACCTTGACGGCACGCGCGAACGACGCCAGGACCTCGCGGCTCTTGGTCGTGTCGAGCGCCATGATGCCGTTCAGCAGTGTCGGGGTCGCGAACAGGTACCGCTCCTCGGACGGGACTTCGTCCTCGTCCATCGTGTTCACGGCCGCCAGGAGCGCGGTCAGGAACTCGGCGCCACCGGCGTACGTCACGCCGGACGACACCTTCGAGATGTTGCTGAGAGCGGCCCAGGAGGCGAACGCGAACGCGTCGGACTCAGGCGCGACCCTCGTGCGGATCAGCTCGGCCGATGCCTTGCCGAACGCGATGTTGAAGGTCTCCTGGTCGTCCTGCGTGTCGACCTGGATCTTGGTGCCGCGATCGTAGTTGAAGGTCGCGGACTTCCACGCGACATCGACCGCACCGGTGGTGTAGCCGCTCGCGCGGTCATAGTCGCCGAGGCCGCCGACCACGATCTGCGGGTAGAGAATCTCCTTGGCGTTCGCTCCGGCCTGCATCAGGTCGGGCGGCGTCACGAGATCGGAGGTGACCGACGCGGCCTTGTAGACCTCGTCGAGCAGCCGGGTGTAACTCTTGGCGAGTGCGATAGCCATCGTCTACTCCTTTTCCTTGGCGTCGCTCAGACCCATCGCGGACCGGAGTGACGCGTCTTCGGTGTCTGGGGTCCTCCTCGGCGGCAAGCCACCGGCGAGAGACTGCGTGCCCTCGAACAGGTACTCGTGTTCCTTCTTGAACGACTCCAGGTCGAAGCCCTTGAGCTTCTCGCCGTCGAGCTCGAGCTTCTCGGCATCCACGTACGCCTTCGCGGCCTTGAGCCGGTCGGCCGGGATGCCGCTTCCGAGGAGCGCCGTGTCGAGCGCGTACTCACGTGCGCGCGCCGTCATCTTGCCCTCGAGCTCGCCACGCTCCCGCTCGGCGGTCTCGCGCATCTCGGTCAGCTGCTTCTCGAGCGCCTCCTTGTCGCCGGAGAGCTTCTCGAGGCCTGCGACCTGACCCTGGAGCGTCTCGAGCTGCTTCTTGAGCTCGTCGCGCTCGGCCTCGATACGGTCGTGTTTGGCCTGGCTGACGACCTTGTCGAGCGGGATCACGTCGCCACTCTCGGAGATCGCAATCGGGTCGCCCTTCTCGTCGAGCACGAGCTTGCCGTCGTCGTCCTTCTTGAACTTCATCGCACCTGTCCTCCAATGCCTGTCGGTCTCGGCGGGGCTGTATCTCGCCGCGCCTAAGGTCGCCGGATTGTCGCTCCGGCCCGCGCATGTTCATCGTGGAGTGCGCGTCACTCAGCGCTGCCTGCGGTGGTGCCTGCCGACGTGCCAGCACCCACAGAACGAGCAGTGGTAGACGCGGCCCTTGTAGGCGAAGCTGTGGTAGAGCGCCTGCAGATGACGCTCGGCGCCAGCGCGATCGGCGTGACGCTGCTTTCCGTCGCAGCCGTTCTTCCGGGCGCGAGTCCGTGGCCCCATCCGCTACCGCCCGAGCGCCCGGGGCTGGACGGCCACGCCGAATGCGCGCTCGAGGTCCGGCCGGCGGATCAGGCCGGTTTCGCGGATGAGTTCTCGTAGGCCTCGCTGGTAACGCCCGAGCTTGAGCCTGGCGCTGACCATGTCGGCCGCTGCGTGGTCGAGCCCCGCGAGCCTCATCGCCTCGATGTCTGCCTTGACCGCACGAATCGCGCGCTCGAACCGGCGCTGCTTCTGCGTGGCCTCGTAGTATTCGTCGCTCGTCATACCGTTCACGCGCTCCGGAAGGTCCGGTGTGTCGGGATCGCCCGGGAACGCGGGGCCGAACGTGTGGCGGCAGTTCCAACCCTGCAGGCCTGGGCCGGTGCCGTATCCGGTAGCGGCGTAGAAGTCAGGGTAGTCCGGCGATGTGCCGGTGCGCGAGAAGATGCGCCCCTGCCATGTCGCGTGCGAGGGACGCGCGCCGAAGTGCGCAGATGTGCGCACCAGGTCATGCCCGTACTCCTCAAGGCGGCGCATGCTCATGCGCCCGGCGGCCTGCCCCATCTGGCTGACGATATGACGACGCACCGCCACGTCGAGATTGCTCCGGACGCCGGAACGGTAGTCGATAGTTGCCAGGCCCCCGCGGGCCAGCCTGGCCACGGCCTGAGCGATGATGCGGTCGCGCGCGAGCGAGCCGTGGTTCCACTCGACGATGGCCTGGGCGGTCACGTCGTGCCACAACGCAACGGCATGCTCGGCCATCCGGATGTTCTCCCGGGCGATGATCTGCGCGAGGCCCTCGGCGGTCTCACGCGCCATGCGCTCGGCAAGCGCGCTTGAACCCGGGAGCACCGCGCGGTCGTAGAGTCTCGAGAGGACGACCACGTCGCGCGCGTCAGCGGCCTCAAGCGCTTCTGCGACCAGCTGCATGACCTGCTGCGAGATGCGCGCCCGGTAGCGCAGCACGATGCCGCGCACTGCCTCTGCGTTGAGTGCGGCGGCCTGCTCGAGCAAGCGGATGTCACGCGTGGTGAGCATCCCGCCGCTTGCGATGGCGCGCACAAGCTGCGTGAAGATTCGTTGTGCCATCTCGCGTTCGTAGCCGCCTACGATGCCCGCCGCTACCCGGTCGATGTCCTCCGGATCGATCACGGCGCGCTACTCCTCGAGCGGGAGCGTGGACGCTGCCTCTGCGACGCGAGTACGCGCGGTGGACTCGTCCTCTCCGTACCACTTCGCCCGGAACTCCCACGGCGACATGATGCCCTGAGCCACATCCGCCAGGTCCTGCTTGCGCTTGGAGGCTGTGTCCTCGAAGATGCTGTCGTCGAAGAGTACGTTCACGTCGGCATCCGGGAGCGCCATGCCGCCAAGGGTGCGGTAGAGCTCGAGCGCACCCTCGAGGACTGTCGCGATCGGCCGCTCGAGTGCGCGCTCATGCTTCTTGACCGTGCGGAACAGGTCGTTGTCCTCGGCCATGACCTCGGTCGCAGTCTTCGGATCAGCCGTCGTGCGAGATTCGAAATCGAAGTAGTCAGCGCCAAGACCTGTGCGCTCGCCGAGCACGATCAGCGCGGTCTTGAGTGCGTTCTTGTTGTCCTCGACGCGCAGGTCGGGGTTGTACTCCTTGAACTCGCTTGTTGATTGGTCCCCAAGCACATAGAGCTGCTTCTCTATGGATCCCTTGACATCGACTCGTCCACCCTCGATGTTCATGAGCATCGCCTCAGAGAGGAAGAGGCGCTTCCGCCCGAGATACAGGTCGTTGTGCAGGCTATCGAACGCCTCATCAGTGACCTGGACCGCGCCGATCGCGTCGTCGAATACCGACACGCCGAATGGGGAGTAGTCCTCGTAGCTGTTCTCGAGTGCCGGCCGGGCAAGAGCGAACAGCGGCAGCTTCGTGCCCGTCTCGAGCGTCGGGAGCACGCTGTCGTCGGCGACGAGCTTGCCGCGATCGTCGAACAGCGCCGTCTCGATACGATATGTGCTGTTGTCGTTTAGCACGTGGGCCTGGACCTGCGTGAGCGTCTTTCCCCTAACGGTCGTGCTCGAAATGAACGCGCACTCGGTGCACCGGCGGCTGTCGTAGGTCAGCGGGATGATGTGCCTGGCGTCATAACGCTCGGGGATGACGCGGATGCGGTCCGACGGAACGATCCGCTTGAAGATGCGACCTACCTGTACGTTCTCGACTCTGAGTGCCCAACCGGCGGTTCCGAGCGCCATGGCGCGCTCGGTCACGCCTCGGGATACCGGCCAGAAGTCCGTCTCGTCAACCCATGCCTGAAGGAACTTGTCGGTCGTATCGTTCCCAGCCGCGACTGCCGTGCCCTCCGAGAGGATGAGCGACGCGTGCTCCTGGCAGACCATGCGCGCTGGCCGCATGGACAGACGCTTGACCGTGAATAGTTGACGGCCGTTCGTCGTATAGGTCTGCTCCGAGTAGAAGTCGGCCGTCGCCGTATACCATCCCCACCACTCTCTGACCTTCTCCTGCATCGGACGCTCGACACCGGAGAAGCCGAGCTGCCTCAGGAACTCCTTGATGTGCGCTTCCACGTGGACTGTCTCCTCTAGACGTTGTGCCGCCTGGTCATGACGCGCTCGAGTGCGTAGCGCGTCGCGTCGATCGAGTGGTTGTCGGCGTCCGGGTAGCTGCTCACGAACTCGCCTTCCCTGTTGCGCTCGAACTCATACGCCGTGAACTCCTTGGCAGCCAGCGGACACCGCCTCGGGTCGATCACGATCTCGACGCGGCTCGAAAGCCACTTCATGCCGTGCTCGACGCTGCCAGGCCCCTTTGCGGCGTTCCTCGCGTCGATGCCCAGCGCGCGGTAGTTGTCCACGCTCTTCGGCTCGGCACTATCACACGTGACCGTCTCGCGATACACGTTGCCTCGCGCGTCACTGAGCGCGGCCTTCACGAGAGCCGCTGACTGGTCGTTTGAAAGCTTCACGCCGCTCTTCTCGGCGAAGATGAACAGCCGACGCTGGGCGGCCTGGTAGTGCATGCGGACGTACACCCACGGGTCCGGGTAGTAGCCCCAGTCGACGCCTGAGTACGTGTGGTCGAACGTCGCGATCTCCGCGTCTGTGATCGTGCGCAGCGTCACGTTCTCGAACACCGAGCCGCCCGTGCCCACGACCTCGCCGAGGTACTCGTGCCGGTACGCGCGCTCGTCGAGTAAGGTCAGCTGCTCGGCTTCCGCGATGAACTGCTCGCCGAGCCAATCGGCCGGCACGTCGAGATATGTCGAGCGGTAGACGAGCGTCCCGGGAGGCGGCGATGCGAGGTACTTGTTCACCCAGTTGTTCGCGCTCCTGGGCGGGTTGAACGAGTAGAAGCACCAGAACCGGTCGCCGCCGCGCATGAGCGACTGGAGCACGTTGCGGACTTCCTCCATGCCGTAGAACTGGTCGATCTCCTCGAACCAGACGATGCCGCAGTAGCCCGCCTCGAACTTGAGCGACTTGATCTTCTCGGGCTCGTCGAGCCCCTCGAACACGATCTTCTGCCCGGTCGGCCGGTACGTGATCTCCATCGGGGAGACGGTCGCCTTGAACTCGGCAGACAGTCCGAGTGCACCGATGGCCCACTTCACCTGGGCGTAGACGGACTTGCGGAGCGTCTTGGCGACCTTGCGCAGCACGACGACGTTCACGCCGGGGTTGCGGATGAGCAGGAGCGGGATCTCGAGCGATGTCGCCGATGACTTCGTCGAGCCGCGGCCGCCTGCCAGCCAGTAGTGCGTGCCAGCGTGCTCGGCAACGTCGCGGTGGAAGCCGTAGTGGTTCGGCGCGATGACCTCGTCGAGCATGACCTCAGCCATCTTCTGGCCTCGGGATGTTGTCCACGATGACGACCTTGCCGCCGTCGCCATCCGCGCCGTCGTAGAGGTTGCAAAGCTTGTTGAGCTCAGCTGTCGAGCTCACCACGAGCTTGACCGCGTTGGCAGGCAGGTCCGCCAGGTCGCGCTTGAGGTTCGCGTCGAAGTGAGCGCGCATCTCACGGGTCTGACGGATGTGACCGAGCGCGATGTCGCGGACCTCGAGCAGATCGCGGATCGCGCGCTCCCGTGTCCAGCAGGCCGCCTTCGCCGCCTCGGCCATAAGCTCGTCATGCCTTAGCGACACCTTGGGTACCTTGAGCACACGGCACGCAGCGACATCGATGCTCTCTGGCTTCATCCGCTGGACGTTGTACGCCGAGAGATACGCCTCGCGCTGGCTCATGCCTGACACGAGTGCGTTGACGAACTTCTCCTGCTTAGGCGTCAGTCGGTCGCTCATGCCCCGATGATGCCGAGCCCGTCACCACCTGACGCGATGTGAGCCCCGCTCAGGCCACGTACGGCCATCATCGAGGCTCACATCGTCACGCACGCCTACGGGGCGCCTGCCACGGCCTCAGCCGTCAGGACCTGCGCTCTCGTCCTCGGGGAACAGCGGGGCGAGTGCGTGGTGGAGTGCGTCATACCTGACGGCATCGGCCAGCCCGAGCCTCGTCAACTCGTCCTCACCGTGCAGAACAGCCTTTGCCGCCTTCACCGTGTCGATGAGTGCGCGGAGGGTGTCGGTGGTACCGTCTGCGGGGAACAACACGTCGCGCAGCACGTCACACGGACACTCGCTCTCGCTGCACTCGCGACACTCGGTTGTCCGGCATTGGTCGTTCGCGTCCAGCAGTTTCTCCAACTCGGGTACGGTGATCATTCGTCCACCTCATCGTAGGTCGCAAAGAACACCTCGGGCTTGCACGGATAGAACTCCCCCTGCACGCCCTTGATGATGAAGTCGCCCACGTCCGCACGCATCGTCCCCTCAAGCGTTCTGATGAACACGGACGGCATAGCTGGCGACATGAACTTAGCCTCACCGCCGCACCACCGTGCCACCTCGACCGCGTTGTTCTGCTCAAGCTGCACTGCCTCGATGACGACAGGCTTCTTGCGGTATTCCTTGATGCTCACAGTCCACGCTCCTTTCGGTAGGCGTCAGTGGCCTCGCACGCGTCCACCCACGCGTCGTACTTCGCCACGGCGAAACCGACTCCACTGGCGAGCTCGGTGATGAACTCGCGTGCAGCCACCCGCTCGGCCTCCATGAGCGCGACATGCTCGGGGTCGAATGTGGCGGCGAACGTCGCGTTATCCCATGACGGGTCGATCGGCACCTGGAACACGTTCGCTACTTGGCGCAGGAACTTCTCGGCTGGCCGGAATGACTCAGTGAGTGCCTGCTCGAAGTCGGCGAACGCCAGAGCCAACGCCATCCGTTCGGCTGACAAGGTGCCGAGTAGCTGCTCCTCCTGCTCCGGTGTCTCGGCAGGACCGTACTCGGCCTCCATCGCTTCGAGCACGCGTGCGCAGTACTTGTCGTCGATCATGACTTCACCGCCTCTCGTGCGGCCTTAAGCATAGCTTCCGCTGACTGACAGGCTCGGAGGGTGACGCGCTATGCGCGGTCATGGTCTGCCTCCTTCCTGAGTGCGTCGTGGGGAAGCATCTGCGATATGAGCGCCGTTCGCTGTTTGTGTATATCCCTTAGATGGATGGGGCACCGAGCAGCATCACAGTCAACCGCGCAGAGACGACTGTTGCCTCTATTATCGAAGATGTGGCCAACAGGGAAACGGTAGTATTGGTCGATAGGAAACGGCTTGCTCATGTGCTTACACGGCCACGCAAGTTCTGGCCTAGTCCAACTACCGTTTGCTATCTTTCCCCTACACGCCGGACAGCCGAAACTATCAGGGATAGTGGGTATGACCGCTTCCACATACCGTGGTACGAACGCGGCTAGATCAGTGAATGCAACAGGGCCAATGCGCTCTACAATATCAATGGCAAGATGGGGCGACATGAAGCCGAGTACGAGTTCTCCAAACCCGTGGCAGCGTTCACAGAGGCTTCTTTTGTTGTCGCTCATGCCAGAACCCTTACACTTGCGACACATCTTGCGCTCACCAGGACATCGCTTCAATGCAGCACGGCAGTCATGGCAAAGCATCACGCCCGATGCGACAAACCCACCACGAGAGGCATCGTTCAAACGCTCGCCACATGAGGTACAAAGATTGTACGCGGCATAACCTCCCCACGAGAACGGGGAGTCCCATGAGTGTTCTCCGACGACATGCGCTCCACCCATCTCCTACTCCTTCCTGAGTGCGTCGGTGAGGGCGGCGAGAGCACCGCTAGCACGAGGGTCGCTGCGCCGGTCGTACCGTTGCGCGTCCTGCACAACAGTGGGAGTTGTGGCATCACCCTCATGTGAGGCGATGTCACCTCGGGTAGCGGTAGCAGCCGCTATCTGGTCGGTCGGATTAGCGGGAGTAGTCGCGTCACTCACTGTCGGCCTCCTTCACGAGTGTGGCGAGGTGTGCGTCGAGTTCGGATTCGTAGCCGTCCTCATGCAGCAGCCTCCACGCCGCCTCGTCGGTGATGGGAGCGGCGAGGCGTTCGACCTCGGCACGTTCAGCAAGGAAGTACCGCCACAGTTCGTCAACGCTGATTCGCCTGTGGAGCGCGTCCATCTGGTAACTCGACTCAAGGTCAACGAACAGGCCGTCACTCATGCGGTCACTCATCGTCTACCTCCTTCACAAGTGGGGCGAGAGCGTCACGCATGTCGTCGAGCGAGCAGCCGATGTCGCTATCGTCCTCGCAGAAGCGGGTGGCACACTCGTCGCATGTGTCTTGCAGGTAGTCGGTCACCGCCTCTGCCACCGCTACGAGTGCGGCGATGGTGTCGTCGGTGAGGAGACGCGACACGAGTACTGACCTCGCACTCATCTTGCTATCGAGGCGACGGGCCAGCTCAACGATGTCGGCACGGTCATACGTCAGATAGGCGT
>Ga0209066_10001607_pt1 | contig 29497 bp, 26 predicted proteins | sample All_14_2_FD_187198 | JGI IMG/M metagenome (GOLD analysis project Ga0209066, IMG submission 187198) | Freshwater microbial communities in response to fracking from Pennsylvania, USA - Allegheny Zone_MetaG_DW_15 (SPAdes) (version 2) ...
CTTCCGCCGGAGCTCGACCTCATCGCCACCGCGCACTACCTGGAGGCGCTCGAGGCCCAGGCCGTCGCCAACGAGATCGTGGCCATCATCGCGGGCAAGTTCTCGCACCCGATGACCTCGGTGCCCGGCGGCACGGCGTTCATGCCCACCGCTGACAAGCTCGACGACATCCTCTTCCGCTTCCTGAAGGTCAAGGAGTTCGTCGACACCGCACTCATCCCCGACACGCTCGCGATCGCGCCGTTCATCCTCGACGCGACCACGTATGGCGGCGGCTGCGGCAACTTCCTCAGCTGGGGCGTTTTCGAAAAGAGCTCGCTCGTTCCCGAGGAGCGCTATCTCCCCCGCGGCTTCGCTCAGGGCCTCAAGGCCGAGGGTGTCAGCCCGGACGACGTCACCGAAGACGTCACGTACTCGTGGTACAGCAATGAGTCGGGTCTCAACCCCTCCGACCCAAAGTCGACGCCGAAGCTCGACTTCAAGGCGTTCGACTTCGAGAACGGTGTTGCCGAGGGCGACAAGTACAGCTACGGCAAGGCCGTACGCTGCAAGGGCCTGCCGACCGAGTCCGGTCCGCTGTCCCGCATGATCGTCGCCTATCTCGCCGAGGCCGCCGGCCAGGAGATCGCAGGCGCCGCGGAAGGCGTCCGCACCCCGAAGGTGCTCATCGACTCCACGCTCGAGGCGCTCGGTGTCGCTGGCAAGCCCGAGGTGCTGGTCTCGCTGCTCGGCCGTGTCGCTGCCCGTAACCTCGAGGCCGCGTACGTCGCCGACCTCGCGCTCGTGTGGGTCAACGAGCTCGTGGCCGCACTCGCCGGTGGCGACGCCAAGTTCTGGCAGGCTGCCGAGAAGGACACCGGTGCTGGTGTCGGCGCATGGGAAGCCCCTCGTGGTTCGGTCTCACACTGGATCGATATCAAGAGCGGGAAGATCGCGCACTACGGCATCGTCGCTCCCACGACCTGGGACATCGCGCCGCGTGACGCGAACGGCGTCCCCGGCCCGCTGGAGCAGGCGCTCATCGGTGCCCCGATCGCGGATGCGGAGAAGCCGCTCGAAGCGCTCCGTATCGCGCACAGCTTCGATCCTTGAGTAGGTTGCGCGGTTCACGTGTTTGAACCGACGACTGGCAAGGAAGTCACCGTCATGTCCTCCCCGCTGGGGGTGATGTAGATGTCGTCCCAGGCCCACTATCGTGAGGCGCACCCGCTGGTGTTCGTGATCACGCACTGGATCAACCTGATCTGCATGATCATGCTCGCCTTCTCGGGCTTCTACATCCACTACCCGTTCTTCGACGGCTTCATGGGCGTCGCCCGCGGCATGCACTTCGTCGCGATGTTCGTGATCATCATCAACCTCACGTTCCGTGTCATCGCCGCCTTCTTCGTGAAGACCGCGACGGATCTCGGCTCGCGTGAGGTCGATACGGACATCAAGAACTGGCTGCCGCAGGAGAAGAACAAGCACCAGCTCTTCGAGACGGTGAAGTACTACCTCTTCTTCCGCAAGGAAGGCGTCATCTCGGCCAAGTACGGTTCGCTCCAGAAGATCGCCTATCTGGCGACGGTGCCGCTCACGTACCTCATGGCGTACACCGGCTTCGCGCTCTACGGTCCCACTGCGGACTGGTCGCTCTTCACCTGGGGGACCGAACTGGTCGGTGGCCCGATGAACATGCGGATCATCCACTACTTCATGATGTGGGTGTTCATCGTGTTCACGATGATCCATGCGTACCTGGCGAACATCTACAACTTCTCGCCGAGCAAGATCATCTTCGCGTGGAAGGAGACGGAGCACTAGTCTCCGTCACGTGGTGATGGCGCTACCATCACCGTGCAGCCGGGCCCCGGAGCGGACCGCTTCGGGGCCCGGTCTGTCGCAGAGGATCGCCTTGCGCGATCGAACGCGGTCCATCCGCTCCACCCCATCGCCGAAGGAGCTCATCGTGTCAGACATCCAGCCTCGCATCCTCGTCCTCGGTATCGGCAACGTACTCATGCTCGACGAGGGCGTGGGCAACCGGGTCGCCACCGAGCTTGAGCGCAACTACGTCTTCCCCGACGATGTGCGGATCGTGGACGGCGGCACCATGGGATACGGCATGCTGCACCTCTTCAGAGGCGTGGAATTCCTCTTGATCGTGGATGCGATGGACGGTACCGACCTCCCGCCCGGGACCGTGGTTCGTGTGTCGCCCAAGGACTTCGCCCCCAACCAGATCATGCACTCGCTCCATGACGTGCGGTTCGTCGACGTGCTGCAGGCCGCCCAGCTCATCGGCATCGACCCGGACGCCGACTGCATCGGCATCCAGATCCAGGACATGAGCCCGGCAGAGCTCACCATCGGCCTGACCGAGCCGGTAGAAGGCGCAGTCCCTCGCGCGATCGGCGCGGTCCTGTACGTGCTCGAGGGGCGTGGCGTGATGGCCGAAGAGGCCACGGGACCCGACGCCGACGCGTCGCTGCAGGCGCACGTGGCCGAGGCGAAGGCGGACATCGCCCGGAAGCAGGCCACCACCACCGACTGACGGTCCCCGCCTACGCGGACCGGCTCGCCGATGCGATCACGGGCCGGGCGCGCCACCCCGGGATCACTCCTCGGCCGCCTCCGGCACCGGCCCGAGCGGCACTTCGAATCCGATCTCGCTCCCCTGCCCCATCGTGCTCACCGCGAACACGGTACCGCCGTGGTCCTCCACGATGCGCCGGGAGATCGCCAGACCGAGCCCGGTGCCACCGGTCTCCTGCGCCCTCGCGGCATCCGCGCGGTAGAATCGTTCCCAGATGTGGGGAAGATCACGTGCGGCGATGCCCGCTCCGGAGTCTGCGATCGAGACGCGGACACGCGACTCTCCTGCCGGCGTCAACCGCGCCTCGATGATGCCCGCCGTGGTGTGCCGCAGAGCGTTCGACAGCAGGTTCCTCACGACCTGTCCGATCCGGAATTCGTCGCCGTCGACCAGGAACGGGCCGGGTTCGCCGGTGACACCCACTGCCACGCCCGCAGGTGCCACATGGGCGGCCCGGGCCGCCTCGGCCTGAACCAGGGCACCGAGGTCGAAGACGGATCGTTCGTAGCGCAGTCGTCCAGCCTCGGCCACCGAGAGCTCCTGCAGGTCGTCGACCAGACGCGAGAGCGTCCCGACGTCTTCCACGAGCGAGCCGATCTGGTGCTCATCGGCGGCCAGCACGCCGTCGGCGATGCCCTCGATCTGCGCACGCAGCGCGGCGATCGGGTTACGCAGCTCATGCGCGACATCGCTCACCATACGCTGTCTGAGCTGCTCGGATTCCTCGAGCGAGTCCGCCATGTCGTTGAACGCCGTGGCCAGATCGGCGACCTCGTGCGGCCCCTCCTCGTCGACCCGGTGGGTGAGATCGCCACCGGCAAGCGCGCGCGACGCGGCAGTGAGACCGAGCAGAGGCCGTACCAGGTAGCGTGCGAGCAGCCAGGCGCCCAGCGCCGCGAACACGACCGCCACGGCCGCCGATATCACGATGCCCTGGTCGACACCGGCAAGGAACGTCTGCTCCGCTCCGCCGAGCATCATCCGGCGCCCTATGCCGCTACCGGGACCCATGTGCGTAGAGCCTCCGGAAAGGTAGCGCTCGAACGCCCTCTCAAGCGTGCCACGCGCGATGAACCCTGTGGCGAGCACCGCCGCAAGCGAGACCGCAAGGATGGACAGGAACACCTGCATCATCAGGCTGGCGCGCTTCATGTCCGATCCTCCACCTTGTAGCCGACGCCGAACACCGTGTGCACGTAGCGCGGCGCGCGAGGATCCTCGCCGAGCTTCTTGCGGATGTTCTTCACGTGAGCGTCGATCGTGCGCTCGTATCCTTCGAACGCGTCACCGGTGGCGATCTCAAGCAACTGCAGCCGGCTGTACACCCTGCCTGGATGCGCGGCCATGGCGGCCAGGATGTCGAACTCGGTACGCGTGAGTTCCACGTCTCGACCCTGCACCATCACCGCCCGACGATCGGCGTCGATCGCGAGTCCTCCGATGTGCACCGCTTCATCGCCGGGGCGCTGATCACCAGATCGGCGCAGCACCGCCTTCACGCGCGCCACGACCTCCCGCGGGCTGAACGGCTTGGAGATGTAGTCGTCTGCACCGACCTCAAGGCCGATGAGCCGATCCACCTCATCAGAGCGCGCGGTCACGAGGATGACGGGGAGTCCGTGCTCGCGCTGGAAGCGTCGCGTGAGCTCGATACCGTCCACGCCGGGGAGCATCACATCGAGCAGCGCGATGTCAGGCACAGCCCGGTCGACCTCGGCGATCGCGGTCGCACCATCGATCGCGGTACGCACAGAGAAGCCTGCCTGCTCGAGATACGCGGTCAGGACCTCGACGATCTTCTCGTTATCATCAACGACCAGCACCTCACGTGGCACGTGCACGCACCTCCGAGCACACACTGTAGCCGCCCCGAGTGAAGAACCTGTGAAGCCGAACGGCGCATCGGTCAGCCTGCGAGCAGCTCCCGGACCCGCTGCACGATGCCCGCACGGTCGAGCCCCGCGCGGGCAAGCAGCTCTGATGCGAGGCCTGAGCTCTGGTAGCCGTCCACGCCGAGCGGCACGGCGCGTGCGTCCCGGCCGTGCAGTACGAGCCACTCTGCGACCGATGCCCACAACCCGGTGCGCCACCCGTGATCCTCCACTACGAGCACCCACGGGGCGTCGGCTACGCGCTCCATCGCCGCGTCGTCGAGGTCGAGCGGCGAGGACACGATGCACACCCCCACGGAGACCCCGTCGTCCCGCAACTCGTCGGCCGCGTCGACTGCGGCGCCGGCAACTGTGCCCATGGCGACGATCACGGCGTCCGAACCGGTACGCGCCCACGTGGAGACGCCGTACTCGAACGCGTGGCCATCACCGAAGAGCGGCGCCCCGGCCTCATCGAGGATGACCGGCAGCTTGGATCGTCCCATCGCTATCGCCACACAGCCGGGCATCCGTGCGGCCTCACGCACCGCCCGGTCGGTCTGGTTGGGATCGGCCGGCACGATGACCCGCCACCCGAACATCGAGCGGAACGCGCCGACATAGTCGAGGCACTGGTGCGTCTTCCCGTCCTCGCCTACGTCAAGGCCGCAGTGGGTCACCACGAGCTTGAGCTCGGCTTCGTTGATGTCGTTCAGCCGCTGCTGGTTGTAGACCTCGTCGATGCCGAACACCCCGAAGTCGGAGAAGAACGTGAGCACCCCGGCCGCGGAGAGCGCACCCGCCACCGCGGCGGCATTGTGCTCTCCCACGCCTGCCTGCACGAACGCGTCGGGCCGCACCTTCGCGAACTCCCCCGTCTTGACGCTGGCCGCAAGATCGCAGTCCACGACCGCGGTAGGAAGCGCCGGATTGGCGCGAGCAAGATCGGCGAGCGCCGCGCCCCACGCCGAACGGTTGTCGGTGTGCTTCTCGCGTGTGTACGTGCGCGGAGCGCCTGTATCGAGCACGCGGGGCTCGCGCACGTGGTGGAGCGCCGGTGTGAGCGTCACGCCCGCACGGCGCTCACGCGCGGCCTCGAGCGCGGGCTCCACGCCCAGCTCGGCACACGCGCGCAGATACTCCTCGGCGGTAAGGCCGCGTCCGTGGAACTCCGGATCACCCTCCATGAACGAGACGCCCTTGCCGATCACGGTATGCGCGATGATCGCCACCGGGCGGAAGGTGTCGGCCACCGCGCGCGCCACTGCGGCATACACAGCGGCGACATCGTGGCCATCGACCTCGATCACTCCCCACCCGTCGGCGGCGAAGCCATCCGCGATGTTCACCGGCATCACCTCGGCCGTGCGACCCGATATCTGGATGCCGTTGCAGTCGACGAGCACCGTGAGGTCGCTCAGCCGTTCCTTCGCGGCCATACGGCGCGCCTCGGCGACCTGTCCCTTGTGCTGCTCGCCGTCGCTCATCACCACGAACGTGCGGTAGCCGGTACCGGTGATGCGCGATGCGAGCGCGAAACCGACACCCGCCGAAAGGCCCTGGCCGAGGTTGCCGGTGCCCCACTCCACGCCGGGAACGGACCGCTCCACGTGACCCTCGAACACGCTGCCCGCCTGACGGAAGTGCGCCACCGCGTCGTCGAGCGAGAAGAAGCCGGCATCGGCCAGCGCGCAGTACACACCGGGAGAGGTGTGCCCGTGGCTCACCACGATACGGTCCCGATCGGCCGCTCGCGGGCGCTGCGGATCGACGGCGGCGAAGTGCGCGAGGGTCAGGTAGAGCTCGAGCGAGGACATGGAGCCCCCGGGGTGGCCTGAGGCGGCGAGGGTGGTCATGGTGAGGATCGCACCACGCAGACGCCGGGCGCGCTCGGCAAGATCGGCAACTGAGACCGGGTCGAGCTCCGGTGCCGCAAACCCTCGTTCCACCATGGTGACTCCTCCCGAAGGGCGCACCGCCCGTGGACTACCGTTACACTTGAGCATACCCGATGCCGGACACGGAGGAGCACCCATGATGGACCTGCGCCGTATCGCCGAGGACGCCGCCCGCGCCGGTGGAGAGGTGCTTGCCGCACATGCTGGCCGGGTCACGGGGATACGGACGAAGGGTGACGCCACGGACATGGTCACGGCGGCGGACATCGCCTCCGGGGTCGCGGTCGTGCGGAGCATCGCAAGCGCTCTGGAGGGTGCGCGGTTCGTGGTGGAGGAGCCCGAGGTCTACGACCTGGCGGGTGTGGCGCCCGGATCGCTCGACGACGACCTGGTGTGGGTCGTCGATCCGCTCGACGGGACGACCTCCTTCATCCACAGCTATCCCTGCTACTCGGTGAGCGTTGCCTGTGTGCGTGGAGGCCGACCGGTCGCCGGAGCCGTGTTCGATGTGCCACTGAAGGAGATGGTGTCCGCGGCCGCGGGCGAGGGCGCCACGAGCAACGGCGTACGCCTCACCTGCGTGGGCGCGCCAGACATGCCGGGAGCGCTCGTCGCCACCGGCTTCCCGTACGACCGGGGCGCCGCGCTCGACCGCCAGCTGCGAATCTTCGAACGTGTGCTGCGGCCCGCGCACGACGTCCGGCGCGACGGTTCCGCCGCCATCGACCTGTGCAACGTCGCTATCGGCCGGACCGACGGCTTCTGGGAGACCGCGCTCAAGCCATGGGACATGGCCGCCGGAGTCCTCGTCGTCGAGGAGTCCGGCGGCACCGTCACCGACTTCGATGGTGAGCGCTGGACGGTCGCCACGCGCGATGTGGTCGCCGCCAACACGGTGCTCCACCCTGTGCTGCTCGGCCTGATAGCCGATGCCGACGGGCGGTAGCTACCTGCCGCGTCGAGGCGTGATGTCCTCGTCGTAGGCGATGCCTACGTCGCTGAGCACCTTGGTGACCGCGCGCTCTCCACTCTCGATGCAGTTGGGGATCCCCACGCCGCGGAACGCCCCGCCCGCAAGCGCGAGGCCGGCGATATCGTCGCTGCGCCGTTCGATCTCATCCACGCGATCGAGATGACCCAGCGTGTACTGCGGCATGCCGCCGTTCCAGCGGTAGACCCTCGAGAACACCGGTTCGGCCCCGGCGCGCACGTCAAGCAGGTCGATGAGCTGCTGCCGGATGATCTCGACGAGCTCGTCATCGGTGGCCTCAAGCAGATGCTGGTTCTGCGGCCCGCCGATGAAGCCGCGGAGCAGGATCCGACCCTCCGGGGCGCGATCGGGCCACTTCGAAGAAGACAGTGTCACCGCCAGAAGCGGGCGGTCCTCCACAAGCGGCGAGAGGATGCCGAACCACTTCTCGTCGAACGGACAGTCTTCGGTCTTGAACGCCATCGAGACCGTCGCCGAGGATGAGCACGGTATCTGCGCGAGCAGATCGGCGATCGCGTCGTCCACGTCGCGCATGAGGCGGGTCGCCGCCCACGCCTCGGTGGCCACGATCAGCGCGTCACCCTCGATGACCTCGCCGGTCTCAAGCGTCACGCGCCAGGCGTCGCCGGCGCGCTCGATGATGGTGACAGCCGCGCCGGTCCTGATGCGTTCCCGGCCCACGGCATCGGCCATCCCCTCGGGCAGTTCCTGCATGCCACGATGGAACGTGTTGAAGAACGCCCACGGCTTGGCGCCGGGCTTGGGTGGGAACTTCCTCTTCATCTCCTCGCGCTTCTTGCGCTCGTTCATGAAGCCACGGATGAGCGAGCCGAACTCCTGCTCCATCTCAAGGAAGTTCGGGAAGGTCGCCGCGAGCGACATCTGCCCCGGGTCCGAGGCATGCACGCCCCCCACGAGCGGCTCTGCCACGCGATCGAGGGCCTCGCGACCCATGCGCCGCACCACGAACGCTTCGAGCGTCTCGTCGTGCTGCTGGGCGGTCTCACCCTCGGCCCACCGCGCCTTGCGAGGGATGAACCAGTCCATCGCCATGCGGAACTTGCCGGGCCAGGAGTACAGGGACGTGGTGGCGAGGGGCAGCAGCTTGGTGGGCGCGAACATCATGATGCCGTCGGGGAGCTCGACCAGACGCTTGCCCTTCACTATCAGCGTCTTCTTGTTCTCTTCACGGGCGGGCACCATCTCGTCGGCGATGCCGAGCATCCGGGCGATGCGGGCAACGGCCGGCTTGGTCGAGACGAAGGCGTCGCTGCCGCCGTCGACGATGTACTCACCGCCGTCGGGGTCGGCGACGATCTCGCTCGCAAGCTTGCCGCCGAGGCGGTCGTCCTTCTCGATGACCACGCAGTCGACATCGTGCCCGGCCTCAGCCGCACGGCGCACCTTGTACGCCGCACCGAGACCCGCCACGCCGCCACCGATGATGATGACCTTCTTCACTCCTGCCCGCCTTTCGTCGAACACGCGCCCGTCGGGCGCATGGAATGTACGCCGGATGCTAGTAGACCCGCTTCTCCTCCACGGCATCCTCGTCCAGTGTGATGCCAGCCTCGCCGAGGACCTTCGAAACCGCACGCTCGCCGCTCTCGAGCGCGTTGGGAACGCCCACGCCACGGTACGCGTTGCCGGCGAGCGCGAATCCGGCGATGTCGGCCTCGAGCCGCTCGATCTCGTCCACGCGATCGAGGTGATTGAGCGTGTACTGCGGCATGCCCTTCTCCCAGCGGAACAGCTTCGCATACCGCGGACGGGCGTCCGCCTTGATGCCGAGGAGCCCCACCATCTGCGTGCGCGCGAGCTCGAGGAGCTCCTCGTCGCTCGCTTCGAGCACGGCCTCGTCACGCGGCCCACCGAGGAAGCCGCGGAAGAGCACGGTGCCCTCCGGGGCCCGGTTGGGCCACTTGGAGCTCATCAGCGTCACGCCGGTGAGCGGTCGCTTCTCCACCATCGGCGAGAGGATCCCGTGCCACTTCAGATCGAAGGGGCAGTCCGACTCGCTGAACGCCAGGATAGCGGTCGCCGACGACGAGCAGGGGATCGTGCCGAGCACGGCGGCGAGCGGCGCGTCGATCGGGGCGGTGAGTTCCGCCGCGGCCCAGACCTCCGTGGCAACGACAACAGCATCGCCCTTGAGCGTCTCGCCGGTGCTGAGCCTCACCGCCCAGCCCTCAGCGTCGCGTTCGATCGCCGAAGCGCCGACCCCCGTGCGGATGTGCTCTCGACCGGCGGCATCCGCCATCCGGTCGCAGATGAACTGCAGCCCCTCATTGAACGAGGAGAACATCGTGCGGCGCTTCGCCCCGGGTTTGGGTGGATACTTCTTGCGCATCTCCTCCACCTTCTTACGCTGGGCGAGGAATCCGCGGATGAGCGAGCCGTGCTTCTGCTCCATATCGAGCAGCATCGGATAGCGCGCCGCGACCGACATCTTGTCGGGCTCGTCGCCGTTCACGCCTGCGGCCAGCGGCTCGGCGAGGCGGTCGAGGGCCTCACGGCCGAGCCGGCGCACCACCAGCGACTCCAGCGTCTCATCATGCTGCTGCGCCGTCTCACCCTCCGACCACCGCACCCTGCGCGGGATGAACCAGTCGAGCGCCATGCGGAACTTGGCGGGCCACGAGTAGAGCGTCGAGGTGGCCAGCGGCACCAGCTTGGTGGGCGCGAACATCATCATGCCGTCCGGCATCTCGATAAGCCTGCCGCGCTTCACGATGAACGTCTTCTTGGTCTCATCGATCGTGCCGGTCTCCTCCTCGAACACGCCGAGGAGCTTGGCCACGCGGTGGACCGCGGTCTTGTCGGTGAGGAACGAGTCGCTCCCGCCGTCGGCGATGATGCGACCACCATCGGGGTCATCGACGATGTCGGTGAAGATCTTGCCGCCGATACGGTCGTCGCGCTCAACGAGCGTGAAGGTCACGTCGTGGCCCTCGTCGGCGGCGCGCCTGACCTTATAGGCCGCGCCAAGCCCGGCGATACCGCCACCGATGATGATGATGTGCATACTGCGGCTCCCTCTCGGATACGCTGGCGGTGCCGGCCGCCGCAGTCGGTCTGTGATTGTCACGCCTGCGCTACAGCAGCGGTTCGACCGCCCAGCAGAGCGCTTCGACGAAGCTGTCGTCGGTGTTCGGCACCACGGTCCGCACGAAGCGAAGACCCAGGCCGTCCGCCTGCTCAGCGGCGGCGATGTCCAGGTCCCAGAGCGTCTCCATATGGTCGATGGCGAAGCCGATCGGGACCACCACGAGCGCATCGTACCCCGCCCGTGCGGCGGCCTCCATCACGTCGCTCAGGTCCGGCCCGAGCCACGCGCCCGGGCGGGCCCCTTTGGACTGGTAGCCCTGCAGCCACGGCACCGGTCCCTCCAGCGAGCCGAACGCGCTCACGCCCGGCAGTCGCTCATCATCGCTGAAGTCGGACCCCTCGGCCAGTCCGGCGATCGCGGCCACCGCATCGGCCACCTCGCGCAAGCCGCCGGGATACGGATCGTCATCGACCAGATCGGCCACGGGCAGGCTGTGCGCCGTCATCATCACCAGCGGCCGAGTGGCGTCGACGCGCTCGAGCGCATGCGCGCACGCATGGCCGAAGAAGTCGCGATACTGCGGCGCCTTGTGCAGCACGGGAGCCTCGCACACATCCGAGATCGCGAGTCCCTGCGCCGCTTCGAGCGCGCACATCCTGAACGACTCGCACGTCACCTGCGACTCGAACGCCGAGAGCGACACCATCACGATGCGCTCGGCGCCCGCCTCCTGCAGCTGCTTGAGTGCCCGGTCGATCGACGGCTCCCAGTAGCGCATGCCGGCACCGACGACCACGTCATGTCCGCGCTCGCGCAGATGGTGCTCGAGCGACGCAGCCACCTCGGCCGCCACTCCCGGCAGCGGCGAAGCGCCACCGATCGCGCGGTACTTCTCCTGCGCCGAAGCCACGATCGCAGGCGAAGGCTCACGCCCCATGAAGCGCGCCATGAAGGGGCCGACCGACTCGAGCGAGTCGGGGCCGCCGAATGCCGTCAGCAGGACGCCGGTGCGCTCGGTCGTCACGCCCGTCCCCTACTTGCCACCGCGGATGCGGGCGGAGTGCTCGTGCACCAGGCGGATCATCGTGCGTGCCTTCTCCGGGTCGCTCGTCTTGTGGATGCCATGGCCGAGATTGAAGATGTGGCCCGGGCGCGTGCCCACGGCCTCGAGGATCTCCACGACCATGCGCTCGAGCTCATCGTCGGGAGCGAACAGCGCCACGGGGTCGATGTTGCCCTGGATCGCGAAGCGCTCGTCCACCTGCTCGACCACGTGCTTCATGTCCAGACGCCAGTCCACGCCGATCACGTCGCCTCCGGCCTTCTGGGCCAGGTCGAGCATCGAGGTCGCACCGTTCGGGAAGTGGATGATCGGCACACCCTCCGGCACGACCTTCTTGCCATGCTCGGTGAGGGCGTCGATGACGCGCTTCGTGTACGGCAGCACCGAGCGCTCGTAGTCGCGCGGAGCCACGTATCCCACCCAGCTGTCGAACACCTGGATGACCTGCGCGCCAGCGTCGATCTGAGCCGACAGGTACGCGATCACGGTGTCCGTGATCTTCGTCATGAGCTCGTCCCACAGCGCGGGCTCGCCCCACATGAGCGCCTTGGTGTACTCGTAGTCGCGCGTGCCGTGGCCTTCGATCATGTAGCTTGCCAGGGTGAACGGCGCACCGCCGAAGCCGATGAGCGGGACCTTGTGCTCGAGTTCGCCACGGAGGATCTTGATCGCCTCCATGACGTAGCCGGTGTCTTCGATCGGGTCGGAGAGACGCAGATTATGCACATCGGACGCGGTGCGCACCGGGTTGTGGATGACCGGACCCTCGCCCTTGGCGAACGTCAGATCAAGGCCCATGCCCGGGAACACCACGAGGATGTCACTGAACAGGATGGCCGCGTCCACCCCCACGAGATCGACCGGCTGCATGGTCACCTCGACGGCGAGCTCGGGGGTGCGACACATCTCCAGGAAGCCGTGCTTCGCACGGATGGCGCGATATTCCTCCATGTAGCGACCGGCCTGGCGCATCATCCAGACAGGCGTGCTTTCGGTGGGCTCGCGGCGGGCAGCGCGCAGGAAAAGATCGTTGTAAGCCATACGGGAAGCTACCTCCGATGCTCGGGGCGTCATGAGTCGACGCATAGTCTACCATGCACGCGCCGCCCGCGACCCCTGGCCCGGCATGTTCGTGGGGGCCCGGCGTGGCCGAGCGACGCCAGGAACGCGGAAGGCCCCGCACTGCGCGGAGCCTTCCGTATCGAGCGCGACGTGTGCGGCCCTCCGCCTACGGCGCGGTGTCGATGATGATCTGCACGATCGACGGATCGGCAAGCGTCGAGATGTCGCCGAACGCTTCGATCTCGCGATCCCCACCGGCGATCTTACGCAGGATGCGACGCATGATCTTGCCGCTTCTGGTCTTGGGCAGCTCAGGCACGATGTGGATGAAGTCCGGGCTCGCGATGGGCCCGATCTCCTCGCGCACATGACCACGAAGGATCTTCTCGATGCCGTCGGGGATGTCCACGCCGGTCTTGAGGATGACGTAGGCGTAGATGCCCTCGCCCTTCACCTCATGCGGGTAGCCGACGACCGCGGCCTCGGCCACTGACGCGTGGCTCACGAGCGCGCTCTCGATCTCGGCGGTGCCCATGCGGTGACCGGAGACGTTGATGACGTCGTCCACCCGGCCGAGCAGCCAGTAGTAGCCGTCCTCATCCTTGCGCGCGCCGTCCCCGGTGAAGTACTTGCCGGGGAACGCCGAGAAGTACACGTTCTTGATGAGTTCGTTCTCGGGATCGCCCCACGTGCCGCGGAGCATGCCCGGCCACGGCTTGGTGATGCACAGACGGCCACCCGAGCCCACCGGCGTGGGCGTGCCGTCCTCGTTCACGATCTCGGGCTCGATGCCGAAGAACGGAAGCGTGGCGGAGCCTGGCTTCATGGGCGTGACGCCCGGCAGGTTGGTGATGATGTGACCGCCGGTCTCCGTCTGCCAGTACGTGTCGACGATCGGGGCGTTCTCACGCGCGATCTCCTTGTAGTACCACATCCACGCCTCGGGGTTGATCGGCTCGCCAACGGTGCCCAGGACCTTGAGCGTGGACAGGTCGTGCTTGGCGGGCCACTCCTCGCCCTGCTTCATGAGCGCACGGATCGCGGTGGGCGCGGTGTAGAACTGGTTCACGCCGTGCTTCTCCACGATCTCCCAGAACCTGCCCGCATCGGGGTACGTGGGCACGCCCTCGAACATGAGCGATGTGGCGCCCACGGCGAGGGGTCCGTAGAGGATGTAGCTGTGACCGGTGACCCAGCCGATGTCGGCAGTGCACCAGTACACGTCCTCGTCGTGGTAGTCGAAGACGTACCGGAACGTCGTGGCCGCGTAAAGAAGGTAGCCGGCGGTGGTGTGCAGGACGCCCTTGGGCTTACCGGTGGAACCGGAGGTGTACAGGATGAACAACGGGTCCTCGGAGTCCATCCACTCGATGTCGCAGTGCTGCGAGATATCCGCCGCGCGAACCTCCTCGTGGTACCAGAAGTCGCGACCCGGCTCCATGTCCACGCGGGTACGGGCACGCGAGACCACGATGACCGTCTCGATCGATGGGCACTCGTTGAGAGCGGCGTCCGCCTCGGCCTTCAGCGGCACCACGCGGCCCCCGCGGATGCCCTCGTCGGCGGTCACCAGCAGCTTGGCACCGCAGTCCTGGATTCGGTCGCGCAGAGCCGACGAGCTGAAGCCGGCGAAGATGACCGAGTGGATGGCGCCGATGCGGGCGCATGCGAGCATCGAGATCGCGAGCTCCGGGATCATCGGCAGATACAGGGCGACGCGGTCGCCCTTCTTCACGCCATGCTTCTTCAGCACGTTCGCGAACTTGCACACCTTGTAGTAGAGCGACTGGTAGGTGTAGACCTTGCTGCGGCCTTCATCGGTCTCCCAGATGATCGCGGCCTTGTTGCGGCGCCAACCATTGAGGTGCCGGTCGATACAGTTGTAGGCGACGTTGGTCTTGCCGCCCACGAACCACTTCACGTAGGGCTTGTCGAAGTCGTAGTCGAGAACGGTGTCCCACTTCTTCTCCCAGTGGAGCATCTGGTCGGCCATGTCGGCCCAGAAGCCCTCGGGGTCCTCGACCGACCGCTGGTAGAGCTCGTTGTACTCATCCATGGTCTGGATGTGCGCGCGCTCGGTCGCGTGGGCAGGCGGCTGGACCACACGGTACTCCTGCGACAGGGACTCGATCGCGTTCGATTCCGTCATCGGATGGGTCTCCTCTCAGTGGCTGATGCTGTGTCCGGCGCCGCAGACCCCTCGTAGCACAAAGCAGCGCCGGTGCCGCCGTGGCGGCGTGTGTCAATCGTAGCCACTGCGCGTGGAGTGAGGGTAGGTGAAGCCAGGCGAACGGCCTGCATGGTTCGGTGGGCGGCGCCTGTCGCCGGTCATCGGCGCGTGAACGCGCGGGCGGCGTGGAAGCCGGGACACCGCACCGTTCACGGCACGGGAGTTGCATTCTTCGCACTCAGCAGGTAGCGTACGGTTTGTTAACGGTTTCCCTTCCCTAACATGCGGTGTCGCGGGGAATCCGCCCCACCGCGGTTGCGGCTCATCGGTGACCGGCATCCCGATGCCTCGACGTTGTCGTCGTGGAGTGCCGCCTGAGGACTCAGGGGTAATACGGGAAGGAATCAGGGCAGCCTCGACCCGAAGGTCGGGGCTGTTCCCGTTCTCGGACATGGCGTGGCCGGTCGGCTCCCGGATCACACCTGGACGGCCGTGATCCCCCAGCCCGTCCCTGTGTGCGTGGAGATGACGGCTCCAGCTTCGATCACCAGGAGCTCTCGCACGTTGAACCGGGAGCGGATCGCCTGCTCCAGCCAATCCGCCTTGTCCTGCGAAAGCGCGTGCTGTACGGCGAAGTCTGCCGGGAGCTTCTCGTCGATACGGGTCGCGACCCAGTCCACGCTCGCTTGCATGCCCGCGACCGCGCCGCGCGCCCTGCCCACGGGCTCGAACGACCCGTCCGGCGCCACGGTCAGCATGACCCGCATCTTGAGCAGCCCGCCGACGATGGCCGCCACCTTGCCGATGCGCCCGCCCTTGGCGAGGTTCTCCACGCTGTCGAGCCCGACGATCATGTTCACGCGCGAGCGCAGCTCGTCGAAGCGCGCCTTGATCTGCTCGACGGTGGCGCCTGCCGCGGCGGCTCGGGCGGCCTCGACCACCTGGTAGCCTTCGCCCCACGAGAGGTTGAGCGTGTCGAGGACATGGACCCGTTCGCCGATGGTCCGCGCGGCCTCGGTGGCCGACTCATGCGTACCCGACAGCTTGTGGGAGATCGTGATGCACACGACCTCGGAGCACTGCTCCAGCCGCCCCTTGAACGCCTCGATGAACGCTCCGACCGACGGCTGCGAGGTCTTGGGGAGCTCCCTGGCGGCGTTCATACGCCGGAAGAACTCCTCGAGCGGAATCGTGCCATCGGAGAACGTCTCACCCTCTATGGTCACGTTCAGGGGCACGACCGTGATCCCCAACTCCTCGGCGATGGCCGGGGGGATGTCCGAGGTGGAATCAGTGACGATACAGACGTCCTGGCGTGCGCTCATCGAGTCACTCCCCTTCGGCTGGTCTGACCATTCCTTCACCGAGGGACCTGCCCCCGATCACGTGGACATGCAGGTGATGCACGGTCTGACCGGCGTCGTCGCCGGTGTTCACGATGACGCGGTGGCCGCTCGCGTCCACGCCCTTGGCCGCCGCCACGGCGGGCACCGCGCGGAGCAGGGCCAGCAGGACTTCGTCGGGAACGTCGTCGTCGATGTCCCGGTAGTGGTCACGCGGGATGATGAGCGTGTGTACCGGCGCCTGCGGGGCGATATCGTCGAACGCCACGACCATCTCATCCTCGTACACCGGTGTGCTCGGGATCTCGCCCGACGCGATCATGCAGAACACGCAGTCGCTCACTATGCGTCGACCTCCTCGCCGTCGTCACCCTCGAGCTCCCCGATCAGCGTGGTCACCTTCTGACGCGCCTCCGAGAGCTTCTTCTGGCAGGCGGTGAGCAGCGCGACCCCGCGCTCGTACCGCTCCAGGCTCTCCTCCAGTTCGAGCTGCCCCGTCTCCAGGGCGCGCACGATCTGCTCCAGCTCGGCAAGCGCCGCGCCAAAGGTCATATCAGCGGGCGCAACGACCACGTCTGTCATCTAGTCCTCCGATCCGACAGATTCAACGATACAGCCGAGCCATCCCTCGGCGAGACGTACATCCACACGGTCACCCTGCGACACGTCTGCTGCCGAACGCAGGATCGGACCCTCATGCTCGTAACATACCGCGTATCCACGGCCGAGTATCGCCAGCGGAGACAGGTCGTCGAGGCGCGCGGCCGTGCGGACAACGGCCTGTTCGCTCCGTTCGAGCAGCTGTTGACCGGCGAGCACCGTCCTCTCGGCGCTCCGTGACACCGCGGCCTCCGCGGGCTCTACCAGACGCGCACCCACGCGCTGCAATGCCACCCGCGCACGAACGAGCGCCTCGGCACGGCGATCGAGCAGCGAGGGTATCGCCCGCTCCAACCCGGACGCGAGCATGTCAAGCGTCTGCGACCTCGTTGCGAGCAGGACATCGCACGACGCCAAGATCGGCCGGCCCGCGATCGACCGCACGCGATGCTCGAGGTCGGTCACCCGATGGGTAAGCGCGCGGCCAAGCCTGACGCTCTGCGCGGCCAGCGTCCTGGAGACCTCGGCCACATCCGGCGCCACCGCTTCAGCCGCGGCAGTAGGCGTCGACGCACGAAGGTCGGCCACCATGTCGGCGATGCTTGTGTCCGGCTCGTGCCCGATCCCCGTCACCACCGGCACCGGAGACGCGGCCACCGCCCGTGCCACCTCCTCGGCGTTGAACGGCATCAGGTCCTCGTAGCTCCCGCCGCCCCTGCCGAGGATGATGACATCGACGCCGGGCTCCGCGGCGAGCGCCGCCAGGCCGCGGACGATCTCGCGCGAGGCGCCCTCACCCTCGACCTGCACCCCGGCGACGACCACCTCCGCCAGCGGGTAGCGCCTGCACAGCGTGCGGAGGATATCGTGGATGGCCTTGCCGCGTGGCGAGGTGACGACGCCGATGCGTGTGGGATGCTGCGGGAGGGCCCGCTTGCGCGACTCGGACATCAGGCCCTCGGCCTCAAGCGCACGTGCAAGCCGCGCCACCTCGAGTCGGAGCATTCCTTCGCCCGCGGCGGTGACCGATCGCACCTGGAACTGCATTCGGCCCTTCGGCACATAGGCCGTGAAGTTCCCGGCCACCTCGACCAGCCGGCCGTCTTCGAGGGCGACGCCACACGCGTCGTACGAATCGCGCCACATGAGGCACGGCATCACAGCCGAGCCGTCCTTCAGCGAGAAGTAGATGGCCTTGTATCCCGGCTTGATCGTGGCCTCTGAGACCTCACCCATGACCCGCAGCCGTACCGACTCGAGCGCTCCTTTGGCGAGCGCCATCGCGTCCGAGACCGAGAGGGCCTGCTCACGCGTGGCCATCGACGTCCTCCGCGCACGGCCGGGATTCTGCCGGCGACACCGCGAGCTTGCCATCGACCACGCGGACCGAAACGGTGCCGTCGAGTATCGCGCCGAGCTCCGCACCGGCGAGCGTGTGCCGCCACCCGGCCGAGAGCGGATGCCCCTCGCGATCGCCCGAAGCGAACCGCTCGAGGTCATCGCGCGAGGCGATGAGGCCGGGCGCCACGCCGTGCTCCCGGGCCCGGACGCGCAGGACGGCGTTCAGCAGATCCGCCACCGGCTGGGCGTCGGTCGGTATCCGGTCGCGCTTCGGCAACCGAGGGAGCTCATCGTCGGGGACCGACATGCCTGCCTCGATGGCGGCCAGCACCGCCGAGGCGTTACGCGAGGCCACGCGATCGTTGACGCCTCGTATCGCCGCGAGCTCGGCGGCCGACCCCGGGCGTCGACGGGCGACCTCGATCAGACTCTCGTCGGAGATGAGCCATCGCTTGGGAGTGTCCCGGCGCTGCGCCTCGCTCTCACGCCACGCGGCGAGTTCACGAAGGACCGCGAGGCTCCTGCGGTCCAGTGACGATGCCCGCTTCACCCGCCGGTACTGCTCGCGGGGATCGACGGCGTATGTGGCGGGATCCGCCAGCCGCTCGAAATCGTCAGCGAGCCATCCGAGACGGCCCTCGCGTACCAGCCGCTCATGCAGCAACCGGTACACCCCGGGTAGATGCAGGACGTCGGCCTCGGCGTACACCAACTGCGCCTCGGACAGCGGTCGCACCGACCAGTCGGTGAAGGTGTCGGACTTGTCGATCTTCACACCGAGCAGGTCGTGGACGAGCTGGGCGTATCCCACCTGCGTGGGGAATCCCGCCAGGGTGGCGGCGATCTGTGTGTCGAAGACGGGTGCGACAGTGCTGCCGGTGGCGCGCAGGAGTATCTCGACGTCTTGTGAGCCGGCGTGGACGATCTTCATGACCCCGGGCGCCGACAGGACACGCGCCAGAGGCTCGAGCCGCCCCTCGAGCGCGATGGCATCGATGAGGTACGACGCTTCGGGGGTGGCGATCTGGATGAGACAGAGCCGCGCGAAGTACGTGCGCTCGCGCATGAACTCCGTGTCGAGCGCCACCACGGGCGCGGCACACAGCATCTCGATAGCTTCTGACAGGGCCTCTGTATCGCGGATGTACAATGGGGTCTCCGGGTGGTTATGGTTCTGCCGGATTGGACGTGCAACGTCGTTCGAGTGTAGCCGATGGATGGCACGCAGACGAGGAGCCAGTGCATGAACGTGCTGATGATCGCCAATCTGCGTGCGGGCACCGGCGACCCGGGCCTGTACGATTTCGTGCGTGAGCTCGGGGCGCATCATGTGGACGTGACCATGCGATTCATGCATGAGCATGCCGACCTCGACTACCTGCTCCGTGATGTGGAGTCGTATGCGCGGGTCGTGGCGGTCGGAGGCGATGGCACGGTCTCATCGGTAGCCTACGCCCTGCGCGACAGCGGCATCCCGATCCTCGCGTACCCCGCAGGCACCGCCAACCTGCTGGCCCGCAATCTCCGGCTGCCCTTCGACCCTACGGATCTCGCGGTGGCGCTGATCGCTGGCCGCACGGTCTCGATAGACCTCGGCGAGCTCACCCTGCCTGGCGTGGGAGCCCGACGGGAATCGGTCGCCGGTTTCGCGATCGCGGCCGGAGCCGGTTTCGACGCCTCGATCATGGACGCCGCCGCCGCGCTGAAGCCGACACTCGGCGAGGGCGCATACCTGCTCGGCGCGCTTCAACATCTCAACCCGCGGGTCTCGCGGTTCACTCTTGAGCTTGATGACCGCACCATCGAGACCGACGGCATCGCCGTGATGGTGATGAACCTCGCGCGCATACAGTTCGACATAGCCGTCACCCATGGCGCGGACGCGCAGGACGGTTTGTTCGAGGTCGTGGTACTCACCGCATCCACAGCCGCGGGCCTCCTGCCCACCATCTGGGCGGCACTCGTCGACCGGCTGCAGAAGCACCCGGAGCGCCCCGGCCTGGAGGTGCACACCGCCTCACGGGTGCGTATCGTCGCCGATCCCCCGCTGCCCGTGGAATACGACGGCGAGGCCGTCACCGGCATCACCACGCCCATGACCGCACGCGTGCTCCCGCGGGCCGGGACGTTCATCGTGGCCGATGAGCACCCGTTCCCCTGCGATCAGTACGGCAATGAGACCGCCTGCCCCTGATCACTGCCTGGTGAGCACGAGCGTGCCGAGCGCAACCTGCGGGAACAGATCGAGGATGTCCTTGTTGTAGAGGCGGATGCATCCGTGCGACGCCTTCGTGCCGATCACCCACGGCTCGTTGGTGCCATGGATGTTGTACGCCGTGTACACCCATGAGGAGCCCGACTGCGCATACAGACGCATCTTCCGCGGACCGTAGACCCCGTTGGGGTCGGTGTAATACTTGGAGTTGATCTTCCAGAGCCGCGTGGGCGTCTCCATGCCCGGCCGCCCGATCGCGATGGGATACGACTCGATCAGCACGTCGTTCTTCACGTAATAGAGCCGGAAGTCCGACTTGTCGATCACGATCGACGTGGATGCGGGATACGACAGACGGCGGTACGTGGCGTTGGTCTCCGACGTCTTTCCGTCGCCGCTCACCGCCACCGCCCGTAGCGGCACACCGTCAGCAGGCAGCGATACGCTGCCGAAATCGACCACGGAGTACGAGGTGGCCGCCTTGGTGCTGACCAGCGTCGACCCGTACCACAGCTGTACCGCGGTCGTGTTCGTGCCCACACCCACCCTGATGACCGCGCGCTTGCCTACCCAGGCCCCCCGTGCGGGCCCGTAGAGCGTCGGTCCGGTGGGGTATCCGCTCAACTCGCGCTCCTGGTGGTGGGAGACGACGCCTGTGCCTCCGAAGATGACCCCGGACTCCACCGCCCCGCCCATGTCGGCGAGATACTGGACCGTGGCGCGGTCCAACCACAGCTGGCGTGTCGCAAGCAACGGACCACCCGCCCGGCCAGCCACGATCGAGCCGGTCAGCGCGTCGGGCACGCTCCCTGCAAGACCGACCTGGGTGCCGCTCAGCCATCCCCTGCCCCGCGCGCCGGCTGCGACCGCCACACTCGTCGCGTACCGGTCGATACCATGCCAGCGGTCACTGCCACCCACGGCGTCATAGACTGCTGCCGAGATGGCGCCGACGCCACCGGCTACGATCACGTCCCCAGCGGGAAGTGTCGCGAGGGTGGATGCGGTGGCAGGGGGGATGATGTCCCGCTCGGCCAGAAGGACCGGAACGCCTGTCTGCGCGGAGACGGCCGAAAGTGAGAGCGCATCGATGAAGCCGAACGGGGTCGTACCGTTCGCAAGGAGTGCGCGTGCTGGGACGGTGCGCGATGTGTCCCGCGCGACCTCGGCCACGCGAAGCGCGACCCCTGCGGCGGTGTCGTAGCGGTCTCCGATCACCCAGGGCTGTTCCACTGTGCCGGGAGCCACGAGTGCGGCCAGCTCAGCCGTCACCGCCGGACCCACCGACCCCGTTCCACCAACGACCGTGATGTCCACGAGCGGGTTGACGGCCACGATCTCCTCAAGGGCCTGCCGAACGACCGGCGGGACGCTGTCGCCGGTCACCAGCAGGAGCGGGGCGTCGTACGCCCAGCACAGACTACCCGCCGAAAGCGGATCCGCGAGCGCGCGGTCTTCACCGGACGCGATGATCACGCGATCGATATCCGCCCAGCCCGGCCAGCCCGCGCGTGCGGCGGCCACCGATGTCGCATAGCGATCGGCCCCGGCGACGCGGCTCACGGAGAGCTCGACCCGGTGGGTGCCAGCTGGCCAGGTGCCCGCCATCGCGGGGACCGACTGAGCGAGCACGAACATGACAACAGCCACGGTGACGAAGAGGCGTGTGATCGAACGGTGGCGCATCGCGTTCTCCTTTGCTTCGGTCTCACGTCCCTATTCTAGCGGTACGACGGCTCACTGGGCGTGTCCGCATCGACGATTTTCGAGCCAGCACTTCATGAATGCGCCCGTACTGGAACCAGTAACACAAAGGTCCCTCCGGGCAGACCCGAAGGGACCTCTTGTTCTCCATGGTGGGCGCTAGAGGATTTGAACCTCTGACCCCTTCCGCGTCAAGGAAGTGCTCTCCCCCTGAGCTAAGCGCCCATGGTTGCTGCCGAGCAGCGACGACTATTGTAGCAGGGGATTCACGATACGCTAGTCCCGAATATCCCGCATCTCCGGCACCCCTCCCCGTCCCGGACGCTGCATCCAAAACACCGAAGAAGGCTGTTGCACGCCCGTCGAGGGGCATGGTAGTCTACCCCTTGCGCGCGGACGTGGCTCAGTTGGTAGAGCACAACCTTGCCAAGGTTGGGGTCGCGGGTTCGAATCCCGTCGTCCGCTCCATCGACACTTCGGAGGTCGGCCCTTCGGGCAGGTATGCCGCCCAAGCGGTCGACCTTCTTTGATAGCGGAGCACACGATGCTCCCCATACGGCGACGTCGCCAAGTGGCAAGGCAGAGGCCTGCAAAGCCTTTATCCCCGGTTCGAATCCGGGCGTCGCCTCCAGGAATCCCCGCGGGCCTGTCCACACAAGGACGGGCCCGCTGGCTACACCGGGAAGTGTACGATGGCATCGTCCCGGACAGCCGCGGGGCCGACACGCCGTGATGAGGGTGATGGACGATATGCGCGACGCACGCACACAGTCGACCAGAGCGACGCTCCTCTCCCTCGCCATGCGCTCGGCGATACTCACAGCCGTCTGGTGGACGCTGACCGGCGGAGAGATCCCGTCGCTCCCGCTCGGCATCCCCGTCTCGATCGCCGCCGGTGCGCTGTCCCTCACCCTCGCGCCACCACGCCCGACCGGCTTCCGGCTCGCGGGCCTGCCCCCGTATGTGGTCCACTTCGCGACCCGTTCGGTCGCCGGAGGCATCGATGTCGCGCGCCGCGCGCTATCGCCGTCGATGCCGATCGACCCGGCGATGATCGATTATCCGGTACGCATCTCAGGTGGCGCGCCGCTGATGGTGTTCGCGAACACCATCAGCCTGCTGCCCGGCACGCTCAGCGCGCGATTCACGAACGGCATCCTTGAAGTCCACGCGCTCGATGACACCGCTGAGGCCAGGGGCGAGCTCGCCCTCCTGGAGACCAAGGTCGCGGCGCTTTTCGGACAGGACCTCGGGAGTCGTGACCGATGATGGCCGCTTACATCGAGCTTCTTGCCGTTGTCATCCTGGCGACCCTCGCACTCGGCCTCTACCGCATCGAGCGGGGACCCACCAGCGCCGACCGGATGCTCGGGTCGATGCTGTTCGGCACGTCGGGCATCGCGCTCACGCTCGTCCTGGCCGAGATCGCGGGCCTTCGTTCGTTGCTGGACATGGCACTGGTCTTCGCCATCCTGGCGTCGATCACCAGCGTCGCCTTCGTGAAGCGCGCGTGGGGGGCTGGTGGCCGATGACAATCGCCCTGCTTCGCGACATCGCTAGCGGACTGCTCTTCTTCGGCAGCGCCTTCTTCTTCCTCGCCGGCTCCGTCGGCCTTGTGCGCTTCCCCGACGTCTACTCCCGGCTCCACGCGCTGACGAAGGGCGACAACCTCGGCCTCGGTCTGCTCGTCATCGGCCTGGCAGTGCGCGCCGACTCGTGGATGACCGTGATCAAGCTCGTCCTGGTCTGGGTCTTCGTGGTCTTCGCCAGCGCCACGGCCTGTCATCTCGTTGCGAAAGCCGCGCTCGACGGCGGCATCGTGCCGTGGACCCGTGATGCCCGATGATGACGCTGTTCGACATCATGCTCGTCGGCGTCATCGTGTGGATCGCGATCGGCTCGATCTCCGAACGAGGACTCTTCAAGTCGGTCGTGATGTTCGTCGTGTTCGGACTGTTCATGGCTCTCGCGTGGATACGTCTCGGCTCTCCCGATGTCGCTCTCGCCGAGGCCGCGATAGGGGCCGGGGTCACAGGCGTCCTGCTGCTCGACGCCGTGGGTCATCTTGGTTCACGACCGGCGCCGTACCGGACAGGCCCCGCCGGCCCGACGACCCAGGAGGGCGGCCATGATGCCTAGGCGCCCCCGCATCCTCCCCCTTCTCGCAAGCGTCGCATTCTTCGGTGTCATAGCGGTCACCGTGCTGCGACTTCCTGCCGAGGCGACCGGGCTTGCTCAGGAGATGACCAGGAACTCGGAGGTCATCGGCATCAAGAACGTCGTGACCGCGGTCTTGCTCGACTTCCGCGGATACGACACGCTGCTCGAGATCGCGGTACTGATGCTCGCTACCGTCGCGGTGCTCTCGCTCCGCGACGCCCGAACGACCGATGGACGCCTCGCGGGGGACTCGGGGCTCATCCTCGGCTCGCTTGCCCAAGTGCTTGCTCCGTTCATGCTCGTGATGGCGGGCTACCTGGTGTGGGTGGGGTCGTCAGGACCCGGTGGCGCCTTCCAGGCCGGTGCGGTGCTCGGCGCCGGTGGGATCCTCCTCGCGCTTGCCGGCTACGACCGGCCGGGGTGGGCACGCGAGTCGATCATCCGGGCCGCCCTCACCATCGGCCTCCTTGCGTTCATCGCGATCGCGGTGTTCCCGATGCTCACCGGCGCCTCGCTGCTCGACTATCCCGAGCATCTGCGCAAGGCGCTTCTCCTGGTGTTGGAAGGACTGCTGACGCTTTCCATCGGCGCGAGCCTGGTGAGCCTGTTCCTGGCCTCGGCCCGTGGCGGTTCCGGGGGTGACGCCCGATGAGCACCTACCTCATCTACGCACTCGGAGGCGCACTCGTGTTCGCCATCGGCACGTACGCGCTCCTCGCGCGTCGCCACGTCATGCACAAGGTGATCGGCGCCAACCTCATGGGAAGCGGCACGTTCCTCGTGCTCATCGGCATGGGCAACCGCACCCCCGATGGCGTGACAGACCCTGTTCCGCAAGCCATGGTGCTCACCGGGATCGTCGTGACCGTGGCGCTGACAGCGCTCGGCCTTGCGATCGCGAAACGCTACTACTCGGTGACCGGCCTCGATAACCTCGATGACGAGCCATCGGCGGGTGATCGTCCGTGACCCTGATGGACCACCTCCCCGCGCTGCTCATCATCGCCCCGCTGGCCGGCGCCGCACTCGTCTTCGTGACCAGCAGGAGCGTCGACCGCGCGATCACCTGCATCACGGCCGCCGTGATCACCGGACTTGCGGTGTTGCTGGTGGCGCGCGTCCTCGGCGGCGGGGCGCTCCGGTACGAGATAGGTGGCTGGGGAGCGCCGCTGGGCATCGACCTGGTAGCCGATGGTCCGGCTGCGTTGTTCATACTCCTCACCGCCATCGTCGGCAGTGCGGTCACCGCCTATGCCACCGGGTACTTCCCCGTCACCGAGCCCACCCGATACGGCCACGGCCTGTTCTGGACGCTGTGGCTCTTCATGTGGACATCGCTCAACGCGCTCTTCCTCACGGGCGATGTGTTCAACGTCTACGTGTGCCTCGAACTCGTGGGCATCTCGGCCGTGGCTCTCGTGACGCTCAAGGGTGATGCCGAGGCGCTGCGCGCCGGTGGACGGTATCTGTTCGCCAGCATGCTCGCCGCAATGACATACCTGCTCGGCGTGGCGCTGCTCTACTCGGCGGTGGGACAGCTTGACATGGAGGTCCTTCGGGATGCGCTGCAACAACCCGGGGCGGCCGCATCCGGGGCCGCAGTGGGCCTCACGCTGATGGTGGCGGCGCTCGTCCTCAAGACGGCACTCGTCCCCGCGCACTTCTGGCTGCCCACCGCGCACGCCTCGGCCCCTACACCGGTGAGCGCGGCCCTGTCGGCCCTGGTCGTCAAGGGCTCCTACTTCGCCCTGCTACGGCTGATGCTCGGTGTCATGCCGCCGGGCTTCCTTCCGGGAGTCGATGTCGCGCTTGCCGTCCTCGGCTCGATCGCCATCGTCTGGGGCTCCGTTCAGGCGCTCCTGCAGTCGAGGATCAAGCAGTTCGTGGCGTACTCCACGGTTGCGCAGATCGGCTACCTGTTCATCGTGTTCCCGCTCGCCCGCACGGGCGGCGACGTGCTCGCGCTCGCCCTCGGCGGCACGCTGCTGCATGCGACCGCCCACGGACTCGCCAAGGCAGGTCTGTTCCTGGGAGCCGGGAGCCTGATGGAACGCTTCGGCCATGCCGAGATCGCCCGGATGCGCGGCGCTGCGCGCTCGGCGCCCGTCCTGACCGCAGTCATAACGCTAGCGGGGGTCACGATGATGGGGCTGCCGCCAAGTGGCGGATTCGGCTCGAAGTGGATGCTCATCTCCGCCTCAGTGCAGGCCGGACAGTGGTGGTGGGCGTTGGTGCTCGGACTCGGCGGCCTGCTCGCGGCCGCGTACATGTTCCGGGTGGTGGCAGTCCTGATGGCGGATACCGCGGATGATGTCGGCCCCGCGCGCGCGGCTGTGAGGCTCGAGTGGGCACCGCTCGTGCTGGCCGTGGCCGCGCTCTTCCTCGTGCTTGCCGCTCCGCTGGTGAACGATCTGGTGGCCATCAGCTCACTCGTCCCACCGGGGGTGATGCTGCCGTGATGGCCTGGCTTCCGGTGCTCATTCCCGCACTCGCCGCCGTCGGCACATTCGTCCTCGGCGAGGACCGCGCACGCGCGCGCAACGCGCTCAACCTGGGTGCGGCGATCCTCACCGCAGGGATCGTGACTACGCTCGCTGTCCGCGCATACGATGGCACGGTCACCGTCTCCACGTTGCCGATGCTCCCGGGCGTCGACCTTGGGGTCCACGGCGATCTGACGGGATTGCTCTTCGCGGCGGTGGCGTCGGTGTTGTGGTGCGTGACGCTCGTCTATGCGATCGGCTACATGGACCACGCTCGTGACAGAGCGCGGTTCTTCGGCTTCTTCGCCTTGTGCATATCGGCAGCGAACGGTGTCGCACTCGCCACCGACCCGGTGAGCCTCTTCCTCTTCTACGAGGTTCTCACGCTCACCACGTACCCGCTGGTCGTCCATTCGGGCACTGCCGAGGCCCGCACCGCCGGCCGCACGTACCTGCTCTACGCGCTCGGCGGCGGCACCGCACTGCTCCTCGGCGTGGCATGGCTCACGGTCATCGCCGGCCAGACGCCGTTCACACCCGGTGGCGCGTTGCACGCGGTGAGCGGGCACACGACCGCCCTGCGCGTGGTCTTCGGACTGATGGCGGCCGGCTTCGGCGTCAAGGCGGCGCTCATGCCGCTGCACGGCTGGCTGCCCGGCGCTATGGTGGCTCCCGCACCGGTGAGCTCGCTGCTGCACGCGGTAGCGGTCGTGAAGGCGGGCGTCTTCGGCATGATCAGACTCGTGAACGAGCTCTATGGTCCTGAGCTTGCGTCATCGCTGGGCGTCGCCCAGGTGCTTGCGGCGCTTGCCGCCGTGTCGATCGTGACCGCAAGCGTGATCGCGCTGCGCCAGGACGACCTCAAGAAGCGGCTTGCGTACTCCACCGTGGCGCAACTCTCCTACATCACGCTCGGCGTGGCGTTGTGCTCGCCGCTGGCGGCGGCCGGCGCGCTCGCCCACCTGGCCCACCACGCGTTCATGAAGATCACGATGTTCTTCACGGCGGGAAGCCTCGCCGAGACGCTCCATGTGAAGAAACTGAGTGAGATGGGTGGCGTGGCCAGGCGGATGCCGCTCACGATGTCCGCGTTCGCGGTGGCCGCCTTCGCGCTTGCCGGGATCCCCCCGCTTGCCGGGTTCGCCAGCAAGTGGCTGCTCGGATCGGGCTCCGTGGAGGCCGACGCCCCCTGGGCGCTCCTCGTCTACGTGGCCGCCGGCGCGCTCGCGATGGGCTACATGGTGCCGATCCTGCTCGCATCGCTGCGCGCGGGCGACCGGGGCTCCCGCACCGGCATCGAGAGCGACCCGCGCATGCTGTGGCCCATCGTCATCGTCGGCGCGATGTCCATCATCCTCGGGCTCACCGCCGGCATGCCGGGTTCGCCGATCCACTGGGCGATGACGGCCGTCGCACCGTCCTTCGGAGGTGTCACACCATGACGCCCACCCTCATCGGGACTGCCGCGTTCAGGTTCGGCGTGGATGAGACGTCTGTCCCGTTCCTGGCGCTGTTCGCCACGGTGTGGCTCCTCTCCGGGCTGTACGCGGCGATCACCACGCCCGCCTGCGACCGCGTCCGGCTCTTCGCGTACTACCTGCCGTCAGCGGCAGGCGGAATCGGCGTGGCGGCCGCCTCGGATGCCATCTCGTTCTACCTCTGTTTCGCGCTGATGGCGCTGCCCGCCTGGGGCCTCATCACGCACACCCGGAGCGCGGAGTCCCGCCGCGCGGGCGCGATCTACCTCACGCTCACCGTCGCCGGCGAGGCGCTTCTGCTTGCGGCGCTCGTGTTCCTGACGGTTGAGACCGGCACCACCGACCTCACCCGGTACCGCGACGTCATCTCCGGTCTCCCATCCGCCGCGCCCATCACCGCGCTCGTGCTCGCCGCGATCGCGCTCAAGATCGGCACCCTGCCGGTGAGCGGTGTCCTTCCGCTCAGCTACGCGTACACGCCGGCTGGTCCGGCCGCGGCGCTTGCGGGCGCATCCGCCAAGGTCGGCGCGCTCGCCATGCTGAGGTTGCTGCCGGCAGGCGGGATGGCCCCAGGCTGGGCCGACGCCGTCATGCTGCTGGGACTCGTCACCGCGTTCGGCGCCGCTGTTCTTGGCGTGCTCACCTCACACCCCCGAGCCGTCCTGGGCTACTCCAGTGCGAGTCAGATGGGGCTGGTGCTCATCGCCGCCGGAGCCGGACTGTCGGACGGCCACGCAGCGACGCTGGCGTATGGTGCGGTGGTCGCGTATGCGCTCCATCACGGGCTGGCGAAGGCCGCGCTCGTGCTCGGCGATGATGTGGTGCAGCGTCTCCGCGGGAACGCGCGCTCCGTCGGGCTCGCCGCGCTCGGGCTGCCGGCGCTCGCGCTCGTGGGAGCGCCACTGACGAGCGGGTTCGTGGCGAAGTACGCGCTTAAGGACGCCGTCCATGCCGTGCCCGGCGACGTTGCCGGCCTGGTCTACGTGGGCCTCTCGTGGGCTGCCGTGGGAACGGCCGCGCTCATGCTGCGCTTCTTCGCGCTCAGCTCACAGCCGAGGGAGACGACGCCGGGCGATACCCGCGGCGCGGTGCTCGTCTGGGCACCGTTGCTCGCGCTCGTGGCAACGGTCGTGTGGGTATGGCCCGCCGGGTGGAACGATCACGCGCTCAGTTCCGCCCTCTCGGCCCCGTCGCTCTGGGCGGCGCTGTGGCCGGGCCTGATCGCCCTCGGCGTGTGGGGTGCGGTCACCCGGATCCTGCCGGGCGGCACCCGCTATCGAGCGGTAGTGGAGCCAGGCGACCTGCTCACCGTCGTGGCGCGTGCGGTGTCGCGCGCGGAAGCGCGCGCCGCCGGACCTGGGGACACGCCGTCCGCAGAGCGCGTGTCGTCGGTCCCGGGGCTGCTGCTGGACGCTGAACGCGCCTACCTGCGCTGGACGGTCGCAGCCACCACGTTCGTGCTGCTGGCGCTCACGCTGGTGTGGCTCGCAC
>Ga0209066_10001609_pt1 | contig 29487 bp, 25 predicted proteins | sample All_14_2_FD_187198 | JGI IMG/M metagenome (GOLD analysis project Ga0209066, IMG submission 187198) | Freshwater microbial communities in response to fracking from Pennsylvania, USA - Allegheny Zone_MetaG_DW_15 (SPAdes) (version 2) ...
CGCTGCGCCCGCAGGGGGCCGATGCTCGGGATGCTCGTGAGCAGCTCGGTCACGCGCAGCCCGGCCTCGGCGGTCGCCGGCTCGCGCCATCCGGTCTCGGCGACGTCGAGTGCGGTGCGCCGGCCTGCGGCGACCTCGGCCTTCACGGCCGCGCGCGCGCGTCGCGCCGCGACGGCCGCGCGGGAGGCCTCGGCGCGGTCGGTGTCGGCCGGGGGCGCGATGCGGGGGCTCACGTGGGACGCCCCTCCCTCGCGCGGCGGAACCGCTCGGCGAGCTCGGCGACGGCGGCGCCGATGCCCTCTGGCCCCGCCTGGAGCGCGGCCCGCGCAACGTTCGCGATCACCCGGTCCGCGGCGGCCCCGTAGCGCGCGCGGAGCTCCTCGGGGCGCGCGCCCTGCTCGCCGAAGCCCGGCGCGAGGATCGTCGTGGCCGTGGCGGCCCCGAGGTCGAGCCCGAACGCCGACGGGTCGATCGTCGCGCCGACGACGACGCCGAACGGCCCGGGCGCACCATCGCCGAGCACGACCGCCCGGTTCAACGCCTCCACGTCATCGAGTATGACACCGGCCACCGACCGGCCACCCGCGTCGGCGGACTGGATCCGCCGCGCCTCCGGGTTCGACGTCGCGGCGAGCACGAAGAGGCCCTTGCCCGCCGCGAGCGCGCGGTCGACCGCCGGTGCGAGCGAGCCGGTGCCCTGGTAGGCGACCACGGTGAGCGCGTCGGCCTCGAGCGCCGCGCCCGACGCGAGCCACGCCTCCGCGTAGCCGTCGACGGTCGAGCCGATGTCGCCGCGCTTCGCGTCGGCGATGACGATGAGGCCGGCGGCGCGGGCCCTCGCGATCACGGCCTCGAGCGCGAGGATCCCGCGGCCGCCGTGCCGCTCGAAGAAGGCGACCTGCGGCTTGACGATGGCGACGGCCCCCGCCGCCGCATCCACCGCGCGCAGCCCGAGCTCGAGCGCGCCCTCCGCCGAGTCCGGCAGGCCCCAGTCGGCGAGGATCCTCGCGTGCGGGTCGATGCCGAGGCACAGCGGGCCGTGCGCGTCGAGCGCGGCCGCGACCCGCTCGCCGAAGTGCGGCCGCGCGAGCGGCGCGGAGGTCACGCGGCGCCCTCGCGCCGCCGCTGGTACTCCTGCAGGCTCGTCACCTCGAAGCCGTCCTTCGCCGCCTCGAAGGAGGCGACCGCGGCCGCGAGCTGCGCGATCGTCGTGAACAGGGGCTTGTCGTTCGCGACGGTCGCCATCCGGATCTCGTAGCCGTCGGCGCGCGCGGAGCGGCCGCTCGGCGTGTTGATCACGACATCGACCTCGCCGCGGTTGATGAGGTCGACGATCGTCGCCCCACCGTCGTCGGCCTCCTGGCCCATCGACCACTTGCGGACGACCTCGGCCTCGATCCCGTGGCGCGACAGCACCTCGGCGGTCCCCTCGGTCGCGAGGAGGCGGAAGCCGAGCTGCCCGAGCCGGAGCACGGGGAGCACGATCGCCCGCTTGTCGCGGTCGGCGACGGACACGAAGACCGTGCCGGTCGCGGGGAGGCCGCCGTATGCGGCGTCCTGCGACTTCGCGAACGCCTTCGGGAAGGTCGTGTCGATGCCCATGACCTCGCCGGTGGAGCGCATCTCCGGGCCGAGGACCGAGTCGACGACGTTGCCGTCGACCGTGCGGAAGCGCTTGAACGGGAGCACGGCCTCCTTCACCGCGACGGGCGAGGAGAGCGGCACGACGGCCCCGTCGCGCTCCGGCAGCAGGCCATCGGCGACGAGCTCGTCGACCGTGCGCCCCGTCATGACGAGCGAGGCGGCCTTCGCGAGCGGGATCCCGAGCGCCTTCGAGACGAACGGGACCGTGCGGCTCGCGCGCGGGTTCGCCTCGAGCACGTAGAGCACACCCTGGGCGACCGCGAACTGCACGTTGAGCAGGCCGCGGACGCCGATGCCCTCGGCGATGCCCCTCGTCGCCGCGACGACGCGGTCGAGCACGTCGCGGCCGAGCGTCACCGGCGGGAGGGTGCATGCGGAGTCGCCGGAATGGATGCCGGCCTCCTCGATGTGCTCCATGATCCCGCCGACGTAGAGCCGGTGGCCGTCGTAGAGCGCGTCGATGTCGATCTCCACCGCGTCGTCGAGGAACCGGTCGACGAGGAGCGGGGATCCCGGCGCGATGATCGCCTGGTCCTTCACTCGGTCGAAGTAGTCGACGATCGTCGCCGTGTCGTAGACGATCTCCATCCCGCGACCGCCGAGCACGTGGCTCGGGCGCACGAGCACCGGGTAGCCGATCTCCTCGGCGACCCTGATCGCCTCCCCGAGGTCGGTCGCGGTGCCGTTGCGCGGCGCGGCGATCCCGGCGCGGTCGAGGATCGCGGAGAAGTGGCCGCGGTCCTCGGCGAGGTCGATCGCCTCTGGCGAGGTGCCGAGGATGGGCACGCCGGCGTCCTTGAGTGCCTGGGCGAGCCCGAGCGCGGTCTGCCCGCCGAGCTGGACGACGACGCCGACGAGCTCGCCCGAGGCGGACTCGGCGTTGACGACCTCGAGCACGTCCTCGAGCGTGAGCGGCTCGAAGTAGAGCCGGTCGCTCGTGTCGTAGTCGGTGGAGACCGTCTCGGGGTTGCAGTTGATCATGATCGTCTCGTAGCCCGCGTCCGCGAGCGCGAACGAGGCGTGGACGCACGAGTAGTCGAACTCGATGCCCTGGCCGATTCGGTTCGGACCGGAGCCGAGGATGACGACCTTGCGGCGGGCGCTCGGGGCGACCTCGGTCTCGGCGTCGTAGCTCGAGTAGTGGTAGGGCGTGAGCGCGGGGAACTCGCCGGCGCACGTGTCGACCGTCTTGTAGACCGGGCGGATGCCGGCGTCCCAGCGGGCGCGCCGCACCTCCGCCTCGGCGAGCCCGCGCAGCGCCGCGATCTGCGCGTCCGAGAAGCCGAATCGCTTCGCGCGGCGCAGCACCGCGTCGTCGAGCGCCGCCGCGGCGGCGATCCGGTCGGCCTCCTCGTTGATGAGCACGATCTGGTCGAGGAACCACGGGTCGATGCCCGTGGCGGCATACGCCTGCTCGACCGTGGCCCCGGCGCGCAGCGCCTGCTGCAGCGTGACGATGCGCCCGTCGGTCGGCACCGCGGCGACGGCGAGGAGCGCCTCGGCGTCGCCGGGCTCGCCGTCCCAGTGGAAGCTCGAGCCGCGCTTCTCGAGCGAGCGCAGCGCCTTCTGCAGCGCCGTCGCGTAGTTGCGGCCGATCGCCATCGCCTCGCCGACGGACTTCATCGTCGTCGTGAGCCGCGCATCCGCCGACGGGAACTTCTCGAAGGCGAACCGCGGCACCTTCACGACGACGTAGTCGAGGGTCGGCTCGAAGCTCGCGGGCGTGACCTTCGTGATGTCGTTCGGGATCTCGTCGAGGCGGTAGCCGATCGCGAGCTTCGCCGCGATCTTCGCGATCGGGAAGCCCGTCGCCTTCGAGGCGAGGGCACTCGAGCGCGAGACGCGCGGGTTCATCTCGATGACGATGACGCGGCCCGTCTCCGGGTGGACGGCGAACTGGATGTTGCACCCGCCCGTGTCGACGCCGACGGCGCGGATGATGTCGATCGAGATGTCGCGCAGGCGCTGGTACTCGCGGTCGGTGAGGGTCAGCGCCGGGGCGACCGTGATCGAGTCGCCCGTGTGGACGCCGACCGGGTCGACGTTCTCGATCGAGCACACGACGACGCAGTTGTCCGCCTTGTCGCGCATGAGCTCGAGCTCGTACTCCTTCCAGCCGAGGATCGACTCCTCGAGGAGCACCTCCGTCGTCGGCGACTGGTGGAGGCCGTCGGCGACCATGCGCACGAGCTCCTCCTGCGTGTACGCGAAGCCGGAGCCGAGCCCGCCCATCGTGAAGGAGGGCCGCACGACGAGCGGGAGGCCGAGCTCGGCGGCGGCGGCGACCGCCTCATCGACCGTGTGCACGACGAACGACCGAGCGACGTCGGCGCCGGCCTCGAGCACGAGGTCCTTGAAGAGCTGGCGGTCCTCGCCCTTGCGGATCGCCTCGACCTTCGCGCCGATGAGCTCGACGCCGTGGCGCTCGAGGATCCCGGCGTCGTGGAGCGCGATCGCGGCGTTGAGGGCGGTCTGCCCGCCGAGCGTCGGCAGGATCGCGTCCGGGCGCTCCTTGACGATGATCGCCTCGATCACCTCGCTCGTGATCGGCTCGACGTAGGTCGCGTCGGCGAAGTCGGGGTCGGTCATGATCGTCGCCGGGTTCGAGTTCACGAGGATGACGCGGACGCCCTCCTCGCGAAGCACCCGGCACGCCTGCGTGCCCGAGTAGTCGAACTCGGCGGCCTGTCCGATGACGATCGGGCCGGAGCCGATGACGAGAACGGAGCGGATGTCGTCGCGCTTGGGCATCAGGCGTTGTCCTTCGAGGCTGCCGTCGCGCGGACGAGGTCCGCGAAGCGGTCGAACAGGTACTCGGCGTCGTGCGGTCCGGCGGCGGACTCCGGGTGGTACTGCACCGAGAAGGCGGGGATGTCGAGCGCGCGCAGGCCCTCGACGACGTCGTCGTTGAGGTTGACGTGGCTCACCTCGACCCGGCCGAAGCCGGCGGGCGACTCGACCGGGCCGCCGATCGGCGCGTCGACGGCGAAGCCGTGGTTGTGGCTCGTCACCTCGACGCGGCCGGTCGTGCGGTCGAGCACGGGCTGGTTGATGCCGCGGTGCCCGAAGCCGAGCTTGTAGGTGCCGAAGCCGAGCGCGCGGCCGAGCAGCTGGTTGCCGAAGCAGATGCCGAAGAACGGCAGGCCGGCGCGGAGCACGTCCTGCAGGAGCGCGACGTGGTCGTCGGACGCGGCGGGATCGCCGGGGCCGTTCGAGTAGAAGACCGCGGCGGGCTCGATCGCCATGAGCTCGTCGAAGCGGACCGACTGTGGCAGCACGTGCACCTCGAAGCCGCGCTCGGCGAGCTTGCGGACCGTCGACGCCTTCACGCCGAGGTCGAGGATCGCGAGCCGGCCGAGCGGCGCGACGCCGTCCGCACCGGGCACGAGGTAGGGCTCGGCGGTCGACACCTCGCCGGAGAGGTTCCTGCCGGACATCGCCGCGCCCGCCAGCACGGCCGCGAGCTGCTCGTCGGCGGGGAGCGCCGCATCCGCGCCGGAGAAGATCCCGCCGCGCATCGAGCCGGCCTCGCGCAGACGCCGCGTGATCGCGCGGGTGTCGACCTCGGCGATGCCGACGACGTCGAAGGCCTCGAGCTCGTCCGGCAGGGAGCGATCGGCGCGGAAGTTCGAGACGATGCGCGAGGGGTCGCGCACGACGTAGCCGGAGACCCACACGCACGAGGACTCCGGGTCCTCGTCGTTGACGCCGGTGTTACCGATGTGCGGCGCGGTCATGACGACGATCTGCCCGGCGTAGCTCGGGTCGGTGAGGGTCTCCTGGTAGCCGGTCATGCCCGTGGCGAAGACGACCTCGCCGAGCGTGCGGCCGACGGCGCCGTACGCCTCGCCCTCGTAGCGGGCGCCGTCCTCGAGGACGAGGACGGCGGGGACGGGCGCGGCGGCGCTCGCGGTCGGGGCGGTCATGCTGGATCCTTCGGCGTGGTGGAGACGGGGGCGTCGCGGCGGGCGGCGACGGGCAGCAGCGGTGCGATGGCGACGTCGAACCCGCGGGGATCGTCGAGGCGCAGGTAGGTGTCGACCTCACGGTCACCGAGGCGCCAGCGCAGCATCGTGAGGCCGTCCGGCTCGACGACGCGGTCGATGGTCCAGGTGGCGCGCCCCGCGTCGAGCAGGTCGACCTTCGGGATCCACAGGTCGACCTCGCCCGTGCGGCGCACGAGGACCCCGCTCGCGTGGACGCTCGCGACCGCGGCGCCCCGGAAGCCGAGCCCGCCGGCGGCGATCCGGTCGTAGGCGTCGCCAGCGGTCGTCGTCGCGACGTAGCTGCCGCGATGCTCGATCGCGCCGGCGGGCAGCGCCGGGACGGGCATGAGCGGCGCGAGATCGCGCTGGCGGCGACGACGACGCACCCAGCCGACGACCATGAGGCCGAGCAGCATGATCCCGATGAGGATCACGATGAGCAGGAGCACGAAGCGCAGCACCACGATCAGCGCCTTCCCGTCGCGGCGGCCGCGACCTCGTCGGCGGGACGGAGTTCGCCGTCGGCCACCGTCGGCACGCCGCCGTGCAGCACGTGCACGACGCGACCGGGCAGCTCGCGACCGAGATACGGCGAGTTGACGCTGCGCCCGTGGAGGCGGTCGCGCGTGAACTCCGAGACGCTCGTCGGGTCGACGAGCACGAGGTTCGCCGGGCTGCCCGCCGCCAGGGGGCGGTCGTAGCCGGCGAGCCGGCCGATCGCCGCGGGGGTCGTCGAGAGCACGCGCGCGATGTCGGCCCAGCCGAGCAGGCCGGTGTCGACGAGCGCGGCCTGCACGACGGGCAGCGCCGACTCGAGGCCGACCATCCCGTTCGCGGCCTCCGCCCACGCGCACTCCTTCGCCTCGGTCGGATGCGGGGCGTGGTCGGTCGCGACGATGTCGATCGTGCCGTCGGCGAGGCCGGCGCGGAGCGCGTGCACGTCCTCGTCGCGACGCAGCGGCGGGTTCACCTTGAAGCGCGGGTCGTAGCCGGCGACGAGGTCCTCGGTAAGGAGCAGGTGGTGCGGGGTCGCCTCGGCCGTCACGCGGATCCCCCGCGCCTTCGCCCAGCGCACGACCTCGACGGAGCCGGCGGTCGAGAGGTGGCAGACGTGGAGCCGGGCGCCGACGTGCTCGGCGAGGAGCACATCGCGGGCGATGATCGACTCCTCGGCCACCGCCGGCCAGCCGGCGAGGCCGAGCCGGGCGGAGAGCTCGCCCTCGTTCATCTGGGCGCCGACCGTGAGGCGCGGCTCCTGGGCGTGCTGGGCGACGACGCCGTCGAAGGTGGCGACGTACTCGAGCGCGCGGCGCATGAGCAGCGGGTCGTGCACGCACATCCCGTCGTCGGAGAAGACGCGCACCTGGGCCCGCGATGAGGCCATCGCGCCGATCTCGGCGAGCCGCTCCCCCGCGAGCCCCACGGTCACCGCGCCGATCGGGCGCACCGTCGCGTAGCCGTGGCGCTCGCCGAGCGACTGGACCTGCTCGACGACGCCGGCCGTGTCGGCCACCGGCATGGTGTTCGCCATCGCGAACACCGCCGTGAAGCCGCCGGCCGCGGCCGCCATCGAGCCCGTGAGCACCGTCTCGGACTGCTCGAACCCCGGCTCGCGCAGGTGCGTGTGGAGGTCGACGAGGCCGGGGAGCGCGAGGAGCCCCGCCGCGTCGATGACCCGGTCGGCGGTGCCGCCGGCCGGCGCCTCGACGAAGCGGCCGCCCTCGACCCACAGATCGGCCGTGCGGCCGTCGGGGAGGGTCGCTCCGGCGACGCGGGTGACGCCGGCGGCGCCGTCTCGATGCGTCATGATGCCTCCCCGGTCGCGGCCAGCAGGTGATACAACACGGACATCCGGATCGACACGCCGTTCGCGACCTGCTCGAGCACGGTCGACGCCGCGGAGTCGGCGGCGGCCGAGGAGATCTCGAGGCCGCGATTCATCGGGCCGGGATGCATGACCATCGTAGTCGCGGGCAACCGGCCGAGCCGCGCGTCGTCGAGCCCCCACTCGCGCGCGTACTCGCGCTCGTTCGGGAAGAACGCCGCGTGCATCCGCTCGGTCTGGATGCGCAGCATCATGAGCACATCCGGCGCGTCGTCGATCGCGACGTCGAGGTCGTGCAGCGTCTCGACCGGCCACGCGCCGATGCCGATCGGCAGCAGCGTCGCCGGCGCGACGAACCGCACGCTGGCGCCGAGGGCGGTGAGCAGCCAGAGGTTCGAGCGCGCGACGCGCGAGTGCAGCACGTCGCCGACGATCGTCACCGTCACGCCGTCGAGGTCTCGGCCGCGGGAGCCCGCGCCGTGGAGGCGTCGACGGATCGTGAAGGCGTCGAGCAGCGCCTGCGTCGGGTGCTCGTGCGTGCCGTCGCCGGCGTTGACGACCGCGGCGTCGATCCAACCGGACCCGGCGAGCACCTGGGCGGCCCCCGACGCGGAGTGCCGGATGACGACGGCGTCGGCGCCCATCGCGGCGAGGGTCTGCGCGGTGTCCTTGAGCGACTCCCCCTTGCTCACGCTCGAGCCCTTCGCCGCGAAGTTGATCACGTCGGCCGAGAGCCGCTTCGCCGCGACCTCGAACGAGACGCGCGTGCGCGTCGAGTCCTCGAAGAAGAGGTTGACGACGGTGCGGCCGCGCAGCGTCGGCAGCTTCTTGACCTCGCGGTCGGCGACGTCGGCCATGTCCTCCGCGGTGTCGAGGAGCACGATCGCCTCCTCCCGCGCGAGATCCGCCGTGGACAGCAGATGCCTCACTCGATCGTCACCTCATCGCGCTCGTCGATCTCGGTCAGGTGCACGTTGATCCGCTCGCTCGTCGAGCTCGGAAGGTTCTTCCCGACGAAGTCGGCGCGGATCGGAAGCTCGCGGTGGCCTCGGTCGACGAGGACCGCGAGCCGCACCGCCGTCGGGCGCCCGAGGTCGGAGAGGGCGTCGAGCGCCGCGCGGATCGTTCGGCCCGAGTAGAGCACGTCGTCGACGAGGACGACCGTGCGGCCGTCGATGCCGGCAGCCGGGATCTGGGTCGGCGCCGGCGCGCGGGTCGGCTGTCGCGAGAGATCGTCGCGATACATCGTGACGTCGAGCGCGCCGACCTCGGCGGCCCCGGGGGCGATCTCGGCGAGGATCGCGTGGAGCCGGCGAGCGAGAACGACGCCGCGGGTCGGGATGCCGAGGAGCACGAGATCGTCGGCGCCCTTCGACTGCTCCACGATCTCGTGGGCGATGCGCGTGAGCGCTCGGGTGATATCCGGTGCCTGGAGTACGGCGCGCGCGACCATCCCGACTCCCTTCTCCGCCTCACGGGACGGACTTCAAGGTCGTCTGTTACCGGGACGAGTATACGCGGCCGCCCTCAGTCGACGGCGTCCGCCACGCGCGCGAGGATCCCGTTGACGAAGGCCGCGGACCGCTCCGTCGAGAGCGCGCCCGCGAGCTCGACCGCCTCCGCGATCGCCACGGCCGACGGCACCTCGGGGTTCCACCGGATCTCCCAGACCCCGATGCGCAGCAGCGCGCGATCCACCGCGGGCATCCGCTCGAGCGGCCAGTCGACGGCGATCGCCGTGATGGTCTCGTCGATCTCGTCGAGGTGCTCGTGCACGCCGGTCACGACGTCCCTCGCGTAGGTCCACGACGCCACGCGCTGGGGCTCGTGCGCCGTCCGCGCGGCCTCCTCCGCGAGGACCGCGGTGATGTCGCCGCCGGCAGTACCGCCGGTGCGCGCCTCCGCGGCGAACAGGATGTCGAGGGCTCGCTTGCGCGCCTTCGTCCGCGCGCTCATGCGCTCAGCCCTCCGTCAGTCGTTGACGCGGCCGAGGTACGACCCGTCGCGCGTGTCGACCTTGACGCGGGTGCCGGTCTCGAGGAACAGCGGCACCTGGATCTCGTAGCCGGTCTCGAGCGTCGCCGGCTTCGTGCCCGCGCTGCTGCGGTCGCCCTGGAGGCCAGGCTCGGTGTAGGTGACCTCGAGCACCACCGAGGCCGGCAGCTCGACGTAGAGCGCCTCGCCCTCGTGGAGCGCGATGAGCACCTGCTGGTTCTCGAGCATGAAGTTCGCGGCGTCGCCGACCGTCGTCGCGGGCACCGAGATCTGGTCGTAGTCGGCGGTGTCCATGAACACGAAGCTGTCGCCGTCGGTGTAGAGGTACTGGTAGTCGCGGCGGTCGACCGTCGCGAAGTCGATCTTCGTGCCGGCGTTGAAGGTGCGGTCGACGACCTTGCCCGAGACGGCGTTCTTGAGCTTGGTGCGCACGAAGGCGCCGCCCTTGCCCGGCTTGACGTGCTGGAACTCCACCACGTTCCACAGCTGGCCGTCGATGCTCAGCACGCTGCCGTTCTTGATGTCGTTCGTCGTCGCCATCGCTTCGTTCCGTTCGTCCGTGGCGCGGGTTGGATGCGCCCGGACGAGTCTAGACGAGCCGACTCAGTCGCCGAGGACGGCCCGCAGCGCGAGCACGTACGAGGCCAGGCCGAACCCGGCGATGACGCCGGTCGCCACGCCAGAGATGACGCTCGTGTGGCGGAACCGCTCGCGCGCGTGCGGGTTGGAGATGTGGACCTCGACGAGCGGCAGGCCCGCCTTCGTCACCATCGCGGCCGCATCCCGCAGGGCGTAGGAGTAGTGCGTGAACGCCGCGGGGTTGAGGATCACCGGGCTCGCCGTGTCGACGGCCTCGTGGAGCCATCCGATGAGCTCGGCCTCGTCGTCGGTCTGCCGCAGGTCGATCTCGGTGCCGGCGGGGGCGAGCCCCGCGAGCCGGACGCGGAGGTCGTCGAGCGTCGCGCTGCCGTAGACGTCGGGCTCGCGCGTGCCGAGTCGACCGAGGTTCGGACCGTTCAGGACGAGGATGCGCGACACGTCGCCAGCCTAGCGTCGCGATGCGACCGTCAGTCGGCGATCGCCTGGTAGGCGGCGAAGAGCAGGGACTCGTCCGGCACCTCGAGCGCCCGAGGGCGGCCGACGCCGTCGAGCACGATGAACCGCAGCATGCCAGCGCGCGCCTTCTTGTCGCGCCGCATCGTGCCCAGCAGCTGGTGCCAGCGGTCTCCCGGGTAGCTCAGTGGGAGCCCGAGCGAGCCGAGGATGGCACGGTGGCGGTCGACGACCGACGCCGGCAGGGAGCCGGCGAGGTGGCCGAGCTCGGCCGCGAAGACCATCCCGACCGAGATCGCGGCCCCGTGGCGCCAGCGGTAGCGCTCGGCGTGCTCGACCGCGTGGCCGAGCGTGTGCCCGTAGTTGAGGATCTCGCGGAGCCCCGACTCGCGGAAGTCGGCGCCGACGACCCGCGCCTTGAGCCCGATCGCGAGCTCGACGCACCGGCGGAACTGCGGCGTCGTCGGATCGACGGCCACCGCCGGATCGGCCTCGACGATGTCGAGGATGTCCGGCTCGCCGATGAACCCGCACTTGACGATCTCGGCGAAGCCCGCGATCACCTCGTTGCGCGGGAGGGTGTCGAGCACGTCGAGATCGGCGAGGACCGCCGCGGGGGCATAGAACGCGCCGACGAGGTTCTTGCCCTCCGCCGTGTTGATCCCGGTCTTGCCGCCGACAGCCGCGTCGACCATCCCGGCGACGGAGGTCGGGACCTGCACGAGCCGGACGCCGCGCAACCAGGTCGCCGCGACGAAGCCGGCGAGGTCGGTCGTCGCGCCGCCGCCAAAGCCGACGACCGCGTCGGTGCGCGTGAAGTCGGTCTGCCCCATGATCTGCCAGCAGAAGGCGGCCACCTCGACGCGCTTGGCGTCCTCCGCGTCCGGCACCTCGGCGAGGTAGACCTCGACGCGATCCTGCAGCGCCTCGCGCAGGGCGGCGGCGCGCGCGCCGAGCGTCGGCGGATGCACGACGAGCACCTTCGCGACGCGGTCGCCGAGCGCCTCGGGGAGCCGGTCGAGCACGCCGTGGCCGACGAGGACGTCGTATGGCTGGTCGCCGGGGACCTCGATCACCGTGGTCGTCATGCTCTGGCCTCCACCCAGTCCGCGATCTCGGCGGCGATGGACACGAGCGGCGTCGCCGACGTGTCGATCGTGAGCGACGCGAGGGCGTCGTAGATCGGCTGCCGCGCCGCGACGAGCGCCGACCATGCCGCGGTGCCGCCGGCCAGGAGCGGGCGCTTGCCGTCCGTGATCCGCTCCGCGACGGCCTCGGCCGAGGTCGTCAGCTGCACGACGGGCAGCCCGGCGAGGTCGTCGCGCGTCCGCGGGTCGAGGACGGCGCCCCCGCCGAGCGAGACCACCGCTGGCTCGCGCAGCGCCGCGGCCACCGCGGTCCGCTCGAGCGCCCGGAAGTGCGGCTCGCCGTGCTCGGCGAAGATGTCGGCGATCGGGCCGTGCTCGGCGACGATCCGCTTGTCGGTGTCGACGAACGGGACGCCGAGGAGCTTCGCGACGCGCTTGCCCGTCCGCGTCTTGCCCGCGCCGGGTGCGCCGATGAGCACGACGACCGCGCGGGGCGCGGCCGAGGCGTCGCTCACCGTCGCACCGTGACGATCGCGTCCGGGATGGCCGCGAGGTAGGCCTCGAGGTTGCGGCGCGTCTCGGCGACCGCGTCGCCACCGAACTTCTCCAGCACCGCGTCCGCGAGGACGAGCGCGACCATCGCCTCGGCGACGACACCGGCCGCGGGGACGGCGCAGACGTCCGAGCGCTGGTGGTGCGCCTGCGCGGGCTCCCCCGTCGCGACGTCGACCGTGCGCAGCGCGTGCGGCACCGTCGAGATCGGCTTCATCGCCGCGCTGACGCGGAGCACCGTGCCCGTCGACATGCCGCCCTCGGTGCCGCCGGCGCGATCGGTGAGCCGGTCGATGCCGGCATCCGTGCCGACGAGCTCGTCGTGGGCCGCCGAGCCCGGCCGCGCGGCGGTCGCGAAGCCGTCGCCGATCTCCACGCCCTTGATCGCCTGGATGCCCATGATCGCCGCCGCGAGCCGCGCGTCGAGCCGGCGGTCCCAGTGCACGTGCGAGCCGAGCCCAGGCGGGACGCCGTAGGCGAGGACCTCGACGACGCCGCCGAGCGTGTCGCCGTCGTCGTGCGCGCGATCGATCCTCGCGACCATCGCCGCCGAGGTCGCCGCGTCGAAGCAGCGCAGCGGATCGGCGTCGAGCGCCGCGACGTCGTCGGGGCCCGGTAGCGGTGCGCCATCGGGCACGCGCACGGTCTCGATCGCGGTCGTGTGGCTCACGAGGCGGATGCCGAGCTCGCCGAGGAACGCCCTGGCGACCGCGCCGAGCGCGACCCGTGCCGCCGTCTCGCGGGCGCTCGCGCGCTCGAGGATGTTCCGCGCCTCGGGGAAGCCGTACTTCTGCATGCCGACGAGGTCGGCGTGGCCCGGCCGCGGGCGCGTGAGCCAGGCGCCGCGGCCCTTCGGCAGCGTCTCGGGGTCGACCGGCGTCGCGCTCATGACGTCGACCCAGCGCGGCCACTCGGTGTTGCCGATCCGCAGCGCGACCGGCGCGCCCGTCGTCTCGCCGAACCGGATGCCGCCGGAGATGTCGAGCTCGTCCTGCTCGAACTTCTGCCTCGCCCCACGGCCGTAGCCGAGGGTCCTGCGTCGGAGGTCGTCCTGGATGTCCTCGGGAAGGATCGGCACCCCGGCCGGCATGCCCTCCAGGATCGCCACGAGCTCGGGGCCGTGCGACTCCCCCGCGGTCAACCAGCGCAGCATCCCTCAATCCTGCCATGGTCGGCGGTGGCGACGAGCCCGTCGCGATGCGCCGGCCGCGACGCGCCCGTCGCGATGAGCCCGTCGCGACGAGCCGGCCGCCGCTCGGCGCCCGCCGCCCGCCGCCGAGGCTCAGGCGGATGGCGCGGCGACCCCGATGCTCGCCCGCATCGCCGCGAGCAGGCCCGGCTCGTCCGGCAACGGCGCGGACTCGTCCCCGGACCGGAAGAAGCGGATCTGTCCGATCGCCTGGTGCAGGAGCATCTCGATCCCGGGCACGACCCGCCCGCCGGCCTCGGCCCACGCCGTCGCGAGGGCGCTCGGCCACGGGTCATAGGCGACGTCGAAGAGCGCGGCGGATGCGCGCAGTCGCGCGGGCGCCTCCGGCGCCGCCGTGCCGCCGGGGAGCGTGCTCACCACGAGGTCGGCGTCGCCCGCGACGACCCGAGTCAGGGGCTCGATCTCGATGGCGAGGCCGAGTGTCGCGGCGATCCGTTCGAGCGGGGCCGCGTTCCTCGGCGTCCTCGCGGCGATCCGCACCTGCCGGGCACCGAGCTCCGCGATGGCGGCGAGCACCGAGGCGGCCGTCGCCCCGGAGCCGAGCACGATCACGCGCTCGACCGCGGTGACCCCGCCGCCGCGGAGTGCCGCGACGATCCCGTGCACGTCGGTGTTGATCCCGTGCAGTCCGTCGTCGTCGATGCGCACCGTGTTCGCGCCGCCGACGAGGTCGACGAGCGACGACCGCGTCGCGAGCCTCCGCACGACGTCGCGCTTCAGCGGCATCGTCAGCGAGAAGCCGCGCCACTCGCCGTCGAGCCCGTCGAGGAATGCCCCGAGCCCGGCCTCGTCGACCTCCACCGCGTCATACCGCCAGGGCAGGCCGAGCCGCGCGTAGGCCGCGCGGTGGATCGCCGGCGACTTCGAGTGCGCGATCGGCGAGCCGAGCACGGCGAGCCGGGTCCGTCGACCCGGCCCGCCCGCCTCACTGGCAGTAGACGGCGTTCTCATCGCTCGCGTCGCACCACGCCCAGAGCTGGTCGACCGCGGCGTCGTGCTCCTCGACGGTCTCCGAGAAGACCGTCTCGCCGGTGGCGAGGTTGATCGGCACGAAGAAGAGCCACGGCCCGTCCGCCGGGTGCAGCGCCGCCTGGATCGCGACCTCGCCGGGAGCGCCGATCGGGCCGATCGGCAGACCCGGGTTCGCGTAGGTGTTGTAGGGGTTCGACGCGTCGGCCCGCTCCTCCTCGGTGGTCCACACCGTGTGGAGGTTGCCGGTGCCGTAGGCGACCGTCGCATCAGACTCGAGGTGCATCCCCTGGTCGATGCGGTTGAGGAACACGCGGGCGACCTTCGCCGGATCGCCCTCGGTCGGGCCGGACTCGCGCTGGACCATCGACGCGAGCGTGAGCACGCGGTGCCGGTCCGCCGGCGCGACCCCGGCCTCGTCGAGGCGCGTGAACATCTCGGTCACGAGCCGCTGGATGAGGTCCGTCGCGGTCTCGGTGCCGTCGAGGTCGTAGCTCGCCGGGAAGAGATAGCCCTCGAGGCTCGGCGCCTCGGCCGGGAGCCCGAAGGCCTGCGGGTTGCTCGCAGCCGCCTGGAACTCCTCGAGCGGGATGCCCGTCGTCGAGGCCATGATCGCGAGCGCGTCAGGCAGGACCGTGCCCTCCGGGATGAGCAGCTGCGCCGTCACCTTGTTCGCCGGGTCCTGCAGGGCCGCGAGGGCGGACGCCGCGCTCATCTGCTGCTGGAGCGCGTAGTTGCCCGCCTCGAAGACGGGCTCGGGGCTCGTCGCGAGGAGCAGGTCGTAGAACGAGTCGAACGTCATCGTGACCCCGGACTCGTAGAGCGTGCGCGCGATGTCGCTGCCGATGTCGCCGGAGCGGATCGTGACGATGACCTCCTGGCCGTTGCCCGTGCCCGCGTAGTCGTTCGGGAGCTGCCAGCCGAGGACCTCGCGGATCTTGTCCTCGTAGTTGGCCCACGCCCAGACGCCGACGCCGCCGACGACGCCGAGGACGACGACGAGCGGGATGACGATGCCGAGCCACCGGCGCGAGCGGCGCCCGCCGCCCTGGCGACCGCCGCCGCCCTGGCGACCGCCGTCACCGGGACCGCCGCCGCCGGGAACGATCGGGATCGGGAAGCCGCCGCCCGGGACGGGGCGCGGACGCCAGTCCTCGAGCGCGCCACCGGGCGCCGACGGCGCGGCGACTGCGCCACCCGCCGGCGCCACCGGCGGGGCGGCCGATGCCACGACCGGGGCGAATTCGGCCTGCGGCGCCGGGGCGAACTCGGCCTGCGGCGCCGGGGCGAACTCGGCCTGCGGCGCCGGGGCGAACTCGGCGGGGAACTGCGGTGCCGTCTGGGGCTGTGCCGGCCAGGGCGCCGTCGCCGCCGTCGAAGCTTGGGCCTCCCACTGGTTCGGCGTCTCCCACTGCGCCTGGGCGTCCCACTGGGTTGGCGCTGCCGCAGGCACACCGGCGGCGGGCTCCTGCGAGAGCTTCGACGGCGGCGGGGCGCCATGCCACGCCGGCGGAGCCGTCGGCGTGGGTGCCGGCTCGACGAGCGGCGGCGGGGCGAACGGTGCCGCCGCGGCCGTGGCGCCGAACGCGGCCGGCGGGATGCTGCCGGTCGGCTGCCCGGCGGCCTGGGCCTGGCCCGTCTCCCCGGCGCGCTCGCGCTCCCGGAGCTCACGCCGCGTCAGCGGGACGCCGGCGTCGGTCGGCGTCGGTGCCCACGCGCCCGCGGGCGCCGCACCCGGTTGCTGGGCCGGCACTCCCGCGCCCGCTGCGGCCTGCTGGGTTGCGGCCTGCTGGGTTGCGGCCTGCTGGGTTGCGGCCTGCTGAGCCGCGGCCTGCTGCGCTCGCATCGCGGCGAACGGGTCGGCGCCCGAGGCCGCGGGCGCGCCGAACGCCGGCTCGGCCGGCGCCGGGGCGGGAGCGGGAGGCGCCGGCGTCGCGTCGTGCTCGGCCTCGCCATCGGACCCCAGCGGAGCGAACAGGTCTTCCCAGCCGCCGTCACCACTCATGCGTTCTGCGTCCTCACGTTCAAGTCTCGGCGCCGCCCACCGGGATGCCGGCGGGACGACCCGTGCGACGCTCCGTCTCGAGGGCGTGCTCAAGCATGATAACCGCGGCGACCTGATCGATGACGCGGCGGCCCTCCCTCGTACCCCGGCCCGAGGCGTGCAGCTGCGCCTGGGCGCTCACCGTCGTGAGCCGCTCGTCGATGAGCCGCACCGGCACCGACGCCGCTTCGGCGAGGCGCTCGGCGACCGCCCTCGCGTCGCCCGTCGAGGCCGTCTCCCGGCCGGAGAGCGCGATGGGGAGCCCGACGAAGAGCTCGATCGCGTCGAGCTCCGCGAGGATCGCGAGCACGCGCTCGACGTCGCCGTCACCGCGCGGGATCGTCTCCACCGGGCTCGCGAGGATCCCGTGCGGGTCGGAGCGCGCGACGCCGATGCGCACCGTCCCGACATCGACGGCGACGCGGACGCCCGTGCGCATGACGCCAGGCGACGACACTCAGCGGCTCCTGAGCCCGTCGACGACCGCCTCCAGCGCCGCCGGGATGGCCGCGGCATCCGTTCCGCCGCCCTGGGCGAGGTCGTCCTTCCCGCCGCCGCCACCGCCGAGGACCGCGGCGGCCGCACGCGCGAGCGCGCCGGCCTTCGCCCCCGCGTCGCGCGCCGATGGCGTCGTCGCGACGATGACCGTCGGCTTGCCCCCCGCGATCGCCGCGAGCGCGACGACCGCCGCCTGGGGCGCGAGGCGCTCGCGCACGGCCGTGACGAGCCCGCGGAGGTCGTCGGCGCTCCCGAGCTCGCCGAGCGACTGCGCGACGACCTGGACCGCGCCGACCGGCGCCGCGGTCGCGACGAGCCCGGGCACGCGCTGGGCGAGCGCGCTCGACTCGGCCTGCGCGAGCCGGCGCTCGGCGGCCTTGAGGCCGGCCACGAGCTCGCCGATGCGCTCGGGGAGCTGCTCGCGTGGGGTCTTGAGCATCGTCGACAGCTGCGAGACGATCGCGCGCTCGGTCCGGAGGCTGTCGAAGGCCTCGGCGCCGACGAGCGCCTCGACGCGACGGTTCGAGGAGCCGACGGACGACTCCGCGACGAGGTCGATGAGGCCGATCTGGGAGGAGCGCTCGACATGGGTGCCTGCGCAGAGCTCGAGCGACCACGGGCCGCCGATCTCGACGACGCGGACCCGGTCGCCGTACTTCTCGCCGAAGAGCGCCATGGCGCCGAGGGACTTCGCCTCCGCGAGCGGGAGGATCCTCGTCGAGACCTCGAGGTCGTCGCGGATCGCCGCGTTCGCGACGTCCTCGACCTCGCTGCGGGTCTCCGGCGACAGCGGCTGGCTCCACGCGAAGTCGAGCCGCAGGTAGCCGGACTTGTTGTACGAGCCGGACTGGTGGGCCTCCTGGCCGAGGATCTGGCGCAACGCGGCGTGGACGAGGTGCGTGGCCGAGTGGGCGCGGTTCGCGCCGCGACGGTACTGCTCGTCGACGAGGGTCGTCGCGGCGTCACCGACGGCGACCTCGCCGGAGGCCACCGTGACGGTGTGCGCGATGAGCCCGGCGACGGGCTTCTGCACGTCGAGCACGTCGAGCGAGAACCCGTCGCCGACGATCGTGCCCGCGTCCGCGTCCTGACCGCCGGACTCGGCGTAGAGGGAGGTCTCGGCGAGGATCACCTCGGCGGTCTGGCCCGCGCGCGCCGACGCCACCGAGACGCCGTCGACGATGATCCCGAGCACGCGGGTCTCGGTCTCGAGGTACTCGTAGCCGGTGAAGACCGTCTCGCCCTTCGCGCGGAGGTCGCCGTAGACGGTGAGGTCGGCGAGCTGACGCTTCTTTGCCTTCGCGTCGGCCTTCGCCGTGTCGCGCTGGCGCTGCATGAGCGCGTCGAAGCCGGCGCGGTCGACGCTGAGCCCCTGCTCCTGCGCGATCTCGAGCGTGAGGTCGATCGGGAAGCCGAACGTGTCGTGGAGCAGGAACGCCGCGTCCGGGGCGAGCGTCGTCGAGCCGGCCGACCTCGTCTCGGTGAGCGCGGTGTCGAGGATCGTCGTCCCGCTCACGAGCGTCTTGAGGAACGACTCCTCCTCGGCGACCGCGAGCCGCTCGATGCGGTCGTACTCGGTCGCGACATCCGGGTATGCCGCCTTCATCGCGTCGCGCGAGGCCGCGAAGAGCTCGCGGAAGGTCGCGTCCTCGACGCCGAGCAGGCGCATCGACCGGATCGATCGGCGCAGCAGCCGGCGCAGGATGTACCCGCCGCCCTCGTTGCCCGGCACGACGCCGTCGGCCATGAGCATGAGCCCGCTGCGGATGTGGTCGGCGATGACGCGCAGCCGCACGTCGTCCTCGTGGACCGCGCCGTAGCGCTTGCCCGCGAGCTCGGCCGCGCGGTCGAGCACGGGACGGACCTGGTCGATCTCGTACATGTTGTCGACGCCCTGCTTGATGAAGGCGACGCGCTCGAGCCCCATCCCGGTGTCGATGTTCTTCTTCGGCAGCTCGCTGACGACGCGGAACTCCGTCTTCGAGCGCACGTCGTCGACGAGGTACTGCATGAAGACGAGGTTCCAGATCTCCGTGTAGCGGTTGTCGTCGACGGCCGGGCCGCCCTCGGCACCGTACTTCGGGCCGCGGTCGAAGTAGATCTCCGAGCACGGGCCGGCGGGACCCGGCTTGCCCGTCGACCAGTAGTTGTCCTCCTTGCCGAGGCGCTGGATGCGCTGCTCCGGCAGGCCGGCGATCCGCTTCCACAGCTCGATCGCCTCGTCGTCGTCCTCGTAGACGGTCACCCACAGGTCGCGCTCGGCGAATCCGAGCCCGCCGTCGGACTCCGAGGAGGTGAGGAGCTCCCACGCGTACTGGATCGCCCCCTCCTTGAAGTAGTCGCCGAAGGAGAAGTTGCCGTTCATCTGGAAGAACGTGCCGTGGCGGGCGGTCTTGCCGACCTCCTCGATGTCGTTCGTGCGGATGCACTTCTGCACGCTCGTCGCGCGCGGGTACGGCGCGGGCACGACCCCCGTGAGGTACGGGATGAATGGCACCATGCCCGCGATCGTGAACATCACGGTCGGGTCGTCCGAGACGAGGGAGGCGGAGGGCACGACGGTGTGACCGCGCTCGCCGAAGAAGGTGAGCCAGCGGTCTCGGATGTCAGCGGTGAGCATGGAGGTCCAGGATTCTGCGCGAACGGATGCGTCCGCCCCGGCCGGATGGCCGCGGCGGACGCGGGGACGGGAGGGGCGAGGTCAGGACTTCGCGCGCTTGGCGAGGTCGGCGATGACGTCCTCCGCCTCGGCAACCGCGGCGCGGAGCTCGGCCTCGCGGGCCTTGTATCCCTCGATCACGGCGCCGCCGAACTCGCGGGCCTTGTCGTCGACCTCGGCGAAGAACCGCTCGCCGGCCTCCGTGCGGGCGACGAAATGCGCGGCGACGAAGCCGACGGCGACGCCGGCGATGAGCCACAGGACGCTCTTCATGATGTGCTCCCCTCGAGGTGGATGATCTCCACCCTATCCCGCGGCGTGCACTCGCGCGCCGGGAACATGACACCGGGCGGGGCCGCAGCTGCGGCCCCGCCCGGTGTCATGCGGATCAGCGGATCAGCGAGCCGCGTAGTACTCGACGACGAGCTGCACGTCGCAGGTCACGGGGACCTCGGCGCGCTTCGGGCGACGCACGAGGCGCGCCTGCAGCTTGTCGAGCTCCACGTCGAGGTAGCCGGGGACCGGCGGCAGGACGTCGGCGTGACCGCCGGCGGCCGCGACCTGGAACGGCTCCATCGACTCGGAGCGGGCCTTGACGTGGATGAGCTGGCCCGGCTTCACGCGGAAGGACGGGCGGTCGACGAGCTGGCCGTCGACGAGGATGTGGCGGTGCACGACGAGCTGGCGGGCCTGCGCGGTCGTGCGGGCGAAGCCCGAGCGGAGCACGAGCGCGTCGAGCCGCATCTCGAGGAGCTCGACGAGGTTCTCACCGGTGAGGCCCTCGGTGCGACGGGCCTCCTCGAACGCGATGCGCAGCTGCTTCTCGCGGATGCCGTACTGGGCGCGCAGACGCTGCTTCTCACGCAGACGGACGGCGTAGTCGCTGTCGGTCTTGCGGCGGGTGCGGCCGTGCTCACCCGGCGCGTACGGGCGCTTCTCGAGGTAGCGGGCGGCCTTCGGGGTGAGCGGGATGCCGAGGGCGCGCGACTCGCGGACCTTGCGGCGCTCCTGGTTGGCGACAGCCATCAGGGGTTCCTTTCATGACATGGCCGCGTCTCTCGCGGCTCACGGACGTACTCCCGCATCCGGAAGCCCCGACGCACGTCGACGCGGCGGGATCCGGTGCTGCGCACCGAGAACGCGGGTGTGCTCGATTTCCGAGCCGATCGAGTCTAGCAGACCAGCCAGGACGGCGTTCAGCGCCCCCCGCGAGCCCGCAGGATCGCCTTGATCCGGTCCAGGCGGGCGGCGATGTCGCGCTCGAACCCGTTCCCGGTCGGCCGGTAGTACTCGCGGTCGACGAGCTCGTCCGGCAGGTACTGCTGGGGCGCGACGCCGTGCTCCGCGTCGTGCGCGTAGACGTAGCCCTTGCCGTGGCCGAGCCGCTTCGCGCCCGGGTAGTGCGCGTCGCGGAGGTGCTTCGGCACCCGGCCGATCCTGCCGGCCCGCACATCGGCGATCGCCGCATCGACTCCGACGTACGCGGCGTTCGACTTCGGCGCGGTCGCGAGGTAGACGACCGCCTCCGCGAGCGGAATCCGCCCCTCTGGCATGCCGATGAGCTGCACGGCCTGCGCCGCCGCGACGGCGATCGGCAGCGCCTGCGGGTCGGCCATGCCGACGTCCTCCGACGCGAGGATGATGACGCGCCTCGCAATGAAGCGCGGGTCCTCCCCCGCCTCGATCATGCGCGCGAGCCAGTGGAGCGCGGCATCGACGTCGGAGCCGCGCACCGACTTGATGAACGCGCTGATGACGTCGTAGTGCTCGTCGCCCTGCCGGTCGTAGCGCAGGAGCGCCCGGTCGACGGCCTCGGCGACGCGGTCGGCGGTGAGGGTCGGCTCCCCCGAGGCCATCGCGGATCCGGCGGCGGCCTCGAGCGCGGTGAGCGCGCGCCTCGCGTCGCCGGAGGCGAGGCGGACGATCGCCGCCCGCGCGCCGTCGTCGAGGGCGACGGCACCGTTGAGCCCTCGCGGGTCCGCGACGGCGCGATCGACGAGCACGCCAAGGTCGTCCTCGTCGAGCGGCTCGAGCGTGAGCAGGAGCGAGCGCGAGAGCAGCGGCGTGATGACCGAGAACGACGGGTTCTCGGTCGTCGCGGCGACGAGCACCACCCAGCCGTTCTCGACGCCGGGCAGGAGCGCGTCCTGCTGCGCCTTCGTGAACCGGTGGATCTCGTCGAGGAAGAGCACGGTCGTGAGCCCGTAGAGGTCGCGGGTCGACAGTGCGCGCTCCATGACCTCGCGCACGTCCTTGACGCCGGCCGTCACCGCCGACAGCTCGACGAAGGTGCGCGAGGAGCCCGCGGCGATCGCCTTCGCGATCGTCGTCTTGCCGGTGCCGGGCGGCCCCCAGAGGATCACGGACGTCGCACCGCGCGTCGCCGGGTCGTCTGAGGCGAGCGCGCGCAGCGGCGAGCCGGGGCCGAGCAGGTGGCCCTGGCCGACGATGTCGTCGAGACTCGTCGGCCGCATCCGCACCGCGAGTGGGACCGCGGCGTCCTGGAGTCCGCTCACGCGACAGCCCACGCCATGCGGCAATCGTAGTTGCGGGATCGGCTACCGTATCCGGGGATCAGGAGGTTCCGTGGCACACAAGCGCGCCGGTGATCGGCACTCGAAGACGCAGCAGCAGCTTCTGCGGCAGTACGAGGCCCGGCAGGCCGTCCATGCGCACCAGCAGACGCGCCGCCGCCGCGACAACCTCATCGCGATCGGCGCCATCGTCGTGGTCGCCGCGCTCGCCGGTCTCGCCCAGTTCTTCTACTTCGCCGCCGGGCCTGGTGTGCCGACGCCGGAGCCGACGTCGAGCGCGTCGGCCGAGGACCCGACGACGGACATCGTCGGCGACGTGCCGGATCCCTCCCTCGCGGAGGGGCGGACCTGGTCGGGCACGCTCACGCTCGACGCCGCGGGCACCGCGCTCCCGCTCGGGATCGAGCTCGACGGCGCCGCGGCGCCGCAGGCCGTGTCGACGATCGTGCAGGCCGCGTCCGACGGCACCTACCTCGGCACGACGTGCCATCGGCTCGTCTCGGGCGCGACCGCGCAGCTGCTGCAGTGCGGCTCGGCCGACGGGACGGGCGCGGCCGATCCCACCTTCGCCTACGGCCCGATCGAGAACGCGCCGGCCGACGACGTCTACCCCGCCGGCACGATCGCGATGGCGCGGCTCTCCGACGACGCGTCGAGCAACGGCCGGCAGTTCTTCATCGTCACGGCCGACACGACGCTGCCCTCCGACACCGCCGGTGGTTACTCGGTCGTCGGCCGGGTCACGAGCGGCCTCGATGCGCTTGTCGCCGACGTGGTCGCCGCCGGCACCGAGAACGGGTCGGCGGACGGCCCGCCCGCGGTCGGTGTGACGATCACGGGACTCACGATCCAGTAACGAGCCCTCGACCGCACCTGCGGCCCCCCTAAGCTGGAACGGTGACTGCACCAGCCACTGGATCCGAAGCCCCATGGGGCCGCGTCGACGAGCAGGGCGTCGTCTACGTCCGCGAGGCCGACGGCGAGCGCGTCGTCGGCGAATACCCGGACGCGACGCCGGAGGAGGCGCTCGCCTACTTCGAGCGCAAGTTCGCCGACCTCGCCGGACAGGTGGCCCTCGTCGAGCAGCGCGCGAAGGCCGGCGCCCCGGCCGCCGACATCGCGCGCACCGTCGCCCGGCTGCGCACCGCCGTCGACGGCGCGAACGCGGTCGGCGACCTCGCGGCCCTCGGCCGGCGGCTCGACGCGCTCGGCGGCACCGTGACGGAGCTCACCGAGCAGCAGCGCGAGGAGACGAAGGCGGCGCAGGAGGCCTCGGTCGCCGAGCGCACCCGGATCGTCGAGGCCGCGGAGGCGATCGCCGCCCGCGACCTCTCGACCGCGCAGTGGAAGTCGGTGTCGGCCGAGATCGACGAGCTCTTCGCCCAGTGGAAGCGGCACCAGACCGACGGCCCGCGCATCCCCAAGCCCGCCGCCGACGAGCTGTGGAAGCGATTCCGCGCCGCGCGCGCGTCCGTCGACGCGCAGCGGAAGGCGTTCTACTCGAGCCTCGACGCGACCCACCGCGAGGCGCGCGCCGCCAAGCAGGCCCTCGTCGCGAAGGCGGAGTCGCTCGCCGAGCAGGGCGGCGACACCGTCGGCGCCTACCGCGCGCTCCTCGAGGACTGGAAGGCGGCCGGTCGCGCCGGCAAGAAGGACGACGACCGCCTTTGGGACCGCTTCAAGGCGGCGGGCGACGTGCTCTACGCCGCGAAGTCGGCGCGCATGAGCGCCGAGAACGAGGAGTTCACGAAGAACCTCGAGGCCAAGCTCGCCCTCCTCGACGAGTCGGCCGACATCCTCTCGATCTCCGACCGGTCGACGGCGAAGGACCGGCTGCGCCGGCTCCAGCAGCGCTGGGACGAGCTGGGCAAGGTGCCGCGCGAGCGGATCCGCGAGCTCGACGACCGTCTCCGCCGCATCGAGGACCACGTCCGCGCGCTCGAGGACGACCACCTGCGCCGGAGCCTTCCGCAGCGCCCCGTCGCGGCCGACCCGTTCTCGGCCAAGCTCGCCGAGGCCGTCGAGAAGGCCGAGCGCGACCTCGCGACGGCCAAGGCCGGCGGCAACGCGAAGGCGATCGCGGACGCCGAGGAGGCGCTCGCCTCGCGGAAGGCGTGGCTCAAGGCCGCGAAGGGCTGAGCGGCCCCACGACACGCGACCGCCATCCACAGCCGCGGCGATCCACAGGAGCGCACCCGGCGTCGCCCGACCCGGCGGCGACGGGGCAGAGTCGGGGGATGGCGAGACTCCCCGACCTCCTCGGCACCGACGACCTGCCGCTCGCCGAGCTGCACTCGGCGAAGCTCGACGGCCATGCCCTGCCCGTCGGCGTGGTCTTTCGCCCCCTCGACCGGCCGGACGGTCCGGTCGACCGGGCGCGCGCGGCCGGGGTCGTCGCACCGGCGCGGACCATCGTCTGCGAGGAGTCGGCCGCCTGGATCTGGGGCGCCGTCGCCGAGGCGCCGGAGCCCGTCCGGCTCTGCATCCCGGCCCGCGCGAGAGCTCGTCCGGCCCCCTCGCCGGTGCTCGTCGTCCGCGAGGTCGTCATCGCCGCGCCGGAGACGTCGCAGCTCGGCGGTGTGCTCGTCACGACCGCGATGCGCACCGCGATCGACCTCGCCAGGGCCGCACGTCGACCGTCGGCCGCCGCCGCGCTGCGCGGCATGCTCAGGGCGGCGCTCGTCGACCCTGCGGCGATGATCCTCGACCTCTCGGCCCGGCCGCGGCTGGCCGGGCGAGCCGACGCGATCGAGGCCGTGCTCGCCGCTCGCGCCGCGGTCAGCCGTTGCTGACGCGGTACACGTCGTACACCGCGTCGATGCGCCGAATGGCGTTGAGCACCCGGTCGAGGTGCGTCGTGTCGCCCATCTCGAAGACGTAGCGGCTGAGCGCGAGGCGCTCGTTCGACGTCGACACCGAGGCGGAGAGGATGTTCACGTGGTGCTCGCTGAGCACGCGCGTGATGTCGGAGAGCAGCCCAGGCCGGTCGAGCGCCTCGACCTGGATCTGCACGAGGAAGATGCCCTTCGAGGTCGCCGCCCACTCGACGTCGATCATCCGCTCCGGCTCGCGCATGAGCGTCTGCACGTTGTTGCAGTCGGCACGGTGCACCGAGACCCCGGTGCCGCGGGTGACGAAGCCGACGATCTCGTCGCCGGGCACAGGGGTGCAGCACTTCGAGAGCTTCACGAGGATGTCGGGAGCGCCGCGCACGAGCACCCCGGAGCTCGACGATGCCGACGGGCGCGGGTGGCGGCGCGGCCCGATGTGGACCTCGGGCTCCTCCTGCTCCCCCGCGTCCTGGACGGCGGCGACGACCTTCTCGATGACCGACTGCGTCGAGACGTGCCCCTGGCCGACCGCGGCGTAGAGGCCGGACACGTCGTCGTAGCGCAGGAGCGACGCGACCTCCATGAGGGCGTCCTGCGACATGAGGCGCTGCAGCGGCAGGTTCTGCTTGCGCATCGCGCGGGCGATGGCCTCCTTGCCGTGCTCGATGGCCTCCTCGCGGCGCTCCTTCGTGAACCAGGCCTTGATCTTGCTGCGCGCGCGGGTGGACTTCACGAAGCTCAGCCAGTCCTGGCTCGGGCCGGCGTCCGGGTTCTTCGAGGTGAGGACCTCGATCGTGTCGCCGCTCATGAGCGTCGAGTCGAGGGGCACGAGGCGTCCGTTGACCTTCGCGCCCATCGTCCGATGGCCGACCTCCGTGTGCACGGCGTAGGCGAAGTCCACCGGGGTGGCACCGGCGGGCAGGCCGATCACCTTGCCCTGCGGCGTGAAGACGTAGACCTCCTTCGCGCCGATCTCGAAGCGCAGGGAGTCGAGGAACTCGCCTGGGTCGCTCGTCTCGGCCTGCCACTCGGTGATCCGCGCGAGCCAGGCGAGGTCGGTGTCGACGCCCTTGCCGCCGGAGGACTCCCCCTTCGCCGCGGTCGCGCGCCCGGAGGCGAGGCGATCCTTGTACTTCCAGTGGGCCGCGACGCCGAACTCGGCGCGCTGGTGCATCTCGTGGGTGCGGATCTGGATCTCCACCGGGCGGCCCTCTGGACCGATCACCGTCGTGTGCAGCGACTGGTAGAGGTTGAACTTCGGGGTCGCGATGTAGTCCTTGAACCGACCGGGGATCGGCATCCACCTCGCGTGGATCGAGCCGAGCACGGCGTAGCAGTCGCGCACGCTCGCGACGAGCACGCGGATGCCGGTGAGGTCGTAGATCTCGTCGAAGTCGCGACCGCGGACGATCATCTTCTGGTAGATCGAGTAGTACTGCTTGGGCCGCCCCTGCACGTCGGCCTTGATCTTCGCGACCCGGAGGTCGTCGCGCACCGCCTCGATGACGCGGTGCACGAACTCCTCGCGCTGCGGGTCGCGCTGGCGCACGAGGTTCTCGATCTCGACGTAGAGCTTCGGATGCAGCACGGCGAACGAGAGGTCCTCGAGCTCGAGCTTCACCGCCTGGATGCCGAGGCGGTGCGCGAGCGGGGCGTAGATCTCGAGGGTCTCCTTCGCCTTGCGCGCCGCGGACTCCGCGGGGACGAACCCCCACGTCCGCGCGTTGTGCAGGCGATCGGCGAGCTTGATGACGAGCACGCGGATGTCACGCGACATCGCGACGATCATCTTCCTGACCGTCTCGGCCTGGGCGCTGTCGCCGTACTTCACCTTGTCGAGCTTCGTCACCCCGTCGACGAGCATCGCGATCTCGTCGCCGAAGTCGACCCGGAGCATCTCGAGCGAGTAGTCCGTGTCCTCGACGGTGTCGTGCAGGAGCGCCGCCGCGATCGTCTTCGTCCCGAGGCCGAGGTCGGCGAGGATCTGCGCGACGGCGACCGGGTGGGTGATGTAGGGCTCGCCGCTGCGGCGCGTCTGACCCCGGTGCGCCTTCTCGGCCGCCGCGTACGCGCGCTCGAGGAGCGAGAGGTCGGCCTTCGGGTGGTGCGTGCGCACGGTGCGCAGCAGCTGCTCCGTGGCGCCGTGGGTCTGCGAGCGCGAGAACAGCCTCGGCAGGCGCGAGCGCAGGGACGCGGAGGTCGCAGGCTCGCTCATCACTGCATCCTACGCGCGCGCGGTCTCGGCCCGGTCCTCGTCCTTCGCCCGCGCCGCGAGCACCTTCTCGGTGTGCTTGCGGATGGCAGGCTCGCCCTCACGCAGCTGCGAGTAGACGGGCGCGGCGATGAAGATCGTGGAGTAGGTGCCGACGATGATGCCGATGAAGAGCGCGAGCGCGATGTCGCGCAACGTCCCGGCACCGAGCACGTACGCGCCGATGAAGAGGATCGACCCGACCGGGAGCACGGCGACGACGCCGGTGTTGATCGATCGCACGAGCGTCTGGTTGACGCCGAGGTTCACCGACTCCGCGAAGGTGCGCGGCGACTGGTCGCCGTTCTCGATCGTGTTCTCGCGCACCTTGTCGAAGACGACGACGGTGTCGTAGAGCGAGTAGCCGAGGATCGTGAGGAAGCCGATGACCGCCGCCGGGGTGATCTCGAATCCGAAGATCCCGTAGACGCCGACCGTGATGACGATGTCGTGCACGAGGGAGACGAGCGCGGCGAGCGACATCTTCCAGGTGCGGAAGTAGATCGCCATGAAGATCACGGCGAGCACGATGAAGACGACGAGCGCGCGGATCGCCGAGGCGGTGATGTCCTGGCCCCAGGTCGGGCCGACGAACGAGGCCGTGACCTGTTCGACCGGCACGTCGTAGGCGACGGCGAGCGCGTCGCGGACGGCGTCGTTCTCGTCGGCCGTGAGCTCCTCGGTCTGCACCCGCACCGACGCGCCGCCGACGATGGTCACGCGCGGCGAGGCATCGGGGACGACGGAGTGCACGGCGTCCTCCGCCGTGGTCTGGCTCAGCGAGGCCGGCTCGGTCACCTGGAACTCGGAGCCGCCCGTGAACTCGATGCCGAAGACCCACGTGCCCCGCACCAGCGGGAGCACCACGGAGATGAGCACGAGCACCGCGGCGATCGCGTACCAGATGCGACGCCGGCCGACGAAGTCGAAGGACTTCGCGCCGGTGTAGAGGTCATTGCCGAACCGGGTCAGGCGAGACGCGGCCATCAGGAGTCCTTCCCATCGCCGACACCGGTCGCACCGGCGGCCTTGCGCTCGGCGAGCGTCTGCCGGCGGACCGCCTCGCGGCTCGCGCCGTCGCGCTTGCGCTCCTCGGTCGTGCGGAACTGCGCCCGGCCCCGGTACACGGCGCCGAGCGCCGTGGGGTCGAGACCGCTCCACGGGTGTCCGCTCGAGAAGAACCTCGTGTTCGCGAGCAGGGTGAGCACCGGATGCGTGAAGAGCACGACGACGAGCACGTCGATGACCGTCGTGAGTCCGAGCGTGAACGCGAAGCCGCGGACGTTGCCGACCGCGAGCACGTAGAGCACGACCGCCGAGAGCAGGTTGATGAACTTCGCGGAGAGGATCGTGCGCAGCGCGCGCTTCCACCCGGCCTCGACGGCGCCCGTGAGCTGCCGCCCGTCGCGGAGCTCGTCGCGGATGCGTTCGAAGTACACGATGAACGAGTCGGCGGTGAATCCGATCGCGACGATGAGGCCGGCGACGCCGGCGAGGGAGAGCCGGTAGCCCTGGCGCCACGACATGATCGCGATGACGACGTAGGTCAGGACCCCCGCGACGACGAGCGAGGCGACGGTGACGAGCCCGAGCAGTCGGTATTGGAAGAGCGAGTAGATGACGACGAGCACCATGCCGATGAGGCCGGCGATGAGGCCGCTCGCGAGCTGCGCTGAGCCGAGCGTCGCGGAGATCGTCTCGCTCGACTGGACCTCGAAGCCGATCGGGAGGGCGCCGAACTTCAGCGAATCGGCGAGGGTCTTCGCGCTCGCCTGGGTGAACGAGCCGGAGATGACCGGCTTGCCGTTCGTGATCACGGCGTTCGTCGTCGGCGCGGAGATGACCTTGCCGTCGAGCACGATCGCGAAGCGGTTGCGCGGGTCGTTCTGGCCGTAGGAGAAGAGGCGCTCGGTGACGTTCGCGAACTCCTCGGTGCCCTGCCCGTCGAACGTGATGTACACGCCCCAGACGTTCGTGGTCTGCCCCTGCGAGTTCGTCACGAGGCCGGCGCTCGCGTCGGCGATGCGCTCGCCGGAGACCTCGACGGGGCCGAGGATGAACTTGTCGCCCTGCTCGTCGCAGGTGATGAGGGGCTCGTCGACAGGCGCGGCCGCGGTCGAGCCGTCGAGCAGGGTCGCGCAGTCGAAGGCGAGGAAGTCCTGGTACATCTGCTCGGTGACCCAGGACGGGTCGCTCGCGTCGGTCGGCTCCGCCGTGCGCACGTCGGAGTACGTCGGCGTCGGGGTGGGCGTCGCGCCGCCATCGGCCGGGGTCGCGGTGGGCTCCGGCGTCACCGTCGAGGTGCTCGCGGCGGCGGTGTAGATCACGGGCCGGAACTCGAGCTTCGC
>Ga0209066_10001611_pt1 | contig 29483 bp, 7 predicted proteins | sample All_14_2_FD_187198 | JGI IMG/M metagenome (GOLD analysis project Ga0209066, IMG submission 187198) | Freshwater microbial communities in response to fracking from Pennsylvania, USA - Allegheny Zone_MetaG_DW_15 (SPAdes) (version 2) ...
TAATAAGTGAAGTCATGAATTCACCAGCTTAAAATAATGACGAAGCGCGGATGATATTGTGTGCCGGAGCAAAGGTTCGCTGCTAAACATGGTGAGTGCTTCACTTTAAGTGAAACCCTCACTACATCCGGGGTAAATATTTTCATTTTATTCCTGGGCGCGATTTTGAGTTAAACTTTGCTTCTCATAGAAATTCGTGTAAATTCGCCTGATTCGTACAAATTCGTGGATAATTAACACTTTCCCGCCAGGGAAAGCAATTCCTTCGCGGCAAAAAAAAGCCGGATCGCTCCGGCCTTTTCAGTTGTAAGAATCAGTCGGAGTGCGACTGTTAGTCGCACTCCGACTGTTGGAAAATCCATTAATTCATTATCACTACTTTCTTTACCATATTAGTGGTTTTGTTACGCATCGAAACCATATAAACTCCTGCCGGCGAGCCTTTCAGATCGATATGCCTGGTAAAAGTTCCGTTTACGGTTACACTTTCCTCTGACCATATTAAGGCGCCGAGGTTATTGTAAATTTCGATGGTGTATTCCTCCGTGCGGCTGGTTTCCACTTTAATAGTGAATTGTCCGTGGCTTGGGTTTGGATAAACATCCAGGTTGCGGCTGATGCTGATATCACTCATGCCGACAGGTAATACCAGTATGCCGTTTGATGGTGCCGAACTGCAACCACTCAGAGTAACTACTACGGTATAAGTGCCTGTATAAACACATACATGTTGCTGGCCGGTGGCTCCCGGAATTTCAACTCCGTCGAGATACCACTGATTGCCTGTTGCTGCGCTGCTGGTTAAGGTGTCGCCATGTTGTGTAATAACCGGTGTGGCCGGGATTGGATTTACAACAACATTGAAAGTTGGTGAAGCAGTTCCGTTACCGCATTCGTTTATTCCATATACTTTAATGGCTCCTGAAGTGGCTGTTAAAGCGAAATTCACAGTGATTTGGTTGGTTCCCAGACCGGAAACCAGAGTTGCTCCTGTTGGTAGTGTCCACATATAATCGGTTGCGTTTGCGATAGCTTCAACCGAATAAACAACACCGGTAGTTCCTGCGCAAACCGGTGAAGTTCCGGTAATTGCACCTGCAGCAGCCGGTTTTGGATTAACGCTTACATTGTAAACAGTAGGCTCAATGGATCCGCATCCCAGGTTGTTGGTATAGGAAACACTTACAGTCTGGTTGCCGTTGCCGGTCCAGGAAACAGTAATTGCATTGGTACCTGCACCTGCAGTAATCACTCCACCTGCCGAAACAGTCCAGAGGTAGTTGTCGTAATTCGGTTGTGTAGTGTAAGCTACACCAGTTACGCCCTGGCAAACTTCGGTTTCGCCGGCAATTACAGGAACCGGAACGGATAAAACAGTAACATCAAAATCGGTTGGGGTATTGGCATTGCAACCTAAAGCGTTGTTGTAGTTTACCGATATAGTTCTTGATCCAGCAGTAGCCCAGGTTACAGTTACTTCGTTGGTATTGAGTCCTGAAGTAATAGTTCCGCCATACGAAATGGTCCATTCGTAAGCATTAAATCCGGCTTCAGTGGTATAAATAACATCGGTGGCACCGGCACATACTTCGCTTACACCTGCAATGGTTGGTGAAGGAATATTATTTACGTTTACACTGAATGTACCCGGAACAAGAGCTGCGCATCCGCCTGCATTGGCATAGTTAACGGTTACGGTTTTTGGTCCTAAGGTAGTCCAGGTAACAGTAATAGCATTGGTACCGGCTCCGGCTGTGATAGCTCCTCCGGCTGAAACGGTCCAGTTGTAAGCAGTCATTCCGGCAGCTGTAGTGTAAACATGATCAGTTCCTCCGATACATGCAATGGCTGATCCGCTGATAACCGGTAACGGACGGGCACTTACTGTAACTGCAAGTGACGAAGGAGTTCCATCGCCGCAGGCACTGCTTCCGTAAACAGTTATATTTCCTGAAACAGCAGTGGCATTGTAATCAACAACGATAGTATTGGTTCCGTTTCCACTTACGATGGTAGCACCTGCTGGAACAGTCCAAACATAATTTGTCGCCAGGTTAATAGCGCCAACCGTGTAAACTACGCCTGCTGAGGTTTGACAAACAGCAGTATTTCCGGCTATAGTGCCTGCAGGATCGGGAAGGATACAGTTGGTGAAGAAAGTAAGATCGTCGCCATAAGTTGTTCCGGTTGCGTTAACGGCAACCACCCGGTAATGGTAAGTCTGGCTGAGTGCGAGGCCCGTGAGAGGTGCCGAAACAGGAGTTGCAATGTATCCGTTAACAGTATTCGGAGTTGCGTTTACAACTGACCCGTAAGCTGTTGTTAAACCATATTCGAAGGTAACTGTGGCGGTTTGATTATTGGCGTTTACGGTTCCGTTTAAGGTAGCTGATGAAGCGCCGATAGCAGTAGCCGCAGTTGTAACAACCACAGGCGCAAGAGCTGATGTAGTGAATGTAACATCGGATCCGTTTTGAGTTCCGGCGATATTTACACCAACCGCTCTGAAATGGTAGGTAGTATTGGGTTCCAAACCTGACAATACATAGCTTACCGGAGTACCGGCTACACCTGTAACAGTTGATGGCGTTGCAGAAACAACATTTCCGTATGCCGCGGTAGTGCCGTATTCGAAAGTAACGGTTGTACTGGCGTTATTGGCATTCACGGTTCCGTTGAGAGTTGCGCCTGTTGCCGATATAAGTGTAGCAGGATCGGTTACAACTGTTGGTACAATGGTGGAAGTGGTAAATGTAAGATCGCCTCCATTGGTAGTTCCGGCCACGTTAACACCTACTGCCCTGAAATGGTAAGTAGTATTCGGTGTGAGACCCGACAGAACATAGGAAACTGATGTTCCGCTTGTTCCGGTAACGGTGGCAGGGGTTGCATTTACGGTACTGCCATAAGCTGTTGTAAGCCCGTATTCGAAAGTAACGGCAGTTGATGAGTTGTTAGCATTAACCGTTCCGTTAAGGGTTGCGCCTGATCCGGAAACTGCGGTAGCTGCATTGGTAACCACTGTTGGGGCTACAGCAAGAGTAGTAAATGAAAATTCAGCACCATAGCTTGTTATCACGCTGCTGGTAACATATGCCCTGTAATAATAGGTAGTTGCAGGTGTTAATCCTGTGATATTGCTTGAGAAAGCGCCTGTTGTTCCGGTTTCGGTGGTTTTGGTACCTGTGATATCAGGATTGGTGGCTGTGCCGTAACAAATACCGCGGGCCGAAATGGTTCCGCAACCGGCATCGGTTACATTTCCGCCAGCTGTGGCAGATATACCGGTTATGGCTGTTGCAGGACTTGTAGTAGTAACCGTAGCAGGAGTATTAACACCGCTTCCGCTGGCAGCAACATTCACCGAAGGAGCTCCTCCGCCACCGACAGCGATATTTCCGTTGTAGGATTGTACCAGTGTTGGAGTGAATTTAACATAAACAGTAGCTGAAAAAACGCCTCCGGTTTGAGGGATGCTCAACGTAGAAGTATAAGTGCCGGCAGCAGCTGTTGAATAGGTGAATCCGGGAAGAGCAGCAATTGTTACATCAGCCGTAGTAAGGTCGCTACCCGAAAGTGTAAATGACGACGGACCGGCTGTGGTATTGATACAAACATTTCCAAAAGCACTTAAAGTACCTGCTGTGATTACAGGATTAATAACAGTTCCGCTGCAGGTTACCGTGTTGGTTGTTGCACCTGTTGATGTGATATTGATCACTTCGCCGTTGTAGGCGCCTGCTGTTAACCCGGCTTTGAGCCTTACATAGATAGTTGTTGAAGCAACTGTTCCGGCGGTATGAGCCAGAGTGATAGGAGTAGTATATCCTGCACCCGCAGTAGTTGATATTTCGTAGTTGGTGGTGGCAGCTATACTGATATTGCTGGTTAAATTAACACCCGAAACGGTAAAGGTTTGCTCTGCCGAAGGCCCTGATCCCTGAATGTAGCCAAAACCACTGAGTGTAGCAGGTGATGAGGTGATGACTGGAGGCGGAACGTAGCTTGCGAGTGCGAAATCGCTGAAACTGGTAAGTCCTGCAGTTGTAAAATTTGGAGGAGTTCCAATATTGGTGTTCACGGTAACGGTTCCTGCATCATTTTTAAGGATTACAGGAGTAGCTGCCGGAAGGAATCCTGTTCCGTCGAGCGTGATATCATAAGCAAATACAGTGGCACCGGTTTGGGTCAATGTCCAGAAACGGTCAGTAAAAAGTGTAGCTCCTGCCGGAAGAGTTCCGGTCATTGCCGACTCGGTTTGCTCAGCGGTAACAATGCTTGGAGCATCTAAAGCAGTATAGGTAAGTGTTACCGGGCGATAGTTTCCGCCTTTTCCGATAGGGAATGTTTTGGAGGAAGCTGCAGCATAAGGCAGGGCTAATTTACCATTTACATGAGCCGTTGCTGATCCGCCGGAGAGTGTTCCGTTTACGGTAACTGTATTGGCACCGGTTGTTATTAATCCATCGGTAAACGAAAGATTGTTGAATGCAACAGGGCTGCTGAGGGTAACACCGTTGGTATTATTTACATTGATGGTGCTTAAAGCGCCAAAAGTAAGAGTACCTGCATTGCTGATGGTTTGCGCGCTTGTTCCGTTAAGATTAACAGTACCTGCCGAAGCGGGAGCAAAATTGAGAATTCCGCCGGCTGCAACCGTAATGTTTCCTTTAATAGAATGGCCTGGTGTAGCCGTCATATTAAAGTTCATCGTTCCATTGGTAATGATAAGATTATCGATAGATACAGCAGCTGTTCCGGAGGTATTAAGTAAAGCAGTCGGGAAATCAACTTCCAGGTTGCCATAGGTACGGCCTGATAAAGAAGGAGTAAGGTTGGCATTGATCAGGTAAAGGCTTCCGGTCTGGAATACTACAACACTGTTGGGCTGGCCTGCACCGAATGGATTACTTCCTGATTTGGCGATATAGGTAGATCCTGAACCGAATACAATTGAATTAAGGTTGGCTGTACCAAATATATTACCTGTACAGAATGGTCCTACAGTAATGCTTGATCCATTGTTAAAGGTAATAGCTGAAGCGTCAGAAGCAAAAAGGCGGTGACCGGTATTGGCAGTTGCCGAGTAGGTCATAGTGCCGCTGATACTTCCGGTTGCGCCGGTTGTAAGCGAAATGGTGATGGCGTTTATAGCATTCAGGTTCAGTGCACATCCTGCCGGAATTACCAGGTCGGTGCCTGCGGATCCTGATATTGTTAAAGTTACTGCAGCAGAACTCTGGAGGTTTATAACGGTATTGTTGGAAACAATGAGCTGTGCAATTGTTTCTGTTGTAACAGCTGTTACAGTTTTTGTTGTCCCGTCATTAAACTGAAGGATATCGGTTGTAGCCGGTGTAGTGCGAACCGGATTCCAGTTTGCTGCCACATTCCATGCTGCATTGTCAGCTCCTATCCATGTGTAAGTGGTTGAAGGCGGGAAATCAGTGGTTGCTGTTGCCGATGGAATAGTTGGAGCGGTATAAAAATTAAAAGTAGCTGTAGCCAATCCGCTGTAGTTGAACGGGATAATGGTATACGAATACTGTGTTCCAATATTTAATCCGGTAATTGAAGCTGCAAGAGCTGCACCAGGAGTAACGATAGCAGCAACGGTTCCGTCGCCGATAACACTACCTACTGAATACGATGTAGCATCCGAAGGAAGACCGGTAGGAGCGGAGCTACCTGTTTTCTGAAGTATCATGTAGCCGTAAGCTCCTGTGGAGGCAGTTAACCAGCTCAGATCGATGCCGGTTGTTCCGTTAGCCACAGCAGTAAATCCGGTAACATGGGTGGTAGGTTCGGTGGAAAGGGTATAGAATGAAGCTTCATCCGAAAGGGCAGTTCCTGCTGAGTTGGTAGCGTAAGCTTTGTAGAATACCTGAACGCCGGAAGGCAGACTTGTCCGTGAATGTGTGAATATTCCGGTAGTGGTTCCACCTTCGGCTAAAGGATTATCGGTTGTGGCAACACCGGTTACTGTATTCCAGACAGTGCCGCGTGCTGTAATAGCTGCGCCGCCGTCGGAGGTAATATCGCCGCCCAGGGTGGCTGAAGTACTGGTTATAGTTGTAGCAGTTGGTGTAACAACTACAGGCAATGATGCCAGAAAAGTTGTTGTTACAGATTTTAATTCCGGTGATGGCTGTAAAATCGATGTAGCATCCTCGGAAACAAAATACACATCATAAGTAGTAGTGCCTGCCAGACCGGAAACTGCTGCTGTATATTCGGTTGCAGCGGCTGGACAAGCTATTGTACCTTTAAGGTTTGCAGCAACGGAAATTCCGGAAGCATTCTGCCCGGCTTTAACCTGCGCTGATGAAGGTACAGCAGCACCACTTGGCAGAACAACAAAATAGGAAGTTCCAATCGCATCCATATTCACACGTGCAGTAAATCCGTCACCGTTTGGTGTATCGGCTTTTGGCCAGCCTGAAGTCCAGCTGGGAGCTACGGTTACGATTCCGGATATAAACGAGGTTCCATTCCATACGCCTCCGCCTGTTGCACTGTAGCCACCATACATATAGTCGGCACTGCCCATTTTGAAGCCGCTTGCATAATAGTAAGTTCCGGGTGTGGTAAGCAGGGCTCCAAGATCACGCTTGTATTCATCGTTATTTCCCCAATCGCCATTATAATCAGCTGAGAACCAGTTTGTCCATGTAAGTGGATCTGTATTTGTTGTACTGTAGCCTATCCAGGCCGATATACCAGCTCCTTGTCCTGAGGCATCAGTTACACCAGGTTCATAAGCCTGAGCATATACATTATAAATATCATTTGTTGTTATGGCTCCTGTGCCGGGGAACTGAAGATTTACCCAGTCGATTTGTTGATATACTGTGCCACTGCAAGGTATTATTCTTGTTGAAGCGCCTGTTGACTCTAAAGTGATATTTTCGAGATTATAATCTCCTACAGCTAAACCTGCTTTTAATCTGGTATAAATAGTTGTATTGGCAACCGATCCACCACTCTGTGTAAGAATAATCGGATTAGTTGCAACGAATGCTCCACCAGTACCGGTTGATATTTCGAAGTCGGCAGGAGGGGTTAAAGTAATATCGTTGGTAAGGTTGTAGCCGTAAACCACAAAATTTTGCTCTGGCGAAGGTCCACTTCCTGCTGAATAGTTTAAGTAAGTAAGGTTGAACGGATTTACTATAATATCTGGTCCGCTTGAGCCAACGATATCAGCCCAGGTGGTTGCAATGCGGATACCATCGAGTTTCATTGCGGCTGCAGCAGTATTTGAGCCCTGGCGCAAACCAACGGAGCCTATATTAGTCAGATCGGCAGGTGTGTCAGTTGCAGTAAGCCATCCTGTTGCTGGTTCCGCCGATTGCAGTGCAGGGTTAACATACAATTCAGCAATATCATTTGTTACTCCTGCCACAATTGTAAATCGCACCACTAATAGATATGTTGTATTCATTGCATAACTAAAAGGGCTGTAAACAGCTGTGGAAGACGCACCTTGCCGCGAAATTCCAAAAGCCAGATTGTTGCTTGCATCTTTCTTGACAAACACTCTGCCTTGAAATGTAGTTCCTATAACACTTTGACCCAGGAGAAAAAAATAGTCTCCGTTGGTGAAAGCTGAACTTACATTTACAATACAGGAAGCATAAATTGTACCTGATGTTTGCGCCGGAAAAGTTTTATTTACATCCTGACCGGATGTTGCCAGAGTTACTTCTTGTCCAACACCGGAAGAAAAATAGCCAGGTAATGAAATAGTGGATGCCGTTACTGCAACATTTGGTGTACCTATTCCCGTTGTGTTCCATCCATGAACAGTTAAATCTGTTCCAGCGTTATAGCTGAAATTTTCGTTCAGCAACATGGTTTGTCCCCACCCAACCTGGTGGAAACCAACAAAGAACATTGCCGCAAATAAAACGGCGATAAAAGTAGATTTTTTCATATAGTTATAGTTTTGGTTTTTTTTTGTTCGAAAAAATAAGCGGCTAATGTACAAAGGAATTCAGCAGCAAAGTATTAAAAATGTGTTATTTTTAGAAGTAATGCGGATTAGTTTTAATCCTTTCTGTTTGCTTGAGTTTTGATACGAAAATCAGATTGCTCCATTGTGGTAGGGCAATCTATCTTTCCAAATAAATCAGCTTGATTACAAAATCTTTATTTCCTGAAGTTACCTTCACAATATATATTCCGTTTGCAAGCGATACCGGAAGCTGAATTATTCCCTGCATTTTCATTTTAGCGAACACCATTTTAGTGCCCATACTATTGAAAAGGCTGATTTCAACAGATTGCCCGGCCATTTCCGGAACTTGTAAGTTAAGATATCCGTTACTGAAGAATGCTGTACCTGGCATCACACTCTGATTATCTGGCAGGCTGGTAAGCATCGAAATCCTGAGCCTGAACCTGTCAGCAGATGTTCCTGCCTGATGGGAGAAGGTATATTCGGGATTTGTGCGAAGGTCGGTTAGTTTATTTAGTTCCTGGTCTTCGAGGAAAATGCTTGAAAGCGGATTGAACGATTCCATTCCACTGCCGGTAAATGTTGCCATTCCGCTTGTGTTAAGCGTAAAATGAAGTGGAATAATAAGTTCTCCCTCTGTTTGCTGCATAGTGCTGATGCTTAGTTGTTCATTATCATCCGAAACTATCGAAAGCTGAGGCGCAGCATCCGAGCCTGTAAGTTTACGTGCATCCCAATCCAGATCGTAATCAGCAGTTGCGGTGCCATTAAAACGAAGTACTATCTCGTCATTATAAGTACTGGCTTCAATGTTAAGCCGCAACGTGTTTTCGGCCGCATTACTTTGTTTTGTAAAAAGCTCGTTGCTGTGAACACGAACATTGTTATTCATCGAAAAAGGCTGATCAGAGACGGATTGAACAAAAAACGATTGTCCTGCAGGTATAACAGGTGTTCCCGAAAGGGTTGAGACTCCATTAACATAGGCAGCATAGTTACCTGAGTTCTGTTCCCATGTCCATATGGCACCTGCCAGCGATGGCCGTAACCAGCCTGAAACGGCATCCCAGTTTATAGCTGATGGGTAAGGATTGGGGACAAGATTAAAACCGTGTGCGTCGTCAGTATGGTAAACCGGAACCCCGAAAGTGCCGTTGTTAAGCAAACCCGCGTGATTATATGTAACCCCGCTGCTTGACGGATAATACAGGCGATATCCCTGATTTACCGAAAGTGGTGTGACACCAGTATTGCCAAGAGGTGTCCATTGCGTGTTTGGTGTGTTTGCACTTTCGTTAAACTTAAACATATATGAGCCCGAAAACAAACCGGATACAATGCTGCCCGACTGCATCAGCGGTACGGATACAAGGTGATAATAGTGGTTATCTGGTTCAGGATCACCTGAAATATATCGCTGTATTGTAGCTTCAACAGCATCAGTGTTATGAATGAGAGAGCCTGTGCCGGAAGGATCACTTTTAATGATAAGCCCGCCGGTTCCATTGTTATTTGAAAGGTTTCCGTGCACAGTAAACCACTTTCCGGCGTTAATACTCAACGATTGAGCCGGCAGAATAGAAATATCCTGTACTTCGCTGTTTATATCTATACTTGTTAATGCACCCAATGGAAATAGCCACGAAGAGAATGGGGTTATTTCGTTGCTTCGGGTATAATTGGCAGGAAAATTAAGCAAAGCCCGCAGAGCTTCGGTGGTAGTTGTTTGCGGGCCGGAATAATATCCGTTATCCGTTTCGGAAGTAAAACCTAAAGTGTTAGTATAAAGTGTTAATGTCGGGGGTAGATAAGATGTGTTTGAATTAACATTTCCTGTGCTAAGCCATCCTCCGGAGCTTATTCCACTAATAAAAAGGGGAGAGGTATGATCGCCCTGGTAAGCCAGTATCTGATCGCCGGAAGCAGAAAGCTGAAAACTGCCGCTTTGGCTGATGCTTCCGGTTGTTACTGCCGGTGACCCGGAAAGTGTAACTGTAACGATACTTCCTCTTGCCAGCACTGAGGCGGGCGATGTCCAGGTTAAGGTGCCTTCGGTAGAAAGTAACTCATTGTCTTCGTATGCATTATCGGTAAACCGGATGGCTGTGCCGGCAGACAGATCTTTGAGTAAAACAAATGCGAATTTGTCAGGATCATCGGTCTGATAAGCAGTAAAAGCTATATCGCCCGGCGATAAAAAAGATGGACTGCTAATAGTTTGTACGCCTCCTGCCGACTGGGTTCCGGTTTTGTTTCCGGCTGAAAAAATATACGAAGCATTGGTTGTTGCGGCCGTAAAAAGGGTATGCATTAAAGTGGCATTATCCGAAACATCGCAGGTAAGCCAGATGTACAGCGTATTGCCGGCTGCAATAGTAGTGTTCAGCGAAGCAAAAGTGAAAAGTCCGCCGGTACTGCCGAGGTTCGACGATTGTGCCGATCCGAGCGGTGTTGCCGTTGCAAAATTATTGGTAGTACCGCTGTATAACTGAAATCCGTTTGCTTCTATATCAGCATCGGCATAGGTTCCGTTCACCTGATACTGTATCTGTTGTAAGGCTGTGGGAAGCACACTTACATCGATTTTCGAAATGTACAGGATGTGATTATCTGTTCCAACAGTTACATTTCCTGGCATTACAGCAGGTGATGTAATAGTAATCTGAGCAACTGCTGTCGCGGTAACACTTCCACTGCAGCTTACATTTGTTGCCGGGGCTCCACCGCCTGAGTTGGTAATAAGTTCGTTGTTATAATTACCGGCAGCAAGTCCTGCTTTTAAACGAACATAAATATTCTTATTTGAAAGAGTTCCGCCGGTGTAAGCAACATTTGCCACAGCTGTAAATGCTGAATTATCAACCGAAATCTCATAATCAGCCGAACCTGTTACTGTAATATTGCCTGAAGCCGGTGTTAAGCTGTTTCCGCTCAAAACATAAAGCTGGGATAGGGAAGGTCCTGATCCTGCCACATACGAAAATCCCGACAGCGATGAAGGATTAGCTGTTAAGGTAGCCGGACTTTGAGTAGTGCCATTGGTTTGAGGCACTGTTCCATCGGTTTTGTAGTTGGTATTGGCTGCCGAATTGGTATAAGGCCATATCTTAAAATAATATAAGGTGCCCGGCGTAAGCCCGGACCAGGTGCATGATTGAATTCCATGATTGATATTTGCGGCCCCGCTGTTGTCGCTCATATTGAGGTCGTCAGCTACCGGAGTGCCATCAGCCGGAGAGGTAAAATTTCCGGTTGTGTTAGCAAGTATAAGAAATTTTTCAGCAGGTTGCGCTCCGTCATTATCGTTCCAGGTGAGTGTAATCGAATTGGTTGTGGCTGTATTTACAACAAAAGACAGAACATGGTTGGTTGGTTCAGGCAGAACGGTTGATCCGCCCCATACTGAGCTAACATATTCCGGATGATCGATATATGGATTTCGGTTATTTTGAAACGAATAATAAATTGTGTTGTTTCTGTCAATTTCTTTCTGGCTGACCGGATCGGCAGTATGCCACGAAAGCAAAACATCGAGGAACCACTGATCGTAACAAGGGTATGACGTTCCGTTCAGCACCTCGTTAGCGCCGGTATTATTCTGCCATGAGGCAATTACATTCTCGTAACGTGTAGCCATATAAAAGTAACTCCTGGCAAAGTCGCCTTTATATTCGTCGCGGGGTTCAAACACGGTGCTTGTATATCCGGGCGATGCGCAGGGACCTCGTTTCGAACCGTTCAGTGAAGTCCAGGTTGGCGAATTTACTTCTCCGAAAGGATAGTTGCTTCTCATACTGTTAACGTAACCATCGGTGGGATAAATGTGAAACAGGTCCGAAACCATAGGCGATGCTTCGCCGAACCAGCTTTGCGGGAAACTGTGCTCACGGTTGTAGCAATCCCCTTCGCCGCTATAGTTGCCGCATTGGTCGGATCCAAAAGTATATTCGTAAGGAGGTGTGCCGTTCGGAATATCGGAGTACATATCCCATACTTTGCCGTTAGGTTTATCGTCGGTAGTATAAAAAGCATTCCATAAGCCGGAGTAGCTAACCACGGTATGCCCGTTAATAATATTATACAGAGCGGTTTTTAACGGAGCTCCTGAGAGACCTGTTGCTGAATTATAGTATCCGTTGGGAATCTGGCTGAAAAGCCACTGAGTACTCAGGAGAAGTACAAGAAAAGGGAATAAAGATTTTTTGCGCATCAGAAATTTAAAAAAAGGGAGTAAATCTACGATAAAAAAGCAATCCGATGAAGAGTAGAAAAGTGTTTCCTGAAAAACATCTGTTCTGAAACTCTGCTTTTATATCCGTATCTTCTCTGTTGCAATACTCAAGAGTCTGTTAGCAATCGATAGTTACGTCATTATGAGTAAAACATAAATAATCATTTATTTGGGCTAATGTACAGATAATCTGTTGCTTATAGCTTTGTGGTAAATAAAAATCTAACTGAGTATTGTTTATGTAAAGGACAAAAAAAAAGAGGACCCTGAAAAGTCCTCTTATAAAATTGTGTAACGTTTATAACGGAATATTACCGTGTTTCTTTGGCGGATTGGTTTTCCGCTTGTTCTGCGTCATTTCCAATGCCTGTATCAGTTTGAAACGGGTCTGGCGGGGGAAGATAACTTCATCAATATACCCCTGCTCTGCTGCTTTATAAGGATTGGCAAACGTTTCGCGGTAATCTTCAACTGCCTTTGCACGTGCTTCGTCGCTGAGTTTATCGCGATGAATAATACTTACCGCACCATCAGCACCCATTACAGCTATTTCGGCTGACGGATAAGCGAAATTGATATCAGCCCCGATGTGCTTGCTGCTCATCACATCATAAGCTCCGCCGTATGCTTTGCGGGTGATTAAAGTGATTTTCGGAACGGTGGCTTCTGCGAAAGCGTATAATAATTTGGCGCCGTGCTTAATAATTCCTCCGAACTCCTGATTGGTCCCCGGCAGGAATCCAGGCACATCAACCAGTGTGATCAACGGAATGTTGAAAGCATCGCAGAAGCGCACAAAACGGGCTGCTTTTATGGATGAATTGATATCGAGAACGCCTGCAAGTGCCTGAGGCTGGTTGGCAACAATTCCTACACTGCGACCGCCGAGACGAGCAAAACCTATAATAATATTCATGGCATACAAAGGCTGTACTTCAAAAAAGTTGTGGTTATCAACCACTTCCTTAATGATTTCCTTCATATCGTATGGTTTATTAGGGTCTTCAGGGATTAGAGTATCAAGCTTTTCGTCGGTACGGTTAATATCGTCGGTAGTAGCTTTGAAAGGAGCATCCTCCATATTGTTCGAAGGCAGGTAGCTCATCAGCTCGCGAAGCATCATCATGGCATGTTCGTCATCAGCAGCAGTAAAATGAGCAACTCCGCTTTTGCTGTTGTGAGTGATGGCTCCGCCCAGTTCTTCTTTGGTAACTTCTTCGTGGGTAACAGTTTTTATAACTTCCGGACCGGTTACAAACATATAACTGGTGTTTTCGACCATAATAATAAAATCGGTGATAGCAGGTGAATATACAGCACCTCCTGCACATGGTCCGAGAATGGCCGAAATTTGAGGAACCACTCCGGAACTCATTACGTTGCGGTAAAAAATATCGGCATATCCCGCCAGGCTTTCAACACCTTCCTGAATACGTGCGCCACCCGAATCGTTGAGCCCGATAACGGGAGCACCCATTTTTACTGCCATGTCCATAATTTTTACAATCTTATCGGCATTGGCCCGACTCATGGTGCCTCCAAAAACTGTGAAATCCTGCGCAAAAACATACATCAGGCGGCCGTCAATTTTACCGTATCCGCTTACAACGCCATCGCCAGGAATCAGGTTTTTCTCCATGCCGAAATCGCGCGAACGATGAACAACATATTTGTCCAGTTCAACAAAAGTGCCCGGATCAAGAAGATCGGTAAGGCGTTCGCGTGCTGTTTTACGTTTGGCCTGGTGCTGACGGTCAATACGATCCTGCCCGCCACCAAGTTCAGCAGCGCGGTTTTTTTCTTCCAGTTTTTTAAATTTTTCTATCTGACTCGACATTTTTTATAGGGGTTGGTGGTTGGGGGTTCAATGGGTTCAAGGGTTCAATTGCCTGTGGCGTTCAAGGGTTCAATGGTTCAAGGTTCAAGGGTTCAATTGCCTATGGCGTTCAAGGGTTCAAGGGTTCAATTGCCTATGGCGTTCAAGGGTTCAAGGGTTCAATGTTCAAGGGTTCAATTGCCTGTGGCGTTCGAATGGTTCAATGGTTCAATTGCCTGCGGTGTTCAAAGGGTTTCGGGTGTGAAGAGTTTAAAGGGTTTCGGGTTTAGCTGCGATGAGCTCGCTTCGCTATGTTGAATAGTTTAGTTTCTCCTTGTCGCCCCTCGCCTTGTCTCCTTTTTCTACAGCTCACAGCTCACACCTCACATCTACTCAGCTTCTTCAATTTCAACCAAAACCTGGTTTCCATCTACAGTGTCGCCTTCGGCAACAGGTATTTTTGCAACTTTTCCTGCTTTCGCGGCTTTAAATTCACTTTCCATTTTCATGGCCGAAACTATGATAACGGTTTGTCCTACTTCAACAATATCACCTTCGGCAACTAATATTTTAACTATTTTGCCTGGCATTGGCGAACGGATAATAGCGCTGGCATGACCTCCTGCTGCATTGTCGCGGCTACGCATATAGCGGGTTTCGGCATCTACTACTTCAATTTCGTTGGAGAAATAAAACGTATTTACCGTGTAATGTTTCGGCTCCCGACCTGGAACAACTTCGATATTATAGGATTTTCCTTTATAAAGGATTGAATATTCAGCCGGACCTACTTTCACCAGATCGACGTTGAATATTTCGTCATCAACGGCAATAGTAAGCTGGTTGCCTTCTCGGCTGATTTCTTTCAGTATGGCTTTGCGGCCTTCGAGGTTTAGTTCTAATTCCATGAGTTTGTTTTAATCATTGTTCTTGCATTTGTATTGGGTGAGGGGCGACATGGCGACAAGGCGAGGGGCGAGGGTTTTGTGAGTTGAATAAGGTTACGTGTTGGAAGACCGACAAGGCGACATGGAGACAAGGCGAGGGTTTTATGAGTTAAAGGAGGGGACAGTTTTTAGAGCTAAATCTATTTTTTCTCAATTACCCATTTGTCAGCATCATTTATCATTAATACGAGTTGACTAAGCAGGTGATCATATTTTTCGATTAATTCATTGGTTTTTTCTTCACTGATATATTTACAACGTAGAGCAATTTCAAGCCAGACCTGTGTTTCGCATGTTTCGGTTTCCGAATCATTAATTTTTGCAATAAACGCGGCTTTATAACGGCGTTTCCGCCAGGCTTCAGCAATATTAGCACACACAGATCTCGAAGATCTCCTGATCTGGTCAGTGAGGGAATACTTTTCCTCAGGAGGGAATGATTTTGTTAATTCAAATATTTCCATAGCCAGAACCATAGCTGACTGATAAACTCTCAGCTCTCTATAACTCTGTATCTTCATGGTTTATGTGATTCATCATTTTGTTTTAGTCTTATTTTTTTGGATACTTCAGTTCAACGGTGTCTGTCCATGTCGTCCATCGCACCATCGCCCCATCGCCCTTCGCCCTTTCGCCCTTTCGCCCCTCTCCTTGTCCCCGTGTCTTCTCAAACTCTCTCGTCTCCACAACTTACTCGTCAACCCCTAAATCCTCCACGCGGCAAGCCTGCGGCCGAACTCTTTCCAGTCGCTGCCGTGACGGGTTGAAGCGGGAGTCATTGTTTGTTCTATTTCACGAACCTGCGAAGTGTATTCGACAAAAGCGGCAATAAGAGCCAGGTTTTCACAGTCGGAAGCACATTCAGTTTCCGACATAAGGAATTTCATGTTGTCTTCAATAAAATGAGTATTGTAACCGCCTTTACGGAAGGCAGGAGCATCCATAATACGTTCGAGGAATTTGATGGAAGTCTTTACCCCGCTTATTTTGTATTCATATAGAGCCCGTCGCATACGTTCAATAGCTTCGTCGCGGGTTTTATCCCATACAATCAACTTGCTGATCATTGGGTCATAAAAAATGGGAATGCTGTAACCTTCATACACATATCCGTCGCAACGTACACCTAAACCAAGCGGTTCAGTAATATGTGTAATGGTACCGGGGTTGGGCATGAAATTATTGTCGGTATCTTCGGCATAAATCCGGCATTCGATAGCATGTCCGGTCTGTCGGAGGTCTTCCTGTTTGAAAGGCAATGGATTGCCTTGTGCGATGCGGATCTGTTCCTTTACAAGGTCAACGCCTACAACGCGTTCTGTTATGGGATGTTCTACCTGAAGGCGGGTATTCATTTCGAGGAAATAGTAGTTCAGGTTATCGTCAACGATAAACTCGATGGTTCCGGCTCCTTCGTAGTTTGCAGCTTTGGCAGCAGCAACGGCATGGGCACCCATTTCGGCGCGTACTTTTGGTGTCATAATGGGCGATGGTGTTTCCTCAACTACCTTCTGATGACGGCGCTGAACAGAACATTCGCGTTCAAACAGATGTACTGTATTGCCTTGCGAATCAGCCAAAACCTGAAACTCAATATGATGTGGCGAACTAATGTATTTCTCGATATATACGGCATCGTTGCCAAAAGCGGTTTTTGCTTCGGAGCGTGCGCCACGCAGGGAACTCAGTATCTGAGATTCTTCCTTTACCAGTCGCATCCCTTTACCGCCGCCTCCTGCAGAGGCTTTGATCATAACGGGCAGACCTATTTCGCTGATAGTGGCTAATGCTTCTTCTTCGCTGCTTACAGCTTCGGAAGTGCCGGGTACTACTGGCACACCGGCTTTAATCATAGTGCGCCGGGCAGTAATTTTATCGCCCATTCCCAGGATTGCTTCGGGCGAGGGGCCTATAAAAATAATGCCTTCTTCCTGACAGCGGCGTGAGAATTCAGCATTCTCCGAAAGGAAACCGTAACCCGGATGAATAGCATCGGCTCCGCATTTTTTTGCGACTTCCAGAATCGTTTCGATTTTCAGATAACTCTCGTTCGAAGGGGAAGGCCCTATGTGATAAGCCTCACCGGCATACCTCACGTGCATCGAAGTACGGTCGGCATCAGAAAATACGGCTACGGTGTGAATGCCCATTTCGCGGCATGAACGGATAATACGTACTGCAATTTCGCCACGGTTGGCAATCAGTACCTTTTTAATTGGTTTTCGCTCCATTTAAAAGACTTGGGTAAATCACTTATTATACTCTGATACAGAAAACTAGTATTAAAACAGCTTCTGTGAAAAGTTGTTCAATTGTGTTTTTCTGCGGGGTGCAAATATAGGTAAAGTTTTGATATATGAAAGTAGGTGTATATGAAGGATTGATTTCAGGAAATAGTTTCTGATTGTAATTTAGCTTCAGATGTTGGGGTAAATGTTTCGGAGGCTGCTATTAACAATGAGTATGAGTGTATAAGCAATAAACCCGAATGCAAAATAGCAACCGCAGCAGTTTGGAATTATATCTGAAATTTCAGTAAATTACTTAGAGGTTGTATAGGCCTGAAACATTTCAGGACTAGACACCCTCTCCTTTTCAAACCCTTCTCCTTTTCCCCCCTTCTCCTTGTCCCCTTGTCTCCTTATCCTCCTTACCTGATCAGGGTTATCGTACCCGATCTTCCACTTGATAGTCCTTCGCGGTTTCCGACATCATCATTCCACCAGACAGATCCGTCACTGAATATAGCCGTGATCTTCCATACATAAACGCCTTCCTGACATGGGACTTCTTTATATGTTCCATCCCATCCTTCGGCAGGTGCTCCCTTTTCTGTAAGCTTATCCGAACTCCAAATTACATTGCCCCACCTGTCGTAAATATCAGCTTTGTAATAAGTAAGATTTACGCCTATCGGTTTCCACAAACGTACCTCCTGAACCGGACCTACCGAGAAAGCATTTGGTACCCACAATCCCTTGTACAGCATTTTGTAAAGAACCGCGGTTGAATCAACACAGCCATATTCGTTTTTAGCATACAACTGAATGAGGTAATCTCCATCCTCGTCGAAAGTAATTACCGGCGAAACAGTACCGGAAGTTTCACCGTTGCCGAAATCCCAGAAATATTCGTTAGCACCAAGCGAACCGTTTTCGAGTTGTACCTGTCCCTGAATATTTTCAAAGTTGTCGTTCACATTAAATACACTGAATGGTGCAGGTACAACAGTGATTTTATACAGCAGACTGTCAGAACATCCGTTGGTGTCCGAAACAGCATGAAGCACTGTATAAACACCCAGACTATCGAAAGTAAAGGTGGCTGATGGACCAGTCATGCTGCCAATGGTATGCTTCCCGTCGCTCACAATCCATCCCGAATGGGTTAATGGTGCCAGTGCAGGATCGGATTGATCGAAGAAATAAGTGGACTGTCCCATACATGCCACACTGAAGGTGAAATCAGCTGCCGGCGAGCCGTACAAGTTAACTTTATTTGTAACTGTATCAGAACATCCCAGACTACTTACAACAATCAGCTGTGCATCATATGTTCCGGCTGAAGCGTAGTTGTAGTATGGATTGCGGACTATCGAAGTATCATTCGCAGTTGATGGATCACCGAAATTCCAGTAGTAATTTGCTATCGGGGCGCCATTCGGAATAGTTGAATTAACAAAATTAACCCTGCTTGAAGCACATGATCCGCTTGATGCAAAATTGGCCACAGGCGAAGGATTAACAGTAATAGTACTGGAAACTGAATCAGCAACAGGCATACCGTTGTACATCGAAACAATCTTCATTGTAATAGTGTAAACTCCCGGTTGTGTATAAGTATGTGTGATTGTTGGTTTGTAAACGGTATCAATTACCGGAGCTGAACCATCGCCCCAGTTCCATATCCATTGGCTGATGGAACTGTTATGTGTGCTGAGGTTCGAAACGGTGATGGAATAATTCTGACAAATTAACGTATCCATAAGCTGTAGTCCGGCTGCAGGCATCGGGCTGCATATTACTAATTGCGACTGTGTGCTGGTACATCCGTTCTTATCAACAATTGTTAAAGTAACGGTATAATTACCAGCAACGGCATAAACATGCTGTACCGAAATATCAGGATGCAGCAGGGTTTGTGTTGTTCCGTCGCCGAAATTCCAGATATATTGTACAAGAGTAGTAGCTGCTATCGTGCTGGTGCTGGTAAAGTCAACCGTTGTACTGAACATTGTATTCGACCAGGTGAACGATGCTTCAGGCAGGGCAAATACTTCAATGGTTTCCACAACGGTAGTCTGGCAACCGTAAATATCAGTCGCGGTGAGGCTTATTGTATAGAAACCAACCGTATTGAATACATGAGCAGGATTCTCAAGGGTAGAAGTATTGGCTGATCCTGATGCCGGATCGCCAAAGTTCCACTGGTATGAATTTATTATATCGCCCGAAGGTGTCAGCAGCAATGCACTGAAAGGAGTAGCTGTGCCTATACAACTTGGCTGATGAGCTATTTCAACGGCAAACTCATCCGGAACACAAACCTGTTTAACTACTGTATCGATACATCCACGGAAGTCGGTAACGATGAGTTTAACATCGTAACACGAATCAACTGCATAATACTGATACTCCGGATTGCGTGCCGTACTGTACTGGAATGGCTCGAATTCCCACAGCCAGGATGTTATGGTTGACTGGTAGCTGTAAGACGAATCCTGGAACTGCACTGAACCATTGCTGCATGGTGTTGTACTGTATCTGAATGAGGCTGTTGGTTTATTAAATATCTGAACCGGCTGTGATTTTGTATTGGTACAGCCTGTTGATGAAGTCGTAGTTAAGGTAACCGTGTAGATTCCCGGCGAAGTATAAGTAAATGAAGGGTTCTGAAATACTGACGTGTCGCCTGTAGTGCCGTTAACACCAAAGTTCCAGTACCAGCTAACAATTGTTCCGTTATTCGGAGCAAGCGAAAGATCAGTGAACTGAGTAGGAGAATCCTGGCATGAATTCGCATAACTAAACATACTTACAGGCGATTCGCCTATGGTTACCTCATGACTGATGGAATTAACGCAGCCGTTCAGATCAGTAACCGTGAGTGTTACAGTAAATGTTCCTGAATTGGTGTAAGTATGAACAGGGTTTTGTGCGCTGCTGTTTGCTGATCCGTCGCCGAAATTCCAGCTGAACGTTGCAATTGTTGCAATATTGGTTGCAATAGTATCTGTTGTGAAAGCCAGCGGTGTTTGCATGCAGGTTATATCATCGAAATAGAAGTCAACACCTGGTTTAGGAGTTATAATTACTTCCTGCTGAATGGTATCCGAACAACCTGAACCATTTATAGTGATCAGAGTAACTGTATAAGTACCTGTGCCGGAGAAGGTATGAACAGGGTTCAACAGGCTGCTGGTATTAAAGATGCCGCTTGCCGGATCGCCGAAATTCCAGAAACGTGAAACAATACTTATACCCGAAGTTGCTATCGACTCATCCGTAAACTGGGTGGATGCTCCTTCGCAGGTATTCTGCCAGCTAAAGCCTGCCAGCGGACTTGCACCAATGGTAACAAGCTGCTGGTAAGTGTTTTCGCAACCGTTCTGTGAATAAACAGTGAGTATTGCCATGAAGTTTCCTGCCTGGGTATAGACATGGTTTATTGAGGACGTGAACGTAGTATAAGTTGTATCGTTTCCATCACCAAAAGTCCAGTGCCATTGAGTTATTGAACCTGAATTGTAAACACTCAGATCAGTAAAAGTTACTGATGAACCTGCACACGATGGTGAGGATGAAACGAAGGACGCAATCGGACCCGGTGTAACAGTTACAGGAAGGGTTTTGGTTGCCGGACAACCTGCGTTATTAACAATGGTAAGGGTTACGGTATAAGTACCGCTCGAAGCATATACATGAATTGGATCAGGCAGTGTAGAAGTTTGACCGTCGCCAAATTGCCACAACCAGCTTACGGTTGTTGCCATATTCACGAAACTGCTGCTGTTGAAAATGGTAGTATCTCCATTGCAGCCAGCAATACTGCTGAAGTTTACAAACGGCGGAGGCGCAATAGTTACTGTTTGGGTAATGGTATCGCTGCATCCCAGTGATGTGGTTACAATCAGTTCAACCGTGTAAGTGCCAGCCAGAGTGTATATATGTGTCGGGTTGGCGAGGGTGGAATTGTTGGAAGCTCCACTGGCCGGATCGCCGAAGTCCCACAATCTGCCGGTTATCGCAGCTCCGTTTCCGTTCGAAATATCGTGGAACGCAACGGCAGCATCCTGGCAACCACCTGTGAAAGTAAATGCTGCCGAAGGTTTCGGACTGATGGTTATAATTTTTGAAGTGGAACTGCTGCAGCTATCGCTGGTTTTTACGATAAGTGTAACATTGAATGTGCCGGCGTTGGCAAAGGAATGTGTTGTAGTGCCTGTTGACGGGAAGTTTATTGTTTGAGTTGTACCATCGCCAAAATTCCAAATCCATTGAGTGATGTATCCGGCAGGAACCGAAGTGAAATCAGCGAAAGTAACTTCGCTCTGGGCGCAACCCGGCGCTGTATAACCAAAGTTTACAAATGGTGCAGGAACAACAGTAATAATATGACTGATCGTATTCGAACAACCTGCTGTATCACTGATTGTTAAAGTAACAGTATATGTTCCGGCTGAGGTATAGGTATGATAAGGTGAAGGCTGCAGGCTTATACCGCCATCGCCAAACTGCCAGAACCATGTCGCAACCGTATTCGTGTTTATTACCGAACCCGGAACGAAATGAACAGGAGTATCTTCGCAACTGCCCTGGATTAAGAAATCAACCGGAGGCTCAGCCGAGATAGTAATAGTTTTACTTACAGTGCTTTCGCAACCGTTATTGCTCCAGGTAGTAAACTGTACCGTATATGTTCCGGGGTTAGCGTAATTATGTGTTGGATTTTGTAACGTGCTGCTGTTGTTTATACCCGAGCCCGGATCACCAAAGTTCCATTCCCATGCAATTATAGTAACTGTTGATGTAACGGCGGTAATATCAGTAAATGAAACAGGGCTGCCTTCGCAGTGTCCGGCGTACATAAAGTTAGCCTGCGGACCGTTGGTTACAAATATTGTTCTCGTTTCGGAATCAGTACACCCAAAGCTGTTGGTTACGGTAAGAGTAACTGCATAGGTACCGGTTTGACCATAGGTGTGGTTTACATCAGGGTTGTCCGGGAAAGCAACGGTTTGCGTGTTTCCGTCACCGAAATCCCAAACCCATAACGTATTGTAACCGTTAACGGAAGTTGAGAGATTGGTAAACTGTACTGGTTGACCCAGGCAATTATCAGTATTGGCTGAGAAATGAGCAACAGGCTGAACTGTAACCACAATCTCGTGAGTCACAGATCCGTGGCATCCAACGGTATCTTTTACTGTAAGGGTAACAATATAAGTTCCGGCAGCTACATAAGTATGTTGTGTATTCCTTGTGTTAGCTGTGCCGCCATCTCCGAATTCCCATTCATATGTTGCGATAGCGTTGATATCAAACAAGGTACTGTCGGCCCAGAAATAAGTAGGCGCATTAACACATCCCGCACTGGAAATAAATTCGGGCTCCGGAGCAGGGCTTACATAAATTGTCTTTTGTACGGTATCGCTGCAACCATTGAAATTAAATACGATCAGGGTAACTGTATAGTATCCCGGTTCTGCATACATATGTTTCGGATTCTTAGCCGTAGAGTAATTGTTTACTCCCGAAGTCGGATCCCCGAAATCCCAGAACCTGTCATTGATTGGTCCGCTTCCGTTTTGTGTCGAAACATCATGGAAATGCGTTTCACCATCCTCACAGTTCTTATTGTAAGTAAAGTCGGCAGTCGGTGTATTTGTAACTGTCACATTTAATGTGATGAAGTCGCGGCAACCAACTGAGTTTGTTACTTTGAGTGTAACCGGATAAACTCCCGGGGCAGTGTATATATGCGAGGTATTTGGAGTATTCGGGAATGTGTAAGTCTCAATAGGTGATCCATCACCAAAATCCCATTCCCATTCCTGTAGGTATCCTTGCCCTGCAGGATTGGTGCATAAGTCAGTAAAGTAAACAGGTGCATCAAGGCAATCCGGTGTCGAGAAACTGAAGAAAGCAACAGGGTGAGGACGTACGTTCACTTCGTGACTAACCGTATAGGTACATCCATTAGTATCCTGAACGAACAGAGTTACCAGGTAAGTGCCCGGTGCCGGATATACATGGGCAGCCGGTCCGCATCCGGGTGAGTTGCATGTCCAGTAGGTGCCATCGCCAAAGGTCCAGTGCCAGTAACTGGTTGCAAGTATATAATCGCCGCTTACAGTAAAATAGGTGGTGTCTTCCGCACAGGCACCATTATCAATGAAGTCAATTACAGGTGCCGGATTCACAAGAATAACAGCTACTCCGCTCAGGTTGGCCGGTGGTGCCGGACAATATGCATCGTGAAGTGCAATCAATGTGTAATTGTTGGTTCCGGCAGGAGGCATAATGTTAAAGGTATATGGCGAAACCATAATTCCGCTAAGTGTAGTATTTGAAATACCATTCGTTATTGTGGCAGTCCACGGAGCTGTGCCTGTGAGCGTTAACGTTAGCTGCACACTGTCGCCTTCGCAGTAAATGCCTTGTCCGCTTATGATACCTGTTGGCAACGGATGAATGTATAATTCCATCTGGTCAATAACGCTATCGGTACAAGGACTGTTGCTGTAAGCCCTGAGAGTAAAGAAGATGCTACCCAGTTCGCCCGCTGCCGGGTTATAAGTCGGGTGTATGCTTGTGGGATTCAATAACGTTCCAAGTCCGGTATGGCTCCATATCAGACTGCTGTAATAGGATGCCGAAGCGCCATTCAGAGTATAAGGATCATCCATACACGAAATAGCATCCGGGCCGGCTGTGGCAATAATATTTCGTTCAAACCTGAGTGTAAATGAATCTGATGCATCAACACATGGCGAAGTGCTTGAGCCTGTGAGTGTCAGTGACACGTTACCGTTAATATAGTCGTTTACGCCCGGAGTGTAAACCGGATTCAGTATTGAAACATCATTGAAAGTGCCATCTCCTGAGGTTGACCAGTTCAGACCGGTGTAATACATGCCCGAAGCCGAAGTTACAGAGTAGGAAGGTTCTGTTTCGCAGATGGTATCATCCGGACCTGCATTCACAACTGCCTGTCTGCTGATCTGTAATAACATGCTGCTCGTAATGTCAGCACAAGGAACTATACCAAAGGCAGTGAGCGAAAGAGTAACCGAACCGGCTGCAATATCTGCTGCACTTGGCGAATAGTCAGGATTTAATACCGCAGCATTGCTGAAAGTTCCGGTTCCGGAAGTTGTCCAACCCAATGAAACATAATTGCTGGCAGTGGCTCCGGCTAATGTGTATGATGGTTGAGTTTCACAGATTATATCATCAGCCCCGGCATCAGCTGTGGCCTGGCTTGTAAAGTTCAGTGTGAACTGATCAACTGCGTTAACACAAGGAGATGTGCTGGTTGCAGTGAGAGTTAGTATTACATTTCCTGAAGCTATATCAGCTGCGCTCGGGGTATAAACCGGGTTAATGATTGCCGGATTATTAAATGTACCTGTCCCTGAAGAAGTCCAGATTAATGAAGTAGCATAGATTGCTGTAGCAGTTGTTACAGGGAATGTAAGTTCGGTTTCACAGATAGTGGTATCATTTCCGGCATTCACAACTGCCTGCCTGCTGATCACAAGTACCATGCTGTTTGTTGCGTCAGCGCAAGGAACGATGCCGAATGCTGTGAGCGAAAGTGTTACCGATCCGGCTGCTATATCTGCTGCACTTGGTGAATAATCAGGATTCAGCAGGGTCGCGTTATTGAAAGTTCCTGATCCGGAAGTTGTCCATCCAAGTGATACATAATTGCTGGCAGTTGCTCCGGCTAAGGTGTATGATGGTTGCGTTTCACAAATAATATCATCAGCTCCGGCATCGGCTATAGCCTGGCTCGTAAAGTTCAGTGTGAACTGATCAACTGCGTTTACACATGGCGATGTGCTGGTTGCAGTGAGAGTTAGTATTACATTTCCTGAAGCTATATCAGCTACGCTCGGGGTATAAACCGGGTTAATGATTGCCGGATTATTAAATGTACCTGTCCCTGAAGAAGTCCAGAGTAATGAAGTAGCATAGATCGAAGTAGCAGTCGTTACAGGGAAGGTAAGTTCGGTTTCACAGATAGTGGTATCATTTCCGGCATTTACAACTGCCTGCCTGCTAATCAGAAGCACCATACTGTTTGTTGCATCAGCACAAGGAACAATACCAAAGGCAGTGAGCGAAAGAGTAACCGAACCTGCTGCAATATCAGCTGCACCCGGCTGGTAATCCGGATTCAGAATAGTCGGATCGCTGAAAGTACCTGATCCGGAAGTTGTCCATACTAATGAAGTGCTGTTGCTGGCAGTAGCACCGGCAAGAGTGTAAGCAAGCTGAGTTTCACAGATAATATCATCCGGACCAGCATCAGCTGTGGCCTGACCGGTAATAAACAAGGTCATGTTGTCCGATACTGTTGCACATGGAGCAGTGCTTGTTGCGGTTATCGTGAGAATTACACTTCCGTTTGCAATATCAGCAACACCCGGTGTATAAACAGGATTAATTACTGACGGATCAGCGAACGTACCGTCGCCGGAAGTTGTCCAGTTCAGGCCTGTGTAATAAGTGCTGGCTGCAGCAGTAATCTGGAATGAAGGAACTGTTTCACAAATGGTATTGTCAGCACCTGCGTTTATGACAGCCTGCCTGCTGATTAGTAAAGTCATGCTGGAAGTAGCATCTCCGCAAGGAGCAATTCCGAAAGTGGTGAGGGTGAGTGTAACCGAACCGGCTGCAATATCAGCTGCACTCGGCAGGTAATCCGGATTCAGTATAGTCGCATCGCTGAACGAACCGGTTCCGGAAGTTGTCCATACCAGTGAAGTGCTATTGCTGGTAGTAGCTCCGGCAAGAGTGTAAGCAAGCTGAGTTTCACAGATAATATCATCCGGACCTGCATCGGCTGTGGCCTGGCCGGTAATAAACAAGGTCATGTTGTCGGATACCGCAGCGCAAGGGGCCGTGCTTGTTGCGGTTACCGTGAGAATAGCACTTCCGTTTGCAATATCAGCCACACCCGGTGTATAAACAGGATCAATTACTGACGGATCAGCGAACGTACCGTCGCCGGAAGTTGTCCAGTTCAGTCCTGTATAATAGTTTCCTGTTGCAGTGGTAACCTGGAATGATGGAACGGTTTCACAAATGGTATTATCAGCACCTGCGTTAATGATGGCCTGCCTGCTGATAACCAAAGTCATGCTGGAAGTAGCATCTCCGCAAGGAGCAATTCCGAAACTGGTGAGTGTAAGTGTAACCGAACCTCCTGCTATATCAGCGGCACTTGGCAGGTAATCCGGATTCAGAATGGCTGGATTGCTGAAAGTACCTGATCCGGAAGTTGTCCATACCAGTGAAGTGCTGTTGCTGGCAGTAGCACCGGCAAGAGTGTAAGCAAGCTGAGTTTCACAGATAATATCATCCGGACCAGCATCGGCTGTGGCCTGACCTGTTATAAACAAGGTCATATCATCGGATACCGTAGCGCAAGGAGCAGTGCTTGTTGCGGTTATGGTGAGAATTACACTTCCGTTTGCAATATCAGCCACGCCAGGGGTATAAACAGGATCAATTACTGACGGATCAGCGAATATGCCATCGCCGGAAGTTGTCCAGTTCAGTCCTGTATAATAGGTTCCTGTTGCAGTGGTAATCTGGAATGTTGGAACGGTTTCACAAATGGTATTATCAGCACCTGCGTTTATGACTGCCTGCCTGCTGATTAGTAAAGTCATGCTGGAAGTAGCATCTCCGCAAGGAGCAATTCCGAATGTGGTCAGAGTAAGCGTAACCGAACCTCCTGCTATATCAGCGGCACTCGGCAGGTAATCCGAGTTCAGTATAGTCGCATCGCTGAAAGTACCTGATCCGGAAGTTGTCCATACCAGTGAAGTGCTGTTGCTGGCAGTAGCGCCTGCCAGAGTGTAAGAAGTCTGTGTTTCGCATATAATATCATCCGGACCGGCATCAGCTGTGGCCTGGCCTGTAATAAACAAGGTCATGTCGTCTGATACCGTAGCGCAAGGAGCAGCGCTTATTGCGGTTATCGTGAGAATAACACTTCCGTTTGCAATATCAGCCACACCCGGAGTATAAACAGGATCAATTACTGACGGATCAGCAAATGTACCGTCACCGGAAGAAGTCCAGTTAAGGCCTGTGTAGTAAGTTCCTGTAGCAGCAGTAATCTGGATTGATGATATTGTTTCGCAAATCGTTATATCTGAACCTGCATTTATAACAGCTTGTCTTGAAATTGAAAGGGTAAGTGATGACTGAACATCCGGGCACGGATAATTTCCATAGGCCGTTAATGTTAAAACAACAGCTCCGTTGGTTATATCAGCAGCTCCAGGTGTATATATCGGATTCAGACTTAAAGGCACATCAAATGTTCCATCACCCGAAGTTGTCCATTCCAGTGACGAGTAGTTTGTTGCTGTTGCACTTGATAATGAATAGGTTGTCTGGGTTTCACATATCTGATCATCACTTCCGGCAAAAACGGTTGCAGGCTGTGAAACAGTAATCTGAACAATATCATTTGTTGATGTACAAATCCCATTTGAAATGCTCCATCCAAATTCATAAATACCTTCAGCCAGGTCAGAAATTAGCGTTGCAGGATTATTAACATCAGCTATGGTAGCTACTGCCGGACCACTGATTTGTATCCATGTACCTGAACCTGAAGCCGGAGTATTCGCTGCCATTGTTACTGCAGTTGGTGTAGTGGTACAAATATCCTGATCCGGTCCGGCATCAGCGATAGTTGGCAGAGTATAATTGGTTATAGTAACCTGATCAGAAGTAACACAGGTTTGATTAGTAATTGTATATTCAAATACGTACGGCGTGAGGCTTGTGATAACTCCGGTTGCCGTGGCTATTGCTGAATTTGCAGGAGCAATGGCCGGTACGATCGGGCCGGAAACATATGTCCAGTTGCCTGTTCCCGGCAGCGGATCATTACCTGTAAGTGTAAATGAAGTTGCATCGCACAAATCCTGATCCAATCCCGCCTGAGCAATTACCAGCTGATCTACAGTAATAAAGATAGTATCATTAGTGCAAGCCACTCCTGGAATACCTGCATCGCAAATACTCAGAGCAACGCTGTCTAATCCAAAATATCCGGCATTTGGAGTATAGGTATAATTCCCGGCAGCATCTATTACTATTGTTCCGTTAAACGGACCTGCAACTGCTGTGGTGATTACTGTAAGAGCAGTTCCATCCGGATCATAATCACCGTTAATAATGCTTCCGCTGAAAGATGTTTCCTGGCAAAGCTGAATGTTTTCATTAATTGTAACAGGAGGATCATTTACTGAAATAACAGTTATATAAACGATAGCCGTGTCGCAATCGTTATCGGAATCACAAATTTCATAAATGAAGGTATCTGTTCCGCTGAATCCAGTATTTGGAGTATATGTTATCTGATCATCAGTTGGATCATTCGGTGTTCCGCCATCGTTTACAACAGCAGTTCCATTACCTGGTTGTGTTGTTACTGTTATCGATGCAGAATTTGGTCCGTCGCAGTTCCAGCTGTCATTTACAAGAACGTTAATAGTAACAGGGGTATCTTCGTTGGTTGTGGAATAATCGACGTTGGCAATTGGCACATTATCATCAACAGTAATATCCACGCTGCAAGTGGCAGTATTTCCCGAACCATCAGTTGCGGTCAGGGTGACTGTAATATCCTGTCCGAATACAACATTGGTTACGATAGTACCTGCAACCGGATTCTGTACTACGTTCACCACTCCGCAATTATCGCCTGCAACAGTCAGGGCTACCAGGTCAGGAATTACAATTTCGCATGCTGCGTTTGCCGACATTACCATATCCGGCGGGCAGGTAATGGTTGGATCAGTAATATCAGGAATGGTGTTTACTGTATAGGTGTCGGTGAAGCTGCAGCCGTACTGTCCGGTAACCAAAACGCTATATGTTCCGGCTGTTAATCCACTAATATCTTCTGTTATTGCCCCGTTACTCCATACGAAAGTAAATGGTGCAGTTCCTCCGCTTATAGTAATATCAATCGCACCATCAGATCCGCCGGGGCATGAGACATCGGTGATTAGGGAGGTGGCGGTGATTGGTGGATCAACGGTCAGGTTAAGGGTAGCGATGGAATCGCATCCTGCGGCATTGGTGGTGGTAAATGTATAAACGCCAGTAGCATTATAGTCTGTCCCGTTCCATGTAAACGGCAGTGAGTTGTCGCATACGGTCACATCGGTAGAAGAAGTTGTGACGTTGGTCACGGTCAGGTTAAGGGTAGCGATGGAATCGCATCCTGCGGCATTGGTGGTGGTAAATGTATAAACGCCGGTAGCATTAT
>Ga0209066_10001612_pt1 | contig 29463 bp, 26 predicted proteins | sample All_14_2_FD_187198 | JGI IMG/M metagenome (GOLD analysis project Ga0209066, IMG submission 187198) | Freshwater microbial communities in response to fracking from Pennsylvania, USA - Allegheny Zone_MetaG_DW_15 (SPAdes) (version 2) ...
CTCCTTGGCCGCGCCCCTCGCCGCCAGGCCCCCCGCCTGCGCCGGGCCCGCTTCCTATGGCCGGCACGCCGTCGCCTCCCGCACCGGCTGCGCCGACGCCGCTGCCCGCGGGGTCGCCAGTCCCTGCGCCCGGAACGGTTCCGACCGGAACGGCTGCAGGTTCTCCCGAAGATTCCTGAGCGTCATGTCCCGGGAGCGATTCATTTTCAGGGCGAGAGGATTCCGACGGCTCGGAGCGAACGGGTTCCGGCTGGGGGGGCGCTGTTTCTTTGGGGGCAAGCGCTTCGGGTGCGACGGGCTTTGACTTGGGAGGGGATGAGGCGGCGGGGCGGATACCAGGCTGTCTTGGTGCGGCGTGCCTCACGGATTGCGCCTCGGACGCAACCTCCGACTTCTCGACGCCGAGAAGGGGCAGAAGATCGGACATGCGGCCCGCGAGCGCGTCAGTTTCGCCACTGCCGGGCGCAGCACCGGATTTTTCCCCAGTCCCGGCTCTCCGACCGTCCCGGGCGCCGCCCCCGCCGGAAATTCCGGCAAGCTCCAGGGACAGCAGTCGTGGCCCGGTCACGCCCCACCAGGGCACGAACCACAGCCTGACCGCGCCGAAGACCACGACGTGCACCAGCAGGGCGCAGGAGACGGCCAAAAGGAAATGCCCAGCAGAAACCCGTCGCCAGAAATTGTCGGGACCTGCGGCGCCAGAGGCGCAATTTTTCCCGTGGACGCCCCCCGGGGCTTGACCTATGTTTTTGGTCGCCTGCCCGTCCATGGCGCGCAGGAACTCACACTGCGGGGGTTCCCCCTGCGCACCAAGGACATCATCGTGGACCAACAGCTCATCATCGCCGCGGGCCGGGAAAAATCGCTGTTCCGGCGTCATCCGTGGATCTTTTCCGGTGCGGTGGCCTCTGTCAAGGGCCGCCCCAAATCAGGGCAGACCGTCGACGTTCTGGGGCAAAACGGGCAGTGGCTTGCCAGGGCCGCCTTCTCGCCCAAATCCCAGATCCAGGGCCGGGTCTGGACCTTCGATGCGGACGAACGGGTCGATGTCGAATTCTTCCTGCGACGAATCGGCCAGTCCGCCGCCAGACGCCGGAAGCTCGAAACCGAAAGCGACGCCCTGCGCCTCGTGCAATCGGAATCCGACGGCCTGCCGGGCCTCATCCTGGACCGCTACGCCGGGGTCCTCGTCTTTCAGCTCCTGACGGCCGGCACCGAATTCTGGCGGGCGGAGATCATCGCGGCGCTGCGCACCCTGTTTCCGGACGACGCGATTCTGGAGCGCTCCGACGTGGATGTGCGGGCCAAGGAGGGGCTGGCCGAGCGGATCGAAGCCGTGCACGGCGAAATCCCGGAACTGGTCGAAATCCGCGAGAACGGCGTGCGCCTCCTGGTCGACGTCAAAAGCGGCCACAAGACCGGCTTCTACCTCGATCAGCGCGACAGCCGTCTGGCCGTGGGCAGTGCCGCGGCCGGGGCCGAAGTCCTGAACTGCTTCTCCTACACCGGCGGCTTCGGCCTGGCCGCGCTTCGGGGAGGGGCAAAAAATGTCACCCAGCTCGACGCCTCGGCCCCGGCCCTGGACCTGGCCGTCCGCAACCGCGACCTGAACGGCTTCGCCCCCGAATCCATGACCACGGTCTGCGGCGACGCCTTCCAAATTCTTCGCGCCTGGCGCAAGGAAGGCCGCACCTTCGACCTCATCGTCCTGGACCCGCCCAAGTTCGTCGACTCCAAGGCCAGCCTCGTCCGCGCGGCCCGCGGCTACAAGGACGTCAACCTCTGCGCCTTCCACCTCCTGCGCCCCGGCGGCCGCCTCTTCACCTTCTCCTGCTCGGGCCTGATGGAGGACACCTTGTTCCAGAAAATAGTGGCCGACGCCGCCCTGGACGCAGGGCGCACAGGGCGGATCGTGCGCAGACTGACGCAGGCCCCGGACCACCCGGTGGAACTGGCCTTTCCGGAAGGGGCGTATCTGAAGGGGCTCGAAATCGAGGTCGAGTGAGCCAAAAACTAACGTTCCGTTTAATCCCTTGCACTGGTTCGCAAGCGGTGGGAAACCGGCATCAGGCGTGGCAGAACAAGGTGATTTGATTGACTGCCACCTCTTCCGGCTTGTCGGATGACTTTGTTTCGCCGACCACGGCATGTGCCAGCACCGGGTTGGTTCACAACCATGAGATCTGTAACAACATTTTGGATGCGGCGTGGGATCGAAGATTATCTGGCCGTCGCAAGACGGTGGAGTTGCCCCGGCGGCCTAGATCCTGATGTATGACTGGTGCGGCGGAATGCGTCGACATCGAAACGCTGATATCTCGAGAAAGGCTGAAGACAAAAAAATCTGAGATGTGGGTTAGGACTTTTTACCCGAGGCGAGAAAAACTGATTTTCTGAACCTAAGGCGAGCACTTTCTCTTGACCTCGGTCCTTTTGATAGGTGCCCTTTACTAGTCAATTCGGGCTGCAAAATCCACGCTGGATTTTGCAGCCCGACACCTCAATTCTTAAACAGGAGAAAAAAAACAAATAAGCACTTTGTTACTGAGCAGTACAGTTGGGAACGTTTCCACTTGCAGCACTGGTAAGTCCAAAACCAGGCGTCGTAATGATGCCATTATATGTAACAGTAGCCTGGCTCAAAAGAGTATAGTTGCCGGCATTATGATTAAAGTTAACTCCAGATAAAATTTTATTGCTCGGAAGCAATGCATCGCAAGTGGATCCATTTGTCCAAGTTCCGTTCGCAAACTGCGAAGCCACTTCACTGATACAATTTCGCAAATCAGCCTCACAGGCAGCCTTGCCCGCATTTCTCTTATACTTCGTGAACTGCGGAATCGCGATCGCAGCCAGGATGCCGATGATGGCCACGACGATCAGAAGTTCGACCAGGGTGAAACCTTTTTCATTCTTTCTGAACCGGTTCATACAATCCTCCACAAAAATTGGGTTGAGGTATCCATGCTTGTGGAAGGTCTCTATCATGTTCCGTGCCAGGTTGTCATTCCCTTTTTTTTCCGTTGGTTAGTCCAAAGCGGCATTTTTTTGGGGAGATGTGTTGACAAAATTTGTCAGTTCGTGGCGAATTTGGGCCGAATCCTGCCAATCCTTGACTTGCGCCCCAGATGACCTAAACCAAAAGGGGCTGAAAACGTCGTGTCCGGCTCGCCGGGGGTGCATCGATGAACAGCGCATCAGGTACCCGCAGCAAATGGGCCTGGGACAAACTCGGGCACGCTTCGTTTCAGTACGCGATTCAGCATAAAAGACACCGACCGCATAAGGAGGAGCAATGAATTTCCAGACCGTTTCCCGGACCCGGACCGATGTGCAGGCCACCAACCTGTTCCTGCGCGGGGTCTACAACTGGATGAGCCTGGGGCTCGGGCTCACGGCCCTCGTGGCCTACGCCGTGGCCACCACGCCGGCATTGGCGCAGGCCATCTTCACGAACCCCATCCTGTTCTGGGGCCTGATCCTGGCCCAGTTCGGCATGGTCATGGGACTGTCCGGCGCCGTGCACCGCATGTCGGCCGGCATGGCCACGGGGCTCTTTCTGCTGTACAGCGCCCTGAACGGCGCGACCCTGTCCGTCATTCTGCTCGTGTACACGGCGGCCTCCATCTTCAAGGCCTTCATCGTCTGCACGGGCATGTTCGCGGCCATGAGCGTCTACGGCGCGACGACCAAGAAGGACCTGACCGGATGGGGCAGCTTCCTGTTCATGGGCCTCATCGGCATCATCATCGCGTCCGTCGTCAACATTTTCATGGCCAGTTCGGCCCTGGACTTCGTCATCAGCGGCATCGGCGTTCTGATCTTCACCGGCCTGACCGCCTACGACACCCAGAAGCTCAAGGTCATGGGCGAATCCGCGCCCATGGATGACGCCCTGGCCATCCGCCGCGGCACCATCCTCGGCGCCCTGACCCTGTACCTGGACTTCATCAACCTGTTCCTCTTCCTGCTCAGGTTCTTCGGATCCTCCCGAGATTGACAACCGGGCGGCGCAAGCCGCCCTTTTCCTTTGTGGCGCACCCATGACCCCTGACCGCATCCTCCGCCTGCAAGAAAAATTCGCGCACATCCTGGGCCCACTCAGCAAGGCCTACGCCCGGCTCATGCGCCTGCGCGCCCAATTCTACCTGTCCGGCAAATGGGCCTCCTGGCGGCCGCCGGCGGCCTGCATCAGCGTCGGCAACATCTCCTGGGGCGGCACGGGCAAGACGCCCGTGGTCTCGTGGCTCCTGGACTGGGCCCGCGGCGAGGGCATCGACGCCACGGTCCTGACCCGCGGCTACGGCGGGCGCCCGCCGCACCTGCCCTACGAGGTCCAGCTCCTGAGCCCCCCCCGCGAGGCCGGTGACGAGCCCCTGCTCCTCAAGCGCACCCACCCCCAGGCCCGCATCCTGGTGGACCCCAAGCGCGTGCGGGCCGGCAAGACCGCGGGCCGGAACCGCACGGACCTCTTCATCCTCGACGACGGGTACCAGCACCTTCGCATCCAGCGCGACCTGAACCTCTGCCTGCTCTCGCCGCGCGACCTGGACGAGGAATGGAACCGCGTCATCCCGGCCGGCTCGTGGCGCGAGGACGTCTCGGCGCTGAAGCGGGCCGACGCCTTCCTGATCAACACCATGTTCGACAGCGACGACGGCTGCATCGAAACCGTGGCCCGCATCAAGCTGACCCACCTGGGCAAGCCCATCTTTTTCTTCCGCGTCACGGCCCGCGGCGTGGCCAACGCCCTGACCGGCGAGGCCATGGACACCCTGGACGGCACGCGCTTCGTCCTGGTCACGGCCATCGCCAACCCGGACAAGGTCTGCCAGACCTGCAAGGGCGACCTGGGCGAAAAGCCCGTACGTCACCTGGTCTACCCGGACCATCACCCTTTCAGCGTCTCGGACTGGCAGGCCATCGTCGCCTCGGCCGAGCGCAACGCCTGCACGCACATCGTCTGTACGCCCAAAGACGCGGTCAAGCTGGCCCCCTTCGCCGACGAGCGGCTGTGGACCCCGCAGCTGACCACGACCTTCTCGGCCGCCGGCTCGCAGTCCTTCCGCGCCTGGCTCGACGAGCGCGTCCACATTTTACCCCGGAAACCACATGCCCCCGAAGAAACGAGCAACGAATAAATTTTCCCGCAAAGCCCTCCTGGACGCCCTGCGCCAGGCCGGTGCGCCCCTGCGCAGCAAGAACATCTACGGCCTCTTCGACGCCGACGCGTCCCTGAAAAAGGTCATCAAGTCCACCCTGGCCCAGATGGTCGAAAGCGGCGAAATCGCCCAGATGGGCAAAAGCTACGGCCTTCTGGACAGCCTGCCGCGCATGACCGGCACCCTGGACGTACGCCGCTCGGGCGTGGGCTACCTCATCCCCGACGACCGCCGCCAGAAGGACCTCTTCATCCACCCCAGCAACTTCGGTGGGGCCTGGCCCGGCGACCGGGTCACGGCCGTGGTCGACACGGGCCGCAAGAAGGACTCCCCGGAAGGCCGCATCGTCGAAATCCTGGAGCGCGGCGTCACGGAACTCATGGTCCGCGTCAGCCGGCGCATCTCGGACGGCTCGCACTTCTGTCACCCTACGGATGCGCGCATGCCCTTCTACGCCGTGGTCGACACGAGCGGCATTCCGACCCCCGAAAAGGGCGACATCCTGAGCGTGCGGCCCGAAGAGGAGCAGGAAAAGGGCCTGTGGCGCTGCACGGCCCTGCGACGCCTGGGCGAGGAGCGCGACCTGGCCACGCAGGAACTCCTGGTCAAGACCAGCTATTCCATTCCCGAGGAGTTCCCGACGCCCGTCCTGCGCCAGGCCGAAGCCCTGCCGGGCGAACCGTCGCCCGCGGACTGGGCCGGCCGCACGGACCTGCGCGGGGTGGCCCTGGTGACCATCGACGGCGAGACGGCCAAAGACTTCGACGACGCGGTCTACGTGGAGCGCCAGGAGAACGGCTACCGCCTCGTCGTGGCCATCGCCGACGTGGCCCATTACGTGCCGGAGAATTCGGCCCTGGACGTTGAAGCCCGTGCCCGCGGCAACTCCTACTATTTCCCCCTGTCGGTGGAACCCATGTTCCCCGAGGCCCTGTCCAACGGCCTGTGCAGCCTGCGGCCCCGCGTGCCGCGCCTGGCCATGGTCGTGGACACGCCCTACTCCCTGGACGGCGAGCCCGGAAAGCCCAGGCTCTACAACGCCGTCATCGAAAGCCAGGCCCGCCTGACGTACAACCAGGTGCAGGCCGCCCTGGACGGCTCGCCGGACAAGGACACCGAACCCCTCATGCCCATGCTGCGCGACGCCGAGGCCCTGGCGCAGCTCTTCCTGAAGCGCCGCACGGAACGCGGCTGCCTGGACTTCGACATCCCCGAGGCCCAGGTCCGGATGGTCGAAGACATCGTCAGCGTTCACGCCGGCACCCGCCTTTTCAGCCACCGCCTCATCGAGGAATTCATGATCGCGGCCAACGAGCGCGTGGCCGAATACCTCGGGGCGCGGGAACGCGTCTTCCCCTACCGCATCCACCCGCAGCCCGACGAGCGCAAGCTTGAGACCCTGCGCAACCTGCTGGCCCACACCAGCCTGGTGGACCGCCTGCCAAAGGACCTGGACCAGAAGGGCCTGCAGCGCCTGACCCACGCCGCCGACGGCACGGACATGGAGTTCCTGGTCAACCGCCTGGTCCTGCGGACCATGATGCAGGCCCAGTACTCGCCGGACAACGGCGGCCACTACGGCCTGGCCTCGGAAGCCTACTGCCACTTCACCTCGCCCATCCGCCGCTACGCGGACCTGCTGGTGCACCGCAGCCTCAAGCGCCTGTTGGCCGGAGAGGCGGAAAGCATGGACATGGATGAGGTACAGGGCATCTGCGAGGGCTTGAACGCCTTGGAGCGCAAGGCCATGGAGGCGGAGAGGGAGATCCAGAAACGCGCGTCCATCCTGGCCCTGGAGGACAGGGTCGGCGAGACCATGCGCGGCGTGATCTCGGGCGTGGCGGATTTCGGATTCTGGGTGGAGCTGCTGGACATGCCCGTGGACGGCCTCGTGCGCCTGGCCACCCTGGACGACTACTATGTCTACGACCCCGAGCGTCAGGACCTCCTGGGCCAGCGCACGGGCAAGACCTTCTCCATGGGCCAGACCCTGGACGTAGTGCTCGATGTCGTGAGCCTGGAGCGGGTGGAGATCAACTTCACCCTGCCCTGACTCACTTGCCGATGCAGAACCCGTCGAAAACGGCGTTCAGCACTTCCTGCGAGGTGATCTCGCCCGTGATCTCGCCCAGGAGGGCGCAGGCCGTGTCCAGGTGGACCGAGAGGACGTCGTAGGGCAGGCCTGCGGACAGGTCGTGGAGGAGGCGGTCCAGTTCGCCCATGGCGGCGACCAGGGCCGTGTGCTGGCGCAGGTTGGGGACCAGGGCGCCGGGTTCGGGGGTGCCGGTGCCGGCGACCAGGCTGCGCACGGCGGCCAGGAGGTCGGACAGGCCCTGGCCGAGTTTGGCCGAGAGGGGGCAGATCGTCCGTTCTCGCCAGGGATGCTCCGCGAACCATGCAGGGGCGCCGGACACGAGATCCATCTTGTTGGCCACGACGAGCAGGTTTTTCACCTCGCCCGCAAGGTCGAGATCCTCGGCGCCGGGGCCCAGGTCCGCGTCGATGACAAGCAGCACCAGGTCGGCCCGGGACGTGAGCTCCCGGCTGCGCTCGATGCCGAGCATCTCCACGCTGTCCAGGGAGGCGCGCAGGCCCGCCGTGTCCACCAGGCGCACGGGCAGGCCGTCCAGCTGCACGGCTTCCTCCAGATAATCGCGGGTCGTGCCGGGGATGTCCGTGACGATGGCGCGGCTCACGCCGAGGATGGCGTTCATGAGGCTCGACTTGCCCGCGTTGACCTGCCCGGCCAGGACCACCAGGGCGCCCTCGCGCCAGCAGCGGCCGCGGTCGTAGTTGCCGGCCAGTTCGGCCATGTCCGCCCGCGCCTCGGACACGCCGCGCTCCAGTTCCTCGGGGGCCAGGCATTCCACTTCGTCCTCGGGAAAATCAACCGCCACGCAGAGCTGCACGCGCAGGGACTCGAGGCTCGCGCGGAGTTCGGCGATGCGCCGCGCCAGGAGCCCTTCGAGCTTGGTCCCGGCCAGGCCCACGGCCACGCCCGTGGGCGCGCCCACCAGTTCCATGATGGCCTCGGCCTGGGTCAGGTCCATGCGACCGTTCAGGAAGGCCCGCTTTGAGAACTCCCCCGGCTCGGCCAGTCGCGCCCCGCGCGTCAGGCAGGCCTCCACCACCAGACGCAGGACGGCCGCGCCGCCGTGGCACTGGAACTCCAGCACGTCCTCGCCTGTAAAGGAGCGCGGGCCCGGCATCCAGGCGGTCAGGACCTCGTCGATGAAGTTTCCGCCTGCGTCTCGAAGTTGCCCGTAATGCAGTTTGTACGGGGTGAAGCCGGGAAAACCGGGACGGGGGGAGCGAAAGAGTCCGAGCCCGATATCCCGCGCCGCGGGGCCGCTCAGGCGGACGATGCCGATGGCGCCCTGTCCGGGCGGGGTGGCGATGGCGACGATGGTATCCGTATGTGTTGGCATGGCGTAAAAAAAGGGCGGACCGTGCAGGCCCGCCCTGGTTTTTAGGATTGACGCGCCTGCGGCGGCTCCTGCCGCCTGGGCGGCCGGCCCGCGTGCTTGCCGCGCTTGACCGGCAGGATGAGGACCCGCTTCATGTGCCCCTCCCCTTTGCTGCGCGTCTGCACGCCCCGGTCATCCTGCAGGGCCATGTGCACCACCCGGCGGTGGAAGGAGCTCAAAGGCCTGGTGCTCTGCACCCGGCCGGACTTCTTGGCCTTTTCCGACAGGAATTGGGCGATGCTCAGGAGCTGCTCCTCCTGCTTCTGCCGGTAGTCGCCGGCGTCGAGCTGGATGCGCGGGCTCTTGGGCCAGGTCTTGGAAACGATGCGGTTGGCCAGGTACTGCAGGGCGGTGATGGTCTGCCCGTCGCGGCCGATGATGAGCCCCGAGCTCTCCTCGCCTTCGATATGGACCGTGACGGGGCTCGACGCGACGTCGACGGTCAGGGTCACGTTCTCGGCGATGGGCCGCAGGAGGGCGGTCATGATGGACCGGATATCGGCCTCCAGCCGGACCTTTTCCTCGTCGGACAGCTGGACCGCAGGAGCCCCTTCGTCCTCGTCGTCAAACTCTTCGGCCAGGTCGGGGCCGACTTCGACGTCTGCCTCGACGGCCTCGATCGCTTCGACCGGACGTGCCACGGCGGGCGGCGCAGGCTGCGAAACGACCGGATCTTTCTTCTGCGGCGCGGCCGTTTCCTCCGGCATGGAGGAAAGACGCCGGCGGACGGCCCGGATGGCGGCCTTCTTGGCGCCCAGGCCGAAAATGCCCGCCGACCCGCCGCTGAGAATCTCGATATCCAGGGCGTCCCGTTCCACGGCAAAGAAACGGCACGCGTCCTCGATGGCCTGGTCCACGGTCTTGGCCCGGAATTCCTTGTATGCACTCATGCAATTCTCCTTCGCGTCCCGGAAGTTCAACAACGCACCCACTGCAGGCGCGGCACCTTTGACGGAACCGCGCCGCAGGGGCCCTACTTCGACTTTCTGATCATCAGCCACTGCTGGCCGATGGAAAGCACGTTGTTGACCAGCCAGTACACGACCAGGCCGGACGGGAAGTTCAGGAACAGGAAGGTGAATATCACAGGCATGAACATCATGATCTTGGCCTGCATGGGGTCGCCCATGGGCGGGGACATGCGCTGCTGCAGGAACATGGTGGCGCCCATGATCAGCGGCGTGATGTAGTACGGGTCCTTGGCCGAGAGGTCGGCCAGCCAGACCATGTCCGTGAAGGGCAGTTGCGGAATGAAGGCCGCATGCCGCAGCTCGATGGCGCCGAGCAGGGCCTGGTACAGGGCGAAGAACACGGGGATCTGCAGCAGCATGGGCAGGCAGCCGCCGGCCGGGTTGACCTTGTAGGTCTTGTAGAGCTGCATGATCTCGGTGTTCATCTTCTCGCGGTCGTCGGCGTACTTCTCGCGGATCTTGGCCATCATGGGCTGCAGCTTCTTCATCTGCTCCATGGACTTGTAGCTCTTGTGCGAGAGGGGCCAGAACAGGATCTTGATGATCACGGTCAGAATGATGATGGCCACGCCGTAGTTGCCCACGTAGCTGTGGAGGAAGTGCAGGAACTGGTTCAGGGGCTTGGCGATGATGTCGAAGAAGCCGTAGTTGATGCTGGCGCTCAGGTTCTTGGGCATGGCGGCCAGATCCTGGGCGGTCTTGGGCCCGAGATAGTAGGAGGCCGTGCGCAGCTGGGTGACGCCCGGATCAAGGAGCATCTGGTCGGCCACAGTCAGGCGGTACACGTTGTCCTCAAGCTTGGCGCGCACGGGCATGTCCCCGGACGTCGGCACCAGGGCCAGCAGGAAGTAGTTGCTCTCGATGCCGCCCCACTGGGCCGGGGCCGAGGACTCGACGCCCAGCTGCAGGTCCTTGTGGCTGTCCTCCTGCTGAAGGGAACCGGCGGCCATGTATGCGATCTTGGTCAGGTTGTACTTGTCGCTCTCGTCGGTCAGACTCGCGCTGGACACGGAAAAGGCCAGATTGCCCTGGATCTGGGCAGGCGAGGTATTGATGATCTTGACCTCTTCCTTGATCTCGTAGGTACCGCCGGTAAAGATCAGGGTGCGCTCGACCTTCACGCCGCCGATGGCGCCCAGCAGCTGGATGGAACCCGTCTGGCCGTCGGCCAGGCCCATGTCGCCGCCCTGAACCGTCCAATCGCCCTGGGCCCAGGTGGGCTGGGAGTTCCAGATCAGGCCCATGGGGGCCTTGGTGAGGGACTGGGCCGACACCAGGTCGATATTCTTGGAGCCCTCGGCGATGGTTTCCTTGTACTTCTTGAGCACGAAGCTCTCGAGCACGCCGCCGGAGGTATTGATCACGGCGTGGTACAGGGGAGTGTCCACGCTCAGCTTCTGTCCGCCGGCAGGCGAGAACTGCACCGTCGGGGCGGACGAAGCCGCGGGCGCGGCCAGGGAGCCGGCCTCGGGCGCCTGGGCCGTGGTCTGGTTGGGGGCAGTCACGTTCTGGGGATCCGTCTCCAGCGGGGTGACGGGCGGGAAGAAGTAATTCCAGCCCAGTAGCACCATCAGGGACAGGGAAACGGCAAGGATGACGCGCTTGTTGCTATCCATCGATTTCAATCTCTCTTTGAGAAGTTAGGGGAGGGAACCGGGTCGTAGCCGCCGGCGCACAGGGGATGACAACGCATGATCCGCATGAATGCGAGGCCCATCCCCCGGAAAATGCCGTGAGACATGACGGCCTGCCGGGCGTATTCGGAACACGAAGGAGTGAAGCGGCAACACGGGGAATACAGCGGGGATATCAGATATTGATACAGGGAGAGGAAAGATACGAAAACTCGTCTCATGCAAACTCCGGTCAGCCTACCCGGCGGTGGCCCGGGCCACGATCTTCGCCATCAGGGGGCCGAGTTCCGAGGATACCTGCGCCAGGCTCAGGCTGTCCGCGCAGATGCCTCGCTTGGGCACGACGACAATGTCCGCGCGCAGGGAAATATCGTGCTGATGGAGCCGGAAGAACTCCCGGACCAGACGTTTGATCCGGTTGCGCCGCACGGATTTGCCGACTTTTCTGCTCACCGTCAGTCCGAGACGCCAGGTCCCCCCGGCGTCTTCCCGCTCGAGAACAAAGAGGCTGAAACTCTTTGAGAAAAAACGACGGCCCCGATCAAAACAGCTCGTGAACTGGGGCCGTCTCTTCAGGCGGTACGAGGAAGGGGAGGCTAGACGGCTAATCTTTTTCTTCCCTTGGCTCTTCTGCGGCGCAGAACTGCCTGGCCGTTCTTGGTCCGCGAGCGCACCAGGAACCCGTGGCTTCTTTTGCGCTTGGTGGTGCTGGGCTGATATGTTCTCTTGCTCATTTCTGTTCTCCTTCGAAAAAAGTAAACTGGGAAAATAGCCGCAAGAAAGCGACTCGTCAAGCACTCTCGTGCATGTCAACTCTGGACAATTTCTCCCGCTTCACCCAAACTGCGCGAATCAAGGAGGGACCATGCATTTTCTCACCCCAGACTGGGACTTGGCGCTCTTCATCTGGATCAATCAGGGCATGCAGAACGCCCTGTTCGACACGCTCATGCCGCTCTTCTCGAACGAGGCCGTCCTGTGGGCACTGTGCATCGCCCTGGCCGCCATGGGCCTGTGGAACAGGCGCGTGCCCCTGACCGTGGTCGTGGGCATTGCCCTGTGCATCGCCGTTTCGGACCTGACCTGCTACCAGATCAAGGAGATCGCCGGACGCGTGCGACCCTACCACAGCCTGGCCGAGACCCGCTACCAGGACTCGGGCGTCTGGAAAGCGCGGCCCGCCGACTTCGCGACGGACAAACGCTCCGGCTCGTCCTTCCCCTCGTCCCATGCGTCAAATGCAGCCGCGGCCACGCTCTTCCTGTACGCAGGATGGCGCAGAAAGGCCCTGTGGCTGGTGCCGCTGGCCATCGGCTTTTCGCGAGTGTACGTCGGCAAGCACTTCCCTACGGACGTCCTGGCCGGCTGGGCCGTCGGGCTCGCCGTGGGCGGCATCGTCCTGCTGATCTACCCCTCCCTGTGCGCCCGCATCCGCTCGCGGTGGATGAGGTACAGGTTGCGCAAGTAGATGACGGAGCCCGTGGACTGCCCGACGATGAAGACGATGTCGCGGCGCAGGATGGCGTAGATCAGCAGAAAAAAACTCCCCAGCAGGCTGAAATACCAGAAGCTTATGGGGATGACGCTGCGCTTCTCCCTTTCGGAGACCACCCACTGCCAGAAAAAGCGCATGAAGAAAAAGGCCTGGCCCAGAAAACCTATGGCCAGCAGCCACCACTCGGTCGAAAATTCCATATCCCACCCATGACGCATGTGCGCCGGATTCAGGCAAGCCCCGGCAACGCCCCTTCCGCGCGGGAGCGCGGCCGTCGGCCTTGCCCGGACGGGCCGGGGTTCATTTCAGGTTCGTGTCGGCGACATCGTAGCCGATGTGGCGCTTCTGCATCCAGCGCACGGCCAGGAGATCGTACGCCGAGGCCCAGGCCCGGTCCCAGATCCCGTACTTCGAGACGCCCTTGCTCCTGGGACGGTGATTGACGGGCACCTCGGCCACCTTCGCGCCCTCCAGCTTCATGAGCGTCGGCAGGAAGCGGTGCATGCCGGTGAACATGGGGATGGAGCGGACCATCTCCGTACGCATGACCTTGAGGGAGCAGCCCGTGTCGCGCACGGTTTCCCGGCTGATCCTGTTGCGCACCCAGTTGGCGAACCGGGAGGCCCAACGCTTGACCATCGTGTCCTGACGCCTGGCCCGCCAGCCGATGACCATGTCCACACCCTGCTCGTAGACATTGAGCATGGACGGGATGTCGGCCGGGTCGTTCTGCAGGTCCGCGTCGAGGGTCACGACCACGTCGCCGCCGGCGAAACGGAAACCCGCGGCAAAGGCGGCGGACTGCCCGCAATTCCTGGCGAATGCGATGTACCGCACGCGGGGATCGGCGGCGGCCAGCTCGCGGATGATGGACAGGCTCCCGTCGGAACTGCCGTCGTCGACCAGCACCATCTCCCACTCGCAGGCCAGCCCGGAAAGGCTTCGCGTGATCTCCAGATACAGGTCCCGAAGATTTTCCTCTTCGTTATATACCGGAATTATCAGTGAAATTTTATGAATTTTGTTCTGCATACGAAAAAAAGTGATTATAGCATTTGACAACCCTTGTAAACCTGCATAGAAAGCTCTTCTCACATGACGCGGGGTGGAGCAGCATGGTAGCTCGTCGGGCTCATAACCCGAAGGCCGTAGGTTCAAATCCTGCCCCCGCTACCAAAAAGATCAAGGGCTTGGATGGAAACATTCAAGCCCTTTCCGTTTTCCCCAGCCCGACGAATCCGCCGAAATCCGGTCCAACAAGGGCGGCGCTTCCTTGCCCGGCCTGCCCGCAACGATTATTTCCATGAACATGACCAAAGAATCATTCGACGCACTGTCCCTCTTTTCCGGAGGCCTGGACAGCATCCTGGCCACCATGCTCCTGCAGAGCCACGGGCACAGGGTCCTGGGCCTGCACTTCGTCAGCCCCTTTTTCGGCAAGCCCGAGAAAAAGGACTTCTGGGAGAGCGAATACGGCATCCCCGTGGAAGTCATCGACGTCGGCCAGGAATTCGTCGACCTCATGGCCGCCTTCCCTCCCCACGGCTTCGGCAAGGTCCTGAACCCCTGCGTGGACTGCAAGATCCTCATGCTGCGTCGGGCCAAGGAACTGCTGCCGGCATACGGCGCGAAGTTCATCATCTCCGGCGAGGTCCTCGGGCAGCGCCCCATGTCCCAGCGCGCCGACACCCTGAACATCATCCGCAACGACGCCGACGTGCGCGACGTGCTGCTGCGCCCCTTGAGCGCGGGCGTGCTCCAGCCCACGCCCATGGAGGAGTCGGGCCTCGTCGACCGCTCGAAGCTCCCGTCCCTGGTGGGCCGCGGGCGGAAAGGGCAGTACGACCTGGCCAGAACCCTGGGCGTGACGACCATTCCCACCCAGGCCGGCGGCTGCCGCCTGGGCGAGCGGGAATCGGCCCGCCGGTACTGGCCCATCCTGCGTGCCTTTTCCCGGCCCCTGGCCCACTATTTCGACCTGGCCAACGTCGGCCGCCAGCTCTGGCGCGACGGCGGCCATTGGCTGGCCATGGGCCGGGAGCACAAGGACAACGAAAAGCTCCTGAAGCTGGTGCGGCCCGAGCACTACGTCTTCGTGCTCAAGAACTTCCCCGGCCCCCACGCCGTGGGCTGCCCCGCCCCCGGCCGGGACTGGCCCGACGACATCCTGGCCGAGGCAGCGGCATGCCTTGCCTCCTTCTCGCCCAAGGCCCGCAGGAGTGGAGGCGAGGTGGAGGTTGCCGTCACACGGTTCGGACAGGAGCGGATCGTCGCCGTCCGCCCCGACGCCCCGCACGGGTTCACGGACAACGCCACCTGGCCCGCGACCAGGGCACAGCAGAAGGAATGGGAAAAAAGCCTGGGACGATGACGGCCGCCGCACGGGTCGCCTTCGAGGCCGTCCAGTCCCGACGGCCGATCCGGCATTTTCGCGGGCGTCCTTGACGGCGACCCGATAGGCCCTATCTTCTGAGGTTGCCGACAACATCCACCTCTGGCCGGATCGGCCAAACAAGGAGAACGCCATGAAGATGCTCATCGTCTATCACTCCGCATACGGACACATCCGGACCATGGCCAAGGCAGCGGCCGAAGCCGCTTCCGCAATCCCCGGCGTGGAAGTGGCCCTGCGCCGCGTCCCCGAAACCCTGAGCGACGAGGTGCTGGCCAAGATGGGCGCCCTCGACGAGGCCCGGTCCCAGGCAGACGTGCCCGTGGCCACGGTGGAGGAGCTGGGCCAGGCCGACGCCGTGCTCTTCGGCACGCCCACCCGCTTCGGCAACATGACCGGCCAGATGCGCCAGTTCCTGGACGCCACGGGCGGTCTGTGGGCGAACGGCACCATGGTCGGGAAACCGGGCGGGGTCTTCACCTCCAGCGCCACCCAGCACGGCGGGCAGGAGTCGACCATCCTGTCCTTCCATACCTTCCTGCTGCACCAGGGCATGGTCGTGGTCGGCCTGCCCTACGCCTTCCAGGGCCAGATGCGCATGGACGAGATCACCGGCGGCTCGCCCTACGGGGCCAGCACCATCGCCGGCGGCGACGGCTCGCGCCAGCCCTCGGAAAACGACCTGGACGGCGTGCGCTTCCAGGCCGCCCACCTGGCAAAAATCGGACTCAAGCTCAAAGGCTGACGGTCTGCGCCACGAAATGAACGAAGCCCCGCGATCAGGCGATCGCGGGGCTTTTCGTTTTCCAGGGCCCGGCGGAGGCCGCAGGGCCTAAGCTTCAGCCTTGGCGCCGAACGCCCGCCGCACCAGGCGGCCGGCCTTGTCCAGGTACATGTAGTAGACCGGCGTGATGTAGAGGGTCAGAAGCTGCGACGTGACCAGGCCGCCGACCACGCACAGACCCAAGGGCTGGCGCGCGTCGCCGCCGGCTCCGTAGCCTACGGCGATGGGCATGGTGCCCATGATGGCGGCCATGGTGGTCATCATGATGGGCCGAAAGCGCACCAGGCAGCCCTCGAAGATGGCCTCGGCCGGGGTCTTGCTCCCCTCCCGCTGGGCCTCCAGGGCGAAGTCGATCATCATGATGGCGTTCTTCTTGACGATGCCGATGAGCATGATGATGCCCACAAACCCGTACAGGTTGAGGTCCATGCCGAAGAGCTTGAGCGTCAGGAGCGCCCCGAAGCCGGCCGAGGGCAGGCCTGACAGGATTGTCAGGGGGTGGATGAAGGACTCGTACAGGATGCCCAGCACGATGTAGATGACCAGCACCGCCAGAACGAGCAGCAGGCTCATGTTCTTGAGGGAGCTCTGAAAGGCCTGGGCCGTGCCCTGGAAGCTCGCGCTGAAGGTGTCGGGCAGGGTCTGCGCCGACAGGGCCTCCACGGCGGCCGTGGCCTCGCCCAGGGAAACGCCGGGGCGCAGGTTGAAGGACAGGGTCACCGACGGCAGCTGCCCGGAATGGTTCACGGACAGCGGGCCCACCCCGGTCGAGGTGTCGACCAGCGTGTCCAGGGGCGCGAGCCTGCCGTCCCCGGTGCGGACGTACAGGAGGGACAGGGCCGAGGGGTCGCGCCGGTACTCGGGCAGCAGCTCCATGATTACGGAGTAGCTGTCCGTGGGTGCGTAGATGGTCGAGACCTCGCGCGAGCCGAAGGCCGACTGCAGGGCCAGCTCCACCTCCCTGGGCGAAACGCCCAGGCTCGCGGCCTTGTCGCGGTTGATCAAGAGGCGCACCTCGGGGTTCTTGAGCTGCAGGTCGCTCGTCACGTCCTGCAGCTGGGGCAGCCCTTTCAGCTTCTCCTCCATGATCACGGCGTAGCGGTAGAGCTCGTCGGTGTCCGGGCTCTGCAAGGTGTATTGGTACAGGCTCTTGGAGCTGCGGCCGCCTATGTTGATGGCCGGGGGGTTGACCAGGAAGGTCTGGATGCCCGGCTGCGTGTTCAGCTTGGGGCGCAGCTTGGCGATGAGCTCGTCGGCGGTCTCGTTGCGCTCTGCGTGGCTCTTGAGGCGGATCATGAAACGGCCGGAGTTGCCCGCGGCGTTGGGGCCGCCGCCGCCGACCACGGACATGAAGGTCTCCACCGCCGGCTCTCCCTGCAGCACCTCGTGCAGGGCCAGCTGGTTGCGGACCATGTTCTCGTAGCTGATGCCCTGCACGGCCTCGGTCACGCCGTTGATCTGCCCCGTGTCCTGGCTGGGCAGGAAGCCCTTGGGCATGTCGCGGAACAGGACCACGCTGCCGGCCAGCACCGCCAGGGACACGAGGAAGGTCAGCACGTGATGCCGCAGGCAGGCTGCCAGGCTCCAGCGGTACAGGGCCAGCAGGCCGTCGAAGACCTTTTCCGAGGCCCTGAAGACCACCCCGTGCCGGACCTCGTGCGAGCCTTTGAGGAAACGGGAACACAGCATGGGCGTCAGGCTCAGGGACACGAAGCCGGAGATGAGGATGGCCACGGAGATGACCACCGCGAACTCGCGGAAGAGCCGGCCCACGATCCCGCCCATGAACAGGACCGGAATGAACACGGCGGCCAGGGAGATGGTCATGGACAGGATGGTGAAGGAAATCTCCCTGGAACCGTCGAACGCGGCCTGGAGCACGGGCTTGCCCATCTCCAGGTGGCGCACGATGTTCTCGAGCATGACGATGGCGTCGTCGACCACGAAGCCCACGGCCAGGATGAGCGCCATGAGGGACAGGTTGTCCAGGGAGTACCCGCACAGGTGCATGACGGCGAAGGTGCCGACCACGGACATGGGCAGGGCCATGCTCGGGATGAGCGTGGCGCGCACGTTGCGCAGGAAGATGAAGATGACGCCGACGACCAGGCCCATGGTCAGCAGCAGGGTGAACTTCACGTCGTCCACGGATTCGCGGATGGACTCGGAGCGGTCGTAGAGGACCTTGAGCTCGATGGAGGCCGGGATCTGCTCGGAAAAGGCGGGCAGCAGCTTGCGGATGTTGTCCACGACCTCGACGGTGTTGGTGCCCGGCTGGCGCTGCACGGCCAGGACGATGGCCCGCGTGTCCCCGCGCCAGCTGGCGATCTTGTCGTTCTCCACGCTGTCGACGACCTCTCCCAGGTCGTGCAGGCGCACGGGAGCGCCGTTGCGCCAGGTCACGATCAGGGGCCGGAAGGCCGCCGCGTCCATGAGCTTGCCGCTGGCCTGCACGTTCATGGCCGTGAACTCGCCGTACAGGGTGCCCGTGGGCAGGCTGACGTTGGAACGGTCGATGGCGTCCGCGACCTCCTCGAGGCCCACGTCGCGGCCGGCCAGGGCCTTGGGGTCGAGCTGCACGCGCACCGCGTACTTCTTGGCGCCGTAGACCGAGACCTGGGCCACGCCGCCGATCATGGAGATGCGCGGGGCGATGACGTTGTCGGCGTACTCGTTGACCACGGACATGGGCTGGGTGGCCGAGGACATGGTCAGGTAGAAGACGGGCGAGTCGGCCGGGTTGACCTTCTGGTAGGACGGCGGGCTGGTCATGTCCGGCGGCAGCTGGCGCTGGACCTTGGCGATGGCCGATTGCACGTCCTGGGCCGCGGCGTCGATGGAGCGCTCCAGAGCGAACTGCAGGGTCACGCGCGTGGAGCCCAGGGTGTTGGTGGAGCTGATGGAATCGATACCCGCGATGGTCGCGAACTGGCGTTCCAGAGGAGTGGCCACGGTGGAGGCCATGGTCTCGGCGCTGGCGCCGGGCAGGCTGGCCGAGACCGAAATGGTCGGGAAGTCCACGTTGGGCAGGTCGCTGACAGGCAGGATGCGGTAGCTCATGACCCCGAAGACCAGGATGGCCAGCATGACCAGGATCGTGGTCACGGGCCGGCGGATGAAGAGGGCGGCGATGTTCATTGGCCGGCCCCCGGCGCACCTTCGGCCGGGCCGCCGCCATCGCTGCGGATGGTCACCGCCGCGCCGGGCGTGAGGCGCAGGTGGCCGTCGAGGACGATCCGCTCCCCGCCGTTCAGACCTGACTCGACGACGACCAGGTCGCCGTGGCGAAGCCCGGTCCTGACCGTGCGGTACTCCACGGTATTGTCGGGCAGGATGACGAAGACGTACTCGCCCTCGGCCCCCGGGGCCACGGCCCTCTCGGGCACGAGGACGGCGTCCTGCATGGTCCCGACCTCCAGGTTCACGTCGGCGAACTGGCCGGGCCAGAGCTGCCGCCCGTCGTTGGCGAAGCGGGCTTTCAGGGTGATGGTGCCCGTCCTGGAATCCACGGCGCTGTCGATGAAAAACAGGCTGCCGAAAACGGCTTCGTGCACGCCGGCGGGTCTGGCCGTAACCCTGAGAGGGGCCTTGGCCTGGGCGGCCACGATGTTCGCAAGATGTGCCTCGGGCACGGCGAAGCGAACGTTGACCGGTTCGACGCGAGAGATGACGACCATGGGCGAGTCGGCGTTGGCCTTGACCATGTTGCCGGCGTGCAGCTGGAGAACGCCAGTGCGGCCGTTCAGGGGCGAGCGGATCTCGGCGTGGGACAGATCAACGGCGGCCGCCTCCACGGCGGCTTCGGCCTCGCGCAATTCGGCCTGGAGGGCGGCCAGGGCCGTGTCCGTGGTCTCCTGCTGATCGCGGCTGATGAGACCCTGCCGCAGGAGGTCGTCGTTGCGGCGCTTGTCCTCGCCGGCCTTCTTCAGCTGGGCCCTGATCCGATCAAGGCCCGCCCGTGCAGAGCGCAGCTGCGCCTCGAGATCGCGCGAATCGAGGGAAAAAAGCGGATCCCCCTGGCGCACGTCGCTGCCTTCCTCGAAGTGCACCTTGCGCAGCAGGCCGTTGATGCGCGCCTTGATCTCCACCACCTCGCTGGCCTCGACGGTGCCCACGGCGGTCAGGGTGACGGGAATGGAGCCGCGTACCGCCTCGCCGGCCAGCACCGGGGCGGCCTTGGCCCTGGGCTTTTCCTGGGCGGAAGCGGCGCCCGATGCCAGGCAGATCAGGACAAGAAGAAAAAATATGAATACGCGTCTCTTCGTCATGGGCATCTCGGGTGTTGCGGGGGAAGGGGATTGTCCGGAATGTTTTTCGACACGGAATACGGACGAAGACATGAGGGCGTCAACGCAAAGCCCCGCGAATCACCCAAAAAAGTTGCGCAGTTCCTCACCTCGAATCGGCATAACTGCTGCCTATGGCCGAAAAGGGCAGGTCGAGGCCGAGCTGCGGTACCTGCCGACCGATCCAGGCCACGAAGGTGTTGCTGTTGGGGCCGGGGAAGGCCTTGTATTCCGTTACCCACGGGTAGGACTTGGCGGCGCGGTCCACGGCGTCGATCAGCTCGTCCACGCCCGGCCCCCGGTGCTCCTTGAGCAGGCGGGGCGGGGCGCCGTACCAGTGGCGATCCGGGGCGTCCCTGACGATGCGCACCACGGGCACGCCCCGGGATGCCCGCCAGCCGACCACGTCGTAGACCGTATACGCGTCCTCGCCGGTGCGCTTGGCCGCGACCCAGGTGTGGATGGCGAACCAGCCGCGCCAGCCCCAGGCGTCGGCGCCGTAGACATGCAGCACGGCCTCTTTGGTCGCGGCCGGGTCCGGAGCGATGCCGGCCGGCTCGCGACTGGCCGTACGCCAGTCCTGGCCCGAGGAACACGAAACCAGGAGCGCCGCGACACACAAGAGCACAAATCGCATCTTCATTCTTCTCCCGCCTCCGGTCCTTCCGGTTTCGCGGCCTCGAAGCCGCCGAGCAGGACCCGCACCACCTCGCTGGCCACGTACAGGCCGAACATGCCCGTCAGATAGGAAATGGAGCCGATGGGCGCCCGCGGCCGGCCGCTCACGCCCTGCTCCGGCGCCTCCTCGATGACGGGCTCGTTCTTGTTGCGCGCCGCCTCGGTCGAAAAGACGCAGCGCACACCGGACGTCACGCCCCTGCGCCGCAGCCTCTTGCGGATGATCTGGGCCAGGGGGCACATGAAGGACTTGGAGATGTCGGCGGCCCTGATCTTCGACGGGTCGAGCTTGGCCGCCGCGCCCATGCTGGCCACCACTTCCAGCCCTTGTTCACGGGCCGCGACGATGAGGTTGACCTTGGAGTTGACCCCGTCGATGGCGTCCACCACCACGTCGAACCTCCCCTCCATCAGCCCGGCGACATTGTCTCCGTCCACAAACTGAATCCGCGCCTCGACGGCGCAGTCCGGGTTGATGTCCAATACCCGCGCCCGCGCCACCTCGGCCTTGGGCCTGCCGACGGTCGAGTGCAGGGCGAAGAGCTGGCGGTTGATGTTGGACGGGCTCACGACATCGTGATCGAAGAGCACGAGGCTCCCCACCCCGGCCCGCGCCAGGGCCTCCACCACATAGGACCCCACGGCCCCCAAACCGAACACGGCCACGGTGGCCCCCCGCAGACGGGCCAACCCGTCCTCCCCGATGAGCTGCATGGTCCGGGCGAATGGCATCATCATACAAACCTCTTTCCGAATCTTTTCAACATATTGTGTCCAGGCCAGAGGTCAGCCGGTCCGCTTCGGTCGGGTCGGATCGACTGTCTGACTGAGCCTGGCATCGTTTGACGGATCGTCGCCGACCGCCCGAAGCACAGGAGCGTACCCAAGGGGCGACGATCCGTCTCTACGAGGCCGGCGAAAGAGTTTCGATCCGACCCGACCGAAGCGGACCGGCTGGCCGCCGCACCATCAAAAAAACACATTCTCAAAAATTCAGCAGGCCAGGGCAGGCACGCAGGCCTGCCCCTACGGGTCATTCCGCGGTCGCGGCCGCGCCCTCGCAACACCGGAAAAACAGCCGCGCGTTGGCCGCCGTCCGCGCCGCCACCGCCTCCGGCTCCTCGCCCCGCAACTCCGCCAGCGCCTCCACCACCATGGGCAGATAGGCCGGCTCGTTGCGCTCGAAATCCACGCCCGCGGGCGCGATGGCCGGGCTGTCGGACTCCACCAGCAGCCTGTCGGCCGAAACCCGCATGCAGGCCGTACGCGCCTTGCGGTTGGCGGTCCTGGTGATTGAGGCGCAGATGGAGATGTGAAACCCCAGCTTCTCGAACACGGGCACCATCTCGTGGGAACCGGCATAGGCGTGCAGCATCATGAACGGGGGCCTCTGATCCATGGCCGCGACCAGATCGGCCAGCCGCCCGAAGGCCTTGCGGCAATGGATGGTCACGGGCCGGCCATAGCGCGCGGCCAGCCCCATCTGGGCCAGGAAGACCTCTTCCTGCTCGCCGTCGTTGCGCTCGGGCAGGGCGTTGTCCAGCCCTATCTCGCCCACGCCCACGGGATTGGCGGCCACAAGCTCCTCCAGCCGTTCGAGCCACCCGGGGCCCCGCTCGCCAACGTACCAGGGGTGCAAGCCCAGAGACACGCAGATGTCCGGGTGGCTGCGGCCCAGGCCCAGGACATAGGCCCAGTCGCCCTCGTGGGTGCCGTTGCAGCACATCATGCGCACCCCTGCGGCCCGCGCCCGGACCAGGGCCGGTTCCAGGGCGTGGCGCAGGAACCCGTCCTGCAGGTGGCAGTGGGCGTCCACGAGATCAACGTTGGCGGACACATTCCAATCGGTCACGGAAAAACCCCTGTTTTGCCTTTGCGCAACGCCTGTGTTAGCCATTACCTGCCGGGTTCTTCCCGGTACCGAAAGGAGCGGACATGCACAGGCGGCACATCGTGGTTCTGACCGGCGCGGGCATCAGCGCCGAGAGCGGCATCCCCACCTTTCGGGGTTCGGGAGGCCTGTGGTTCAAATACCGCATCGAGGACGTCGCCACGCCCGAAGCCTTCGCCCGCGACCCCGCAATGGTGCTGGACTTCTACAACCAGCGCCGGGCCCAGCTTGAAAGCGTGCAGCCCAATGAGGCACATAAGGCCCTTGCCCGCCTGGAGCAAGGGCACAAAGTCAGCGTCGTGACCCAGAACGTGGACGACCTGCACGAACGGGCCGGCTCCACAAGCGTGCTGCACCTGCACGGACAGCTCAGGCGCGCGCGCAGCTCCGTGGACCCGGACTGGACCATGGACATCGGCTACGGGCCCATCCGCATGGGCGACACCTGCCCCCTGGGCGGCCAGCTGCGGCCCGACGTGGTCTGGTTCGGAGAGCCCGTGCCGGCCATGGACGCGGCCCGCGACGTGGTCGCCTCGGCCGACGTGCTGCTCATCGTCGGCACGTCCCTGGGCGTGTACCCGGCCGCGTACCTGGCCCACGACGCCCCGGCCCGGGCCGAGATCATCGTCGTGGACCCCGAGGCCCGGGAGGGGAGAGTCCCCGGGGCCAGAATCTACCGGGAAAAAGCCGCCGGGCGCGTACCGCTCCTGGTGGATGAACTGCTCGGATAATACCGCCTGATCACGGCGGAAGGAGGACCGCATGCAGGAACTGCTGTACCTGCTCCTCATCTTCGGCGTCTGGCTCGTGCTGGTCAGATTCGTCTTTCCGAAGATAGGCATCCACGGCTGAGGCTCCATGCCCACCGGCTGCAGTTGGCAGCCAAAAGACAAGGACAAGGATAAGGACAAATCATGACTCGCGAAGCTCGGTCATGATGAGCCCCACGAAGCCTCCGACCGAGCCGCGATACTCCCAACCCAGATGCGTCCCGCAGCTGCGGCACATGGCGTAGCGCCATGCGTAGCCCGGAAACCAGGTGAATTCCGGGGTGAACCCGCCCTCGAAGCGGCACCCCGGAGCCGCGGCGAAGCACCCGACCTCGAAGAGGATGCCCGACGGGTTGAACAGGGCGTGGCCGTGCTTGCCGTTCACATCGACCCGGTCGCGCACGCGGGCAACGGGCTGGCCGCAAGTCCGGCACAGCAGCATCCTTTCCCCGGGATCATCGGGGAAGGCCCAATCCTGATCGGCCGGGACCGGGCTGTGGCCAGGCCTGTCGGCGCTTCGAAAACAAAGGGGCTGCGGCGCGAACATGCCGGGAAAGTACCCCAGACGCCCTTGAAAGCAAAGAGGACCGCATGAACATGCTCGCCGTGCGCACGGCCCAGGCCAGCCTGGCCGCGCGCATTTTCGAATCCCTCGCGAACGCTGTCGGCGCGGACCAGGCCCGAGCCGTCCTGGCCGACGCCGTCCAAAAGGACGCCCATTGCGCAGGCGCCGCCTTCGCACGACTCGCCCCGCAGGCCCCGAGCCTCGCGCACTTCGCCACGGTTCTGGAACGCTGGCGCGAAGGCGGGGCCCTGGCCATCGAAGACGTGGCCCTGGCCGGGAACACCCTGTCCTTCGCCGTCAAGGACTGCGCTTACGCCCGGGCTTACGCGGACATGGGCCTCGATCTAGAACTCGGCTTCATCCTGTCCTGCTCCCGGGACGAACCCTTCGCCCACGGGTACAGCCCGCGGCTGTCCATGGAGCGCTCCCGAACCATCATGCAGGGCGCGCCCGCCTGCCTCTTCACCTTCTCCTGGGCCGGGTGACCCGCTCTCCCGGCCGATCTTTCTTCCCGCCCGCGCCCCTCCGCCTTCGTCCGGCCTCAGACGCCAGGCCGAACTGACGGCGGCGCCATGACTGCGAACAGCGCAGTGTCTATAAAAAATTCCATAAAAACAGATAAATACTTGAGTTTCGAACAACTCGACACGCTCATTCCCCCTGACTCGACCGAGCACGCCGATCCCAGGCGCTTTTCAGGTCGGATGTGCGGAACCTTGTGCCCAAAAATGTTCGCAACTTGTTCCTTGCCCAAATCCATCAAAGCTCCCTGACCCGGTCCCCTGAAAATGCGCCCGCCCCTTCTCCCGGACGCGAGCTCGAAACAGGGAACAGCGAAGAGAACATTATATGATCTTTAATTTCGTCATGTTATCCTGTTTACGCACAAAATGCACAGCCCGTTCGCATCTCTTCCAAATCTGTTCACGAGGGTGTTCACCGAATGTTCCTAACGTGTTCCAAGATACGGCGGCCGTGTGCCGAAAACACCGCCCGGGCGCCCCTTCCGTTTCCGCACACGATCCGCACAATTCCGGAACCGCGCGCACGAAAAAGGCCGCCCCCCGGACAGGAGGCGGCCTGCTCGACCACGCTGGGGCGGGAGGGTCAGTCCCCGCTCTTGACCCGCAGCACTCCGTCTCCGGAGCGCACGTGCACGTCCATCTGCGGGAAGGGCATCTCCACGCCGTGCTCACGGAACCTGGCGTCGATGGCCTCCCGGATTTCGGAACAGGTCGACAGCCCAAGGTCCACATGCCGCACCCAGAAACGCACGATGAAATCCAGGGAGCTGGGCCCGAAATTGTTGAAGACGACCCAGGGGGCCGGACTCGAAAGCACGGCGGGGTGCTCCTCGGCCACCTCCTGCATGATCTTTTTGACCAGCTGCACGTTCGACCCGTAGGCCACGCCCACCGGTACGTCGCGGCGGATGCGCACGTCGTTGCGGTGGGTCCAGTTGGTGACCTGGTTGGCGATGAGGGTCGAGTTGGGCAGGAAGATCTTGGCGTTCTCGAAGGTCTGGACCTCGGTGTTGCGGATGTTCACGCTCATGACCTTGGCCCACACCCCGTTCACCTCGATGACGTCGCCGGGCTGGATGGCGCGGTCGAAGAGGAGGATGAGGCCGCTGATGAAATTGCTGATGATGGTCTGCATGCCGAAGCCGATGCCCACGGACAGACCGCCGGCGATGACCGCGAAGTTGTTCAGGCTGATGCCCAGGAGGTTCAGGCTGACCAGGCCGTAGAGCATCCACAGGCAATAGATGCCTATGCGCTGCAGGGAGGCGGCCGCACCGTGGTCGATGTTCTTGCCGCGCAGGCTCTCGCTGTCGAGAATCGTCTTCCAGGCCATGGCCAGGGAGCGGACCACCTGGAAGAGCAGCAGCACCACGCCCAGACGCATGAAGTTGAAGGAGAAGTCGCCCCAGTTGAGCTCCAGGGACGACAGCTTGTCCACAAGGGCGCTGGTGCCCAGGTTGACGTTGACCCAGGCCATGATCCCGAGGATCACGGCCAGCCAGACCAGCAGCGTCAGGAAGGTCATGGCCAGGTCAGCCGCCAGGGCGCGCCACCCGCGCTTGTCGAGCTTCTCGACCACCACCCGCACCACGCTCGTCGCGCCGATGGCCAGCTGCACCGCCAGGGCCAGCACGCCCCACATGGTGCTGGCCAGCACGGCCAGGTTGCCCCAGCCGAGAACGGCCACGGCCACGAGAACGGCGAGCACGTAGGGGTGCGCCCGGCGGATGAAGCGCTCGTACCTGAGTTCCGGCCTGATCATGCCGAAGAAGAGGCTGCTGAGGACCAGCAGCCCGACCCAGGTCAGCCGCTCCATCCACTGCGGCAGGCGCAGGAGGTCCAGCACCGCCACGCTGAGGGACAGGAAGACCAGGGGCAGCAGGGGCTGGATGGTGTCCTTCTGGAGAATGCCCCGCACGTTGCGGAAGACCCAGGCCAGTGCCTGCACACCCAGGAGCATGAGCACGTGGGTGAAGACCAGGAGCAGGGACGTCTGCTTGACCTTGCCGGAGAAAAAGGCGGCCAGCAGGGAAAAAGCCAGGGAAAGACAGAGAATGGCCATGGCCGAGGTCACGCGGCCGCCAGCGTGGGCGTTCTCGAACACCTCCGACAGGAAGCGGTACGAGATGAAGCCGATGAAGACGAAGGGCAGCCAGAAGAGGACGAAAGTCCCGGCCCAGTCGCCCGCATCGCCGGCCAGGGAGTACTGGCTGAGGAAAAAGGACTTCAGGTTCGTGAACCAGTCGGACAGTTCCTGGCCGACATCGGCTCCGGGCTGCGGGAGCATGCGGAACTCCGTGCCGTCCAGAAATTCCGCCCGCCAGATGAGAGGCAGCTGCGTTTCAAAGGTGGTGATCCATTCCGTGGTGGCGGTCAGGATTTCGTTCGCCTGCGCGTTGATCTTGTCGATCTGGCCCTGAACGCCCTTGAGCTTCTGCCCGACGGCGGCCACGCCTTTGCGGATGGCCTGCACGTCCTGGCGCACATCCTTGTCCAGGCCGGTAGACCACTTGCGCTCCAAGTCCTCCTCCAGGGACTGGACCGTGACGGCCTTGAGCCCGAGCTCCTTGGACAGGGCCTCCAGGGGCTGCATGTCCTTGGTCAGGGTCAGCTGCAGGTACTTGGCCTCGGCCAGGGCCACGCGCATGTCGTAGGGGTTGGTCTTGACCATGCGGGCCATGACCTCGAGCATCTGCAGCCTGCCGCGCGCGGTGTCCAAGGCGGCCGAAAAGTCCGGCTCGCGCCCGGCCAGCTGTTCCTGCAGGCCTTCGACATCCTTCTGCAAGACGTCCACTTCCTGGACCTTGGACTGGAAAAAGGAGGACAGGGCCGCGCTCTCGGGCGCGGGCTGAGGCTCCGCCGCCGGACCGGGTCCGGCGATGCAGAGGAAAAGCGCCGTGAGGATGAGAATCTTCTTCATATGCGTCCTTGAAGCAACGAAAGGGCCACCCGTTTCCGAATGGCCCTATCGGATTGTCGTTTCCGGGCTTAGAGGTAGCCCCAGGTCTTGAGCCTGGAGTAGGCGTGCTGGGCCATCTCGCCCTGCTGCACGACCTTCAGGTAGCGGTGGTATTCCTGGGCCGCGTTCTGCTTGTCCTTCATGCCTTCGTAGGAAAAACCCTTGAAAAATACCGTGGTCGGGTTTCCGGGGAGCATGCGCTCGTAGGCCGTGAAGTCGGCCAGGGCCGCGGAGTAGTTCTTGGCCATGATGGAGGCCACGCCGTGCACGTGCTGGGCCTGGGCCTCGGTCGGGTAGACCCGGCGCGCCCTGTCCGCGTAGTCCGCGGCCTTTGAGGGATTCTTCCGGGCGATCTGGCACTTGGCCATCATGACCAGCCCTGCGTAGTCGTTGGGGGAAATCCTGAGCCCTTCGGCGTACCTGCCTTCGGCCGCGTCGTAGGATTTGGCGGCCATGGCCTTGTCGCCTTCCTGGAAAAGCTTGAACATGGGCGCGAGCTTGCGCAGCCCGGCCGTGGAGGCCATGTAGCGCTCCTTGTTCAAGGGCAGGCTCAGCCGGTCCCCGAAACTGGTCCGGGCACGGTTCACGGCCGTCTGATAGCGTTCCTCGCTCATGGGGTGGGAGGAGAACATGGCCTCGATGGCGCTCGGCTGGCGCTTGCCCATGGAACGCAGGACGTCCATGAGGCCGACCATGCCTTGGGGGGAATACCCTGCGCCGACCATGTACTCCATGCCCAGTTCGTCGGCCTGGCGCTCGTCCTCGCGGCTGTATTTGGCCAGCAGGAGGCTCGCGCCGAGCCCCCCGACTGAGCCGGTCAGGTTGCCCAGGGTCTGGCTGGCGGCTCCGGCGATGAGGGAGGCCCCGCCCACCAGGGCGCCCAGGAGCTTGCTCGTGGACATGCGCGCCGCCGTGTGGCGGGCGTTGACGTGCCCGAGTTCGTGACCGATGAGCCCGGCCAGCTCGGCCTCGTTGTCCAGCTCGGCCAGGATGCCGCGCGTGATGGCGATGCTCCCGCCGGGAAAGGCGTAGGCGTTGGCGTAGGTCGCGTTGACCACGCTGAACCTGTAGGGCATCTGCGTCCGGTGCGTGACCCTGGCCAGGGAGGCGCCGATGCCGGCCACGTAGGCGTTCAGGCCCGCGTCCTGGGACACGCCGTAATCTGACGAGAACTGGTGGGGGGAGTTGACCTTGTCGACCTGGATCTCCTCGCCTTCGCCCACGAGCATGAGCTGGCTCTGCCCGGTCACGGGGTTGGCCGCGCAGCCCGCTGCCGTGGATACGGCGGCCAGTGCGGCGAGCTTCATGAAATCGCGGCGGGTCAGGGTGCCCCGATAGGCACGATCGTCGAAAATCGAGGTCATGGTCTGCTCCTGCGAAAAACGGTTGAAACCGCCTTCTACACCACCCCCCCGCAGGCTGACAACCCGCCTCGCCGCCCCCAGGGCGCAGGGCGTCCCGTCATGTCCCTCCTTGACGAGGCTCCGGGAAAGTTTCAAACGCTTGATTGAAACGATTGTTTAATTCCGGAGAACCGATGTCCTGCAAGAAATCCGCACGAACCAGGGAAAAGCTGCTGACGGCCGCCGGCGACGTGTTCGTGGAAAAGGGGTTCCGCGACGCCACCGTGGCGGAGATATGCGCCCGCGCCGGCGCCAACATCGCCGCGGTGAACTATTACTTCGGCGGCAAGGAGGCCCTGTACCAGGAGGCCTGGCGGCACTGTCTCGCCGAGTCCCTCCGCGCCCACCCGCCGGACGGCGGCGCCGACCCCGCCGCCCCGCCCGAAGAGCGGCTGCGGGAACGCCTGCGGGCCCTCATGGGGCGCATCGCGGACCCCGAAACCAAGGACTTCTTCATTTCCCAGATGGAGATCGCCAATCCC
>Ga0209066_10001613_pt1 | contig 29446 bp, 28 predicted proteins | sample All_14_2_FD_187198 | JGI IMG/M metagenome (GOLD analysis project Ga0209066, IMG submission 187198) | Freshwater microbial communities in response to fracking from Pennsylvania, USA - Allegheny Zone_MetaG_DW_15 (SPAdes) (version 2) ...
GTTCAGGGGAGGGTCCCGACGGATTGTATAGGCCGCGCCAACGCGGTCTGGAGTTCGACTCCGGATGCGGACACGATGGCCTCCTAGGCGCCGCGGCGGTCGAAGGCGAGCCAGCCGGCGAGGCCCGCGAACACCGCACCGAGCGCGCGACGACCGAGCAGCACGCGGCTGCCGACGCCGAGCGCAGTGGCAACGCGCGCGGCAACGAGGATCAGCACCACGTCGGCGCTGGCGACCATGGCGACGTTGATCGCGCCGAGCGTCAGCGTCTGCGTCAGGACGCTGCCGGCGGCGTCGATGAACTGCGGCAGAAAGGCGGCGTAGAACACCGCGACCTTGGGATTCAGCACGCTCGTGAGCCAGGCCTGGCGCAGCATGACGCGCACCGGCAGCGGCTGCGCCGCGGCGCGCGGGGCGTCGGCCGGCGGCGCACGCATCAGGTCCCAGGCCATCCACAACAGGTAGGCGGCGCCGATCAGCCGGATCGCCTGGTAGGCCGCCGGCACCAGCGCCAGCAGCGCCGTCAGCCCGGAGGCGGCGAGCAGCACATGGACGACGAGCCCGGCCGTGGTGCCGCAGCAGGAGGCCAATCCCGCGCGGCGCCCTTGGGCGACGGTGCGCGACACAAGATAGACCCAGTTCGGCCCCGGCGTCAGCGCCAACGCCAGCGAAGCGGCGAGGAACAGGCCGAAGGTGCCGCTGTCGTGCATGGCGCTCAGGCGGTCTCGGCGAACAGTTCGCGGCCGATCAGCATCCTTCGTATCTCGGAGGTGCCAGCCCCAATTTCGTACAGCTTGGCGTCGCGCCACAGGCGGCCAACCGGGAACTCGTTGATGTAGCCGTTGCCACCGAGGGTCTGGATCGCCTCGCCGGCCATCCAGGTCGCCTTTTCGGCGGAGTAGAGGATGGCGCCGGCGGCGTCCTTGCGCAGCGTGCGCGAGTGGTCGGTGCGGTCGCAGGCCTTGCCGACCGCATAGACGTAGGCGCGCGTCGCCTGCCAGGTCGAATACATGTCGGCGAGCTTGCCCTGCATCAGCTGGAATTCGCCGATCGGCTGGTCGAACTGCTTGCGGTCGTGGATGTAGGGAATCACGGCGTCCATGCAGGCGGCCATGATGCCGAGCGGGCCGCCGGAAAGCACGGCACGCTCGTAGTCGAGGCCGCTCATCAGCACCTTGGTGCCGCCCCCGACGCTGCCGAGCACGTTCTCAACCGGCACTTCGCAGTCGTCGAAGAACAGCGGGTAGGTGTTCGAGCCGCGCATGCCGAGCTTGTCGAGGTGGCTGCCCTTGGAGAACCCCTTGAAGCCCTTCTCGACGATGAAGGCGGTCATGCCCTTGGCGCCGGCGGCGAGGTCGGTCTTGGCGTAGACGACCAGCGTATCGGCGTCGCCGCCGTTGGTGATCCACATCTTGGCGCCGTTGAGGACGTAGCGGTCACCCTTGAGGTCGGCGCGCAGCTTCATCGAGACGACGTCGGAACCGGCGTTCGGCTCCGACATCGCCAGCGCGCCGACGTGCTCGCCGGAAATCAGCTTGGGCAGGTATTTCTGTTTCTGCGCGGCGTTGCCGTTGCGGCGGATCTGGTTCACGCAAAGGTTCGAGTGGGCGCCGTACGAGAGGCCGACCGAGGCCGAGGCGCGCGAGATCTCCTCCATCGCGACGATGTGCGCGAGATAGCCCATCGCCGTGCCGCCGTACTCCTCCTCGGCGCTCATGCCGAGCAGGCCCATGTCGCCGAACTTCTTCCACAGGTCGGCGGGGAATTCGTTGACGCGGTCGATCTCGGCGGCACGCGGAGCGATTTCCTTGTCGGCGAAGTCCTTCACCGCGTCGCGCAGCATGTCGATGGTTTCGCCCAGTTGAAAGTCGAGTCCGATCATGATTTCTGCTTCTCCGTGGCTTCGGGTTTGTCGTGCATGGTCATCAGGGTCTGCTGCATCGTCGCGCAGTGCGTCGTCTTCAAGCCTTTGACGACGTAGGCGTCGCCGCGGGTGACGACGAGGTTCTTGCCGGGCTTGATCACCTCGCCGACGGCGATCAGCAACTCGCCGTCGGCGGGGGCCAGCAGGTTGATCTTGAATTCCACCGACAGCACCGACGAGCCTGCCGGCATCAGCGAAAAGCCGGCGTAGCCGGCGGCGCTGTCGACGACCGTCGAGGTGATGCCGGCGTGGAAGAAGCCGTGCTGCTGGCAGAGGTCGGTGCGGAACGGCAGGCGGATTTCGCACCAGCCGGGACGCACGTCGGCGAGTTCGGCGCCGATCAGGCCCATCACGGTCTGGCGGTCGAAGCTCTGGCGCACCTTGTCGGCCCAGTGCGGATCGCGCGGCTCGAAGTGCGGCGCGGCGGGCGGCGGCGGGACGGTCATGTCTCCTCCTTGTCGTCGTCGGGCGATTCTAGGTTGACGTTGACGTTAACGTCAACTTCCGGTCCAATCGAAAGCGCGGGCTTCAGCTGCGGCGCGACCGCCTGCGTGGCGCATTGCCGCCGAGGATGTCGCGGCACTGCGCCTCGAAGTCGTCGAGTTCGGCGAGCACGGCCTCGATGTCCTCTCGCTGCTGCTGGAGCGCCTCCTTGCGCTTGGCGAGCACGGCCAGAAGCTTGACGAGTTGCGATGACTCGTCGGGCGCGTGGTCGTACATGTCGATCAGTTCCTTGATCTCCGTGAGCGCGAGGCCGAGGCGCTTGCCGCGCAGCGTGAGTTTGAGCCGCGTGCGGTCGCGCTTGGAATAGACGCGCTGCTGGCCCGAGCGCTCGGGGAAGATCAGGCCCTGGGCCTCGTAGTGCCGGATCGCGCGCGGCGTGACGCCGAATTCGCGCGCCAGCTCGGTAATCGTGAAAGTGGGTTCGCCCATGGGCTCGAAAGGAGGTCGAAGTGGTCGATGTTGCAGCGCATCACGAGGTCCGCATACAATGCGCGAGCCCCCCGACAGGCGCGGCGGCGGGGAAGTTAAACAGATTTCAAGAAGCGAATCAAACCGCGTCCCAGGTGCTCCCCCTACTGAGATGATGCAGTTGCACACCACGCACGAGGCCCTTCCGGAGGCCGGCGAGACCGTTGAAGTCGCGGCCGGCGTGCATTGGCTGCGCATGCCGCTGCCCTTCGCGCTCGACCACATCAACCTCTGGCTGCTGGCCGACGGCGAGGCTTGGACGGCCGTCGATACGGGCATCGCACTCGACCCGGTAAGGGACGCCTGGCGGCAGGCGCTGGCCGGCAAGAAGCTCGCGCGCCAGATCGTCACCCATTTCCACCCCGATCACCTCGGGCTCGCCGACTGGCTCGAAGGCGAGACCGGCGCATCGCTGTGGATGACGCTCGGCGAATACGCCACGGCGCAGCTGATCAAGCAGCAGGTCGCCGGCTTCTCGATCCCGGCGATGCTCGACTTTTTCCGCAGCCACGGCCTCGACGCCGAACGCCTGGCGGCGCTCGAGGCGCGCGGCAATGCCTACGGCCGCGGCGTGCCGGCCATTCCGGCGACCTTCCGGCGCATCCTCGCCGACGAGGAGATCGCCATCGGCGGTCGCAACTGGCGCGTGATCGTCGGCCACGGCCACGCCGCCGAGCATGCGGCGCTGTATTGCGACGACCTGCGGGTGCTAATCGCGGGCGACATGCTGCTGCCGCGCATCTCCACCAACGTCAGCGCGTTCGCCGCCGCGCCTGCCAACGACGGCCTCGGTGCCTTCCTCGCCTCGATCGACCGATTCACCGCACTGCCCGCGGACACGCTGGTGCTGCCCTCGCACGGCCGGCCCTTCCGTGGCATCCACGCCCGCGTCGCCCAGCTTCACGCCCATCACGCCGACCGCTGCGCGCTGCTTCAGGCGGCCTGCGCCGAAGGTCCGCGCACGGCGGCCGAGCTGATGCCCGTGCTGTTCGAGCGCGACATCACCGACGCCCACCAGACGATGTTCGCCATCGGCGAAGCCATCGCCCACCTGATCCATCTGGAACAATCGAACGCCGTGAAGCGCGTCGTCGATAACGGAACCATTCGCTTCGTCAGCACACCCTAGACAGGAGACACCATGTCAGCGCAGCCCAAGGAAGCCCCGCAGTCGCAACTGCCCGATCCCAAGGAAATGGCCAAGACCTACGCCGAAGTCGCGCAGCGCGCCTCCAAGCTGATCACCGAGCACATGCAGCGCCAGATGCAGAAGGGCATCGCCACGCCGCACGACGAACTCGGCATCGCCCAGGCCTTCATGGAGATGATGGCCAAGATGCTCGCCAACCCGTACAAGCTGGCGCAGGCGCAGATGAACCTGGTGTGGGACTACTTCTCGCTCTGGCAGCACTCGATGCTGCGCTTCATGGGCATGAACGCGACGCCGATCGCTGCGCCGGCCAAGGGCGACAACCGCTTCCGCAACGAGGAGTGGGAGCAGCACTTCCTGTTCGACTTCATCAAGCAGAGCTACCTGATCACCGCCCGCCACATCCACGAGAGCGTCAGCAACGTCGAGGGCATGGGCGACCAGGACAAGCGCAAGGTCAATTTCTTCACGCGCCAGTTCATCGACGCGCTGTCGCCGTCGAACTTCGCCATGACCAATCCGGAGGTCTTCCGCGAGACGCTGAAGACGCACGGCCAGAACCTCGTCAAGGGCTTCAACAACCTGCTGCGCGACATCGAGGAAGGCGACGGCCAGCTGCGCATCAAGATGACCGACACCTCGGCCTTCGAGCTCGGCAAGAACGTCGCGACGACGCCGGGCAAGGTGGTGTTCCAGAACGATCTGATGCAGCTGCTGCAGTTCAACCCGACGACCAAGCAGCAGTTCAAGCGCCCGCTGCTGATCTTCCCGCCGTGGATCAACAAGTACTACATCCTCGACCTGCGCGAGAAGAACTCGTTCATCAAGTGGGCCACCGACCAGGGCCACACGGTGTTCGTGATGTCCTGGGTGAATCCGGACGAGAAGCTCGCCCGGAAGAGCTTTGAGGACTACCTGACCGAGGCCGCGCTGGTGGCCGTCGACAAGGTCTGCGAGCAGACCGGCGAGAAGGAGATCAACGCCGTCGGCTACTGCCTCGGCGGCACGCTGCTGGGCACGACGTTGTCCTGGATGGCGGCAAAGAAGGACAAGCGCATCGCCTCGGCGACCTTCTTCACCACGATGCTCGACTTCTCCTTCCCCGGCGAGCTCGGCGTTTTCATCGACGAGCAGCAGGTGTCGAGCCTCGAGAAGAAGATGGAGGAGCGCGGGTTCCTCGAAGGCTCCGAGATGGCCGGCACCTTCAACATGCTGCGTGCCAACGACCTCATCTGGTCGTTCGTGGTCAACAACTACCTGATGGGCAAGGACCCGTTCCCGTTCGACCTGCTGTTCTGGAATTCGGACTCCACCCGCATGCCGTACGCGATGCACAGCTACTACCTGCGCAACATGTACATGAAGAACCTGCTCAAGGAGCCGGGCGGGCTCGAGATCGCCGGCGTGTCGATCGACCTCGGCAAGGTCAAGACGCCGAGCTACTTCATCTCGACCATGGAAGACCACATCGCGCCGTGGAAGAGCACCTACCTGGGCGCACAGCGCTTCAGCGGCCCGGTGCGCTTCGTGCTCGGCGGCTCCGGCCACATCGCCGGCATCGTCAACCCGCCGGCCGCGAACAAGTACGGCTACTGGGTCGGCCCTGCGGCCCTGCCGGAGACCGCCGACGACTGGCTCGCCGCCGGCAAGCAGAACGAAGGCTCGTGGTGGACCGACTGGCAGGCCTGGGTCACCAAGCACGACGACGCCAAGGTTCCGGCGCGCGACCCTGCCAAGGGCAAGCTCAAGCCGCTCGAGGACGCGCCCGGCTCGTTCGCCAAGTTCCGGCTCGACATGCAGAAGAAGCAGTGACCCTTGCAGGGACTGGCAGGGAGACGGGCGCGGCGACGCGCCCGTCTGCTTTGCCGCAGCCGCTGCGCGTGGTGCTCGATACCAACGTGCTGGTGTCGCTGTGGCTGTTCGCCGACAGCCGCTACCTGCCGCTGCGCGCGGCGCTCGACGAAGGCCGCTGGCTGGCGCTGGCGAACGAGGCGACCATTGGTGAATTCAAGCGCGTGGCGGCGTATCCGCAGTTCGGCGCCGGCACGACGTTGCAACAGGAAGCGCTGGCCGATTACCGGCGTCTCGCGCACGCGGTCGATGCGCCGCCGGGCGACGCATCGCTGCCGCGCTGCCGCGACCAGGACGACCAGAAATTCCTCGAGCTCGCGCGTGACGGCGGCGCCGACTGGCTGGTGACGAGCGACAAGGACCTGCTGCGGCTTGCGCGCCGGCAGAAGCTCGCCGGACTTTTCCGCATCCTGACGCCGGACGCCGCGCTCGCGGCGCTCGCCGAAACGGCTACAGCCTGAGGCCGCGCGGCTTGCGCCCGGCCTGCGCGGACAGGCGGTCGTAGAGCGCGTCCGGCAGCATCCGCATGAGCTTGGCGACGATCGCCATCTGCCACGGCACCACCGCGTAGGAACGCCCGGCGGCGATCACCCGCGCCATGCGTCGCGCCGCCTCGTCGGCGTCGAGCATGAAGGGCATCGGATAGGGATTGACGTCCGTCATCGGCGTCGCGATGTAGCCGGGTGCCAGCGTCACCACCCTGACGCCCGTGCCGCGCAGTTCGACGCGCAGGCTTTCCAGATAGGAGATCGCCGCTGCCTTCGAGGCACCGTAGGCGCCTGCGCCCGGAATGCCGCGGATGCCGGCTACCGAGGCGATGCCCGCGAGCCTGCCCCGCCGCGCGGCACGCATCGGCGCGACGAACGGATGGAAGGTATTCGCCATGCCGGTAACGTTGACGGCCAGCACGCGCTCGAAGGCGGCGAGGTCGTCTGCCTCCTCGGTCAGGGTGCCGACGGAAACGCCGGCGTTGGCGATGACGACGTCGGGCACGCCGGCGCGGGCGATGAAGTCGGTGCCGGCTTCACGGAGCGCGCCAGCGTCGGTGACGTCGAGCGGATAGAGATAGGACTTGGCGGGCAGCGAATCGGCCAGCGCGCGCAGCTTGTCGCTGCGCCGTGCGGCAAGACCGAGGGTGGCACCCAGTGCGGCGTAATGGCGTGCGAAGGCGGCGCCGAGGCCCGAAGAAGCACCGGTGACAAAAACACAGGGCCGACGGCCCTGTGTTTCAGCGGAGGCTGAGTTGCCGCGCAAGTTATGCCGGAACCAAGGACGACCGGCGCCCTCGCGCGGCGCTTACTTGCGGCCCTGTTCGGCGCGCACCTTGGCGATCACCTTGTCGAGGTTCGCCATCAGCTCGCCGTAGCTGCCGGCAGACAGTACCTTGTACTTGCCCTGGACGATCAAGGCCGGCACGCCATCCAGGCTATGCGCCTGCGACAACTGCATCGAACGCTGGGCGCGGCTCTGGACCGCGAACGAGCGGTAGGTGTCCTCGAACTTCTTGCGGTCGACGCCCTTGCTCTCCATCCAGGCGAGCATCGTCTTCTCGTCGCTCATGCGCACGCGGTCGACGTGAATGGCGTCGAAGACCTGCTGGTGCAGCTTGTCGACCAGGCCCATCGCCTCGAGCGTGTAGTAGAGCTTGGTTTCGGGCAACCACTTGTTGCCCGGGAACAGGGCCGGCACACGCTGGAAAACGACGTCCTGCGGCTTGCCCTTCGACCACGCCTGCATCAGCGGCTCGAGTTCAAAGCAGTGCGAGCAGCCGTACCAGAAGAATTCGGTGACTTCGATCTTGCCTTTCGCATCGGTCGGCTGCGCGGGATTGAGGACGGCGTAGTGGCGGCCTTCCTTCAGTTCCTGGGCGCCGGCCGCGGCGACGAAGAAAAGGCAGGCGACGGCAAGCAGGGCTTGCAACGAACGCATCGCGTTCCGACGGGCTGCGCCAAGGAAGGCGACACCCCCTTGGGGGGTAGCGAACGAAGTGAGCGTGGGGGTCATCTATGTCTCCGTGATTTCAGTTCTTCGGGGTTTCTTTTATTTTTACGACCGTCGCTTGGATGCCGTTCTGGGCGAGTTGGTTCCGGGCGCGGTTCATCTCGTCCGGGCGCGCGTAAGGACCGACGCGAACACGGTACAGGGTGCCTTTCTCCGGGATCGAGACTTCCTGGACGCCGACCTCGACGCCCATCATCGACAGCTTGGCCTTGAGGTTATCGGCCTCGGCCGCCTTCTGGAAGGCGCCGGCCTGCAGGTAGAAGACCTCGCCGGTGCTCGCAGGCTCGGGGGCCGGCGGCGGAGCGGCGGGTGCGGGCGCGGACGGCAGGGTTGCTGCCTCCTGCCCGCCGGGGAGGATCTTGTAGAACTCGAAGCGCGGCTTCTCGCCGACCTTGTCGCCAGGCTTGCCGGGCAGCTGATCGGGCTTGCCGTTGGTGCGCGCCTCGGCCGGCTTGTCGGCGCGGCTGGACTTGTCCTGGAACGGCAGCGGCGTCTTGTTCAAATACCAGACGACGCCGAAGGCGCCGAGCACGCCGATGACGAGGCCGATGAACAGGCCGAGCAGCATGCCGCCGCGGCTCTTGCGCTGCGGCTGGGGCTGCCGTGCGATGGGGGCTTTTCTCATCTCACATCGCCTCCGGCGCCGAGACGCCCAGGATTCTCAGGCCGTTGCGGATCACCTGGCGCGCCGCGACGGCGAGCGCCAGGCGAGCGCGCTTGACGTCGTCTTCGTCGACGAGAAGGCGGTCGGAGTTGTACCAGCCGTGAAAGTCGGCGGCGAGCTCGCGCAGGTAGAAGGCGATCGAGTGCGGCGCGTATTCGGCCGCTGCGCCGGCCACGACCGCCGGAAACTCGGCGACGCGCGCGCACAGCGCGAGCTCCTTGTCGCCGGCGAGCGGCGCAAGGTCGGCGCTCGCGAGATCGGCCTCGTTGCCGCTCCATTGGCCGAGCACCGAGCAGATGCGCGCGTGCGCGTACTGGACGTAGTAGACCGGGTTGTCGCTGCTCTCGCTCTTGGCGAGCGTGAGGTCGAAGTCGAGGGCCTGATCGCTCTTGCGCAGCAGGTAGAAGAAGCGGCAGGCGTCGTTGCCGACTTCCTCGCGCAGCTCGCGCAGGGTGACGAAGTCGCCGGAGCGCGTGGACATCGACGCCTTGGCGCCATCGCGGAACAGGCTGACGAACTGCACCAGCGTGACGTCGAGCTTGCCGGGATCGAGGTCGAGGGCCTGCAGCGCGCCCTTGACGCGCGCGATGTAGCCGTGGTGATCCGCGCCCCAGACGTCGATCACCTTGTCGAAGCCGCGCGAGAACTTGTTGGCGTGATAGGCAATGTCGGAGGCGAAGTAGGTGTAGAGGCCGTTGTCGCGCTGTACGACGCGGTCCTTGACGTCGCCGAACGCCGTCGAGCGGAACCACTTGGCGCCGTCCTGCTCGTAGAGGTGGCCGCGCTTTTCGAGTTCGGCGACCGCCTTGGCGACCATGCCGGTGTCGAACAGGCTGCGCTCCGAGAACCAGCAGTCGAAATGTACGCCGTAGGCTTCAAGGTCCTCGCGGCAATCGGCGAGCTGCTCGGTCAGCGCATGCTGGTGGACGTAGGTCCATTCCTCGCCGAGGAGATCCTTGGCGGCGGCGATCAGGCCGTCGAGGTGCGCTTCCAGCTGTTCCTTCTCTTCCGGCGTGTAATTGCCGTCGGCCGGGCGCGCCGGCGCGGCGGGCACGCAGGCGAGCACGGCCTTGGCCGGATGCACGTAGCGGTCGTCGTGGGCGATGCGGATCTGCGCCGCCATGTCGCGCACGTAGTCGCCCTGATAGGCGTTAGGCGGGAACGGCACGACCTGGTCGAAGAGTTCGAGATAACGCAGCCAGGTCGAGACGCCGAGGATGTCCATCTGGCGGCCGGCATCGTTGACGTAGTACTCGCGGCAGACCTCGTAGCCGGCGAAGGACAGCAGCGAAGCGAGGCTGGCGCCGTAGGCGGCACCGCGGCCATGGCCGACGTGCAGCGGACCGGTCGGATTGGCGGAAACGAATTCGACCTGGATCTTGCGGCAGCCGGTCGGTGCCGTACCGCGACCGTAGCCCTCACCTGCGGCCAACACGTTCTTGACGACCTGCGTCTTTGCGGCCGGCACCAGCGTGAAGTTGATGAAGCCGGCGCCCGCGACCTCGGCCTTCTCGACCCAGGAGGAGCGCGGCAGCTCGTGCAGCAGGCGCTCGGCGAGCTTGCGCGGATTCTCCTTCTGAGTGCGGGCGAGCTGCATCGCCAGATTGCTGGCGAAATCGCCGTGCGACGCTTGCTTCGGCCGCTCCAGGTGGATTTCGATCGCGACGCCCGGCGCGACGGATGCGGCAGCGGTGCGAAGAAGCTCGGCGAGGTGGCTCTTGGGTTCGAAGCTCATTGAAAACGCTGGAAATGCCAAAGGCCGCGATTATACGCCGCCGCCAACGCGGCAGTCCCGCCGATGCCCTGTCCATCGAGCGCACCAAAGGACCTTGTCGTTGCGAATCATTCTCAGGTAAGATGCGAACCATTCTCGTTGAGACGGGTTCTGGCTCGACCTGCGCCTGATTGTCCGCACTCGCGTGCACGCGCCGCCGCTGCCTTCGCTGTCTGGACAGTGCCGGTGGCGGCCGTCGCCACCGCCTGGATTCCTCGTTTTCCACCTCTGGTAAGGAACCGAACATGAACGACGCCAACCTCGAACAACCGCCCGCCCGCATGGTCGCCGGCGCCCTCGCCCATCTCGCCAGGCACATGGAGACCGGCTGCCCGCGCGCCGCCTATCTCGCCGCCATGCTGCTCGATCAGGTCGCCAACGACACCGAAGCCGACGACCATCTGCGCACCCACGCCCGCGAGCTGGTGGAAATCCTCGAACGCGACGAGGCGCGCGAGAAGCCGTCCGAGGCGCCGTCGGCCGCCGTGCACGCCACCCCGCCGGGAGACCGCCTTGGCCTCGCCCTCTGACATGCTGCCGACGCTCGAGACGACCCCGTTGCAGCCGCCGGCCGCCGGGCAGTTGCCGCTGATCGCGTCGGGCCAGCTGTTCCGCCAGGGGACCACGCTGCGCATCGAGCATGCCGGCCAGATCTACCAACTGCGCGTCACTCGTGAGAACCGCCTGATCCTTACCAAGTAGGAACCCGCCGCCAGCGCCCGCAACCGACACCCGCAGCAAAGCCAGCCACCCAAGGCCGTCCGGCCCCAGGCAGCCAGCCATGCACTCGAAACACGACATGGACGACGCCTGTGAACTCCGCCGATAACCCGACGCCGCGCTGGCTGCTGCCGCTGGTGCTGGCGCTCCACGCCGCCGTCGGCGCTGCGCTGCTCCATGCCGCGGCACCGCTCGTCAAGCCGGCCCTGCGCTCGCTCGAAGTCGCGCTGCTGGCGCCGCCGGCCGCTGCGCCGACCCATGCAGCAGCGCCGGCGTCGGCACCACGGCGCACTCCGCAGCCCACGTCCGTACTGCCAACCCCGCTGGTGCAGCCCACGCCGGTTGCGGAACCGGCCCCCACGACCGTCGCGCCGGCAGCCACCACTGCCGACGCCGCCACCACTAACGCACCGGCTGCGCCGGCCACCAGCCCGGCGCCCGCCATGGCAACGGCACCCGTCGCACCGCCGCGCTTCGACGCCGCCTACCTGAACAACCCGCGCCCGCCCTATCCACCGGTGGCGCGCCGCCTGGGCGAGCAAGGCCTCGCGGTGCTGCGCGTGCGCGTCTCGGCCGACGGCCTGCCCGAGCAAGTCGAACTGCACCGGAGCGCCGGCAGCCCCCGCCTCGACGAGGCCGCCCTCGAAGCGGTCAGGCGCTGGCGTTTCACGCCGGCCCGCCAGGGTGACCGTGCCGTTGCGGCGTCGGTGCTCGTACCGCTCGTCTTCAAACTGGAGAACTGACCGATGCTCCCCCACGCCCACATCCTTCCACTGCCGCCAGGCGGCCCCGCGAGGTCATGATGTCCGACACGCCCGACTTCGGCTTCGCCCACCTCTGGACGCAGGGCGACGCGATCACCCACGGCGTCGCCCTGATCCTCGTCGCCATGTCGGTGGCGACCTGGTACTGGATGCTCGCCCGCCTCTGGGCCTGGCAGCGGTTGCGCGGCTCCGCCGCCGCCGTCGAGGCGTTCTGGGACGCGGCCGACACGACGGCCGGGCTGGCCGAACTCCAGCGGCAGGCGCCGGCCACGCCCGCGGCCAAGCTGGCCGCGGCCGCCGTCGCCGCCGTGCGCGACATCGAGGAGCACGGCGCACGGCGCGTCGCCGACGGCATGAGTTGCGACGAACTGCTGACGCGCGCATTGCGGCGCTCGATCGCCGCCAGCCGCCGCCGCCTCGGCCAGGGCATGACGCTGCTGGCCTCGATCGGCGCCACGGCGCCCTTCGTCGGCCTGTTCGGCACCGTCTGGGGCATCTACCACGCCCTGGTCGCGATCTCGGCCACCGGTCAGGCGACGCTCGACAAGGTCGCCGGCCCGGTCGGCGAGGCGCTGATCATGACCGCCGCCGGCATCGGCGTCGCCCTGCCTGCCGTGCTCGCCTACAACGCCTTCGCCCGCGTGAACCGTGACACGCTGGCCGACCTCGACGCCTTCGCCCACGACCTCCACGCCTGCTTCGGCGCCAAGGAGCACTGGAACGGCGAGGTGCGCGGCATGCGCGCTTCCCGGGGAGCCGTGTAATGGCCTTCGGCAACTTCGACGCGAACGTCGACGGCGAGCCGATGGCCGACATCAACGTCACGCCGATGGTCGACATCATGCTCGTGCTGCTGATCATCTTCATCGTCACGGCACCGATGTTGAGCCATGCCGTGAAGATCGACCTGCCGCGCGCCAGCACCGCGCCGCAGATGGAAAAGCCCGATTCGATCCGCCTCGCGCTCAGCGACGCCGGCGACCTCTACTGGAACGACCGCCTCGTCGGCGACGCCGAGACGCAGCGCCTGCTCGCCGAAGCCGCCCGCCGCGAACCGCAGCCCGAGGTCCATCTGCGTGCCGATCGCACGACGCGCTACGAGCGCCTCGCCGAAGTCATGGCCCACGTCCACAACGCCGGCATCGCCAAGCTCGGCTTCGTCACCCTGCCCACGCCATGATCCGCCGAACCCGCATGCGTGGGAGGGCACATGGCTGATGTCATCGCCGTCTTCATGGCCTTCGCCGTGGCACTCGGCCTGCTCGGCCTGGCCGTCGCCTTGTGGCTGTTGATCGACCGATTGCTCATGCGCCGCGCGGCTGGTGTCCCTGGCCGTCAACGCGCGCACGGACGTGCGGACGGTACCGATTTGTAAAGCGTCACTATTTCAAAGCGTCACTTCAGCCAGCCATCTGTCCGGTTTCCGGTCCTCAGAAAGCCAGCCGACAACTTCTCCCTGAGGATCGCCATGTCATCCAAGAAGCTTCTCCCCGTTTCCCGGCCCACGCGAGTGGCCGTCGCCCTTGCCCTGGCCTTGAGTCATCCCATGCCGGCGCTGTCCGCGGACGTCGTCCTGCCGCGCATCGACGTGGTCGGCGACGATGGGCAGGCCGTCAAGAACATCCCCGGCGCCGTCAATATCGTCACCCGGGAAGAACTCGAATCCCGGCACCCGATGTCGACGGAAGCCGCGCTCAAGAACGTGCCGGGCATTTCGATCAAGCCGGAAGAGGAAAGCGCCATCGTCGCCAACATCGGCATGCGCGGCCTGAGCGCCGCCGATTACAAGACGCTGATCCTCGAAGACGGCGTGCCGGTGGCGCCCGGCCTGTTCGTCGGCAACGGCCGTTACTACAACCCGCGCATCCAGCGCATGGAAAGCATCGAAGTGCTCAAGGGGGCCGCCTCGCTGCGCTATGGTCCGAGCACCATCGGCGGCGTGATCAACTACCAGACCAAGACGCCGGAACCCGGCGCATCGGTGGCAGGGCGCCTCGGTTCCTTCGGCTATCGCGAAGCCACGGTGGAAGCCGGCGGGCGCTCCGAGTCGGGCCAGGCCCTGGGTGGCGTCTTCTACACCAAGGCCACCAGCGACGGCTTCCAGAGCAAGGGCTTCGACATGGAAGACCTGATGCTCAAGGGCGGCATGGCCATCGGCAATTCGCAATGGATCGGACTCAAGCTCACGCATTACAAGAACGACGCCAACATCTCCTACCGCGGTCACTTCCTCGACGCCTGGGAGAGCGCCAATGACAACCCCGCGCCGGACGACTGGTTCCTGACGGAGCGGCAATCGGTCGACCTGAATCACGAATGGCAGATCGATGCCGACGCCAGACTGAATACCCTGCTCTACTGGAGCACGGTGTTCCGCGACTACTGGCGCTTCGACACCGTGGGCGGCACGCCCACCGTCGGCACCGGGGCGAACAAGCGCTGGAACTACGGCAATACCGTCAAGGGCAACAACCGCTCCTTCGACCGCCTGGGCATCGACAGCCGCCTGAACCTGCGCCACAACAGCTTCGGCATGGCCAGCGAAGCCGAATTCGGCGTGCGCCTCATGGAAGAAGAGATGGTCGACCAGGGCATTACCGCGACGCGGGCCAACCCGCGCTCGGGCACCATGACCAAGGACATCATCGACTCCGCCCTCAGCCTCGCGCTGTTCGCCCAGAACCGCTTCATCATCAGCGACAAGCTGGGCATCACGCCGGGCCTGCGCATCGAGCGCTACACCCAGAAACGGCACGAGCGCATGGATGTGGGCGCAACCGCCGGCCAGAACGCCAGGACCTCGAACGTGGAATACCTGCCGGGCATCGGCGCCACCTACCAGGCAACGCCCGCGGCGCAGTTCTTCGGCGGCGTCTACAAGGCCTTCTCCCCGGCCCTGAACGGCGACGCGCTGGACGGCCTGCAAGACCAGCAACTGGATGCCGAGCGTTCGGTGAACCTCGAAGTCGGCGTGCGCGGAAGAAGCGATCGACTGAGCTACGAGGCCACCGTTTTCCGCATGCAGTTCGACAACCAGATCATCCCGGCCAACAGCAACAGCAACTTCCAGAACACCAACGGCGGCAAGACGCTGCACCAGGGCCTGGAGGCGGCGGTCGGCTACGGCTTCGCCAACGGCTTCAACATCAACGCCAACCTCACATGGATTCCGACCGCGAAGTTCGTCGGCAATCGATACAACGCGAATGGCACCCTGAATACGCCCGACGGCAACCGCGTGACCTACACCCCGGAACTCGTCACCAACCTGTCGCTGGGCTACAAGTCGGGTCCGCTGGAGACCGCGCTGCGCATCAACCACACGGGAAGCCAATTCACCGACGTCACCAACACCCAGGCGCTCGTGGAGAACACCACCGGCTTCTTCACCGGCAAGCTGCCTTCCTACGCCACGGCCGACCTGACCGCCAACTATGCGGTGAGCAGACAGTTCAGCGTCTTCGGCGCCGTCAAGAACCTGACCGACAAGCGCTATGTCGCCAGCCTCCGCCAGGGCGTCTATGCCGGCCCGGAGCGCTCGTTCGAAATGGGGGCGAAGTACAAGTTCTGATCGGCGTCGAAGCCTCGGACGCCCGCATGACCGAAGTCGGCATCGAGCCGGCTTCGGTCCGACCGGGCTTCCTGCTGCGCCGGAGCCGCCCGATCGGCCGCGTGCTGGAACTGTATTCGCGCCTCGGGCCGTCGCGGAACGTCACCCTCAGAAGATCACGTTCATCATGACCATCAGCACCGTGATGAACAGCACGGTCATGACGCCGCCGGCGCGCATGAAATCGGCAACGCGGTAGCCGCCCGGGCTCATGATCAGCGCATTGACCTGGTGGGTCGGCAGGAAGAAGGAGTTCGACGTCGCCAGTGCCACGGTCAGCGCAAACACGGCCGGATCGGCGCCGGCGCCAATGGCGATGTTCACGGCTAGCGGCACCAGCAGCACGGTGGCGCCGACGTTGGACATCACCAGCGTAAAGAAAGTCGCCAACAGCGCGATGGCCGACTGGATCACCCAGACCGGCGTGCCGCCGAGCAGCATCAGGGTCTGCTCGGCAATCCATTTCGCCGTGCCGCTGGTCTCGACCGCGAGGCCAAGCGGAATCAGGCTGGCCAGCAGGAACACCGACTTCCAGCTCACGGCGCGATAGGCCTCCTCGATGTTGAGCACGCGCAGCAGGATCATGCCGATCGCACCGGTCATCAACGAAACCGACAGCAGGGTATTGGTAAACAGGATGAGTATCAGAGCAACGACGAAGCAGGCCAGCGCGGCATTCACCTTGTGCGGTCGCAACTCCTCATGCGGATACTCGGTGGTGATGACGACGAAATTGTCGTCCTTGTCGAGCTGGGCCAGCGCGTCCCAGCCGGTGTGCACGACCAGGGTATCGCCGGCCTGCAGCGGCATGTCGCGCACGCCGTCGCCTTCGCGCAGCGTCTCGCCGCCCCGATGCAGGGCCGTCAGCGAGATGCCGTACTTCTTGCGCATCCAGACGTCGCGTGCGCTCTTGCCGATCAGCTCGGAGCCCGGCGGAATCACCACCTCGGCGATGCCGGACTTGGCGGCGGACAACTGGTCGGCGAAGGTTTCCAGTTCTTCACGCAGTTGCAGGCCGTTGGCGGAAGTGAAGTCGCGCAGGCGTTCCGGCGAACCGAGGATGCCCAGCACACTGCCGGCCGTGATTTCGACGTCGCGCGCCGGTCCCATGCGCAGATCACTGCTGCCGCGCCGGATGGCGATGACGCGAAGGCGGTTGGGGCCTTCGATGTCGTTGATCACCTTGCCGACGATCGGGCTGCCCATCGGCACGACCGCCTCGTAAACGGCGTAGTCGAGGCCGTAGAGCTTCTGGAAGTAGTCCATCGGATTCGTCCCGGTCGCCACGCTGCCGTCGACGTTGCCGGGCAGCACGAAACGACCGAGCAGGACGAAATAGGCGATGCCGGTCGTCAGCAGCGCGATGCCGACCGGGGTCACCGAAAACAGCGACCAGGTCTCCATCTGGTGCTCGGCGGGCAGCGCCTTGTTCGAGGCGAGGATCAGGTCATTGAGCAGGATCAGCGGACTGGAACCGACCATGGTGATGGTGCCGCCGAGAATGGCGCAGAAGCCCATGGGCATCAGCAGGCGCGACATCGGCAGCCCGGTACGCGCCGAGATGCGGCCCACGACGGGCAGGAACAACGCCGCCGCGCCGACGTTCTGCATGAAGCTGGAAATGAAGCCGACCGTGCCCGAGATGGCCGGGATGATGCGTGCCTCGGTACGCCCGGCGTACTTGAGGATGGCGCCGGCCACCTTGCCCATCAGGCCCGTCTTGTCCAGGCCGGCACCGATGATCATGACCGCGATGATGGACACGACCGCGTTCGACGAAAAGCCGCGGAAAAGCTCCGAACTTTGCACCAGCGGCTTCTCGAAGCCGAGCCAACCGCCGAAGTGACTGACCAGTCCGAGCAGGACCATGACGCTGACGGCGGCCACGTCGACCCCCACCACCTCGAAGGCAAAGAGGAACACGGTCAGCATCAGAATGCCGAACACGACCGCGATCTCCAGGGTTGGCACCTGCGTTGCGACGAAAATCCAGAGGAGAAGGAAAGCAACGGCGGCGATCAGTTTCTTGAGAGCGGAGCGGGACATGGCGGTCGGGTAGGTTGATCTCGAAAAATGCGTTGCGGGCAAACCGCGCCGGCGCAGAGGCAGGACAGCGCGAGGGTTTGACGCAGTATTGACGACGGCTTTACGTGGCTTTGACGATGGCCGCGATATTAGCAGCGGGGGAATTCGGCCTCCTACAAGCGCTCTTTATTTCCCGATCAGGGCCGCGAATCCGCGGCTGTCCGCTTCACGCTTGCGATAGCGACGTCCTATTTTGTTTTTAGTGACAATCCATTAGACCTATCGTGTCGCGGCCCATAGGATTCGAGCCATCGCTTCGCTCAACCCGCCAAGGAGAAACCGCATGAACGCCACGCTCATCAACACCGAAATCCTCCCGTTCAAGGCCACCGCCTACCACGCCGGCAAGTTCGTCGAGGTCACCGACGCCACGCTCAAGGGCAAGTGGTCGGTGATGTTCTTCTACCCCGCCGACTTCACCTTCGTCTGCCCGACCGAACTGGGCGACATGGCCGACTACTACGCCGAGTTCCAGAAGATGGGCGTGGAAATCTACGCCGCGTCCACCGACACCCACTTCACCCACAAGGCCTGGCACGACACCTCGGAAACCATCCGCAAGATCGGCTTCCCGATGATCGGCGACCCGACCGGCACCGTCACGCGCAACTTCGGCGTCATGATCGAGTCCGCCGGGCTGGCCGAGCGCGGCACCTTCGTCATGGATCCGTCCGGCAGGATCCAGATCGTCGAGATCAACACCGGCGGCGTGGGCCGCGATGCCTCGGAACTGCTGCGCAAGATCAAGGCGGCCCAGTACGTCGCCGCCCATCCGGGCGAAGTCTGTCCGGCAAAGTGGAAGGAAGGCGACAAGACGCTGGCGCCTTCGCTGGACCTCGTCGGCAAGATCTGACACGGCCCGCCGCGCTCCCCGGCAGATGCCGGGGAGCCGGATTGCAGCGCAAAGGCGCCATGCCCCGGCGCCTTTCCATTGCAACCCACGCAGGGAGAACACCATGCTCGACAACGCCATCAAAGCCCAGTTGCAGGCCTACCTCGAAAAGCTCGTCGAGCCGATCGAACTGGTCGCCTCGCTCGACGACCGCGGCCGCGAGGTCAGCGGACTGCTCGCCGACATCGCCGCGCTTTCGCCCAAGGTCAGCGTGCGCGAGGACGGCAACGACGAGCGCAAGCCATCGTTCTCGGTCGGCCGCCCCGGCGAGGCGCCGCGCATCCGTTTCGCCGGCCTGCCGATGGGCCATGAATTCACCTCGCTGGTGCTGGCCCTGCTGCAGACCGGCGGCCATCCGCCCAGGATCGAGCCGGCACTGATCGATCAGATTCGCGCCATCGAGGGCCGCCACCGCTTCGAGGTCTACGTCTCGCTGTCCTGCCACAACTGCCCGGACGTGGTGCAGGCGCTGAACCTGCTGGCGGTGCTCAACCCCGGCATCGAGGCGGTGATGATCGACGGCGGCCTGTTCCAGGACGAAGTCGAGGCGCGCCAGATCATGGCCGTGCCGGCAGTGTTCCTCAACGGCGAGCCGTTCGGCCAGGGCCGCATGACGCTCGAGGAGGTCGTCGCCCGCCTCGACACCGGCGCCGCGGCGCGCGAAACCGAGAAGCTGGCGGCAAAGGAGGCCTTCGACGTTCTCGTCGTCGGCGGCGGCCCCGCCGGCGCGGCCGCGGCCATTTATGCAGCGCGCAAGGGCATCCGCACCGGCGTCGTCGCCGAGCGCTTCGGCGGCCAGGTGCTCGACACGCTGTCGATCGAGAACCTGATTTCCGTCAAGCATACGGAAGGCCCGAAACTCGCCGTGGCCCTCGAACAGCACGTCAAGGAGTACGAGGTCGACATCATGAATCTCCAGCGCGCCGTGGCGCTCGAACCGGCCGGCGCCGATGGCCTGGCGCGCGTGCGGCTCGCCGGCGGCGCGACGCTGCGCGCGAAGTCGGTGATCCTCGCCACCGGCGCGCGCTGGCGCGAGATGAACGTGCCCGGCGAGAAGGAATACAAGGCCAAGGGCGTGTGCTTCTGCCCGCACTGCGACGGGCCCTTGTTCCGCGGCAAGCGCGTGGCGGTGATCGGCGGCGGCAACTCCGGCGTCGAGGCGGCCATCGACCTCGCCGGCATCGTCGCCCATGTCACGCTGCTCGAATTCGACAGCCGCCTGCGCGCCGACGCCGTGCTCCAGGCCAAGCTGACCAGCCTGCCCAACGTCACCATCGTCACCAGCGCGCTGACCACCGAGGTGCGCGGCGACCGCGAGAAAGTCACGGGCATCGACTACCAGGACCGCGTCAGCGGCGAGAACCGCCACGTCGAACTCGAAGGCATCTTCGTGCAGATCGGCCTGCTGCCGAACACCGACTGGCTCAAGGGCGCCGTCGCGCTTTCGCCGCGCGGCGAGATCGAGGTCGATGCGCGCGGCCAGACGTCCGTGGCCGGCGTCTTCGCCGCCGGCGACGCCACCACGGTGCCCTACAAGCAGATCATCGTCGCCATGGGTGAAGGCGCCAAGGCCAGCCTTTCCGCCTTCGACCACTTGATCCGCAGCCCGGCGCCGGCACTGGCCGCGGTGACCCGGATCGCAGCGTAAGCGAATGCCGGGGATGGCCGTTCGTCATGCCGCCGCGGTGCAGGCCGCGGCGGCTATGATGCGGTCTCCGATTTCGCGCCGGACGCCATCATGAGCACCGAACTCGCCCAACCCGCGCCCTTGGCGCCGCCGAACTGGTTCGCTGCCCTGCGCGGGCATGTCCGGGCGCATCCGGCGGCGGCGGCCGGGCTCGTCGCAGCCCTGCTGGTCATCGCCGGCCTGGCCGCACAGAACATGCTCCAGGTGGCGGCGGGGACGGCTGCGCCGGGCCTGCGCTACGCCCTGCTCGGCGGTGCGGCCGGCATGATGCTCGCGGCCAGCGCCTTTTCGCTGCTGCTGCCGGGGCTGGAGGCCGGTGCGGAAATCCTCGGCGGCAAGGCGCTTGCCGCCGGCGTGGTGGTGCTGGGCATGGCGCTCGGCGTGTTGCTGATGCTGGGGCTGGACGAGTTCACGCCGCACGAGCACGACAAGACCGGCCCCTGCGGCCCGGGCCACGAGCGCTGCGGCCGCGTCTGGCTGTTCGTCTTCGCCATCGCGCTGCACAACCTGCCCGAGGGCATGGCAATCGGCGTCAGCTTTGCCCGCGGCGACATGGCCGTCGGCCTGCCGCTGGCGATGCGCGCCGCCGGATTTCCGGCATGGGTCGCGGTCGGCGTCGCCGCGGCCAGCGGGCTGCTCGAGCCGCTGGGCGCACTGCTCGGCGTCGGTTTGGCGAGCGGGCTTGCGGTCGCCTATCCGATCGGCCTGGGGCTCGCGGCCGGCGCGATGATCTTCGTCGTTTCGCACGAAGTGATTCCGCAGACCCATCGCAACGGCCACCAGACGCCGGCGACGCTCGGCCTGATGGCCGGCTTCGCGCTGATGATGGTGCTGGACACGACGCTGGGGTGAAAGGGGATCGCCTGCACGGGGCTTTCGGCCAGGCCCGTTCGGCGGTAGAGTGCCGCCTTTTCCGAACGAACAGCCCGTGCGCATCCTCCGCCTCGCCAAGATCGCCCGCGTCGGCCTCCGCTACGGCCTCGACGAACTGATCCTCGAGCACGAACCGACCGGCCGCCTGCGCTGGCTGGCGCCGCTCGGCAGCATGCTGTTCTTCTGGCGCGACGTCTCGTCGCCGCGCGCCGTGCGCCTGCGCCTGGCCCTCGAGGCGCTGGGACCCATCTTCGTCAAGTTCGGCCAGATGCTGTCGACGCGGCGCGACCTGATGCCCGGCGACATCGCCGACGAGCTCGCCAAGCTGCAGGATCAGGTGCCGCCGTTCGCGCCGGAACTGGCGCTCGCCGAACTCGAGCGCGCCTACGGCAAGCCGGTGGGCGAGATCTTCGCTTCCTTCACGCGCGAACCGGTCGCTTCGGCGTCGGTGGCGCAGGTGCATTTCGCCACGCTGCATGCAAAGGACGGCGGGCATGACGTCGCAGTGAAGATCCTGCGTCCGGGGATCGCACCGGTCATCGCCCACGACATTGCCTTGCTCGACGCCTTCGCCGGCCTGCTCGAGGCACTGTGGTCGGACGGCAAGCGCCTCAAGCCGCGCGAGGTCGTCGCCGAGTTCGCCAAGCACCTCGGCGACGAGCTGGACTTGATGCGCGAGGCCGCCAACTGCTCGCAGCTGCGGCGCAACTTCAAGGATTCGCCGCTGCTCGGGGTGCCGGAGGTGTACTGGGACCTGTGCACCACCTCGGTGATGGTGATGGAGCGCATGCACGGCATCCCCATCAGCCAGGTCGACCGCCTGCGCGACGCCGGAATCGACATGAAGGCGCTGTCGCGCGCCGGCGTCGAGATCTTCTTCACCCAGGTGTTCAGCTACGCCTTCTTCCACGCCGACATGCATCCGGGCAACATCTTCGTCCAGCCCGAACGCATGGCCGACGGCCGCATCCAGGGGCGCTACATCGCCCTCGACTTCGGCATCGTCGGCACGCTGACCGAGGTCGACCAGCGCTACCTGGCGATCAACTTCCTTGCCTTCTTCCGCCGCGACTACAAGCGCGTCGCCGAGGCGCACATCGAATCCGGCTGGGCGCCGCCGGACACGCGCGTCGACGAGCTCGAGGGCGCCATCCGCGCCGTCTGCGAGCCGATCTTCGACCGGCCGCTGAAGGAGATTTCCTTCGGCAAGGTGCTGCTGCGCCTGTTCCAGACCTCGCGCCGCTTCAACGTCGAGATCCAGCCGCAACTCGTGCTGCTGCAGAAGACGCTGCTCAACATCGAGGGCCTCGGGCGCACGCTCGATCCGGACCTCGACCTCTGGCAGACCGCCAAGCCGTTCCTCGAGCGCTGGATGTCAGAGCAGGTCGGCTGGCGCGGCTTCCTCAAGCACGCGCGCCACGAGGCGCCGTTCTGGGCGCGCTACCTGCCGCAGCTGCCGCGCCTCATGCACCAGGCGCTGTCGCGTGACGGAGACGCGCGCCTGGCCGCCGAAATCGCCGCCCTGCGCGAGGAGCAGGCGCGCCAGCGCCACTGGCTCGCGATCATGGCAATGGCGCTGATCGGCATGGTCGGCATGCTGCTCTTCGGTTAAGTGCCGCGGGTCGCGAGCGCGACCGGCTGGAAACGGGCTCTAAGTTCGCCGCGGCTCGCGCCCCTATAATCGCGCGAATTTCCAGCCCGGAATCGTCCCATGCTGCTCTGGTTCGTCATCCTCTACCTGATGGTGTCGGTCGGCATCGGCCTGCTGGCCGCGACGCGCGTACACAACGCCAAGGACTTCGCCATCGCCGGCCGCAGCCTGCCGCTGCCGGTGGTCACGGCGACGGTGTTCGCCACCTGGTTCGGCGCCGAGGCGGTGTTCGGCGTCTCGGCCACCTTCGTCCAGGAAGGCCTCGGCGGCGTCGTCGCCGACCCCTTCGGCTCGGCGATGTGCCTGGTCCTCGCCGGCATCTTCTTCTCGCGCTACCTTTATCGCCTCAACATCATCACGCTCGGCGACTTCTACCGCATGCGCTACAACCGCACGGTCGAGGTCATCACCACGCTGTGCATCGTCGCTTCCTACCTCGGCTGGGTGGCGGCGCAGATCAAGGCGCTGGGCCTGATCTTCAACGTCGTCACCGGCGGCGAGGTCAGCCAGGAGGCCGGCATGATCCTCGGCGCCGCCGTGGTGCTGACCTACACGACCTTCGGCGGCATGTTCTCCGTCGCCATCCTCGACTTCGTGCAGATGGCGGTGTCGATGGGCGGCCTGCTGTACATCGCCAGCATCGTCGCCGACAAGACCGGCGGCGCGGCGGCCGTCATCGACCATGCGGCGGCGGCCGGCAAGCTCGAGTTCTTCCCGCCGCCCGACCCCTGGATGTGGATCACCTTCCTCGGCGCCTGGGTGACGATGATGCTCGGCTCGATCCCGCAGCAGGACGTGTTCCAGCGCGTCACCTCGGCCAAGACGGCGAACATCGCCCTGATCGGCTCGATCCTCGGTGCCTCGATCTACTTCTGCTTCACCTTCGTGCCGATGTTCATCGCCTATTCGGCGACGCTGATCGACCCGGCGATGTTCGGCGAAATCCTCGAGAAGGATTCGCAGCTGGTGCTGCCGACGCTGGTCATGCAGCACACTCCATTGGTGGCGCAGGTGTTCTTCTTCGGCGCCGTGCTCTCGGCGATCATGAGTTGCTCGTCGGCGACGCTGCTGGCGCCGTCGGTCACCTTCGCCGAGAACGTCGTCAAGGGCTTCTATCCCCACATGAAGGACCGCCAGTTCCTGTGGGTGATGCGTGCCAGCCTCATCGGCTTCACCATCCTGGTGCTGATCTTTGCCCTCAACAGCGAGGCCTCGATCTTCAAGATGGTCGAGAACGCCTACAAGGTGACGCTCGCCGGCGCCTTCGTGCCGCTGGCCTTCGGCGCCTTCTGGCGGCGCGCGACGACGCAGGGCGCGCTGGCGGCGACGCTCGGCGGCCTCGTCTCGTGGCTGTTCGTCGAGGTGCTGGTCGGCGAGGAAAGCCTGGTGCCGCCGCAGCTCATCGGCCTGGGCGTCTCCGCCGCCGGCATGGTGCTGGGCTCACTGTTGCCGCAGTGGGTCGGCCACAAGACGCCGGGCAAGCCGCTGCACGAAATGCATGCGGCGCTGCAGACGCACCACGTCGGCGCGGTGCCGCATCACCACGAGGCGCACTGAGGCGGGAACTCAGTCCGAGTTGTTCTGCCGGCTCGCCGGCGGACGCGGCGCCACGACGATGCGGTCGCGGCCGGCGGCCTTGGCAGCGTAGAGCGCGTCGTCGGCGGCGCGCAGCAGCACGGCCTCGTGCGTCGTCTGCTCGGCCGTGCCGGCGATGCCGACCGACACCGTGACGCTCGGCAGCATGTCGTCGCGATAGCGGATCTTCATGTTGCGGATCAGGTCGCAGATGTCGACCAGGCGTGCCTGCGCGTCCTCGACGCCCGAGTCGGGCATGATCACCAGCAGCTCCTCGCCGCCGTAGCGGCAGCCGATGTCGCTCTTGCGCAGGTTCTCGCGCAGGATGCGGCCGATGCCGCGCAGCACCAGGTCGCCGGCCTCGTGGCCCATGTCGTCGTTGAAGCGCTTGAAATGGTCGATGTCGAGCATCGCCAGTGTCAGTTCGCCGCCCGCGCGCTGTATGCGATGCAGCTCGCGCGGCAGCGTTTCGTCGAGGTAGCGGCGGTTGAAAAGGCCGGTCAGCACGTCGTGCGTGGCCTGTTCCTGCAGCGCCACGCGCAGGCGCAGGTTGGACAGCGAAAGCTTGATGGTCTCGCCCACGGAGTGCGCCAGGTCGCGCAGGTCGGTCAGCGCTTCCTCGGCGACGCCCGGCGGGAAAGCCAGGTGCAGCAAGCCGAGGGTGTCGCCGCGCACCACCAGCGGCAGGCACAGGTAGCCGTCCTCGGGCACCGACGTGAAGTGGGCACAGGCGAGGTCGCCGCGGTGCCGCGCCTCGTGCATTTCGCCGCGGCGCAGCGCCCAGCAGTCGTCGACCTCGAACGCCGCGGGCACCCGCATCGCGTCGCCCCACTCGGCGACGCGCTCGAGCTCGCGTGCGCGCCCGAGCACCAGCGCCAGGCAGCCCGACTCGCCGCCGAAGATCTCGGCCAGCGTCAGGCGGATGACGTCGAGCGCCTCGTGCTCGCTGCGGCTGCTCTGCAACAGGTCGTTGAGGCGGTTGATCTGCAACGTCTTGCGGTGGTGTGCTTCGAGCTTGCGCATGACCTGCGACATCTGGGTCAGCGTCTGCACCTGGGTTTCCTCCATGCGCCGGCGTTCCGTGAGGTCGCGGCCGAACACGGTGACGCCGAGCACGCGGTTATTGTCGGTGATCGGATAGAAGGCGTATTCGACCCAGCGGGTAGCGCCGCGCGCAGTGCGCTGCGTCTCGACGGTGAAGCTCTCGCCCTCGAGACCGCGGCGATAGTAGCCAAGCCATTCCTCCGTGTCGACGCCGTCGAGACCGGCCGGCGGCATGGTCTCGCCCGTGGCGACCGGGCGCCCGACCATGGTCTCCATGTCGGCGAAAAACAGGCTGTTGCCGATGACCAGCCGGCGCTCGGTGTCGATCGACCAGATCTGGCGGTCGGTGTGCTCGAACAGGGCCGAGAGGTTCGCTTCGCTGCGACGCAGGATCTCGACTTCCTGCTTCTCCGAAATGTCCTGCGCGGTGCCGACCGTCATCTGCGCCTTGCCGTCCGGCGCGTACTGGGTGACGCCGTGCAGCTGCAACAGCTTGGTCCGGCCTTGGCCGACGATGACGCGCAAGGCCATGTCGAAATCGCGGTGCTCGGCCAGCGCCTTCGCGAACAGCGCCTCGCGCAGCGCGCGGTCGTCCGGGTGCACGAGGGCCGTGACGCTCTCCGCCGTGACGCAGAAATTGCGCGGGTCGAGTTCGAGGATGGCATAAGTCTCGTCTGACCAGGTCATCTCGCCGGTCGTGTGGTTGAAGCTCCAACTGCCCATGCGTGCGAGGCGCTGGGCCTCCTTCAGCAGTTTTTCGCTCGCCCGCAGCTCGACGTCCGCACGCTTGCGCTGGATCAGCTTCCACAGGTCGTTGGCGAGCAATTGCAGCAGGCGCACGTCGTTGTGGTCGTAGGGCGCCGTCTTGTTGCCGACGCCGGTGATGACGCGCACCTTGGCGCTTTCGATCACCGGCACGCTCATGTGGCGCGTCAGTGGCGCATGGCCCTCCGGAAGACCGTGGCGCGCCGGCAGGTTCGGGTAGTCGTTGTGCACCACCGGTTCGCGCAGGCGCGCGCAATCGGCCCAGACGCCGGCCTGGTCGAGCGGATAGTGGCTGTCGTGGGCAGCCTTGCAGTAATGCGCCAGCGTCTCCTTCGACCAGGTGACGAGCTCGAGCGTCTTCTGGTCGTCGTTGACGAAGTGGAAGTAGCCGATCTGGCTGTCGGTCAGGCGCACCGCCGTCTCGAGGCCGAGCTGGATCAGTTCGCCCTCGGTCATCATGTCGAGACGCTCGCTCATCGACAGCACTTCGATGATCCGGCGTTCCTCGCGCTCGGCAATGCGCGCGAGGCGCTGGCGCTCGAGGCGGCGCTCCGTATTGCGCCGCTGGGTAATGCCGATGCCGACCAGCCCGACGAGCCAGATCAGTCCGTGGGTGCCGATGGCGCTGCGCAGGGCATCCTGCTGCATGACGAGATAGGGCTGCATCGGAACCGCGACGCTGATGCCGCCGCGCACGCCGCCGACCGGTATGCCGGTATCCTGATGGCAGCGCAGGCAGCCCTTTTCCATATAGACGGGGCGCATCTGGCGCAACAGCGGCGCCCCGTCGCGCTGGACGGTTTCGCTGATCGCGGTCTCGCCGCGGCCCAGCTGTTCGAGCGCCCGCCGCTCCCAGGCGTCCGGCGCGTTGTCCGGGTTCTTGAGCACCAGCGCCGTGAGGCGGCCCTGGATACCGTGCGTCTCGGAGAATTCCTCCATCATCTGGCGCGTCGCATAGGCCGGGTTCACCAGCGTCAGCGCCCTGCCTCCGGTGGTCCTGACGTCGCGCTCGGGCAAGTTCAGGTAGGGGTTGGGTGGCGTGCGCTCCGTTGGCGGCACGTAAACGCCGCCGTGGTCGTTGATCCAGCGCCGCACGGCGAGGTCCTTGTCGATGTAGGCCGAGGCGACGAGCCGCGCCTGGATCTCGGCGTCGTTGATGTGCTGGTAGCGGTTGATCGCGAACGACGCGCCAACCAGCAACGTCCACGCCAGCGCGACCAGCGCGGTGGGCCGGCGGCCGTCGCCGCGCCGGGCCTCGCGTTGCTCCGGCAGGCTGTCGATGCCGTGGATGATTTCGGTCAAGATCGTTGACTCCGCTGGGCCGGCGCTCGATTCTGGCGGCATGGCCGATCGGCCGCGTCATTAATATAGCCCCGGGCAAGGGGTATTGGGCGCCGCCGCGCCCCTGCGGACGCCTGCCTTTGATACAAGTCAAGCTGCCGGTGTTACTCTTTCGCCTATAGTGCGCCCCTCCCCAGAAGTCCCGATTCCCATGACACCGAGCTCCATCGAACTCGTCTGCCCGGCCGGCGGACTGCCTGCGCTCAAGGCCGCCGTCGACAACGGCGCCGACTGCGTCTACACCGGCTTCAAGGACGACACCAACGCCCGCAACTTCAACGGCCTCAACTTCGACGACAACGCGCTGCGCGAAGGCATTCGCTACGCGCACGACCGCAAGGTGAAGGCCTTCATCGCACTCAACACCTATCCGCAGGCGGCGAACTGGCAGCGCTGGACGGCCGCCGTCGACAAGGCCGCCGACTTCGGCGTCGATGCCATCATCCTCGCCGACATCGGCCTCATGGACTATGCCCACCGCAAGTACCCGAATCTGCGGCTGCACCTGTCGGTGCAGGGCTCGGCGACCAGCTACGAGGCGATCAACTTCTATCGCGAGCGCTTCGACGTCCAGCGCGCCGTGCTGCCGCGCGTGCTGTCGCTGGCGCAGGTCGAGCAGGTGGTGAAGAACACGCCGGTCGAGATCGAGGTGTTCGGCTTCGGCGGCCTGTGCGTGATGGTCGAGGGCCGCTGCGCGCTGTCGGCCTATGCCACCGGCACCTCGCCGAACTGCAACGGCGCCTGCTCGCCGGGCAAGTCCGTGCGCTGGGAGCAGACGCCGCAGGGCATGGAGACGCGCCTGAACGGCATCCTCATCGACCGCTTCGCCGACGGCGAGCGCGCCGGCTACCCGACGCTGTGCAAGGGCCGCTTCGAGGTCGACGACGAAACCTATTACGCCATCGAGGAGCCGACCAGCCTCAACACCATGGAGCTGTTGCCCGAGCTGATGGCGATGGGCATCCGCGCCATCAAGATCGAGGGCCGCCAGCGCAGCCCCGCCTATGTGGCGCAGGTGACCAAGGTATGGCGCGAGGCGATCGACGCGTGCAAGAAGGACGCCGCGCACTTCGCGCCCAAGGCCGCCTGGATGGCGGAACTCAACAAGGTCTCGGAAGGCCAGTCGCATACGCTCGGCGCCTACAACCGACCCTGGAAGTGACGACGCGCGACCCGCGCGCCAAGACCACGACATGAAGCTCTCTCTCGGCCCCAACCTCTTCTACTGGCCCAGGCAGGCGACGCTCGACTTCTACGAAGAAGTCGCCCGCATGCCCGTCGACATCGTCTATCTCGGCGAGACCGTCTGCTCGCGCCGCCACGAATTGCGTGCCGAAGACTGGATCGACGTCGCCGACCGCCTCGTCGCCGCCGGCAAGGAAGTCGCGCTCGCTTCGCAGTCGCTGATCGAATCGGAATCCGACCTCAAGGCGCTGCGCCGCCTTGTCGACAACGAAGCCTTCCGCGTCGAGGCCAACGAAATGGGCGCCGTGCGCCTGCTGGCCGAGAAGAAGATCCCCTTCGTCGCCGGCATGTCGCTCAACGTCTTCAACGGCCACACATTGAAGCTGCTCGCCGACATGGGTGCGACGCGCTGGGTGATGCCGCCCGAGTCGAGCCGCGAAACCCTCGTCGGCATGCTGGCCGAAAAGCCGGCCGACCTCGAAACGGAAGTATTCGCCCACGGCCGCCTGCCGCTGGCCTGGTCGGCGCGCTGCTTCACGGCGCGGCGCTTCAACCTGCAGAAGGACACCTGCGAGTTCAAGTGCATCGACTTCCCCGATGGCATGATGCTGAAGACGCGCGAGGACCAGCAGTTCCTCGTCATCAACGGCATCCAGACCATGTCGGCCAAGACCTATAATCTGCTGCGCGAGCTGCCGCAACTGGGCGCCGCGGGCGTCGACATCGTGCGCGTCAGCCCGCAGGCCGAAGGCACGGCGGCCGTGATCGACCTGTTCCGCAAGGCCATCGCCGGCGAGCTTTCGGGCGCCGCTGCCGCCGATGCGGCCGCCGCGGCGATGCCCGCCGGCGTCTGCAACGGCTTCTGGCACGGCCAGCCGGGACTCGAACTCGTGGAGAACGCCTGACATGGTCTTCAAG
>Ga0209066_10001615_pt1 | contig 29421 bp, 29 predicted proteins | sample All_14_2_FD_187198 | JGI IMG/M metagenome (GOLD analysis project Ga0209066, IMG submission 187198) | Freshwater microbial communities in response to fracking from Pennsylvania, USA - Allegheny Zone_MetaG_DW_15 (SPAdes) (version 2) ...
GAGGTGCGGTCGGCGAACAGGTGCAGCTGGCACTCCTTGATGCGGTTCTCCATCTCGCCACGGGCGCAGTACAGCGCCTCATACAGTTCGCGCGCCGGCCAGCGCCGGGCATCCAGGCTGGTGACGACACGCTGCTCGCGGCGCAGGTATCCACGCCAGGCACGGCCAGCCCCCCGGCCCAGCCGGAGGCTCCAGCGCTCGTTGTGCGTGTTGGTGGTCATGCTCATGTGCCTCGGCTTCAGTGTTGCCTCACCTCGCGGAGTGGCCGGTCGTGGCTTGCCCTCCAGCATAGACTGCGATCAGGAGGGGCGGGTTGCGGCTGGCAGAGCCGGGTTGGCTCGGGTCGCAGGTCGATTAGATTCCGCGTGATAAATAAAACCTTATGCTACTTTCGATGCACGTCCTTGCGATAGATCTAGGGGATGATTGGATGCCGTGCTATTTTTATAGCATGGATTTAAATTCCAGGCATCAGGTAATCAAGCGACTGCAGGCGGGACTCCCCCGCGGGGCGCCATTCGACCTTGCCACCCTGAGCCAGTTCGGGGTGTCGCCCCAGCTCGCCGCTCACTATGCCGACGGCGGGTGGCTCGTGCGCTTGGCCCATGGCGTCTATGCCTTCCCGAACGATGAATTCGGGGTCTACGGTGCGCTGAAGTTCCTGCAGCAGCGCGTGCCCGGCCTGCACGTCGGCGGCAAGAGCGCCCTGGCCCTGCAGGGCGTGCGGCACAACCTGGGTAGCCGGGAGACGCTGGTGCTGTGGGGCGACGGTCGTTTCGCGTTGCCGGCATGGTTCACCTCGCGCTTTCCGGCACGCTACGTCCACGCCCGCCTGTTCGACTGGCCGGACACGACGCTGGCCAGCAAGACCATGACCACGCCGCCTGGCCTGCCCGAGGATCTGCGGGTGGCTGTCTCCGAGCGTGCCGTTCTGGAGCTGCTGTACGAAGCCGGCGTCAAGCAGAGCCTCGAAGAGGCCCGCAACCTCTTTGATGGACTGCGTTCACCCCGCAAGGACTTGCTCGGACAGCTGCTGTCCTGCTGCACCAGCGTGAAGGCCGTGCGCCTGTTCCTCACCTGGGCGCGCGAGACCAGCCTCGTGGATGTCGATGCCCTGCTGGAGCAGTACCCGGTTCGCACCGGCAGCAACACGCGCTGGATGAGCCGGCTGGATGACGGCACCTTGCTGAGCCTGAGACCTCATGGATAAGACCTACGCGGACACCGTTCGCCTGCTGCTGGCCGTCGCGCCCGAGGTGTTCGCCAACCACATCTTCGCCATGAAGGGCGGCACGGCCATCAACCTCTTCGTGCGCGACATGCCGCGCCTGTCGGTGGACATCGACGTGGTGTACCTCCCGTGGCAGACGCCGCGCGACGAAGCGCTGCAAGCCATCAACCAGGAGCTGGCCGCCATCGCCATGCGCGTTGCACCACTGGGCGTGCAGACACGCCTGGTTCGCGCCAAGGACCTGGGGGACACCAAGCTGATCGTCGAGAACGACGCCAGCCAGGTGAAGATCGAGGTCAACGTCGTGTTCCGGGGCAGCGTGCTGCCCGTCGAGCGGCGGCCGCTGAGCGCCAGGACCAGCGATCTGTTCGGCGTCGAGTTCGAGCTGCCGGTTCTGGCGCCGGACGAGCTGTACGCCAGCAAGCTGGTGGCCGCGCTGGATCGGCAGCACCCGCGCGATCTGTTCGACGTGTGGCAGCTCTTTGAGTCGGGCGACATCAGCGACCGCATGGTCGAGTGCTTCGTGATCTATCTGGCGGGCCACAACCGGCCGCCCCACGAAGTGCTGTTCGGCAACGACAAGGACATCGCCGGCGAGTACGAGCGGGCCTTTGTCGGCATGACCGAAGTGGACTGCTCCCTGGATACACTGCTCGATGCTCGCGCCAGGCTGCGGCGCGAGCTGCCACAGCGACTGAGCACCGCGCACAAGCAGTTTCTGAGCGGGCTGGCGCGCGCAGAACCGGACTGGTCGCGGGTAGCATGCCAGCACGCCGCGCAACTGCCGGCACTGCGCTGGAAGCTCGCCAATCTCGAAACCTTCCGCAAGCGCCGTCCCGACGACTTCGCGGCGCACGCTGCCGCCCTCGACACCGGCTTGGGCCAGAGCTGACGAACGTCCCGCAGCGCCCCAATGCCGGGATTGCCCCATGCCGCATTCATCGTGGCACCCGCGAAGCAGCGGCCCTATACCCAAAGGCTTCCGACAAAGGCCAAAGGGCTGGGAAGGGGCAAAGGAAGGATGCCAAGGGGAAAGGCCCTATCCTGAAAAGGCCAAAAAGGCGCCCTCGAGCAGCCCTCCATCCGGGGTTCGCGATGCTCTCGCTGTTCCAGCGCAAACGGGTGCCACCCACCACCGGCACACCGCCCACATCCGCCATCGAAGCTCCGAAAGGGTTGATGCGGCCGGAGTCGGCCGCATCGCTGCTGGCCACGCCGCGTCGGCAGAAACTGCTGGAACACATCTGGCAGCGTACATCGCTCTCGCGCCGACAGTTCGCCACGCTCTACCTCGCCCCACTTGAGCGCTACGCCGAGCTTGTCCAGCAGTTCCCTGCCTCCGAAAACCACCACCATGCCTATCCAGGCGGCATGCTGGACCACGGCCTGGAGATCGTCGCCTATGCGTTGAAATTGCGGCAGTCGTACCTGCTGCCTGCCGGCGTCACGCCCGAGGCACAGGCGGCCCAGGCCGAAGCCTGGACCGCAGGCACGGCCTACGCGGCCCTGCTGCACGACATCGGCAAGATTGCAGTCGATCTGCACGTCGAGCACGCTGACGGCAGCATCTGGCATCCCTGGCACGGCCCGTTGCGAAAGCCGTACCGCTTCCGTTACCGAAAGGAGCGTGAGTACCGCCTGCACAGCGCCGCCACAGGGCTGCTCTACGCACACCTCCTCGATCGGGACATCTTCGACTGGCTCAGCGGCTATCCCGACCTCTGGGCCGCGCTGCTGTACGTGCTGGCCGGTCAGTACGAGCACGCTGGCACGCTCGGCGAACTGGTCGTGCAGGCCGACCAGGCATCGGTCGCCCAGGAACTCGGCGGCGATCCCAGCAAGGTGCTGGCGGCGCCCCGGCATGCGCTGCAACGCAAACTGCTCGACGGCTTGCGCTACCTGCTTATGGAAGAGCTCAAGTTGAACGAAACGCCCGCGCATTCCCTCTCCTAAACGCATTGTCGCAAAGCGACATCAGCGCGGAGCGCGACGCTAGGAGACGGGTCAAGCGGGCATGATCAATCGGATTCGATGTCCGATTGATCGTCAGCCTGTATGGTCCCGTACTGTCTGGCCTTTGTGCCTTGGCGCTCAACGTATCGCTTCACCGTCTCCAGCGAAGCCGCGCCCACGCTGCCCACGTAGTAGGCACGATGCCACAAGAGCGGTTTCCAGTAGAAGTTCGCAAAATGCTCTGGAAACCGGTTGCGTAACCGTTTCGAGCTTGCGCTCTTGAGATTGTTGATCAGCCGCGAGATCTCAAGCGCGGGATGGATTTCGGCAATCAAATGCACGTGATCGGCTTCAGCGCCGAATTCGACGAGGGCGCAATCCCACTGCGCCAAGATGTCGGCGAACGCCTGCTTCGCCTCTTGCTGCACCGCCTCGGTCAGGCACGGTCGCCGGTACTTTGTCACAAAAACAATGTGCAGCCTAAGCTCGAATACGGCGCGTGATTTGGATTTTCGTTCGGTCAAAATGCCCCCCATTGGCGATCGACAAGTTGAGTTCGAATGTACAATTGGTGGTGTAACCTAAAAAGACATTCGTTCGTGACCGACGCCGTTCAGCCTACTCCTGTCGACACCCTCCAGCTCGGCCGTCGCTTTCGCGCCTGGCCCGATGAGGTGTTGCGCGGGGTGCTGCCGCGCTGGATCGGATGCCAGCGGTTCATCTACAACGGCAAGGTCGCCGAGGACCGGCTCTTTGCAGTCATGCGCCGGATGGCGCTACGTAGCGCGCCCGACGAGGCGATCACGACGCCGCTCGATCAGCAGTATTCGCAGTTCAAGAGCCGGGAACTGAGTCCGTGGCTCTTCGAGGTGCCAAGTCAGATCCTGCGCAACGGCGCGTACCGCTGGATGGGCGCCAAGACGCGCCAGCTCCGAGGACTGGCCAAGGCACCCCGGATGCGCAACCGGAACAATTTCGACTCGGTGATGATCACGAAGGAATTGTTTCGCTTCGTGCGCGTGACCGATCCGGTCAGTGGTGAAGTCTGCGAGGAAATCGAGATCGGCACCGCCGCGAAGCCGATCGGCCGGATTCGCTTCAAGGCCACGCAGTCGTGGGCGGTGCCCAATTCGATCGTGGTGCGACGGGGGGCGAGCGGCAAGTGGTTCGTGAGCTTCACGTTCGAGGAAGTGCTCGAGCAGCCGCTTCGCACCACGGCCGAGATCGCCTATGAGCTCAACCGACTCGACGACGCAGCATTGGCCGAGGTCACGCTCGCCCTTGATCGAAACGTGCGCGACAACTGCCTGGCGGACAACACCGGCCGCCAGTTCGATCTGAAGGCGATCGAGCGTGAGCGCCTGGCGCGCAAGGAAGTGGGGCGTCAGCGCCATCAGCGCTCACTCGCACGAAAACAAAAGGGCTCGTCGAACCGCCGCAAGTGCGCGCGAAGAATCGCCTGCAAGCACGAGTACGCGGCGAACGTTCGGCGCAACTTCGCGCATCAGACGAGCCATCAACTCGCGAGCGACGATACCTTCCGGATCTATGCGCTCGAGAATCTGAAAGTCGCCGCGATGGTGCGCCGACCCAAGGCCAAGCAGGACCCGCAGACCGGGCGCTGGCTGCGCAACGGCGCGGCAACCAAGACCGGCCTCAACAAGTCGATCCTGGACTCGGCCTGGGGGCGCACGAAGGACTTTCTCAGCTACAAGGCACAGCGACGCGGCAAGCTCGTCGTCACCGTGCCACCACACTATTCCTCGCAGGAATGTGCCGCATGCGGCCACATTCACCCAGGCAACCGGAACAAGGACCGGTTCGTCTGTCACCGTTGCGGGTTCAAAGCGCACGCGGATCACAACGCGGCGCAGGTGCTCAAGAAACGCGCGATCACGCTCATCAGAAGCGGCGAGCTCGAACAGGCACCCAAACCCAGGAAACGCGTCAAATTCACGAAAAACAAATTAGGGTGCGACACATCCGAGGCGTGTAGCGATGCACGGCCGATGTCTGTGGAGCCAGGCGTAAGACGTCCGCTGACAAGCAACACACCAGCGGACGCGGCCGGCGAGCCCGGGGCAAGCGTTCCAGACGCCCCGGACCCTCAGCGAGCAATCGCCGGGGGCGCTGCGGTCAAACGCAGCCAGAAGCAGAAACTTGCTCTTTGCCCGGAAAGGGGATTCGCCCAAAGCGAATCCCGCAGGCAACGGGAAACCCGCGTCCTAAAACGCGAAAGCGTTTAGGCGCGGGAGGATGTCATGACGATGCGGCGCCACAGTTCGCGGCGCTCCTCGCGCTGCGTGGCCTGTGAGCCGCACCAGCGAGCCATGTGGTCCGCCAGCGCCACATAGCTCTTACGCAGGCTGTGCTCGGTGAAGCCTTTGGTGCCGAATAGCAGGTGGTCGTTGGCCGACTGCGGCAGGGTGTCGAGGCGCAGCAACGAGTGGGCACTGACGAAGCCTCGGCGTGCATACCCGTTGACCACTTGCTCGCGGTCGAAACGCCGTACCAGCAGCGCGCTACGGCCGGAGGGAAGGCGCCATACCTCTGGGTCGACGATCGTACGCAGCTGGCACTGGTGAGCGAGCTTGAGCGTCGCGCACTCCACGTGGGGCAGCCATGGGGAATCCCCATTGGCCGGAAACTTGGCAAGGTAGAGGGCGCCGTTCCGCTCGATCGTGAGCTTTGGCTTGGTGCCGCCCATGCTGGTGCCGTTGCCGTGTGCATCGAGCACCTGCTCTTCGATCGTATCCCGCGCGTGGCCGCCTGCCTCCAACTCGTGCAGGATGTCGAGAAACTCCTCAAGCTTCAGCACCCGCAGGCGATCGTCGGTTAGCGCGCCCAATGCGATATTGCCGACGCCATCGGTCGGGCAGAGTGTCAGTGCTTCCAGTTCGGTGACCGAGCGCTCCAGTTTGCGCTCGAGGACGTGACGGCCCCACGAGTCCGGTCCGGCATCGAGGAACAAGGGGAAGATGGCATGGCCGCTGGTGATCGCCTGGGGCTTCGGCCGTAGCGGCAGATCCGGCGCCAGGGCAGGCAATTGCGCCGCAAGGTAGTCGGAGGCGTACAGGAATCGCCCGACTTGGCCATCGTGCCAGAACTCGCCCGCCAGTGTCGGCTCGGCTTGCCCAGGAAGCCAAACATGCACAGAAATGCGATCCATGGCTACTCCGCGTAGATGGATAGACCGCCCAGTAGTTGCACGTCGCGCAACTCCAGCAGCCACGCCGCACGGGCGTAGTGCCCGATCTGGACGGTGGGCCGGCCCTGTTCGAGGAACATCATTGTCTGGGCACTGATCCCCGCCATGTCGGCCAGCTCGCGCTGGGACAAGCCACGCGCCTTGCGCTCTTTGGCAATGCGCTGCCCCAGGTGCTCAAGCGAAGCTTGGACCTCCAGCGGGAGTGGGTTGATCTTGAAGGCGCGAAGTTTTGGCATGACTTATCATTGCAGATAGCGGCATCCGCAATGATAAGTCATTGCATATAAAACTCAAGACCAAGCCGCAGTGACTTATTATTGTGCTTCGGGGTGTTTGCAGTGATAAATCACATCGAGCTGTTCCTTGCCATTAAAGTCGAAAACGTGGCAATAAAGTCGAAAACGCCCGGATGATGTCCGGGCATTTTCGCTTGCGTGGATGATCAGCCTTCTGATCACTGAACTACGCGTGCTTCACTGGCAGGGCGATCGGTGGCCGGCTGGTGCTCGGCCAGTGCGGTCATTGGGGCTGTGCGCTACCAACGGCGGCAATGCGCAGGTCAGCAGCCGTAGGCTTTGGTTTGTCGGGAATCGACCCACTGAGACAAGTCCATCCGGCCTCAGGTCGCCGGCCGTACACGCCGCCCAGGTTTGCGCAAACAACTCGCGCCCATATCAATGCAGCCACGCACCTTGTCGCGATGGATCCCCGCTATCCGACTCGCACCTTGGTGTGTCATCTCTCTGAAATTTCCCCCCCATAGAATCAATGCTCTCAACTTAACGCTCCCTTATAGGACATATGCAAATGTGGCTTGCTTCGGGGCGGTCGTGGGTAGCTTCTGCCTGGCTGGATGCGGCATCAACTGCGGCCCATGGCGGCCAGGGTATCGGGCAATGCCGCCCATGCCTGAGCGATGCCGAGCAGGCACCCGGCGAGGATGGGCTTGAGTGCGCCGAATGCGTAGGTTCGATTCGGGCGGGAGCCGGTCTGGATGGCGTCGTCGGTGCCGCTGCCGCTGAGCAGTGCGCACAGGTTGTCGGCCAGGATCTTGGCGGCGAAGTCCTGCTGCAGGGCGAGGTAGTTCAACCCCGTCGTGGCCTCGAGGCGCAGACGATGCTTGATGCGCTTGAAGGCCTCCTCGACGCGCCAGCGCTGGTGATAGAGCGCGCTGAACTGCGCGGCCGGATACGACTGGGCATCGAGCAGGTTGGTCATCAGGACGCGGATCTGGCCGTTCGGAGCGATGTTGCGGATCAGGCGCACGGTGGTGGCGGTGCGGGCCAGATCGAACGTGCTGGCATCGCGTGCGGTGGGCGGCGACAGTGTGACCACGCGCTCGGCCTCGTTCGAGCGTCGGAAGTCGGCGACGCAACGCCAGCCGCTGGCATCGACGCGCAGACAGAAGGCCATGCCGTGTTGCGCCAGCGTCGCTGCCATGGTGTTGCCGACGTAACCTCGGTCGAGCACGAGCAGATCCTGCGCCGGATCGAGTGCGTCGAGCGCCTCGAACAGCATCTGCCGCTCCGAGCCGTCGGCCGGATGCAGACTGGCGTGCAGCGTGAGTTCGGTGCCCGGCAGAAACAAGGCAAACGCGTAGTGGTCCGCCGTCAGTGCGGCCGTCTTGCGTGTCGACACACGCAGGCGCGACGCATCAGCCGCCACCACGCGGCGGCCATTCCAGCGTGCCGCCTCTATGTGCGGGCGCGCCAGGTGCAGCAGGTGCGCACTGGCCAATTCGAACAGCCGGCCCGAAAACCCCTGGCGGGCCTTGCTGAAGGCCTGTGCGCTGACCTCGCGGATCCGCCCGGGCACCGCATGCAGGCGACCGAAAAAGGCGTCGAGTTCGGCTTGAACGCTCGCGCACATGCCCGAGATCATCATGGCCGCCAGGCGCGGCAGGGTGAGCTTGCGATCGCGGGTGAAGGCCCCAGGCCGAAGACGTACCTGCTCGGCCAGCGCGGGGTCGAGCAGAAAGTCAGCGAACTCGGACAGCAGCGACTCGTGGTCGAGTATTCGAGTTCATATTGTCTATTTATCAATGACTTAACGAACGCCATTTTACCCGTTTCCCATAGGGTTCACAAGGGCTATAAGCTAAAGTTGAGAGCATTGCCCATAGATTGCCCTGCGTACGAACAGCAACGTCGCCAGGCGAACACCGTTTTATCAACCAAAGGGAAATACGATGAAGAAGACATTGCTTCTTGCTGCCATGGCCACGCTGGCCGCTTTCCAGGCCAAAGCCGGCACCGTTACCAGTGACGGCGCTGATATTGTCATCAAAACCAAGGGCGGCTTTGAAGCCAGGACGGCCGACGGCAAGTATTCCTTCGCCGTTGGTGGTCGGGCTCAACTCGACTACAACGATTTCGACGGCGTCATCAACGCCGTTCCCGGTGAAAGCGGCAGCGACCTGTTCTTCAGGCGCGCGCGCATCGAGATCAAGGGGCATGCGCTGGACTGGGGCTATACCCTTTCTTACAACCTCACGGGTGGCGGTTCCGTCGACCAGATTCATACGACTTACAAGGGCTGGGGCAAAATGGCCAAGCTGACCTTCGGTCAGCAGAAAGAAGATTTCGGCCTTGAGGACACCACAAGTTCGAAATGGATCACCGCCATGGAGCGCGCCATGCCCTCCAGCGCCTTTGATACCGGTAACAACCTGGGGGTGAAGCTGCACGGCGCCAATGACCTGTTCACCTACAGCCTCGGTGCCTACAAGAACGGCATCGATTCCAGCAACGATCTCGACACCGCCGTGACCGGCAGGGTGGTGCTGAGGCCGCTGATGGATGGCGCAAACCTGCTTCACATCGGCGCCGGAATTACCGACCGATCCGGTTCTTCCGCCGATTACAACGCCCGCCTGGGTGTGCGCGGTGGTGAAGACGGCAGTGGCGTGAGCCGGGTGCGTGCCCGCATGTCCGGCTTCAGAGGAGATCGCCGTGACTACAACCTCGAATTGCTGGCCCAGTTTGGCCCGGTGCACGTCGCGGCCGAGTACTTTGACGGCGAAATCGATGTGGACGACCCGGCCGGCACCACGATCGAAGCGGACGGGTACTACGTTCAGGCCGGCTGGATCGTCACCGGCGAGAGCCGAGGCTACAAAACCGACATCGCCGGTTGGGACAAGGTCAAGCCCGCCTCACCCGGCGGTGCCTGGGAGGTCTTTGCCCGTTACGACACGCTTGATGTTGCCAACGCGGCGCCGGTCTCTGTGACTGGCGAGAAGGCCGATAGCTGGACACTGGGTGTGAACTGGTACGTGAGCCCCTTGGTCAAAGCCTCGGTCAACTACGTTCGCGTCAATACCGACAGCGCCATCGGCGGTGAAGACGACGGCGATGCCTTGACGGCCCGCCTGCAAGTGGCGTTCTGATGTAATGAAATTCCGCATGGGAGATCGTGGTCAGACCACCGTCCCCATGCGGGTTTTTGCCCTCGTGGGCGCGCCGTTGCTCCGCCTACAGCACGTAATGCAGGATCGCAACGTAATGGGTGGCGCTGCCGGCGATGACGAACAGGTGCCAGACGCCGTGCGCATGCGTGAGGCGGGTGTCGAGCGCATAGAAGACGATGCCGAGCGTATAGAACAGTCCGCCGGCCACGACCCAGGTGAAACCGGCCGGCCCCAGCGCCTGCAGCAAAGGGACCAGGGCCGCCAGGGCCACCCAGCCCATCACGACGTAGATCACGGATCCAGGTCGGCGCGTTCATCGAGCGCCTGCAATGGCCCCCGCGTCGTCTGCGCCATCGATCAGCAACGCCGGATGGCACCGTTGATCGACCAGATGGCCTGCGGCGCATGCGGCCGACCGCACGCGGGGCGGTGTGCGGCTTTCCGCTGCCGCAACTGCCGCGCAGGTTGGGTGACCGGATCGCGAGCGGGTGCTCGGTGGTATTGATCGCGCAAGCGGAAGCGAGCGCCGGCCGGATACGGCAGCGCAAGCCGGCGAGAAGGTGGGTGCCGGGATGACGGGGTGTCTGCCGCACGCTTCCTGATCTCGGTCACCCGGTCCAGTCTGACTCGCGGACAGGGGGAGCATTCTTCTCTGCCGCGTGGCGGCTTCTCCGCCCTTCGCCTGGCACGGCGCCCCGACATCCGAGACACGGGATGAACTCTCGGGGCCTTTGGGACGGGCCTCTCAAGTCCCTCTGAAAAAGGCCAAGGCCGCCTGCGTCACGCGCCGATGCCCTGAAAACGTGCGGCATCTCGAAGAACGCCCGCAACACGCCGACTGCTGCCTCCTGAGACTCGGTGGATCGACCGACTGCAAGGGGTCGGAAGCTTTATTTCATCGGACAGGGAAGCGGTCATTGACCGCGCTCGGCGGCTGAGCGGCAGGAAACCGCCGCATTGCCGCCCGAGTCTGGCCAGAGGCCCAACGTCGACTGTGGCCGATGACTTGCCTGAAGGTTCAAAGAAGGACAGCCTACCGGTCCAGGATCGGTTGCCTGCCGTTCGCGTTGGCCAGAATTTCTCAGCCTCTATGTCTCTTGATGGCCGGCAGTTCTCGTTCGCGCGATTGAGAAGCTGACACTCGTCCTAGCAAGTGAGCGGCAGGCGTAACCGTCGCATGGTCGGACGGGGGCTGCGCGGGCTGTGGCCTGCCATCGCCGGTGCGGAGGGGCGCTCGACTAGCTGCTGCGGTCGAGGAATGAGGGCGTTTTCGACTATATTGCGCAGCAGATCGACCGAATCGTAGGTTTGCTCGGTCTAGTTTTCGACTTTAGCAATACAGTCGTCAGTCAGGACGTGCGTGAAACCCGCGTGTTTTCTGAGGCGGAGTTTTCGACTTTAATTGCTCAGAACACGAGCAGGTCGAACCCCGGGCGACCGTCCCACGGGTGTCCCGCGCGGCGATGAACCACGACGCGCACGGTCATGCGGGGAGCTTCGCGGTGAGATACCGGGCGATGCCCGGCTGGGTGATGGCGACGGTCGCGAGCGCTTCGCAGGCGGCTTTGGCGCTCTTGCAGACAAGACTCGGCCGCTTGCCACCAAAGAATTCGCCAACCCAGGTTCGGTGTGCGCCCGTGAGATAGCCGATCCGAACGTTCGATAGCGTGTGCTCAGGCGCAGAGAGGTAAACCATAAACCGCGCCTCCCCCTCGGATGTCGCTCTAACCTCGAGCCGGTGGCCGTCCAGGTCGAAGGTGAATGTTTTTTGCATTGCAGGCCTCTTGTTGGATGTCTCGATTCCAGACTATCCGAAAGGTCCAGGTTCTCAAGCGCTGCCACTACACGACTGCTCCCCTTGCACCGGCGCCTGGCGTTGGTACGCTATGCCCATCCCCAACCCACGGACTCCAGATGTCGTTCAAGGACAAGAGCACGCTCGAACTCATCGCATTGCGCGCCGATATCGATGCGGCCATCGCAGTTATCGATCGAGAAAAGGCGCTTCGAGCCTCGGCCAAAGCCAAGCAAGCAACCAAGCCCAAACCGCCGCGCACACCGAAGCCGAAGCGTGCTCCCGAACAGAAGACGCCAGAGCTGCCGAAGCGGCTGACGCTCAAGCCACGGGCAGACGTGGACGCCACTGCAAAGCCGGACCGTGCCAGTCAAACGGTCGCTGCGCTGGAGACACTCGAGCCCACGGCTGAAACCCCGCACACCTCAACGCAGCCGGTTCAGCCGGCCCTGGACAGCACGCACGTACCAGTCAAGTTTATGCATCCAGCCAATCGCACGATGGTGTGGGATGGTGTGGGTGAGCAGCCGGTGTGGCTTAAGGTTTATCTCGATCGGGGCGGTTCGTGGGGCGCGCTCGAGACGACGGCCGAAATTTTCAACAGCCGCAGAAAACGAACGTTTTAGTCTGTGGCGTCGGCAAACGACCGCAGCCACGGATCGAGGTGGGCGATGTCGAAGGTGCCCGACTCGAACATCTGCATCATCTCCGCATAAATCTGCATCGGGGCACGCTGTAAACGCCAGCCATTGATGCGCAGGAACACGTCGGCCGCGGCAAAGGCGATACGCTTATTCCCGTCCACAAATGGGTAGTTGATTGCCACGCTTTCCAGCAGGGCAGCTGCCTCGGCCACGATGTCATCGTAGTAGCCGGTCTGTGGCCGGAACAGTGCAGCCTCCAGCGCCCCGGGGTCACGCACGCCTAGCGCGCCGCCGTAACGCTGCATCAGCACCGTGTGCATGCCCAGCACATCCGCCACGGTCAGGTAATCGTGCGCCACGGTTTACTTGGCCAGTTCGCGGTAGAGGCTGTCGAACTCATCCAGACTGGATGCGAAAGAAGCCATCACGTGGCGGCGTGGGCGTTCTTTTTGCTGCCGGTCGATGTAGTCTCGCAGAGCCTCATCGAGCACCGCCTGGAACTGGCGGCCCTGGCTTTCTGCGATCTGGCGCAGCGCCGCCAGCACATCGGGCGCGGCCTGGGAAGAAAACTTTTCGCGGACAGCAGTGGTCACGACCATCTCCATCATGATTCATCTTGATGTTTCATGATAGAGCAAGACAAGAAGGTTTGCTACCGCGTTTATGGCGTTCGATGCGGTGCGATGCGTGTCAAAAAATCGGAAATCGCGCAGGTTGGAACTCGGCCAGCAGCGGGGCGTGATCCGAAAGAGCGTTGTCGAGTTCTTCGGATGAGAAGCGCGCAGACAGGACATCGCTGGCCAGATCGGGGCTGACCCAGAGGTGATCGGGCGTCGACCGGCCGCCTGAGCTCCCCCTGAAGCTCCACCCCGGATCGGGTCGCCCGTCCGTGCGCAGCGTATCGACCCAGCCGGCTGCGCGTGCCAGTCGCAGGTGCCGATCCGCCTTGGCGTCCGATGGAAGGGGGCCGTAGAGAAAATCCCCGGTGGCGGTCAATTACCCGCCACCTGGCGTAACCGCCGAGGTGGGGGCTTGTGAACAACAAGCCTGATTGACCAGGCCCAGCTGCTATTCATCGCAGCTACGTTGCAACGAAGTACAAGACGCACCGCCGGATGCTTCCTCAGTCCGGCGCTCTGCAAGCGGCAGCAGCAGACACGCCTTCGGGTTGGCACGAAACGGGCTGTCGCAAGATCGGGATCATCGATCGAAGCTGCGTTGCAACATGGCCGAGGGGAGCGGCACGACCGGAAGGGAGTGCCCGTAACAAGGCCCGTAAGGGCATGCATTAAGGAGTCGACATGGCAGTTTTTGTTCTGGACCGAAGCGGCAAGCCATTGATGCCGTGCAGCGAAAAGCGCGCAAGAAAGCTGCTTGCCGCGGGTCGTGCGCGCGTGCATCGGGTGATGCCGTTCGTGATCCGGATCGTCGATCGCCGCCTGCAGGATAGCGCGTTGCAACCGCTTCGCGTCAAGATCGACCCGGGCAGCAAGACGACCGGACTCGCGCTCGTGCGCGAAGTCGATTCGATCGATGTTTCGAGTGGTGAAGTGCGCCGCGAAGTCTTCGTGCTCAACCTTTTCGAGCTGGTACATCGCGGTCGCCAGATATCGGAGACGCTCACCCAGCGCAGTGCCTTTCGCCGTCGTCGGCGTAGCGCGAATCTGCGCTATCGCGCACCGCGCTTCCTGAATCGCAATAAGGGCCAGGGCTGGCTCGCGCCTTCGCTGCGTCATCGCATTGATGTGACGCTCGCCTGGGTGCGTCGGTTCGAGCACTGGGCGCCGGTCACCGCGCTCTCGCAGGAGCTCGTGCGCTTCGACACGCAAAAGATGGAGAACGCCGAGATCGCCGGCGTCGGCTATCAGCAAGGCACGCTCGCGGGCTACGAGCTGCGCGAGTATCTGCTCGAGAAGTTCAATCGCACCTGCTGCTACTGCGACGCCCAAGATGTGCCGCTCAACATCGAGCACATTCACCCGAAGGCGCAAGGCGGCACGAACCGCGTCTCCAATCTTGCGATCGCCTGCATCCCGTGCAACACGAAAAAGGGCGCGCGCTCGATCGAGGCCTTTCTTGCGAAGGATCCGGCGCGTCTTGCACGCATCCGGGCGCAGTTGAAGCGTCCGCTCAAGGACGCGGCCGCTGTCAATGCGACCCGCTGGGCACTCTTCGAGGCGCTCAAATCAACGGGGCTGCAAGTCGAAGTCGGCAGCGGTGGCCTGACGAAGTTCAACCGAACGCGGCTCGGTGTTCCGAAATCGCATGCGCTCGATGCCGCCTGTGTCGGCCAAGTCGATGTGATCCACGGCTGTTCGCGCCCGACGCTTCAGGTCAAATGCACCGGCCGTGGCAGCTATCAGCGCACCCGTCTTGATAAGTTCGGCTTTGCGCGCGGCTATCTGATGCGCACGAAGTCGGTCAAAGGGTTTCGCACCGGCGATCTCGTGCACGCCTCGGTCACCAGCGGCAAGAAGATCGGCGAATACATCGGCCGCGTGGCGGTGCGCGCCACCGGCAGCTTCAACATCCAGACCGTTGATGCGGTCGTACAAGGCATCTCGCACAAATACTGCCGCATCGTGCAGCGGGGCGATGGCTACGGCTACGCCTGGTCAATCACCCCATTTAACACTGGAAAGAACAACTTCCCGGTTTCCTCCCACAACCTGCCGTCGCGCTCACGCGCTGAGCTTGCTTCGCAAGCGTGCGGCTAGGTTGGGGTATCCACCGGAGATTTCGATGAGCGGCTTGCCTGGACTCGGGAGGGATTGCGCCAGGTAGGCCGCGAACGGTATGCCGATCTCGTCTTTGGCGCAAAACGCGGCGATGAGCTCGACTTTGTCGATCTTGACCGTCACGACGTGCTGGGCCAATTCTTGCGGGACACTGAGCGTACTGTCTCGCAGCCGCCGTGCGCTGGCGACCAGCACCGAGTTCTTGTTGTACTCAGCGATCGCCGTGCGCTGATGGATGAGACCAAGGGCATCGAGACCCTGGCGCAGTGCGTTTCCGGAAACGCCTGTACGGAACTCGGTGATCACTACCAGGGCGGGCCGATGAGCTGCGATTGCGGTCAGAATCCCGGGCACCCGCTTTCCGCCGCCCGACTGGATATTCCAGTTCAGCAGCCGCATCAGGCAACCTGCTTACAGAGCACAGCCGATGGGATGTGCCGATAGAGATACCTGGAATTCCCGCTGGAGTCGTAGCCTTTGCTACGGGTGGCATAGCCCAAGAGCACCAGGTTGCGAAGGTGCTCGTTGGCCGATTTCTTATGGATTTCCAATTTTTCGGCGACCTCCTGGGCGCTCATCGAAGTCTCGGTGATCAACGCCAGGATCTGGTCGCGGCGCCGGCTCGGACGCGCGTCGGCGACCACTTCCCGGTCGTCGTGCGCGCTCAGTCCAAGGTGGGCGCGAACGGGCGCCTTGCTCGAGCGCGGCAAGGGGGCGCTCAGCCCGAACAACATGCCGATCGTCGGGTTGAGCGGGGGCGTATCGGGGGAGATCGTCGTGCTGTTTTGCATACAGGGCACTTTTTCCAAAAAATGAGCAATCGATGTCTTCAGGTCCGCTCGGCGCACTGCAGGTGTGCGTCGAGTTCGGCCTTTTTGGCTTCGTACATGGCGTGCAGCCAGCGCACACGTCCGGCGTAGTTCGCCTCGCGCCAGTCCTTGCTGCCTGCATACAGGGAAGTCGGCAGGGGATAGGGATGCGGTGCGCTGTCCGGGCCTTGGGCAATGGACAGCGCACGAAGTGCCGCACAGAAGCGGTTGTAGTCGAGCCCAAACGTCGTTGCGATCTCTTGCGCCGCGCAATAATCGATCTCGCGTGTTGTCGGCGAGGGCTGCATGGTCGGGTCGATCGCCGCCGAGACGTGCCAGTCGATAAGTGCGCGCAACGCGTCGCGTGGGCTCTCGAAGGCGTCGGCCGTCGTTTCGAGCGCTGTGAGCGCGTGGTCGATCGCAAGTTTCCAGAGGTCGGAATCAGCCGCTACAGCGTCCTGGTGCCTCGTGGGTGAGTCTATTGGCATGACTGAATATCCAATTGCAATGAAGGCATGGTCTCACAAACACATTGCAGTGCAAGCCTTGTGTCTGAACGGACACGGGCTATCGCGCGGCACTCAACCCAAGGCATGTACTGAAGCACCTGATCGATGCCCCTGTTGCGGAAAGCCACTGTAAGCTGCCTCGACCGCAGGAGGGACCCAGTGCGCGGCGCGCGGCATCGCCTGGAAAGCCCGCACCGATCCGATCACGCCCGGCGCGCACTCTTCCTCAGCCCACACCGCCAGCCAGCCCGGATCGTCTTCCCGAACGGGGCGACCCGGACGCCAGCCCAAGCCTTCAAGCAGCAACCAGAAGATGTCGAGCGTCATCACGGTCGGCCCGGCCATCTGGCGCACCCAAGCCGACTCGTTCGCACTGAGCGTGCTCGCGCCCTCGTGATCGATCTCGTGGGCCAGCACACACTCGGCCCGATCGACGATGAGGGCCGTTTCCGGAAACGGCTCGCCGTACTTGGTCTGCCAGGTGTGCGCCGCCCGCTCGAAGGCACGTTTGGCCAGCATGCGCTCGGCTTCTCGCGTTGCGGCAAGCAAGGGACGCAAGCCGACCCGCACGAAACGGCCCGTGCCCGAATGCTGGAACACGAACAAGGCGCGTTGGCGCACATCAAACCCGGGCGGCATGGCGAGCGCACAGCGGGCACGCATCGCGAGCGATTGCATCGTCATGAACGCGATTCTCTGGATTGTGCAATCCAGCGGCCGAGTGCTTGGATTGTGCAATCCACGGTATTCAGCGCGGCCACTTCGGATGCGGGCGCCAGTGCGTGATCCGACCGAAATCGGTTCGGATCGAGTCGTCGTTTCCAGATTCCGATTCAGTTCGTCATCGAGGGAGCATTACCCCGACGAATGCCGTCTTGGCGGTGACCTCAAGCCTGACAGCCCGCTAACCCGTCATGAGGCGACTTCTCATGGATGATTCATCATCTGATGTGATCGGTCCGCAGCTGAGACTCAGCCGCCCAGTGCATCATTCACGCACTTCTTGGTGAAACTCGTCCGCGCAGCGCCGGCAAGCTTCTTCTCTCCGGCTTGTGCATCGCAATTCGCGACCGCGTCCTTCTCGCACTTCTTCAAAAAGCTCGCCTTCGCGGCTCCAGCGAGCTTCTTCTCTGCGGCGCGCGTACTGCAGCTGCCCTCGTCGGCCTGCGCCGCCCCCATCGGTGCCAGCGCGATCCCCAGCACCACAGCCAAACCCATCCACAGCGTACGCATCATAAATCCTCCCTATTTAGCGGGGGCGCCACTGCCGACCCACGGCAGGAGCATGCGGCAAATTGTTCCGCTCGGGTAGATGTTTGGGGCGAGCACTTGTTACAGGGCCTGCAAAGGAGCGTAAAAAGGCCGTTGCAGTCGATGGCCTGCTGGAGGAAGTCAGGCCGCAAAGCGCCGTTCACCTGTCATTCGTCCGTGACGCGACCGCGAACGACAGCTTCCACACTCTGCGTGCTGGGGCTATCGACCCGTTGCTGTCATTGGCCGAATTGATCGTCCGACGGCGGGTATCGGAGTCGAACTGCCATTCGCCCCCACTGACCTCCAGCAGCGGAATGCCTTCCTCAGCACTCCGGATGCAAGCCCCGAATCTGTTCCGAGGCCGCTAGCCACCACCAGCCCGTCGAACTCCGGTGTTGATGGGGTGAGCATGGGCGTTATCGCACTGGGCTCCGGCGAGGGCTTCCAGGCGGCTGGGGTATCGACTGATGCGACAAGGCAGCGGCAGCCACCTTCCGAGGGATTGCGGCTCATGACGCCCACCTTGGGCGGAGCGTCGATCTAGAACACGAGTTCACTGCCACTTCGGTTGATGGAGACCGGCCTCCGCCAGCTTAAAGAACCGGCCCCATGTAGGCCTGCTGTCACCTCACGAGCCTGAACAACAGCTTCCGTGCCTCTTCGAGCAAAAGCGTCGAGGAAGCCACAACAGTGGCGATCAGCCAGTCCTCCGCGCTCAGGTCGACGGTGTCGAACACCGTCTGCGCTGGCGCCCAATGCACCACGACGATCTGCAGCAGGACCACGCCCAGCAGGGCCACCCATAGCTTCCCATTGCTGAAGAACTGGCGATTGAAGGCGCTGCCGTGTTCGGTGCGCGCATTGAAGATGTTAAAGAACTGGAAGAGCACGAAGGTGGTGAAGGCCAGCGTCATCGCGCGTGCGGTATCGCCCGCGGCCATGGCCCAGGCATAGACGCCCAGGGTCCCCACCGCCATGGTCAGTCCGTACAGCGCGATGCGCCACATGCGCTGCGGCGACAGGATGGCGGCATCGTCCGAGCGTGGCGGCTGGTCCATGATCCCGGGGCGGGCCGGCTCCACGCCGAGCGTCATCGCCGGCGGGCCGTCCATGATGATGTTCACCCAGAGGATCTGCACTGCGGTGAAGGGTGTCGCCAGGCCCATGAAGGGCGCCCCAAGCACGGTGAGAATGGCACCGATGTTGGTCGACAGCTGGAAGCGGACGAACTTGACGATGTTCTCGTAGATGGTTCGTCCCTCGCGCACTGCACCGACGATGGAGGCAAAGTTGTCGTCGGTAAGCACCAGGGTGGCAGCCTCCTTGGTGACCTCTGTACCGGTGATGCCCATCGCCACGCCGATGTCGGCGCGCTTGAGCGCAGGCGCATCATTGACGCCATCGCCCGTCATTGCCACGACATGGCCGCGCCGTTGCAGCGACTCTACGATACGCATCTTGTGTTCCGGCGCCACGCGGGCGAACACCGCGCTGCGTTCGACCAGGGCGGTGGTGGCCTCCTCGCTCAGGCCATCGAGCTCGCGCCCCTCATGCACCTCGCCGACCAGCCCGAGCTCGCGCGCGATGGCGGCGGCCGTCACCGGATGATCGCCGGTGATCATCTTCACCCGGATCCCTGCAGCATTGCACTGCGCAATCGACTCGCGCGCCTCGGGGCGGGGCGGGTCGATGATGCCGACCAATCCGCACAGGCCCAGGTCATTCACCCAGCCCATCAAGTCGCCGGAAGGATCGAACGCAGACGCCGGAATCCGGCGTCCGGCGAGCGCGAGCACCCGCATCGCGCCCTCGGCGAGTTGCTGATTGGCACGGAGCAGCGTTTCTCGCGCGTTCGTGTCGAGCGCGACCTCGCCGTCCTGGCCCTGCATGCGCGCGGCGCGACTGATGAGCACGTCCGGCGCACCCTTCACCCAGATCTGCACCGCGTCGCCATCATGGTGGAAGGTCGCCATGAACTTGTGTGCCGAATCGAATGGCAACTCGGCAATACGCGGGGTGTGCTGGTTCTGCAATGCAGGATCGATCCCCGCCTTGACCGCGAGCGCAAGCAACGCGCCTTCAGTCGGGTCGCCGATGAGCTGGCCGTCCTGCAGGCGTGCGTCGGCGCACAAGGCGGCCGGGAGCAGGAGTTCATGAAGCTCGGTGCCGGCAACGCGGCCTTCTTCGTCCAGAATCCTGCCGGCGGCGACATAGCCTTCGCCTTCGATGGCGTAGCGGCGACCTGCAGCGTGCAGCACGCGAGCGGTCATCTGGTTCAGCGTCAGCGTACCGGTCTTGTCCGAGCAGATCACCGTGGTGCACCCGAGCGTCTCGACTGCAGCAAGCTTCTTGACGATCACGTGGCGCCTGGCCATGCGGTGCATGCCGAGCGCCAGCGTCACCGTGACCACGGCAGGCAGGCCCTCGGGGATCGCGGCGACGGCAAGGGCGATGGCCGTCATCGCCGTCGTGATCAGGTCATCACCACGCATCAGACCGGCCACGAACATCAGGCCGACCACCACGGCGGCGATGAACGCGAGACGCTTGCCCAGCGCGTCGAGCTGGATCTGCAAGGGCGTCGAGGACTCGGCTGTCTGTGCAAGCAGCCCGGCCAGGCGCCCCATTTCGGTGTGCATGCCGGTCGCGGTCACCACGGCTTCGATGCGCCCCCGGGTGACCACGGTGTTCATGAACACCATGCCGACACGTTCGGCAAGGGATGCACCGGCATCCACGGCCTCGGCGGTCTTGCTGACCGCATGCGACTCGCCGGTCAGCGCAGCCTCGGCCACTTCGGCCCCATGCGCCTGCAGGACCCTGGCATCGGCCGGCACGCGATCGCCCGCTTCGAGCAGCAGGATATCGCCCGGCACGAGTTCCTCGGCAGGAACAACGCGGGTTTCGCGATCACGTCGTACCCGCGCGCTCGGTGCCAGCATGCCGCGCAAGGCGGCCAGCGCGTTCTCCGCACGGCGCTCCTGGAAGAATCCCAGGGTCGCATTGAGAAGAACGACCACGGCAATGACCGCCGCATCCTTGATGTCGCCGATCAGTCCGGCGAGCAGCGCTGCGCCGACCAGGATGCCGATCAACACGCTCCTGAACTGGTCGAGAAACTTGAGCCATGCGGGGCGCGGGGGCTTCTCCGCAAGGCGATTCGGACCATGGCGCTGCAGTCGGACAGCAACCTCCGTCTGCAGCAAACCGGTATCGGGGGCGACCTCAAGCTTGCGACAGACGGCCTTGTCGGGTATCGCATGCCAGGGAACCACGGAGGGGCGCGTGTTCGTGTCCAAGTTCGACTCCACAGAAACAACAAAGGGTCTGTTCCCGAAGGACACAGACCCTTGCATGTTGTCGCTGCACGGACCTTGCCCACGGGCAAGGTCTCGCTTGTAACGGATACGCTCGTTACCCCCGGCACCGGAAAGCGGTCATACGATCAAGCTTCCGTGATGACGATGCCGGGACGTGTGAAGCTACTCCCCTTGATAAACACGAGTGTAAGTGGGGCCATCGCAAAGTCAACGGAGGCGAGCCGATCGTCCGCGAGGATCCTTAACGTTGGCATTATTCGCTTCGTTGGGGGTCTCTGCGCGCGATTGCCGTTCGACCATTCTTCAAACCAGCAACGTACAACCGAACCAAGCAATCGATCCGCCCCTGTGGATCAGGTTGGATCCGGCATTCCGGTGCACACTGAAGACGAGGAAGAGGTTGTAGGGAATCAGCAGGAGGTGAAGCGCCAACCAGACAGAGCCATCGACGCCTTTTGCGAGCAAGATCAGCGAAATCAGGCCCATGACGCCATTGACCAGGGTTCCGACGATCGTCAGGTCCCACCAGAAGAGGCTGCGGGCAGGCCGATGTCCGTTCCAGCGGGCACTGAAGTAGGTCGGAAAGGAACGTTTCAGTGCCATCTCGGCCTGTCTTTCAGAAGCTGCGCCGGCTCAATTCTGCTTGTGCATGGAGCGTGGTTGCAGCTACCAAGGTCTGATTCCTCGATCCATGGACAGCACGTGCAGCATTTTGAGGATTGCATAAATCATCGAGAAAGCCCTTTCAACTTGAAGCCCATCGCAGAATCCACTCGCTGCCATAAACCCATGCCATCAGCACCAGGCCGGCCGTGACGAAAAACGCCAGCACCGCCGTGATCATCCCAAGTACCGCAACGACGCCATCGCGAAACACCAACCCCAACCCGATAAGCATCATCGCCAGCGCCGGCAGCAGGTTGCCGAAGGGAATCGGCAGTATGACGATGAAGGCCATCAGCCCGATCGCTGCGGCAGTCCATGACCGTCTGCCTGTGGATGCGAGATGGCTCAGTCGGGCCTTGGCGAAGCGACCGGCCATGGCATAGGCAGACGCCAGGATGCCCAGCACGCGCTGCGCCCAGTGGCGGGAGAGTTCGAGTTCGGCGACCCGCCGGGGCAGGCATACCGAGGTGTGGCCCTTCCACATCGCTGCCGCGAGCGCCGCCATCCCGAAGCCGAGCACTGTGCCCACTCCCGGCACTGGCAGGAGGCAAGGCCCGGCCATCAACAGCAGCAAAGTGCCGTGTGCTGCGGTCCCGTGGGCGTGCGCCAGGGTTTGCATCGACACCCGCTCTTCGGATAAGGCTGCGGCTGTTTCACGTAACCGCTGCACGATGGGCGCCGTCATGTTGCGGACGGGCGGCGGATCACCACCACCACCAGTGTCACCACGGTAAGCGGTATGACAAAGCTCATCATCACGCTCGAGAAGACGGGCAGCACATCATGCTGCTGCGCCGCCAGAAGCAGGTAGGCCACGTAGGCGATGTAGTAACCCAGAAAGACGCCGCCTTCCCAGCGCGCGATCTCGCGACCGGTCATGAACACCGGCAGGCAGGCAAGGGCCACCGCCAGCATCACCCAGATATCGAAGGCCAGCAGCGATGGCGCCATCGCCAGGCCAAGGTCGCCCGACACCAGCCCCGACAAGCCCAGGCAGCCCAGGATGTTGAAGGTGTTGCTACCGACGACGTTCCCCACCGCGATATCGCGTTCGCCCTTGATCGCGGCTGTGATACTGGTAGCCACCTCAGGCATGCTGGTGCCGGCGGCGACGATCGTCAGGCCGATGACGAGGTCGCTCACACCCATGGCCTTGGCAAAGTTCACCGAAGCCTGGACCAGGTAGTCCGAGCCGAAGACCAGCGCCACCAGACCCGCAACGATCAACCCGATCTGCGCCGCCCAGTGGCTGTCCCAGGCACCGGTCTGGGCCGGCTTGATCTCCTCGGCAAACTCGTCCTTCGCGGCTTGGGTCTCGCGTCGCGATTGCACGACCAGGAACACGGTGTAGGCCAACAGCAGGGCGAACAGGAAACCCCCGTCGAGGAACGAGAGCCTTCCATCCAGCGTGAGCGCCAGCAGCAGCAGGCTTGCGCCCAGCATGATCGGCACCTCCTGCCTGATCAACTGGATGTTGACCACCAGTGGCGTGATCAGAGCACTGATGCCCAATATGAACAGCACATTGAAGATGTTGCTGCCTACCACGTTACCGATGGCAATGTCGGTCTTGCCGTCGAGAACGGCGCCAACGCTCACCGCAAGCTCCGGCGCGCTAGTGCCAAAGGCAACGATGGTGAGCCCCACGACAAGCGGGCTGATACCGAAGGACATCGCCAGCCTGGACGCACCGCGCACCAGGATTTCAGCGCCGATGACCAGCAAGGTCAGGCCACCGAGGAACAAGAGAAGGGTCATGATCAGTTCCTGCAGCGCTCAAAAGTTGCCCAACGCGCGTTATCCACCTTGCGCGGACAGCCAAAAAATTGACGATCGATCCCTTGCGTACAGCCGTCGCATACCTTCTCGCGGCGGGGTGATTCCCGTCATGCCACCAACCGCCCCCCCGGCTGCGGCCCGGAACCGCCGCTGTGGCGGCGCCACATTGCAATGCCCAGATGCAGCCCCGCTCCAAGCAGGAGCAGCAGCGCGCTGCCAAGACCCCAGATTACCCAGGCCACCATGGTCAGGCCGCCGGCCAGCGCCGGCATGGTCTGCAACAGACTTTCGACGACCGGCGCAAAATCTGCCAGCAGCGAGGTCATCGCCTGTGTGATCTCCGGAGGCACCCAGGGCTGCAGCCATTGCGGTAGACCAAGACCCTCCACATCTGATGCGACACCAGTCAACGCGCTGGCATTCGAAACCGACCAAACGGCAACTGAATGCAGAGCCCAGACTGATAGTGACCAGAGTGCGAGCAGGCCGAACACCGAAAACCAACCAAGTGCGTAGAACACGATCATCTCCTCGCTGTATTTCAGTAACGGCGATCATTCTTGCATTGTTCAATGTTCGAATTAATCGTTTATGAGGAGGGTTTGCTTCCATTTTTTCGATGCAATTTCGATCGTTGCGCGCTAATCAGCGGCCGGGACTGGAAGCGACGGGTACCTGGGCCAGAGCGGCCACTGGAATCGCAGATCCGCCGTGAGAGTGCCCGACCGCTCCTGGCCGATAGTACGCTGTGGGCATCTTCCCCGATAGCCGCCGCACGCCACGAGCTCAAGAATCAGACTCCGATCGACAACAAGGAGTCTGTCATGGAAACCCGAGAACATCCGCATCGGGAAGCCTGGAACAAGGGGAAGCTGGTGGGCCAGAAGGCACCGCTCAAACCCAAGGACATCTGGGCCATCCGTATTCATCTGCAGAACGCGCACGACGTGCGCGACCTCGCCATGTTCAACCTCGCGATCGATAGCAAGCTCCGAGGGTGTGACCTCGTCAGTCTGCGGGTGCGCGACGTGACGCATGGAAACCAGGTGCTCTCACGCGCCATGGTCGTGCAGCGGAAAACGCAGCGGCCTGTGCAGTTCGAACTGACCGAGCCCACGCGTACGGCTGAGGCTGCCTGGATTGCGAAGGTCGCCTTGCGGTCTGGGCCTTCGAGCAGCAACTAGAAGATGTCGAGCGTCATCACGGTCGGCCCCGCCATCTGGCCCACCCAGGCCAACTCGTTCGCGCTAACGATCATTGCGACTCGCGCCACCCCTGATGATGAAAGAGACTACGGGGTGGAGGATGGCGGGGAGAGGTCGCGCAATATTTTGGCGGCTCGACCCCGCAAGCTAACGTGACCCGCCGAACTGACTCGTACCCCGGATTGCTTCCACAGTGAGCGCACGTTAAACAGGCCGTCGGCGACTTGTCGCCTTCAGGCAGTTTCAGTTCCGGCTCCCGCCACCTTCCGTTGTTGAGTGTAATTGGACAGGAGGGCACATGGAACTGACAGCGCTTCACAAACGGGTCATTGGACTCGATGTGCATCAGGCGCAGATCACTGCCTGCGCGATCATCGAAGACGCTGACGGCACAGTGCGTATCGAGCAACGGCAATTCGGTGGGTTCAAGCGGGATCGACGCGCTCTGGCCGACTGGGCAGCGGCCCTGTCTCCCGACGAAGTGGTCATGGAGAGCACGGGCATTTACTGGAAAAGTCCGTACGCCGCGCTGGAGGTGGTGGGCATCCGCGCGCAGGTGGTCAATGCCCGGCATGTCAAGAACGTTCCGGGACGCAAGACCGACGTGGGCGATGCGCAGTGGCTGGCGACGCTGGCGCGCGCCGGACTGCTGCGCGGCTCGTTCGTGCCGCCGGCAAAACTTCGCGAACTGCGCCTGATCTCGCGGCAACGACAGAAGCTGGTCGGGCAACTTGCGTCCGAGAAGAACCGGCTGCACAAAGTGCTGACCGATGGCGGGGTTCGGCTCGGCGTCGTGGTCAGCGATTTGCATGGGCAATCGGCACGGGCCATGGTCAAAGCCATCATCGACGGGCAGTCGCCGCACGAGGTGCTCCAGCTCGCCAGTCGGCGACTCAAGGCCAGTCGCGAAGAAATCTTCGATGCCTTGCAGGGCGAACTGACCGACAGCCATCGCTTTGTGCTCGACGAACTGATGCGCCACATCGAGGAAATCGAAGCCCGTATCGCGCGTTTCGACGCCCGATTGCTCGACGCGCTAACCGATGAGCGAAACGCCTTGGCCTTGCTGCAAACCCTGCCCGGCGTCGATCTCATCGGCGCGGCGATGCTGCTGGTGGAAATCGGCACTGACATGGATGCCTTCGGCAGCGCCGACCGATTGGCATCCTGGGTCGGAATCTGTCCGGGCAACAACGAGTCGGCAGGCAAACGCAAATCAGGACGCGTACGCAAGGGCAATCCCTATGTCCGCCGACTCCTTTGCGAGTTCGCTCATGCGGCCAGCAGAACCCAATCCGTCTTCCAGTCGAAGTTCCAGTCCTTGATCGTGCGACGCGGCCATAAACGAGCCATCGTCGCGCTGGCCCACAAGCTACTGCGCACCATCTTCTTCATGCTCAACCGTGGCCAACACTACCGGGATTCGGCCACCGACTATGAAGCGCTTTCCGTTCAACGCAACGCCCCTCGCTGGATCAAGGCGCTGACCAAGTTCGGCTTCATCCCGCGACACGCCTGATTCAGGCCGCCTTCGCTCCGATGACCTGCTGCGGTCAGGACTTCGCTCGTTCAGAAGCCGGGCTCTTTCACGTTAAGCATGTTCGCGCCCTCGTGATCGATCTCGTGGGCCAGCACACACTCGGCCCGATCAATGATGAAGGCCGTTTCCGGAAACGGCTCGCCGTATTTGGTCTGCCAGGTGTGCGCCGCCCGCTCGAAGGCACGTTTGGCCAGCATGCGCTCGGCTTCTCGCGTTGCGGCAAGCAAGGGACGCAAGCCGACCCGCACGAAACGGCCCGTGCCCGGATGCTGGAACACGAACAAGGCGCGTTGGCGCACATCAAACCCAGGCGGCATGGCGAGCGCACGGCGGGCACGCATCGCGAGTGATTGCATCGTCATGAACGCGATTCTCTGGATTGTGCAATCCAGCGGCCGAGTGCTTGGATTGTGCAATCCACGGTATTCAGCGCGGCCACTTCGGATGCGGGCGCCAGTGCGTGATCCGGCCATAAGAGTTTAGAACTCCTGTGGTGGGCGTGTGCCTGGTGTTGCCGTGCCAGACGGTGGGATAGACCATGTGGCCGGTATGCTGCGCCGGGTGCTTTGGGCTGAGCCCAAACGGCGGCCGCGAGAGTGCCATGATTTTTTCGCTCGGTGCAGGCGCCCGTTCCTCGACGTTGATCCACGGTTCCCCCAGGCAGTAGTCGTGCCCGGGGCGCAGTTCGATGTCGAAGTACGCCAACTGGCGACGGTGTAGGCAACGGAACGCTTCCTCGATGAGCGCATCGAGGCGATCAGGTGCATCGTACGGATAGACGGGTTGACATCCTCCCCGGCTTGAAGGCCGGAGATTCCAACACCACTACTCGGTAGTGGCTTGTCGGTTCGCACTTCGCGGGGACGTGCGTTCGCTGGCCGTAGCCCGCGACCGTCTTACAGTCCCTCCATGCGCAGAAACGGTCTGCCCGACCGCCATGATATTGACCGCTGCATTCACGTCCCGGTCGTGGCGCGTGTCGCAACTCGGACACGTCCAGTCACGGACAGACAGCGGCATCGATTCTTGAATGTGGCCGCACGCCGAACAGGTCTTGCTCGACGGATACCAGCGGTCGATGCGCTCGACGCGCTTGCCGTACCGCTCGGCCTTTTCTTCCAGCATGCGGGCGGCCTGCCCGATGCTCGCATCGCTCAACGCGCGGGCGAGGCTGTGGTTCTTCAGCATCCCGCGCAGGTTGAGGTCTTCGATGTAGAGCACATCAAAGCGCTGCACCATCTACGTGCTGAATTTGTGCAGTGTATCGGTGCGGCTATTGCCGATCTTCTCGTGCAGCCGGGCGACGTGCTGCTTGACGTGCGCCCGGCGCTTGCTGCCCTTCTGACAGCGGGCAAGCCGCTTCTGATAGAACGCGAGCCGACGCTGCCACTTTGCGCCGTGCTTCGGGTTGGCGATCTTCTCGCCGGTCGAGAGCGTGGCAAGCCGGTTGATCACATGCGCGTCAAACCTCTCCGTTCACGGGGAGGAAGGATAGCGCGTTCGCCGCAGGCGAACTGGGGGCTTGAAATTGGGATCGGACGTGAGAGCCTGATCGCATGAGTGAGGAAACGGTCTTCCATCGTGCGTACCGGTACCGGCTGCGGAGCAACCGCAAGGCCGAGGCGGTGCTGCGGCGCTGGGCAGGGTGCAGCCGCAAGGTGTGGAACCTCGCTCTGGCCGAGCAGCAGGCGCGGTGCGAGCGGGGTGAGAAGTATGCCGGTTACGTGACCATGGCCAAGTGGGTCACCGCCTGGCGCAGGGCCCCGGAGACCGCTTATCTCGCCGAGGTGCCGGTGCACGTGCTGCAAAACGTCGTGCGTGCGCTCGATGGCGCCTTTCAGCGCTTTTTCAGGAAGGAAGGCGGCTACCCGAAGTTCAAGCGCCGCGGCGACCCGATCGGTCTGCGCGAGACCGATGTGAAGTGCTTCGCGGTGGACGCGGCCAATGGGCGCCTCCGCTTTCCCAAGGTGGGCTGGTTGCGCTACCGGGCGAGCCGCCCGATCGAGGGGCGGGCGATCACGGTCACGCTGCGCGCCGAGGCCGAAGGCTGGTACGTGTCGATCGCCTGCGCGTTCGAGCCCAAGGCGCTCGAGCGCGGCACGAAGGCCTGTGGCATCGACCGCGGGGTCGCGAACTTCGCCGCCTTCGACAGTGGGCAGCGGATCGCACCGCTCGATGCGCACAAGCGTGCCGTCCAGCGCTTGCGCCGCTACCAGAGAGCGGTGGCTCGCAAGCTTGAAGCGGCCAAGGTCGCCGCGGGGGTCCCGAAGAACAAGCCCTTCCCGAAGGGCTTTCGGCTTCAGCCCTCGAACCGACTTCGCAAGGCACAGGCCCGGGTGGCGAAGATCCACCAGGGGATCGCCCGGCAGCGGGCGGATTTCCTGCATAAGCTCTCGACGCAGATCGCCCGCGAACATGCGCTCGTGTGCCTGGAGGATCTGAGGGTTCGCTCGATGAGCGCGTCGGCCGCAGGCACGCAGGAAGCCCCCGGCAAACGGGTGCGTCAGAAGGCGGGCCTGAACCGCTCGATCCTGGATCAGGGCTGGTCGATGTTCAAGGACCAGCTCGCCTACAAGCTCGAATGGCGCGGTGGCGAGCTCGTGCTCGTCCATCCCGCTTACACCTCGCAGCGCTGTCACGCCTGCGGCCATACCCATGCGGACAATCGCAAGGGCGAAGTCTTTCGGTGTCGGTCCTGTGGCCACACCGACCACGCGGACGTCAATGCCGCGAAGAACATTCTGGCCGCGGGACACGCGGTTCTGGCCGGCGACGGCCAAGCGCTCGTGGAGGGACAGGTGCAGTCAGACTGCCCGGTGAAACGAGAACCCACCGAAGGGCTACGCCGTGCGGCCTAGCCCAGCAGGAATCCCCGCCCTTCCCGCTACGCGGCGAGCGAAGCGAGAGGGCGGGGAGGATGTCAAGGGCTGGATTTGCTCAGCGGTGAAAGGAGCGAAGCTTTTGCGCACGGTCTGTTCTGCAAGAATGGGGAATCGACCCTTGCAGTTATACCGGCAGCCCACACTCCAAGACCCGGCGAAAAACAGCCCAAACTAGCGGTTATACGGGAAGTGGTCGATGCGACCGTGGTGAGACCATTGCCCGATCGGCCCACACGAGGGGCCACTGAGAGAACAAGGTTTGCCATGCACTATGTCCTGAACGAAACGCCCGCGCATTCCCTCTCCTAAACGCATTGTCGCAAAGCGACATCAGCACGGAGCGCGACGTTAGCAGGGTGTTGAAAATTGAACCGTCACCTTCGGTTTCCAGCTTGGCTGGGAAAAATCGACGCTGAAGAACCCCGGCGTGGTTTGGCATGAAGCACTTTCCAGCCGTCTTTCGAGCCGATTCCGCTACC
>Ga0209066_10001617_pt1 | contig 29395 bp, 26 predicted proteins | sample All_14_2_FD_187198 | JGI IMG/M metagenome (GOLD analysis project Ga0209066, IMG submission 187198) | Freshwater microbial communities in response to fracking from Pennsylvania, USA - Allegheny Zone_MetaG_DW_15 (SPAdes) (version 2) ...
GTCCCCGCATATCGCCTCCCCCCGCGGGGGGCCGCCCCCGCGGGGGGAGGCGATATGCGGGGACTTGGTGCGTTGCGGCACGAGGCCGTCAGGCTGATGACGCGGTCGCGATACTGGGTCGCAGGGCTTGTCATGCTTGGTTTCGGAGTTGGTTCGATGCTTGTGCGAGCATCGGATCTGGTGATCGGAGTGGGCACCGCTGGACCCGTTTCATTCAGTGGGTCGATGCTCTGGCTCACCGAGATCGACAACGCTGGGGTCTACTTCCTGGCATGGCCGCTCATCATCGGGGGCACGCTCGCCGAGGATCTCGAGTCAGGCCTGGCCTCCTTGCTCATCACCCGCGCGGGCTCCCGCTGGCGATGGTTCGCGGCGAAGCTCGGCGCAGCCTACCTGAGCTCGACCGCACTGTTGATCGTGATGGCTGCCGTGTGGTTGCTGGTGGCCGCACTGATCGCGCCTTGGGACCCCGCGCATGCAGGGAGCGTGGTCCCGTGGGGTAGAGAGTTGGCCTCGTCGGCCCCGGTGCTCCTTGGATTCGGGGTGATTCTGATCCTTGGCCTGGCCGCTGCAGCCACCAGCTCCAGCACGATGCTCTTGGCGGCCTCAGGCGCGGGGCGGACCGTTTCGCAGGTAGGCGCGACGGTCGCGTATCTGACCTTCATGTTCGCACTGCCGGGACCGGTCAACCCCGGTGAGCGAGCGGCCGTGCTGAACGTCTTCGCGGAGTGGGCAACACCACTCACCACCCTGGCCTATTGGGCAGGGGTCTTCGGGTTTACGGCCACTGCAACCTACATGCTTCTACGAGTGCGGGAGAATCGATGAACGAGACGAGCTTCGATACGACGACATCCGCTGCCGCAAGATCGGTGGGGGCCTGCCCACTCATCGATGTCCGCGGGGTTGGCAAGGTCTACGGATCCACGACCGTCCTGGAGGACGTCGCGATGACCGTCAGGCCGGGGGAGGTCGTAGGGCTTGTCGGTCCTAACGGCGCAGGCAAGACCACGCTGATCCGCATCCTATCCGGCATGTCACGACCGTCATGCGGTGAGGGTACGGTCCTCGGTCGAGACATCACTACCACCGCGGGTCGGGTCCCGTTCATGGGACTCATGGTCGAGCGGCCTATGTTCATCGAGACTCTCAACGCCAGACGCAACCTCGAGCTGCTCTTCAGCATCCGAGGTGTCGTGGATGGCTCGACTGCTTGTGACGTGCTGGAGCGGGTCGGGCTCGATCCATCCGAGCGCAAGGCCGTACGCACCTACTCCCTCGGCATGCGGCAGCGGCTATCGCTCGCCCAGGCGATCGGGGAGCGTCCGGCGCTAGTCGTACTTGATGAGCCGACCAACGGTCTCGATCCGCTTGGGATAGTCGAGATGCGTGGGCTCGTACGCGAGCTGGCAGATGGTGACGGCATGGGCGTTCTGCTCACCAGCCACCTGCTTGCTGAGGTCGAGGCCGTGTGCGACCGGGTGATCCTCATGCATGGAGGCCGGGCACGGCGCGTCTACGCGCCGGGAGATGCTGACTCGCGTTCGACGATGGTGCTCGAGGTGGCAGAGCCCTCGGACATCGAGCGGGCCGCGTGCATCGCCGCACTTGAAGTCATCGGGCGCGAAGGACCCCTTCGGATGCGCGTCAAAGTGCATGAGTGCGTGCCCGATGTCATCCGTGCGCTTGTGGGTGCAGGCGTTGGTATAGAGGCGATCTACCGAGATGGGAACGGTCTCGAGCGCGCCTACATGGAGGCGGTGGGCGAATGATGAGGCAGACGTTCGCGCTCATGCGTATCGAGCTCGCACGGCTTTTCTTCTCGCGGCGGTGGATGGCAGGCCTTCTCATCTGGGGGGTTGCTGCCAAGTTGGCAGCCGATGAGATCGCCGGGCATGTGGTAGCCGCGCGCCTGGGGAGATGGACAGTTTACGACGTTCACGCCGCGCTCATGAACAACGCGTTTCTCGTGTGCTTCCTGATGCTGACGACATTCGTGCTGATCGCATGTGACAGTCCTGCACGTGATCGAGAAACCCGTCTTGCACACGTGATGATGGTGCGTTCGGGGGGCCGGCTACAGTGGTGGACGGCGAAGATCGTCCCGATGCTTCTGGCGTCGGTCGTCTTCCAGGCGGGCGCGTTTGGCGCGTGCATCGCAGTCGGAGTGTACGATGGCGGCATGCTGTCGCGTGAGCCATCGGAGCTAGCCTTAGGCACAGTCAAAGAGGGCGCCAGTGTCAGTACGCAATTGTTCTTCACGCCACCCACGCCGGATGCGGACATGCTGGTCAGAGAGGTCGGCACATCGCTGTATCTGGCTCTTGGCTTTGCGGCGATCGGTATGGGGATACTCGCGCTGACAGTGCGCTATCCGCTCAGCTGGCTTCCCGGGCTGGCTGCCGTTGGGGTGACGCTCGTTGATCGCATTCTCAGCTGGTTCGTCCATGCATCGTGGTACTCGTGGGTGAGCCTGCCGTACCGGCTGATGGAGGCGGCTCACTCTGCGGTGGTCGTCGACGATCCGCTTCCGCTGTGGTCGAGTCTGCTGTGCTGGACAGTGCTGTTGGCGGGATCGGCGGTCGGTGGTGCACGTATGCTGCGCGATGTGGATGTGTGATCCCCGGCGACGGTCAACCGCGAACCTTCGCCGCTACTCCATGATCTGCATGAGGTAGCTAGCGGCCTTCTGCCCGCTGTCCGGTGCGATGGCCACCGCGATGCCGCTGAGGGCCTCGTCGCCGAGGTATGCGAGCGCACCGGCGATGATCGCACCGGCAGACGGGCCCACCATCAACGACTCATCGCGATAGAGGCGCCGTGTGGTCTCGTCGGCCATGTCGTCGTCCACCCACACGATGTCGTCGACCAGCGACATGTCGAGGTTCGCGGGCACCGCTGTCTCCTCCATGTTCTTCAGGCCGGAGATGTGATGGCCGCGCACGGGCTGTACACCGATCGTGCGGATGTCCGGATTGCGCTCCTTGAGGTAGCGGCTGTTGCCCACGAGCGTGCCGCATGTGCCGAAGCCAGCGAAGAAGTACTTGATACGCCCCTCGGTCTGAGCCCAGATCTCGGGACCGGTCGATTCGTAGTGGGCACGCGCGTTGTCCGCGTTGTCGTACTGGTTGGGCATGACGTACCGGTCGGGGTCGCTGTCCCGGATCGCGGCCGCCATCCGAAACGCCACATCCATCGGGTGCAGACCCGAGTCGTCGTGGGCCGAGGTCAGCTGTACGTCCGCCCCGAACGCCCGGAGCAGGGCGCTCTTCTCGGGAGATAGGTTGTGTGGAGCCACGGCGATCATCGGGACGCGGAGGCGCGCACAGATCGCCGCAAGCGCGATACCGGTATTCCCGCTCGTGGCTTCCACGATCGTCTTGCCCTGAAGCTGTCCGCGCTCAGCAAGGCCGTTAAGCAACCACTTGGCCGTGCGGTCCTTGATCGAGCCGAAGGGATTCGTCCATTCGCACTTCACGTATATATCGGTGGATGGGTTCGGCTGCAGTCTGTTCAACCGCACGAGCGGTGTGGGGTGAGCGGTGTCGCCACACATGTCCAGCAGATCGTCATAGCGGACAAGCTTCGGATCGTTTCCGAGTGGCACTGAGCCTCCAAGCGGTGGCGGACGGTCACTCGCGAGGATACACGAGCGGCGCATCCTTGCGTCCGTACTCCTGGGACAACGACGAGCCATGCACTCCCTGCCCTACGTCCGCCTGATATGCTCCGAGTGTCGGTGCTGAGGCGGAAGGGATGGGCAGAGATGAGCAGCGAGACCGGTCGGGGCCCGCACATCGAGCCGCTTGAGAATGGCCCACTCCGCTACCATCGTGGGTCAGACCCGGAGCGTCAGGGGACTCTTCAGGGTCCCGATCGCGCCGAGGTTCCCATCCGTGACAGCGCGCTGTTGTGCCGGTGTGGCCGCTCTGAGCGCAAGCCGTTCTGCGACGGTTCGCATGTCGCCTCCGGGTTCACGGGGGAGAAGAAGTGGAAGCCCGGAGCCGGGAAGCTCATCGATCACGTCGGCACCCACGTGACCATCCACGACAACCGGGCACTGTGCGCACATGTTGAGTACTGCGTGCTCGAGCTCCCGTCCGTGTTCGATCGCAGCAAGCGGCCCTGGGTCGACCCTGATGGTGCGAGCGTCGAGGAGATCGTGGCTCTGTGCCGGAAGTGTCCTTCGGGCGCGCTCAGCTGTACCGTCGACGGCGTGCTCTACCGCAACTACGACGAGCGCCAGCCAACGGTCATCGCCTCGGCGGAGGGTCCGTATTTCCTGGAGGGTGGGGTCGTGGTGCTTGGCGAGCCCTTCTCGGAGGGGCACTCCACGGAGCACTGCACGTTGTGCCGGTGCGGCGAGTCGCGAAACAAGCCGCTGTGCGACGGCAAACACTGGGATGTTGGATTCGTCGAACGGACAGACTGACATGTATCAAACCGACTGGCTGCTGCGTCAGATCGAACAGATGGGCGACGTGTTGCGCAGACTGGTCGCAGCCCTGCGGGAGAACCACCCGGAGGAGGCCGTCTCGCTTGCCGGCGACGCGATCGGTGAACTGCTCGACACCGATCCGGGTCTGATGGACGCCGTGTCAGCCGAGGGACTGGTGACGCTGCTCTCGGCCGGTGGCGCGCTCGATACGTTCCGGGCGCACATGCTTGCTGAACTGTTGGTCGCCCGTGCTGACGCTTTCTCGATGCAAGACCGCCCGGCGGAGGCGAGCGCCGATCGCAGCCGCGCGCAATCGCTCCTGGAAGCGGTCGCGCCGCTCGTCCAAGGTGCTGACGAGCGGCGCGTCACCGAACTCCTGGAATGGCTGAAGAGCTAGATCGTCACCTCGGCGCGTGCGTCATTCCGGCGCTTGAAGACCTTCTCGATCTCGACCGCCCAGAACACCACGCTCGAAAGGGCGAGTGCGATCAGCAGGTCGCGGAGCGAGAGCGCTTCGGTCTTGAAGACCTTCTGCATGAACGGCACGTAGATCGTGGCCATCTGCAGCGCGAAGGTCAGAGCGACCGCGCCGATCATCGGCTTGTTGGAGAAGAAGCCGATCTGGAAGAGCGACTGGCGGTCGGAGCGGATCGCCATGGCGTGCCCCATCTGCGAGAGGCAGAGCACGGTGAAGACCATCGTGCGCCAGTAGAGGTCGTGGCCCTCGGGCGAGTGCGGCATCGCCCATGCCTGCATGAAGAGCGAGGCGCCACCCATCAGGAGCCCTACCCAGATCACGTGCTTGCCGAGGCCATCGGCGAAGATCGACTCCTTCGGCGCCCGGGGTGCGCGCTCCATGATGTTGCGCTCGTGCGGCTCACTCGCGAACGCGAGGCCCGGCAGGCCATCGGTCACGAGGTTGATCCACAGGATGTGGATCGGCAGCAGCGGGATCGGCATGCCGAGGAGCGGGGCGAGGAGGATGGTCCAGATCTCGCCCGAGTTCGACGTCATCGTGTACTTGATGAACTTCCGGATGTTGTCGAAGATGCGGCGACCTTCACGCACCGATGACACGATCGAGGAGAAGTTGTCGTCCAGGAGCACCATGGAGGCTGCTTCCTTGGCAACGTCGGTGCCGGTGATGCCCATCGCAACGCCGATGTCGGCGGTAGCGAGCGCAGGCGCGTCGTTCACGCCGTCGCCGGTCATCGCCACGTACTCGCCGCGGTCCTGCAGTGCCTGCACGATCTTCAGCTTCTGTTCAGGCGCCACGCGCGCGTAGACGCGGATGCCCTCCACGCGGCCTTCGAAGTCCTCGAGCGAGAGCGCGTCGAGTTCAGCGCCGGTGATCATCTGCTCTTTGTGGTCAGCGATGCCCAGGCGCTTGGCGATGGCGAGTGCCGTTGCGGGATGGTCGCCGGTGATCATCACCGGGATGATGCCGGCGGTCTTGCACGTGTGGACCGCTTCGCGCGCCTCTTCGCGGGGCGGGTCCACGAGCCCGGTGTAGCCGATCAGCGTGAGGTCCTGTTCGAGCGAGGAGCAGTCGCCGTCTTCAGGGAGCGTGTCGAGGCGGCGCATGCCGAACGCCAGCACGCGGAGTCCCTCGGCTGACCACCCGTCCACGAGCGCGGCCGATGCCGCGGGATCCAGCGGCACGGTCGACCCGTCGGCAACCATCGCCTCGCGTGAACGCTCGAGGATCGCCTCGGCGGCGCCCTTGGTGAACGACACGTACCCGCCGCCGGGCAGCGTATGCACGGTGGTCATGAGCTTGCGGTCCGAGTCGAACGGCACTTCGGCGGAACGCGGCAACTCCGAGGTGAGGTCCCTCGGCACGAATCCGTTGTCGGCGGCGATTCGGTAGAACGCGATCTCCGTGGGGTCGCCCACGAGCGCGTCGTCGTTGCCGGTCACGTCGTTGGAGAGTGCGAGCGCCCGGCCGAACCAGGTGAGCCCCTCGCCGTCGCCTGCCAGTATCGCGGGATCCACTGCGCGTGCATCGCCGGTGGCGACGTGCTCAACGGTCATCTCGTTCAGCGTGAGGGTCCCTGTCTTGTCGGTGCAGATGTACGTGACAGAGCCGAGCGCCTCCACGGCCGGTAGCTTGCGGACAAGCGTGTTGGTCTTCACGAGCCTGCTTGCACCCACCGCGAGAGAGATCGTGGCGACGGCGGGCAGCGCTTCCGGAACGGCGGCCACGGCGAGCGCTACCGCGGTGATGAACAGTTCGAGTGGGTCGCCGCCCTGCATGATGCCGATGACGAACACGAGCGCGCACAGGGCGAGCGCGGCCAGACCGAGCTGCTTGCTGAACTGCGCGAGACGCTTCTGGAGCGGCGTCTTCGTGTCGCCGGCCGAGCCAAGAAGGTGCGCGATCTTGCCGAGTTCGGTCGCCAGGCCGATGCCTGTCACCACACCCACACCCCGCCCGTAGACCACCTGCGTGCCACGGTACGCCATGCTCGAGCGGTCACCGATAGGGCTGTCGGCGCCCTCGACGGCCTCGATGTACTTCTCCACCGGCAGCGACTCGCCGGTGAGCGCCGCCTCGGCCACACGCAGGCCGGCCGACTCGATGAGTCGCATGTCCGCCGGGACCACGCGACCGGCATCGAGCTGCACGATGTCGCCCACGGTGAGTTCCGAGGCGGGCACATCGGCGGCGACTCCGTTGCGCCGTACGGTGGCGGTCTCCGCGGCCATCTCACGGAGCGCCTCCATCGCGCGCTCGGCACGGAACTCCTGCACCACGCCGATGACGGCGTTCAGGATGACGATCACGAGGATGGCGATGGTGTCGGCGAGCTCGCCGAGCACGCCGGAGATCACGGCTGCGCCAAGCAGCAACAGGATCAAGAAGTCCTTGAACTGGTCGAGGATCATGGCGGGGATGGTGCGCTTCTCGCCTTCAGGGAGCTCGTTGGGGCCCACCGCTTCCTGTCGACGCGCTACCTCTTCGGCGCTGAGGCCGTCGGGCGTGCTGCCGAGGCGGGCGAGGACCTCATCGGCGGGGACGGTGTGCGCCGCATCGACCACGAAGGCGGGGTCGAATGATGCGGGGTCGAGCGGGGTGCGTTTGGACATGCTTCCTCCTGTGTGCGGCTGGTCAGGACACATCTGTTCCTGAAGGTCTCGCACGCGAGGTGTCTCGTCGGCAGGGCCGGGGCGGATTCACCCGTGATGACGGCCTGCCTCCCGGTGCGGGACCGGGCAGCTACTCCCCTTCGGACGGCAATGATAGCCGAATCCGGCGGCTAGTGCGCGCGAAACGCTTCCTCGCCGCGCACTTCCACAACATGGTTGTCGTTGTCCACGAAGACCGCACGGGGTTTCCATGTGCGGGCCTCGGCGTCGTCAAGCTCAACGAACGAAGCGATGATCACGAGATCGCCCTCGCTCACGAGGTGTGCGGCTGCGCCGTTCACGCAAATCGCACCTGAGCCGCGCGGGCCGGCGATCGTGTAGGTGGTGAGGCGGGCGGCGTTGGTGACGTCCCAGATGTGGACGACCTCGCCGGGCAGGATGCCCGCCGCGTCGAGCAGGTCCTCATCGACCGTGACGCTGCCTTCATATTCCACATTGGCTTCGGTCACGACGGCGCGGTGGATCTTGCCGCCGAGCATGGTGCGCTTCACTGTCTGCTCCCTCGGGTACACGCCGCGTGAACGGTCGCGTCTCGATCCGGATCCTAGGTGGGGGATTGTAGCACGGGTGTGTGCAGTGCGGTCTTCTGAGCGTGCCGACCAGCGGCGCGGCAGCGTCACATCCGGGCGACCCGCCGGTGACGCGAAGCGAGGTGGCCGCGCTCTGAACGAGTACGGCCACCTGGTTTGGCGCAGATGCTGCGCCCTTCGTCACGCATGATGGTGCGCCTGTGGATGTACAAGCGGTTCACCAGTGATGATACTTGCATCCTCTTTGTGGTTCAGCTGCCAGAATGCAACCATCGTCGGAATGCCGAACCAGAACACGATCCACGCGATACCGGCGACCACAAGCCTCATCGTCTCAGACACGGCGACTCACCTCCCCCAGAGCGAATTGCAGGTTTGATACGAAGCAAGCCCCTCGTTGTTGGATATACCCAATTGGCCTGGTTCTATGCGTGGAATATGCAGAAACTCACCGAAAGTTTGCAACAACGGGTTACAATCACCTGGCATATGCGCGGCGCGACCAGCGCACCACTCGCGCGCGTTCCTCGCGTGGGCGATAATGAGATCCTGCGGGAGGCGTGGAGATGGCTCCATGCGTGCACCGCATCTCGCGTTCACCCGCGGACTTCACATGAAGGGGCCGATGATGATCGAGCGTTACACCCGCCCGGAGATGGGCGCCATCTGGGATCTTCAGAACAAGTTCGAGATCTGGAAGCAGATCGAGGTCCTCGCCTGCGAGGCGCAGGCCGAGCTTGGCGTCGTCCCGGCCGAGGATGTGGCGATCATCCGCGACCGCGCCGCCTTCGAGGTGGAGCGCATCGAGGAGCTGGAGGCCACCCTCAACCACGATGTGATCGCGTTCCTCACCAACATGGCCGAGCACATCGATGAGGGTCTCGGGGTCGACGACCCGAAACCGAGCCGCTGGGTGCACTACGGGATGACCTCGAGCGACCTCGGCGACACCGCGCTGTGCTATCAGATGACGCAGGCGCAGGACATCATCCTCGAGGACGTCAGGCGACTCGGTCGCATCTGCGTCCGCCGCGCCGCGGAGTTCTCCGACACGCTGTGCGTTGGCCGCACGCACGGCATCCACGCCGAGCCGATGTACTTCGGCATGAAGTGGGCGGCGTGGGCGCAGGCGCTCAAGCGTGCCGAGGGGCGTCTGCTCTCGGCGCGCGAGTCCTCGTGCGCGTGGGGCGCGATCTCTGGCGCGGTGGGGAGTTACTCCAACATCGACCCGTATGTCGAGGCGTACATCTGCGAGAAGCTGGGCCTCGCGCCCGACCCCGCCTCCACGCAGGTGATAGCACGCGACCGCCACGCGCACGCGCTTGGCGTGCTCGCTACCGTTGCGGCCACTGCCGAGTGGATAGCCACCGAGATTCGTGCGCTGCAGAAGAGCGACACGATCGAGGCCGAGGAGCCGTTCACGAAGGGCCAGAAGGGCTCGAGCGCGATGCCGCACAAGCGCAACCCGATCACCGCTGAGCGCGTGTGCGGCCTGGCACGCGTGGTGAAGGCCAACGCCCAGGTGGGCTTCGACAACGTGGCGCTGTGGCACGAGCGCGACATCTCGCACTCCTCGGCCGAGCGCGTGGTGCTCGCCGACTCTTACATCGCCACCGACTACCTCCTCGGCAAGCTCGAGTGGATCCTCGATGGCCTCGTCGTGTATCCCGAGGTCATGCGCGCCAATCTCGAGAAGACCCGCGGGCTCATCTACTCGAGCCGGGTGCTCCTCGAGCTCGTCGACACTGGCATGAAGCGCGAGGACGCGTACCTCGTGGTGCAGCGCAACGCCATGGCCGTGTGGGACGACATCCAGCACGCGCGCGCGGGCGCCACCTACCGCGAGCGCCTTGAGTCCGACTCCGAGTGCGTGCTCACCGCCGGGCAGCTCGACGCGATCTTCGACCCGCACGCGTTCCTCGCGAGGGCGGGTGCCGTTCTCGAGCGCGCGGCGGCGCTGGAGTTCTAGGGACGGACCGTCCGTCCGCGCGAATGCCAACCGGCGCACAGTCATCTGGCGGATGGCTCTCAACACGCGCGCGCAGAGGCCGATAGCACCAGGGTCGACATCCACCCGATCGTTCGAGGTTCCGCATGCGCCCCGTCGAACCCATCCTCTCGTCAGTCCGCCCGCACTACGAGGCGGATCCCGACCTGACCCGCATCCTGATCAATGCCGCCTCATGGTTCGAGGCGAGCCTCGCCCTCGGGGTGCTCTCCGATGTCCTGCCCGTGCGGGCGCTCGTCACCTGTGCGAACGTACGGGAGATCGTGAAAGAGCTGCCGCGCTGTCCGATGCCCATGAGTCTCGACTTCGAGAGCCTCGCCCGGGTGTGGGAGCTCGAGCGGGACGAACACGCATGGGTGCGACGGTTCGAGGACACCGCCGGTGACTACAGCATCGCGCTGCTCGGCGATGGCAACCTCCTCTATGACATCGTGCTGCGCATCGACGGACGATCGCTGATGCTGATGCCACCGGACCGCTCGCAGGACTTCGTGAATCCCGAGGTGATCGATCTGGTGGTCGAGCGGCCGGCGATCCTTGCCAGCGTGGTCGACCTCACCGTTGCGATGGGTCTGCCGTTCTACCCGATGTTCTACATGTCGCTGGAAGACTGGCAGCAGGAGTACGCGACGGCGGTCTTCAGCGAGATCGTCGATGGGTTCGACAGGTTCAGGGAGCCCGCCGTGGTGGAGGCCGCTCGTGCGACAGTGGCGCCGGTGAAGCACAAGCCGCGGCGTCGCACGAAGAAGGCTGCCACGAAGACGACGTAGTATCGGGAGACGCGGCGGTGTAGGCGCGGCTGCGGTTCCGCCACCCTCCTGGCCGCTCAGTACCCCCGGGCCAGGTCCACCGCACTCCGTGGCATGCGCTCCGCTCGCAGGTCTTCGAGGACGGCCGAGAGGGCCCCGACGACATCATCGGCATCCGTGACCGCTGCGATGTGCGGTGTGAGCGTCACCCGCGGGTGGCCCCAGTACCACGCATCGCCCGGCGGTGGCTCCACTGGCAACACGTCGAGTACTGCGTGGCGGACGTGTCCGAGGTCGAGCGCCTCCCGCAGATCCTCCATCACCACCGTGGCCCCGCGTCCCACGTTGATGAACAAGGCATCGTCCAGCCGCGAGAACACCGACATGCCGATGCTGTGCTCGGTGTCGGCTGTGAGTGGCAGCGCGTTCACCAGCACTACCGTGTCGTGCGGCATCGCATCCGGGTTGCTGGCAGCAGCCGTGCGCGAGAACGCCGCGTGGGCATGACCGCTCCGATTGAGGCCGCACGTCTCGAACCCCACACCGCGGAGCACGGCTGACACGCCGGCGCCGATCTCACCTGTGCCGAGGATGCTCGCGACCGCACCGCGCATCCGGGGCGGGTCGAGGCGCCGCCACTCGCGGCCGGCCTGCTGATCGCGGTACTCGGCAAGGTGGTGTGCGTGCCCGAGCACGTGAGCCAGGACGTACAACGCGATCTTGCGCGGCATGTCCCCCACGGTTCGGGTGAGCAGGACGGGGCGGGGGAGTGCGCGCAGCACTGGCACCAGCGCGTCCACGCCCGCCATCATCGCGTGCACCCACGTGATCCGCGATCGGTCGATGTTCGCTGGCAGCTGGAATCCGGCGAACGCGTCCGCCCAGGCCAGGTCGTCCCCTGAGAGCGGGCCCTCAGGGACCATGCGGGTCTCGAGGTCGGGGGCCACGACACGCAGCCGCTCGACCACCGCCTCGGCAAGGACGTCGGCCACCAGCAGACGGCGCACATCGCCGGTCAGTACACCGTCGTGCATGCCGCTGTCCACTGCGATCTCCACGAGCGCCTCCAGAAGGTGATGTATGCGTATCAGTCTATGGACTCGGCGCGGATAGCGCCATGCGGTTCGGCTCACCCGGATTGCGACACGCTCTACATTTTTGTAGAGTATCCTACGGAGGTATGACATGGCCGACTACATTCAGATATCCGCCCAGATCAGTGAGGCCACGCGCGCTCGGCTGGATCAGTACGCGCGCGAGACGGGGCTCAAGAAGGGGCGGCTGATCGAGGACGCCATCGAGGCGCACCTCGACGCTCTCGATGAGGTGCCGGCCGAGTACCTCATTCCGCACCGCGTGGTGGTGGATGCGGAGTCGTGGGAGCGGATCGCGGCCGAGATGGACAGCCCCGCCGAACCCACAGCAGCGCTCCGCGACCTGATGCGCACCGATGCTGATTAGGTCGCTCGAGCGCTCCGACGTGCGGGAGGGCTTCAGGTGTGGCGAGCCCTCACTCGACCGCTTCCTTGAGCGCTACGCCTGGCAGAATCAGTCGCGCTACCGTCTCGGCGTGACGTACGTGGCGGTCGACGATCCCTCTCGCCGCGTACTCGGCTACTTCACCCTTGCGTCCGCGTCCGTGAGCAGCGATGGGTCACCAGTGCGGCTGCCGACGGGGTATGCCGAGGTCCCGTGCATCCGCATCGGTCGGCTGGCGGTCGACACGCGCGTGCAGGGAATGGGGCTCGGCACAGAGCTCCTCCGGGCCGCACTCGTAATCGCGCTGGCCGAGTCTGAACGCGTGGGCTGCGCCGGCGTGACCGTGGACGCGCTGCCCGGGGCCGTGGGCTTCTACGAGCGCTTCGGTTTCCGCTCGCTCGGAGTGCGCGCGGGCGCCGGAGCCGCACGACCCCGGCCGACGCTCATGTGGCTCGGGGTGGGGACCATACGGCGATCGGCGGAGTAGCCGGGCCAGGGCGCGGTACTCTCTCGCGCATCCGGAACCGCCGATGGTACTCTGAGCTCGTCATCGGTGTCCGCAGGGGCCGGCGCACCGGATCGAGCGACCTCTGGGGGTACACGCATGCGCCGACTGCTCGCGCCACTTCTTCTTGCGCTCTCGATCCTGGTGGTGACTCCGGCCGCGGCTTTCGCGGTCGACTACCACGTGGCGGTAGGCGGTGACGACGCGGCTGGCACAGGCGCACCCGACGACCCGTTCGCCAGCGTCCAGAAGGCGATCGACGTCGCGGCCGTCGGCGGCGGCAACGTGTACGTCGGACCCGGTACGTTCACCGGGAACATCACGCTCAAGAACGGCGTTTCGCTCTACGGGGCGGGCGCCAGGAACACCACGCTCACCGTCGTGAGTGGGAGCGTGATAACCATCAGCAACATCGGCGGTGGCGAGACCGTCTCCGGGTTCACCATCACCGGCGGGTCGGCGGTGTACGGGGCAGGCGTGTACTGCGTGAACTCATCGCCGGTCATCGAGAACAACACCATCAAGGGCAACTCCGCATTCCGTGCCGACGGAGAAGCATCCGGCGGTGGCCTCCACAGCCGTGGCGGCGCGCCTCTCATCCGCAACAACCTCATCACCGGCAACACCGCTTCGGGGGCGTACCCCGCGGGAGCCGGTATCACCCTGGTGAGCTCCGCCGCAACGATCCACGGCAACACCATCGTGGCGAACTCGGTCGAAGGCGACGAATCCGACGGCATGGGTGGCAGCGGCTACGGCGGCGGCATCCACAGCGTCGGCACGTGCTACATCACCGCGAACACCATTGCGGACAACATGGTCACCGCCGGGTACGCCGTTGGTGGCGGCGTCTTCGCGATCGACGGGTCGCCGCAGATCGTCGGCAACACCATCACCGGCAACCTGGCCGAAGGTGCGCCAGCCGACGCATACGACTATGGTTCGGCGACGGCTGGCGGTGTCGGCGTGCTCCGCGCCTCGGCGCTCATCGCGCGCAACGTGGTAGCGGACAACGTGGCTCGCGGGCAGGGCGCCACGGCTGGTGGCCTCTACTTCAACTCGCAGTTGGATGTGCACACACCCGACATCGTCGGCAACATCATCACCGGCAATTCCGCCGAGGGGGTGCCTTCGGCGATGGGTGGCGGATCGGCGTCCGGCGGCGGCGTCGAGCTTTCCGATGGAGCGCCGCGGCTGATCGGCAACGTGATCAGCAACAACACCGTGAGCGGCGAGTGGGGCGAGGCCGGCGGGGTGCGTGTGAGCGCGTTCTGGGAGCGCACGACGCCCACGATCGCCAACAACGTGATCACGGGGAACACCGTGGCTGTCTCGTCGAGCGGTACGGGTGCCGGACTGGTGTTCGACTCCTCGGCCGCGTTCGTGCGGAACAACACCATCGCCGACAACACGGTCCAGGGTGCCTATGCGGGCGCAGGCGGCGTGTTCGCGGACGACTTCTGGGGACTCGGCCGGCCGGACATCAAGAACTGCATCCTATGGGGCAACACAGGAGCAGAGCTCACGGGTGTGGGCGCCACCTACTCGTGCGTCGAGGGCGGCGCCTCGGGGGAGGGGAACACCAGCAGCGATCCCGGGTTCGCGGATGCCGCCGGCGATGACTACAGCCTTACCGGGGACTCACCGTGCATCGATATGGCCGATGCGTCCGTTGCGCCTGCGCTCGATATCCGCGGAGTCGTGCGTCCGCAGGGCGTCGGTCCGGACACGGGTGCGTACGAGTACGTGTCCGCCACGCCGGCCCCGCCGGCGGCTAGCGACGATGCGTACGTGGTACGTGAGGACCACCTGCTCGCGGTCCACGGTCAGGGAGTGCTCGCGAATGACACGGTCCTCACCGACGGCGCTCCGCTGATCGCCAGCGTCACGACGGCTCCCTCGCACGGAAGCGTCTCGCTCGATCCTCGCGGCTCCTTCACCTACATGCCCGACGCCGACTTCGACGGTCTCGATTCGTTCGAATACACGGTGACCGATGGCCTCGGCGGCACCAGCGTCGCAACCGTCACGATCACCGTGACGCCCACATCGAGCGCGCCCGTCATCGATGCTATCGAGGACGTGGTCGCCGACGAGCTCGTGGAGCTCGTCGTGAGCGTGACGGCGGCTGACGGCGTGGCGCCGATCCAGCCTCTCGTGTTCGGTCTCGTCGGCGACGTGCCGCCGGGGGCGTCGATCGACGCCACGACCGGCATCTTCACCTGGACGCCGACCGAGGAGCAGGGTCCGGGCGAGTACGACATCCACGTCACCGTGCGCGGCAGCGCCTCGGTGGACGCCGAGGCGTTCACGGTGACGGTAGCCGAGGTGAATGTCGCCCCCGTGTTCGATGCGATCGGTGACGTACATATCGATGAGTGCGTCGTGTCCACGTTCACCGTGACCGCGGCTGACACCGACATCCCCGCGAACACGCTCACGTTCTCGCTCGCCGACGGCGCGCCGGACGGCGTCTCGATCGACGCCACCACCGGCGTTCTCACCTGGACGCCAACCGAGGAGCAGGGCCCTGCCGCCTACGAGATCCCCGTGGTGGTGAGCGACGGGGCGCTCGAGGACACGGCAGCGGTCACGGTGAACGTGGCCGAGGTGAACGTCGCCCCAATGCTCGGCGAGATAGGCGACCAGAGCGGGGACGAACTCGCGCCGATCACGTTCACAGCCACGGCGACGGACGCGGACATTCCGGCGAACACGCTGACCTTCGCGCTCGCCGACGATGCGCCCGCAGGCGCTTCGATCGACGCCACGACCGGGGTCTTCACCTGGACGCCCAGTGAGGCGCACGGCCCAGCCGCTCACGAGATCACGATCGTCGCCACAGACGGTGCGCTGGAGGACTCCGCCACGGTCACGGTCAACGTGGCCGAGGTGAACACGGCGCCGGCTCTTGATTGGATCGGGAACCAGTCAGTCACGCTCGGGGAGGCCGTTGCGTTCACGGCCAGCGCGGTCGATGCCGACCTGCCAGCCAACGACCTGGCCTACAGCCTGCAGGCGGCACCGCCTGGAGCCACGATCGACCCCGTCTCCGGTGAGTTCACATGGACGCCTCCGACGACCGGCGCCTTCGGCATGATCGTCAGAGTGACCGACGGCATCGAGACCGACTTCCAGGTCGTGGTCATCACCGTGACCGAGCCAGCCGACACGATCGCGCCGCTCCCACCTGCGGACGTGAACGCCACGCCGCTGTCCGCCACATCCGTGCGGGTGAGCTGGAGCGCCTCGGCGGATCCGAGCGGTATCAGGTACTACACCGTGTATCTGGACGGTGTCGCGGTGACCACCGTGGCCGACACCTCGGCTGTCATCACGGGTCTGGCGCCGGCGACGACCTATGAGTTCTCGGTGGCAGCAGTGGATGGCTCACCCGCCGCGAACGCATCTACGCCGAGTGCCGGTGTCAGCGCCACCACACCGGGTCTGCCCGACACCACCGCACCGGTCATCACGATCGAAGGCGTGACCACCGGTGCCATGTACGACGCTCCCGTGACGATCACGGCCTCCGCGCTCGACTCGGTGGACGGAACGATCACGCCTCTGCTCACCCTGAACGGGCAGCCGTTCGGCAGCGGCGGCACGGTCTCCGCTCCTGGCGCCTACGCGCTCGTGGCGATCGCCGAGGATGCCGCTGGCAACTCGGCAACCCGCAGTGTCACGTTCAGGATCGTGGAGCCGGCGCCCCGGCCGACGGTGATCGAGGTTGCGGGCGACGATCGCGTGGAGACCGCGATAGCCGCCTCCGCACTCGCGTTCCCCGGGGGCTCGGAGTACGTGCTCATCGCCACCGCACGCGACTTCCCGGATGCTCTCGGAGGATCCGCGCTGGCCGGTGCGCTTGACGCGCCGATCCTCCTCACTGAGCCCGACGCACTCTCCGCGGCGACTGCGACCGAGATCGCGCGGCTCGGCGCGACCCGCATCGTCGTGCTCGGCGGTGAGGGCGCTGTAAGCGCGGGTGCGTACGCTCAGCTCGCCGGGCTGGCGGACGCTGGCTCGATCGAGCGCATCGCCGGCGCTACCCGCTACGACACTTCTGAGCTGATCGCCACCCGCGTCATCGAGGAGCTCGGCGAGGGTTGGGACGGCACCGCGTTCATCGCGACAGGGCAGGACTTCCCGGACGCGCTCGCGGCATCCCCGCTGGCGGCGGCCAAGGGCTGGCCCATCTATCTTGCGAGGCCGGGCCACGCTGAAGCGGAAGCGCTCGTCACGGCGATGCAGGCCGACGGGGTCTCACGGGTCGTCATGCTCGGAGGTGATGGCGTGCTTCCTGAGGCGCTCGCGCAGTCGCTCGGCGATTCTTTCGGCGAGAACGCGGTAGAGCGTCTCGCCGGAACGAACCGCTACGCCACGGCCGTTGCTGTAGCCACGTACGGCGTGGAGAAGGCGGGGCTTGCCTGGGATAGGCTCGCCATCGCGACGGGCGAGGACTTCCCGGATGCGCTCGCGGGTGGAGCGCTGCAGGGCAGGAGCGGGTCGGTCATGATCTTGGTTCACCCCGCCGCACTGCACGACGGCATCGCCGGCGTGCTTGGCGAGAACAAGGCCAGCATCGCCGAGGTGCGGTTCCTTGGCGGTACGGGCACCGTGCCGCAAGAGGTCCGCAACGCGGTGGTGCAGGCGCTGCAGTAGCGTTCGGGCACACGATCAGCCGGCCCCGGTCCGCCTGTTGAGGCGACCGGGGCCGCTGACTGTCCGGCTACGCTTGAGGGGAGCGGCCGGACCCCCATCGGGCCCGTTACCCGATGAATCGCACCCTGCACGAGCGGGTCGAGGCCTGCTTCCGGTCGGCGGTCACGAGTTCGGCGTCGAGTGCGGCCGCAAGCGCGATGAAGACCGCGTCGTAGAGCGCGAGACGCTCGGCGTCGGCGATGCGGATGGCGCTGATGAGGAGCGAATCATCGACCGGCGCTATCAAGAGGTCGGCGTCGGCGAGGAAGGCCACAGCGCGCTCCATGTCGGTCGTCGTCATGCGCCGTGAGACGAAGATGTTCAGCACCTCGAGCGGCAGGTGCATCGGAGCGAGCAACGCGATCTCGTCCAGCCTGTGTCGTTCTAGCAGGTCGAGTGCGACAGCTGCTCCACGCTCGGAGCCATCGAACCACTTGAATGCCACAGATGAGTCGATCACGACTGGCCGACCCGCGGAGATGCGGAGTGGCCTACTCATCCTCGTCCCGCTCATCCTCAGCGAGCCACTCGGGGAGCGCGTCGCGCATCTGGCGGAGGATCGTCACGCCGTCTGGTCCGGGTGGCATGCGCTTGCCGATCTCGCGCATGCCGACCATCGCCCGCTCGATGCGCCTGCGGCGCTCTTCGCGCTCGGCATCCTGATCGAGACGCGCAATGTAGGTGGCGGTGGCCTCCTGGATGAACCCGCTGCGTGTCGTGCCGACCACGGCCGCGCGCCGATCGATCTCTTCCAGCATGCCGTCAGGGAAGGAGATGTTCGCTTTGCCCATCGGTAGTCCTTACGGTAGCACTGGTGGTAGCACTACCCTACGCCGGTGGTCTGACACGCGCAAGGATCACACGGCCGGTCGCCACCGTCTCAGCAGCTGGGCGTTGGCAGCCACGATCAGCGTGCTTGCGCTCATGAGCACCGCGCCCACGGCGGGGGAGAGCGTGATGCCCCACGGTGCGAGCACGCCGGCCGCAAGCGGGATGGCGAGGATGTTGTAGCCGGCCGCCCACCACAGGTTCTGCACCATCTTGCGGTACGTCACGCGCGAGAGGTCGATAGCCGAGGCCACAGCACGGGGGTCGGAGCGTACGAGCACGATATCTCCGGCCTCCACGGCCACCTCGGTGCCCGCTCCGATCGCGATCCCGAGGTCGGCGGTGGCGAGCGCCGGGGCGTCGTTCACGCCGTCGCCCACCATGGCCACGCGGCGACCCTCGGCTCGCAGGCGCTCGACCTCGGCGGCCTTGTCAGCGGGGAGCACGCCCGCGCGCACATGGTCGATGCCGAGCTCGGCCGCCACGGCTCGCGCCACGGGCTCCGCGTCGCCGGTGAGCATCACGGTGGACACGCCGGCCGAATGGAGCCGCGCCACGGCCTCGCGCGACTCGGGACGCACCGCGTCGGCGATCGCGAAGAGCGCCGCCACCCGCGCGTCGGGCCCGCTCGGGTCGTCCACAAGGAAGACCGCTGAGCGTCCCGCCGCTGCCGCGCTGGAGAGCGCCCCGGCGAGCGCAGGCGGTACTTCGAGTCCGAGGTTGCCGAGCAGCGCCGGTCCACCCACCGCCGCCGCACGATCGTCCACCCGGGCGCGGACCCCCTGGCCGGGCAGCGCCTCGAAATCGTGCGCGTGGGGGAGCGCGAGCGCCTTCTCGGCGGCGTGAGCCATCAGCGCACGGGCGATCGGGTGCTCGGAGTCGGCCTCGGCCGCGGCGGCGCGGGCAAGCGCCTCATCGGCGGCCACGCCCTCCGCGTACGCCTCGGCCACCACGCGGTGCTCGGCGAGCGTGAGCGTGCCGGTCTTGTCGAAGACGACCGTGTCGATCAGGCGCGCCTCCTCAAGACCGCGCCGGTGGCGTACGAGCAGACCGCTCCGTGCGCCGAGGGCGGTGGAGATCGCGACCACGAGCGGGATCGCGAGACCGAGGGCGTGTGGACAGGCGATCACGAGCACCGTCACCACGCGTTCGACGATGTACGACCACTCGGCGTCGGCGATCCACCAGCCGAGCGCGGTGAGCGCGGCTGAGCCGATCGCCATAAACGTGAGCAGCCGCGCCGCGCGGTCCGCGAGGTCCTGCGCCCGGGAGCGCGACGCCTGCGCTCCGGCCACGAGTCGCATGATGCCGGCGAGCGCCGTGTCATCGCCAACGCGCGTCACGCGTACCCGCAGCGCCCCGGCGCCGTTGACCGTGCCCGCGATCACCGGGTCACCAGGAGCCTTGCTTACGAGCCGGGACTCGCCTGTGATCATCGACTCGTCCACCGCGCTTTCGCCTTCGGCCACTTCGCCGTCCGCAGGTACGCGTGCGCCTGGACGCACGAGCACGAGATCGCCCGCGATGAGCGCTGACACCCGGACGCGTTGTGGCGCTCCTTCGGCGTCCACCCGCTCGGCTTCATCCGGCAACAGCGACGCGAGCTCGGCCAGAGCTCCCGAGGCCTGCGCGATCGAGCGCATCTCCACCCAGTGGCCCAGGAGCATGATGGTCACCAGCGTTGCGAGCTCCCACCACAGGTCCATGCCCGGCGCGCCCAAGGTGACGGCCACGCTGTAGCCGAAGGCCACGCTTATCGCGAGCGAGATGAGCGTCATCATGCCGGGCAACCGGTCGGCGAGTTCGTTCCTGGCGCCCTTCAGGAACGGCAGTCCGCCGTAGAAGAACACGATGGTGCCGAACACCGCGGGGACAAGCGTCGAGCCCGGGAACTCCGGAGCCGTATAGCCGAGGAGGTGCTGGACCATCGGCGAGAAGATGACCGCCGGGATGGTGAGCGCCAGTGACAACCAGAACTTGTCCCGGAACATGCTGACGCTGTGGCCTTCGTGGCGGTCGTGCGCGGCGGCCTCCGAACCCGGCTGCCCGTGTCCGTTGTGCCCGCCGTGCCCTGGCGCCGGTGCGCCGGCACCGTGTCCGTTGTGCCCACCGTGGTCCGACGATGGTGCGTGGTCGTGGTCGTGTGTCATGGGTACCTCCTTGTCCGGTTCTTCCCCTGACACGCACACATGTACACGTGGCGACCCGCTGGTCGCACATCGGCCGTGCACGACCACCGCCTTATGGCTGTTCGTGGGTACATAGTGCACATCGTTTCCCAGGGGAGGAGTCGCGATGTCCGCCTTGCTCGGTGTGGTCGCGCTTGTGATGCTGGTCGGTGCGGTCGCGCTCGGTTGGTTCGTGTCCAAGGGGGGTCGGCCTCGTACCGGACTCCGATGCCTCCTGTTGGGTGTCGTCACCGTTGCCACGCTGTTCCTACTGCAGGTCGCCCAGATCCTCTACCGCCCGTCGGCGGTCGTCATGGCCGCGCTCGGCGCGGGACTCATCGCGATGGTGGTGCTGTTCATCAGCATCGGCAAGGACGTGGACTGGAAGGCCGTGCGCGTTGCCGCGCTCGTGGGGGTGGTGCTCGTGGTGATGGGCATGTTCCTGTTCGGCGCGATCGCGATGCCCACAGGAGACCTGTTCGTGCCGCTGCTCGAGGCCAGGGCCCGGCAGATGGCTGAGGATCAGGGCTTCGACGTGTTGCTCACGCCGGAGGAGACGATGTTCACCGAGTATCTTCCCGTGACCGAGGTGGGCTCCGGCGAGGGCGTACAGATCCAGTACGAGCGGTTCACGCTCACCGAGCGCGTTGCGGACGTCGATCCGGGTGAAGGGGGACTCCGTGAGGTACTTGCGCCGGGGGCGGAGCCCCTCGGTCCGGGGAGCGTCAGAGTCGAGCCGGACGCGGACTACGATGCGGTATCCGTGAACGGGGAACTCGGACTCATCGCCACCTACAAGGACCGCACCACAGCGGAGAAGAGTTCGTTCGGCATCGAGGACGTACGCGTCTTGGCCTTCGTGCGCGATGGGGTGCTAGTGGCCGTCTACAGCCAAGGCAGGATGGAGTACCAGCCGAAGGACGACATCTACACGCCGGTCGACGCACTTGTCGCCGATGAGCTCGTGAGAGTGGCGGAGACGCTCGAGCCCGTGCAGTAGAGTCCGGGGCGTGGCGCTCCGTCAGTCGCAGCGCACGATCTCGCAGCGGTCCGAGACGAACAACACCGCACGCTGCTCGAGCGCATCGGACCACAGCCACATCGAGCGTCCGTCGAGATCGGCCACGTCGATCACGCGCAACAGGTCGCCCCGGTCCGCCTCGGCTGGCAACAGGCGGCCGAGCGCGTTGGGCAACCCCTGGAGCAGGTCGGCGTTGAGCAGGCTGTCACGTGCTCCCGGCTTGATGCCCACGTACAGGATGCCGAGGTCCACGAGGTCGTTGAAGAAGTGCGTGCCGAGGGACAGGTCGGGGCTCAACCCTCCGTGCATCTCGGCCACCTCGCAGAGCACCGAGGCGTTCTTGATCTGCGAGAGCGTGGCGGGCACGCCGAGCTCGGGCATGCGCGTGCCCCAGCGCCCGGGGCCGATGAGCGCGATCCGCTCGGCCCGTTCGGGATGGTTCATCACGCGACCCACGAGGGCGGCGAGCGCGAACCGCTCCTGCGTGGGGAGGATGCCGTACTCCTCGGGCACCACGTACACCACACGGTCGATCTCGGTGGCCACGCTCTGTCCGATCACGGGGCCACCGCTCGTGAGCAGGATCGTGGCCGGCGGGATGTCCGCGGGCGCCGGGAGGTGCGTGAGCTCGCCGGTGAAGTGGAACGGCCGGCACTGCAGCAGGTTCACGCGGTAGTCGCCGTTGGTGAAGTTCACCGTGAACTCGATGTCCACCGGGTGACGATACGCTCCGGCGATGGTGGCCATCATCTCCCGCATCTCGTGCGGGAACGCTGTGTGCGTCAGTATGCCGTCGAAGGTGAGCACCTGTGAGAACACGTCGCGCATGCCGGCCTCGCGGGCGCGTTGCTCGAGCGCGGTGTCACGTGAGGCGACCATCGCAAGCGGCAGACCGTCGGAAGCCTTCACGACCGCCTCGAAGTCGCGCGAGACGTGCGCGTTCTCCTTCAGGTCGATCACGTTCACGATGTGCTGGCTGTACTTGCGCACCTCATCGGAGGAGCCTTCGGGACGCAGCGTTGGCTGATCGAGCGCGACCACCCGCGTGTAGTCGTCATCGTGCCGATCCACAGCGCGCGTCCCCAGGCCGAAGACCAGGCGCAGCATGCCCTGCTTCGGGTCGATCCGCGGATCCCATGCGTACGGATTGAACGAGTAGCCGACGCCACCCACGTGCGGGTAGTACTGGCTGCCGTGGAAGTCGCCCGAAACCCGCTGCACCAGCAGCGCCATCTGCTCGTCGCGGTGGATGAGGCCGCGGTGGAGCCGGTAGGAGAGCGCCTCCTGGCTCATCGTGGAGGCGTAGATGGTGCGCACGGCGGCCACGAAGTCGGCGAGGCGCTCATCAGGATCGCCCTGGTTGCCGCAGAACACGCTCTCGTACTTGCCGGAGAACGAGTTGCCGTACGCGTCCTCGAGCAGGCTCGACGACCGCACGATCACCGGTGACTGGCCGAAGTACTCGAGGATCTGGCGGAACTGGTCGAGCACCACCGGTGGCATGGTGCCGGCACACAACCGCGCCTCGAGTGCCTCGGCACGCTCGAAGAGGTCCTCGGCGGTGCGCATCCGGTACCGCTCCCACCAGCAGTCGTTGAGCACGAGATAGCTGTAGAAGACGTCCGCGCCTACGTAGAACGAGTCGTGCACCTCGAGCCGTTCAGCCAGATCGGGCCGGGTGCCGGCGAGGATCTTCCGCGCGAGCAGCATGCCCACCGACTTGCCGCCGATCTGCCCGGTGCCCACCATCCGCTTGCCGATCGCGAGGAGGTCGGGGAGCTCGAAGTGGTCCCGGCACAGGCCGAACACGTCGTCGGTCTCATCACGGCTGAGCAGCATGCGGATCAGCCGCAGCCGGTGCGGTTCCGCCTCGGCGGGATCGGCCTCGCCGGCGTCGATGCGCTGCTGCACCGCGCGCGCCTCGGCGAAAGCGTTCGTCCACGGGTCGCGCCACTCGATGCTGGTGTCGATCCACGGCTGGGGGATCGAGGTGCGGATCTCGGCGAGCTCCACGCTCTGCGTGACCGGGCGCACCTCGTCGCCGCGCCACGAATGCAGCATGTACATGGTGGGTGAGCGGCGCTCCCACACCTTGAGCGGCAGGATGTAGAGCTCGCTGTCGTGGCGGAAGATGTCGAGCACCACCTGCGCGGTGGTGTGGATGGCGCGCGTGGCAAGCGGCGTGTGCACGTTGCGCAACAGGGGGAACAGCGCGACCGTGTCGTAGTCGAACAGGTACGGGCACGTGAGCCGGAAGAAGTTGCCGAGCATGCGGTCGGAGTACCAGTCGACCGCAAGGCCCGAAAGGGAGTCGAAGAGATAGTAGACGGCGTCATGCCCCTTGCGGTCGATGACCGTGAGCACCTCGGCGATGAACCCCTCGAATCCTGCCGAAGGATCGAGCTCGTGGACCTCGGCGGGCAGTCCCTCGGGGAGGAGCGGCTCATGGTCCGCGAAGCGGAAGTACACCAGCTTGCGGTCGGCAACGTGCGTGTACTCGCAGTACCGCTGCGCGAAGGGCAGGAAGTCGGCGATGTCGTCCACCTGCAACACGATGTTGTCGCCCGCCCACACGCCCTCGAGCACGCTGTCGAGCGCCGGGATGCCGCTGCTGAGGTCCTTACGCTTCGCCATATGTCCCGTCCGCATCCGTGGGGTCGTTGGTGTGCAGAAGATACCCCCGATACTCCTCGAGCAGCGCATCGAGTTCGGCCGAGCTGGTGACGTGGTTCACCCGGTCGCGCACATGGCGGGCGCCGGGCATCCCCACGATGTACCACCCGATGTGCTTGCGCATGCGCGCAACGGCGTGCTCGCCGGCGAAGGCCACCAGCGCCTGCGCGTGCTCGCGCGCCATGTCCACGCGCTCGAGCGGCGTGGGGGGCGCCAGCGTCTCGCCGCTTTCGAGGAGTGCGCGCGCCTCGCGGAAGATCCACGGGTTGCCCTGCGCCCCGCGTGCCACCATCACGGCGTGGACGCCCGTGCGCTCGAGCATCGCACCCGCATCGTCCGCTGAGAAGATGTCGCCGCTGCCGATCACCGGCACCGTGACGGCCCTTGCGACCTCGGCGATCGTGTCCCAGTCGGCCACACCCTGGTAGAACTGCTGTCTGGTGCGCCCGTGCACGCACAGCGCCGCCGCACCGGCAGCCTCCATGCGGCGAGCGAACTCCACCGCGTTGATCGAGCTCGCGTCCCACCCCGTGCGGAACTTCACGGTCACCGGCACGCTCACCGCCTCGGCCATGCGCGACACCACCTCGGCAGCGAGATCCGGCGTGCGCATGAGCGCGCTGCCCTCGCCGTTGCTCACGACCTTGGTGACGGGGCAGCCCATGTTGATGTCGATGAGCGCCACACCGCTGCCGTAGCGCTCGAGCACCCACGCGGCGCGGTCGGCCATGAGGGCGGGGTCGGAACCGAAGAGCTGCACGCCGCAGGGCACCTCGGCGGGGTCGAACGAGAGCAGCTCCTGCGTGACGCGGGCGTCGGGGTTGTAGTGCAGCCCCTTGGCGCTGATCATCTCGGTGTAGGTGAGCGTCGCGCCCATGCGCTTGCAGATGCCGCGGAACGGCGCCTCAGTCACGCCGGCCATGGGGCCGAGGACCACGGAGCGCGGTGGCAGCAGTGTGTGGATGTGGGGCGGTGTCGTACGCATGAGCACATGGTACGACGAGCGGAGCGCGGTGGTCAGGCCGATCGCGCGGGGGTGCGTCCGCCGAGCAACACGAAGGCGGCCCCCATCACCAGGAGCCCCGCGCCGTCGAAGACCGTAAACCGCGCGATGCTGGCCGCGAGCGCGTCGTGGCCCGCGGGGAGCGTGAGCAGCAGCCACGTCTCGCCCGCAAGCCCGATCAGCTGTTGAGCGAGCACCACGGCGAAGAGCGCCCGGTGCCGCCGCGGGTCCGACAGCACGAGGGGATAGGTGGCGTTCCACATCAGGAACGCGATGCCGAGGCCGCGGACAGCTGCCTCGCCGGGTACGCCCGCAAGCTCGAAGCCCGCGGTGTAGCGCCCGGGCCACAGGATGAACTGCAACGCGCACTGTACGTTCAGCAAGAAGACGGCGCCCACAGCGAGCCGCGCGAACCACACGCGAGGGTCCGCAGGCCGGGACATCAGCGTCTCCAGGGGTCGCGCGCTCCATCGCGGATCCGGCGTGCCGCGCCGAAGAGCAGCGGCGAGAGGTCCGACGCGGGCTTCGTCTCCCACTTGAGCCACACCGACAGGCCGCGCACCACCACGGCGAGCGCCACGGAGACGATGCCGGCCCATCCCTTGGTGACGTGGGCGAAGTCAACCAGCAGCACGAAGAAGCCCGCGCCCACCACGGCCGTGAGGCCGTACAGGGTGCCCGGGCGGAGCAGGCGCGGCACGTCGCCAACCAGCATGTCGCGCAGCGCGCTGCCGCCCACAGCCGTGATGGTGCCGAGCAGGATCGCCGGCATCGGCATGAGCCCCGCGCGCATCGCCTTGTCCGCGCCGACGATGGCGAACAGGCCGAGCGAGAGCGCGTCGATCGTGAACAGCACCGGGTTCAGCCGGTGCACGAGGCCAGTGAAGTAGTAGCCGAGGGCGGCCGCCAGCAGTGCCACGATGAGGAAGTCGCGCGATGAGAAAGCCGCCACGCCATGATCGAGCAGGATCACGTCGCGGATGATGCCGCCGCCGAGTCCCGCCACGATGCCGAGCGTGGCCATGCCCATGATGTCGAGCTTGTGGTCGGCGGCGAACACGCCACCCACCACCGCGCCCACGAAGACCGCCGCGAGCTCGAGCGGAAGCGGCACCGCCACCTGTCCGATCGTGGCGGGAGCCGTGGTGGTGATCGCCGAGGGAAGTACCTCGGCGGCGATGCTCGTGAGGACGGACTCTACCGCGCCCGTGGCCTCAGGTGCGGCGGTGGCGGCGGCAGAAGCGAGCGCAAGGAGTGTGGCGTCCATGAGCGGATGGTAGCACCGGCAGGGGGGCGCGCGTCAGGGGACGCCGAGGCTCCACCGGCAGGCGCCTCGGATCAGACCCCGGTGACCCGCTCGACCACGATGATCGTGAGAAGGATCAGCAAGGTGATCGCCCAGGCGGCGATGGCGATGCGCCGCGCCTTCTTGGCCTTCTCGGCCTCCCACCACTTGCGTGGCCGGATGCGCTGGATCACGAACGTGGCCATAGCGGCGAGGTTCACCGACGCGATGTTGGCGATGAGGAGCAGCAGTGCGCCGGTGGCCTGGGTCCAGTGGCCGTCTCCGGCGAGCATGCCAGCGGTGGCGAGCGGCGGCAGCAGGGCAACGGCGACCATCACGCCCACGAGCACCGCCGGCACGCCGGTGGTGAAGGCGAGCGAGCCCGCCGCGCCTGCGGCGAGTGCCAGCGCGATGTTGCCGAAGCCGACACCCGTGCGCGACACGATCTCCGGCGCCGCCGGATCGATGTCGAGCAGCACCCCGAGGGCGATCGAGAGCACTGCGGCGATGCCCAGGCCCGCCACGAGCGTGGTGGCCGCGCGCCGGGCGAGCGAGGTGTCGCCGAGCGTGCTGGCGAACGAGAGCGCGATGTTGGGACCGAGGAGCGGGGCTATCACCATGGCGCCGATGATGGTGGCAACGTCGCCACGGATCAGGCCGAGGGCGGCCACGATCGTTGAGAGCGCGACCATCGCGGCGTAGGTGGGAGTGAGCTTGGTGCCTGAGGCGAGGTCCTCGTAGAGCTCCTCGCGGCTGATGCGGAGCGCGGTACCGTTGGGCTGCTCCGGCTCCTCCGCCGTCTGCTCGGGCTCGGGCTCCTCGATGCGAGGCAGCGTGGCCTCCACGGCCAGCAGCACCATTCGATGCGTTTCTCCCGGCAGACGTGCCGAAAGCGCATCGGTGACCTCTTCGACCGCCTCGGCGTCGAGAAGCACCCGCATGGCCGTGCGCTCACCGGAGTCGCGGTCCACCCACAGGTGGTGGACACGCTGCTCCTCGAGGAGCGCGATCACATCGTCGGCTTCGTCCGCCGAGGTATCGAATTCCAGCAGGCGCAGACTCACGGTCGCTCCGATCCAGGGCGTGACCGCCGGGTCAGGTATGCGGGTGCCGTCACGACTCGAGCGTGGTGTCCACCAGCGCCGCATCGGCAGCGTTCTTCTTCACCGAGGCGATGCCGTTTTCCATTGTGGCCGCCGAGGCGTACATCTGGCTGCGACCGACCTCCTGGCCGTTGCTGGCCTTGAGTACGAAGTACGGACGACCGTCTTTGGCGGTGCGGCGTTCGAAGCGCTCGTCGAGCACACCGTTCTTCCGCACGGACTCGACACCCGCGAGCGCGCTCTTCTTGGCCTTGTACGTCTCGCTCGTGAGGATGGTCTGGCTGTTGCCGGCCTTGAGGTTGAAGGTGAGCTCGCCGTTCTTCGCCAGGGCGAGCACGTATTTGCCGGGCATGAGGCCTCCTTTCGGTGGGGGCTATGTCAGGTAGGTACCCGAAAGGAGGCGGGGGGAGGTGGCACCACTCTGCGGACGGGTCGCCATCGGAGTCCCCCAGGATACCTCGCGGCGCAGTCACTGGATGATAGGGTAACGTTGCTGACTAGGGCCCCTATGGGGGAGGAGGCAGCGAGTGCAGCCGAGTCGATCGGAGAAGACATGGACTGGCAGAGCCTAGCTTTTCTCGCGGACGAGCTTGCGGTTCCAGAGGGCAAGCTTGGAGCTCAGTCGAAGGAGAAGCGCGAGAAGTCGATCGCCGAGGCGCTCCGGTTCAGGGCAGGTGTCTCACAGGACAAGCGGTACCAGACGGAGCTGTATGGTCCCTTCGGTGACCTCGTCGTCTCTGTCGGCAAGCCCGGGAAGGAGGCAGACCTGAGTCGCAGAAGGCCGAACGTGAACGATATGACGCCAAGCCTGCTCAGGGACGGCGAGGACCAAGGGTACCGTCCCACATTCGGCGCTGTCTTCTCCGCACTGCAGGAGTATGCACTGTCACTCGACGGACATGGTGAAGCGTCCCTCCACGTTCTCGGCGCGCTCCTATTCCGTAATGCGTTCATGCTTGACCATGTAGAGGTCGCGAAGGGCGTATGGCGGTATCGTCCATCGGCCCTGGCGCTCGACTACCTTGAGGGCCTGCATCCAACTATTGGGGAGATCCCGATTCGCCCGTTCGTTCACCTGATTGAGGCATTGGCTCTTAACGAGGATGTTAAGTACAACCCACCCGGCACTGCCATCAGCGCCGCCGGTCGTCCGAACACACTCATGACGTGCGTTCACGCAACATCCGTGTTCCTGAATGTCGCATCCTTTGGCGGCTTCGTGGATGGGATGACCCGCGGGCGCGGTGTAGCCCCGCTTTCTCAGCGCGATGCAGTCGGCACATTTCGACTGCTTAGATGGTTCAGGAGTTTGAAGACGGGGTACTGAGTCGGCTGCGGCCTCACCTTAACCTGGATGTGAACGAAATGGCCGCCAGTGCAGGAATTGAGCGCCTCAACCCCAAGAACAAGAGCCGAGTAAGGCAGGCCTTCGAGGCCTGGCTGCGTGTGCAGCTCGACGAGGACCAGCTGAATCGGCTGAAGGAGTCCTACAATCTCAAGGTGATTCGGATTGGAGACGATGGAGTCCCGGCCGAAGATGTTTCGTTCAGCAGCTTCAGGGAGCAGGAGCTGGCGCTCCAGAGTTGGCACACGTCGTCACTTCGCGAGTCTTGGAGCAGGCCGTTCCTCTTCGTTGCCTTCAGTATCAGCAAGACACGCAGGGAGCGGTTCCTGGGCGCGGCATTCTGCTCCATTCCCGAGGAGGAGCTCGATGGGCGGGTGAGGGAGACATGGCACGCCACTCTGGCTGCGAT